>Ga0214472_10007826_pt1 | contig 11153 bp, 9 predicted proteins | sample RVTome_6_FD_207662 | JGI IMG/M metagenome (GOLD analysis project Ga0214472, IMG submission 207662) | Soil microbial communities from uranium-contaminated site in the Upper Colorado River Basin, Wyoming, United States - RVT140D175 | ecosystem: Environmental > Terrestrial > Soil > Contaminated >...
TGCTCGTCCCCACCGCCGCATAAACCGCCCCCGTCGCCCAGACCGGCCCGCTCTGCACCAGGTCGCCTTTCGCCAGATCCCCCGCGACCACAAAGCCGGGCAGTAAAGCGGACCCGCCACCGGCCAGCGCCGCCTCGCGGATCATGAAAAAATGATCGAACGCCAGTTGCGGCGGCTGGCTCCCGACAGACGCCCCCAGCCCAACGCCACCCGGCCCAGCGCCACCCGGCCCAACACGCACGCCCTTGGCCCCGGCAAAGGCTTCCCAGGCATTGGGCCGCGTCGTATGGGCCAGCCGGGGCGCGGCCCAGAGATCCGCGAGCGTTTCAATCCCGTGCCGGGCCTGAAAAACCGGGCTGCAGACCGCGAGCATTTCCTCGCGGAACAGGGTCCTGCTGCTCAGCGAGGTCCAGCCGCCATAGCCCCAGGTCAGGACGATATCCAGCTGCGAGGGGTCCCAGTTGACCGGGTCCTTGTGGGCGGCGCTGAAGTCCGCGTCCAGGGTCGAGACGGCGAGGGTCAGGCCGGGGTGAAGCTGCGTGAAGTCCTGCAGCCTCGGGGCCAGCCACAGGCCGCCCAGCGACGGCAGCACCCCGATGCGCAGGGTCCCGGTCAGCGACCCGCTGAGTTCCAGGCGGGCGGTCTCGATCCGGCGCAGGATGGCGGTCGCGGCCTCGGCCAGGCGCAGGCCGTCGCTGGTGATGGTCACGGCGCGGCCCCGGCGCACGAAGAGCACCGCGCCCAGATGGCTTTCCAGCGACTGGATGCGCCGCGACACCGCCCCCTGGGTCAGGCCCAGTTCCTGCGCCGCGCGGGTGAAGCTGCCCAGCCGCGCGGCCGCCTCGATGGCGGGCAGGGCGGCGAGCACCAGGGAGTCGGCGGTTCGGATGGACGGGGCGGTTCTGTTCGACGGGGCGGGCCTGTCAGACGGGGCGGGCCGCTTGCCGGGGAGGGGCCGCTTTGCCGGGTTTTGCGGGTCTGGGGGCTTTTGCATGAGAATTTATCATGAATGATTGTGGATTATACGGCTTTTTACCCCGTGGATGATGGTGCTATCAAGCTTATCTCCTGAAACGGCGGTCGTGCGGCCTCTCCGCGCTGCCCCGCTTCAGCCCGTAAAACCCGCTGTCTGTACTTAAAACCCGGTGTCTGCACTTAAGGCCCGGTGTCTGCACTTAAGGAAAGTCTCTCATGAAGCTGATCCGCCCCGCACTGCCCTTTACCGGAAACCCGCAGGACCGCCTGGTCGCCGGCATCGCCCAGATCGCGCCGGTCTGGTTCCGGCGGGCGGAGACCCTGGAAAAGATCGCGGCGGCGGTGGTTACGGCGGCGGCGCAGGGCTGTGAACTGGTGGTCTTCGGCGAGGCGCTGGTGCCCGGCTATCCCTTCTGGATCGAGCGGACCGAGGGGGCGCGCTTCAACGACCCGAAGCAGAAGGCGATGTACGCGCGCTACCTCGACCAGGGCGTGGTCATCGAGCGCGGCGACCTGGACGGCCTCTGCGGCCTCGCCCGCGAACACGCCATCGCCGTCTATCTCGGCGTGATGGAGCGCGCGCCCGATCGCGGCGGCCACAGCCTCTACTGCAGCCTGGTCTATATCGACGCCACGGGGCGCATTGCCTCGCTCCACCGCAAGCTGCACCCGACCTACGAGGAACGGCTGGCCTGGGCCCAGGGCGACGGGCACGGCCTGCTGGTCCACGACCTCGGGGCCTTTCGCGTCGGCGGCCTGAACTGCTACGAAAACTGGCTGCCGCTGGCGCGCGCGGCGCTCTATGCCCAGGGCGAAAGCCTGCACGTCAGCGTCTGGCCCGGCGGCCTGCACAACACCCGCGACCTGCCGGCCTTCATCGCCAGGGAAAGCCGTTCCTATGTCATCGCCGCCAGCGGCCTGCTGCGCGCCGCCGACCTGCCGGACGACACGCCGAACCGGTCGGAAATCATCTCGGGTGGTGGTTCGGGCGGTGGTGGCCCGGGGGGTGGCGGCCCGGGAGAAAGCGGCGATATCTTCTGCAACGGCGGCAGCACCATCGTGGCGCCGGACGGAAGCTTCATGGTCGAGCCGGTGGTCGGAATCGAGGCCCTGATCGTCGCCGAGATCGACGCCGCCGTGGTGCGGGGCGAGCGCCAGAATCTGGATCAGGCCGGCCACTACGCCCGACCGGATGTGCTGAAGCTCTCGGTCGACCGGCGGCGCCAGAGCGCGGTGGTCTTTCAGGACTAGGGGGTCTTTCAGGACTAGGGGGCCTTTCAGCACGGAGCGGCCTTTCAGGACTGAGGGGTCTTTCAGGCCGAACCGGCTTTCAGGACCAACCGGCTTTCAGGCCGAACACCGACTCAAGCCATTCATAACCGACCAATCAAACGGCCCGCGGGTGTTCTTCGAAAACGCGGGCGGCGACAAAAGGAAAAACGAAATGCTGGGAAGCGACGAGAAACTGCTCACCGAAGTCCGGAACCGCTTCGCCCATGTGGAGAGCTGTCCCTATGACGGCCCACGGGTGTTCTTCGAGAACGCGGGCGGCGCCCTGACCCTGAAGTCGGTGGTCGCGACCTCGGCGGCGATGGCGGCGGTCCCCGACAATCAGGGGCGCGACAATCCGGCCTCCCACGAGCTGATGCGGATCATCGCCAAAGCCCGCGACGACGCCAAGCTCTTCTTCAATGCCTCCGGCGGTCAGGTCTTCGTCGGCGAGAGCGGCACCGAGCTGCTGTTCCGCGTGATCAGCGCCGCCGTTCTGGGCGCGGCCAGGGGCGGGATCGTGCTCGGCAGCACCCTGGAGCATCCGGCCTCGGCCAGCGCCTGCGTCCGCTGGGCGCAGATCGCCGGCAAGCCTTACGTGGCCGTGCCGCACAATTCGGATACCGGGTCGGTCGCGGTCGAGGACTACCTGAAGCACGTCACCCCCGAGACCCGGGTCGCGACCATCCTCCACACCTCGCCGGTCAGCGGCATGGGCGTGGACGTGGCCGCCATCGCCGCCGCCATCCGCGGGGTGGCGCCGGACTGCCTGATCATCGTCGACGGCATCCAGCACGCCGCCCACGGCAATATCGACATCGACGCCTACGGCATCGACGGCTATGTGATCTCGCCCTACAAGGTCTTCTCGCGCCACGGCTACGGGCTGGCCTGGATCTCCGACCGCCTGAGCGCGCTGCCCCACAACAGCCTGGTCGGCGCGCCCGCCGGGCAGTGGGAACTGGGGACGCGCGACACGGCGGCCTATGCGACCTTCTCCGACGTGGTGGCCTATTTCGAATGGCTCGGCGGCGAACTGACGGGCGAGACCGCTGACGTTTCCGATAAGCGGGAGGCGCGGCGCGCGCGGATCGATGCGGCGAGCCGGGCGATCCACGATCACGAAAAGGACCTGACCGACTCCATGCTCACCGGCACCGGCAATCTCAGGGGCCTGACCGAGATGCCCGGCGTCGGCATTCTCTGCGGCACCGGCAATCCCCTGCGCGAAGGGCTGGTCTCGATCACCCTGGAGGGTATGACCGCCGAGGCCCTGGTCACCGCCCTGCGCGAACGCGGCATCCGCGTCCACGCCCGCAAGGCCGATCACTACTCCGGCAACATCCTCAAACCGCTCGGTCTGGAAGACTGCGTCCGGGTCTCGCTCTGCCACTACAACAGCGAGCAGGAGGTGGCGCAGTTCCTGGCCGCCATGCAGGACATCGTTCAGGGCTGAGCGGGCGGGGAAAGAGCGGGCCGGGAAAGAGCGGGCAGGGGCATCGCGAAGGGCTTCATCGTGAAGGGGCACTTCCCGCCGGGTCTGCCCGGCTGCGCCCGGCTCTCGCTCCGCCACGCCAACAGCGAGCAGGAGCTGGCGCAGTTTCTGGCCGCCCTGCAGCAGGAAATCCTTCAGGGCTGAGCGGGCAGGAAAAGAGCGGGCAGGGATTCATCGCGAAGGAGCGGTTCCCGCCGGGTCTGCCCGGCTGCGTCCGGGTCTCGCTCCGCCACCACAACAGCGGGCAGGAGGTGGCGCAGTTCCTTGCCGCCGTCCAGGACATCGCTCAGGGCTGACCGGACGGGAAAAGAGCGGGCGGGGAAAGAGCGGCCGGGGTTCATCGGGCAGGGGCATCGGGAAGGGGTTCATCGGGAAGGGGCGGTTTCGGAAGGCCGTCGTCTTCGCGGCCGCTGGTTTTCGTTCGGGCTTTCGCCGTAATTTTCAGCCCGACTTTATACCCGACTTTATACCCGACTTTATACCCGGTTTTCGGGCCGTATTAATGCCGTGGGATCTCTTCCCGGACGGTCGCCGGCGCGCGCGGCGGGGGATAAGCTCTGCCTGTGGCAAATGCACGGTATTTCGAAACTCCCGGCGCCTCCGAACGACCCCTGGCTGTGACAATTGTAGGACATTTCCAAGGGCAGCCCCGGACGTCTCGGTCCTCGACGGGGGGACCGGCAGGGCGAAATCCTGCTGCGCCTTATGCGCGCCTTCGGCCGGAAACGGGACCCGTGGATCGGGCGGAGTCTGCCGGGGACGCGGAGCGGGCGGACTCTGCCGGGGACGCGGGGCGGGAAAATTCGCCTTTTGCTTTACCCCCAAAGGGGCTTCAGAATAGAAAGACTGCTGCCGGCGGTGGTGCGCGGCAACAGGATTTTGGGTGTAAGATCATGATTATATTGGATTTTTTCTCAGGCGGACAGCCATGCGGATAGTGATACGTGAAGACGATCTGCGCGGCAAAGCCATCGCCGAACTCCTGCAAAGCCATCTGGATTTCGCGGCGGAACATTCGCCACCGGAAAGCGTGCACGCCCTGAATCTGGCGGCGCTGCGTCAGCCGGATATCACCTTCTGGTGCGCCTGGGATGGCGACAAGCTGCTGGGCTGCGTGGCGCTGAAGCAACTCGATCCCGCCCACGGCGAGATCAAGTCCATGCACACCGCACCGTCCGCCAGAGGCCGGGGCGTGGCGCGCAAGCTGCTGGCGCATCTGATGACGGCGGCGCGAAAGCGCGGCTATCGCAGGCTCAGTCTGGAAACCGGCTCGATGGAGGCCTTCGCCGCCGCGCGTGCGCTGTACCAGAGTTTCGGGTTCGGGATCTCTGCGCCTTTCGGCGACTATGTCCTTGACCCCTATAGTGAATTCATGACCATCGCGCTGTCGGCATAAAGCGGTGCGGGAGCATCGCAGGCGATGCAATCCAGCGGATCTGATCCAGGGAGACGGCGGTTTTGAAGGTCCTGGTAACGGGCAGCAGCGGACATCTGGGCGAAGCGCTTGTGCGCTTGCTTGGAACCACGGGGCATGAAGTCTCCGGTCTGGACCTTCTGCCGGGCCGCTATACGAATCTTGTGGGAACGATCACGGACAGGAGATTTCTTCGCGACGGCCTGCAGGGCGTGGATAGCGTGATCCACACAGCGACGCTTCACAAGCCGCACGTGGCCTCCCACGACAGGCAGAGTTTTGTCGACGTCAATATCACCGGCAGCCTGAACCTGCTGGAGGAAGCGGTTTCGGCCGGGGTGAAATCCTTTGTCTTCACCAGCACGACCAGTGCGTTCGGCGCCGCCCTGACGCCCCCCGAGGACGCGCCCGCGGCCTGGATCGATGAAAGCGTTCAGCCGGTGCCGAAGAACATCTACGGCGCCACCAAGACCGCCGCCGAGGATCTCTGTCAGCTCTTTCATCGGGACCACGGCCTGAACTGCGTCGTTTTGCGGACTTCCCGATTCTTTCCGGAAGAAGACGACAGCCGGGCGGTGCGGGAGACCTACGCGGATGCGAATATAAAGGCCAACGAGTTTCTCTATCGCCGGGTCGATCTCGAGGACGTTGCCACCGCTCACATTGCGGCGCTGGCGCGGGCCGGAGAGATCGGTTTCGGACGCTACATCATCAGTGCCACGACACCCTTTGAGACCTGCGATCTCAAGGAGTTGCGGCACGCGCCTGCGAAAGTCGTGCAGCAGCACTTTCCCGATTTTCCGGAGGTTTACGCGCGCCTGGGCTTTCGCATGTTTTCCGCCATTGACCGTGTCTACGTGAACGCAAGGGCGCGGCGGGATCTGGGGTGGAAACCGCAGTACGATTTCGCCCGGATACTTGCTCAGATCGCGTCGGGAAAACCCATCGGGAGCGGCCTTGCGCGCGAGGTCGGAAGCAAAGGCTATCATGCGGAGACCTATCGCGAAGGACCCTATCCGGTTGCCTGAAATTTCGTGGGGGCCGTTCCCCCGACGCAGATATCGGGGCCGACGCGCACGGCGCGGGCAAACCCGGCGATGTCCTCCATGGGATTGCCAGTCAGAACCAACCGCCGCTTCATATTTTCCTCTCCCCTTGCTTCGTGATTTTTCACTTCGTCTGCAGACACTATAGTTCACTGCGCGACCCGGGGGGCGATGATCCTGTGGACGAGGACCGGAACAGATGGGAATGCGCAGCCCGCGCTTAGTTCACCTCGACAATCTCGCGTTTGAAGAGGCCGTCCTCCCAGGGCGCGCCCTGGAAATTGCGGGCGGCGAGGTGCCCCAGATAGACGGCATTGGCGATGGTGCCCGGCGCAAGGGAATCTCCGATGCGCAGCAGGGTTTCGATCCCGGCGGTCTTCAGCTTTCCGTCCTCCGGACTTTCAGACTCTTCTGCAAGCTCATGATATAGCTGATCATTGGAATCCCGCGCCGTGACCAGCACAAGAGCATCGGACTGGATCGTTTCGCGCCGGTCCGTATGGGTGCAGGCGAGCTCCAGTCCATCAGAGAAGACCTGAGCGATGTTGCGGCCGGTGGTCAGCGTTACGTCTTTGTTCAGCAGACGGGTGATGATCCTGCCCTGCTCCAGCGTGTATTCGCTCCAGGCGGAGACCGTGAGGGCGGGGGTGACCAACGTGACTTCGCACCCGATATCTGCCAGCCGCTCGGCGATTACGCCGCCCATGTAGTAGTGGTCGTCGTCGAAGACTGTGACTAGGCCGCTTTCCGGCATTCTCCCGGCCATGATGTCATCGGGTGTGAAGACAGCCAGGTTTTCCAGTCCGCTGATGGCCCGGGAATTGGCCCGGCCGCTGCCGTCACGACGCCAGGTGGCGCCGGTAGCCAGAAAGACGTGTGGAAAGCCGAATTCCAGGATCGCGTCGGCGTCCAGACAGCTCCCCAGATAGATCTCCACATTGGCCATGGTCCGCAGCAGGCCTTCGCGGTGGTCCCTGACCCGGGCGTAGCTGGCGAGGCCGGGCAGGCGGCTTTCGAGCAGGGAGCGCCCGCCGAGCGCCGAGGAGGCTTCCGCCAGGGTGACCGGATGGCCCCGCCTGGCCAGCTGCAACGCGGCCTCCAGACCCGACGGTCCGCCGCCGACTACCAGAACCGGATCTTCCGATGTCCTGGCGGCGATCTTTTCCGGATGCCAGCCGCGGCGCCATTCCTCGCCCATGGTCGGGTTCTGGGTGCAGCGGATCGGCACCAGCAGATTGTCGCTGCTGACGCAGATGTTGCAGCCGATGCATTCGCGGATGGCCTCGATGCGGTCCTCACGGATCTTGGCGGGCAGGAAGGGATCGGCGATCGAGGGCCGGGCGGCGCCGATCAGATCCAGCACACCGCGGCGGATCTGCGAAACCATGGCATCCGGTGAAGTGAAGCGGCCGACGCCGACCACCGGCTTGCTGGTCAGGGATTTGACGAAAGCGGTATAGGGTTCCTGATAGCCTTCGTTGGGCTCAAAGCGCGCCGTGGCGGAATCGTTCGACCAGCCGCTTACGTTCACATCCCAGAGATCGGGCAGTTCGGCGAGCATCCCGACAATGTCGCGGGATTCACCATCGGCAGCGAGACCCTTGTCGCCCAGCAGTTCGTCGACAGCGAGGCGGAAGGCAATGGCACAGCTGTCACCAATGGCGTCCTTCATGTCTGAGATCACCTCGCGGATCAGGCGGACCCGGTTTTCCAGCGACCCGCCGTATTCGTCGCTGCGCTGATTGGTGCGCGGCTGCAGGAAGTGCATCAGGGTACTCATGCCATGTCCTGCATAAGCATAAACAATGTCGTAGCCGGCTTCCTTCGCACGCAGGGCGCCTTCGCGGTGCCAGCGGCGGAAGTTGCGGATGTCGGTCTTGTCCATGGCGCGGGCCTGAACCGGATCGCTGCTGTCGACCGGCGTCGCGCTGGGGGCCAGGGGCGGCAGGCGGCTGATCCGGTTCGGCCCATGCAGGCCGTTGTGCACCAGCTCGATCCCGGCGAGCGAGCCGTGCTCGTGCACCGCATCGGTCATCAGCCGGTGGGCGGGGATATCCCGTTCGTCCCAGATGCGTCCCTCGACAGCGGGGGAAATTTCCGAGGTGGGATGGAACTCGACCTCCTCGCTGCAGACCACACCCCAGCCGCCCTCGGCCTTGATGCCGCGCATCGCCGCCAGTGCCCTGGGCCGAAGGTGGCCGAGGCCGTTGCAGTGCGGCACCTGAAAGAAACGATTGGGCGCCGTGACCGGTCCGATCTTTACCGGCTCGAACAGGATGTCGTAGGGGGATTTCACCGCTTTGGTGTCTGCAGGCATTGTCTCATTCTTTCCGCTCATCTTTGTGTCTGCCGGGTGTGTCCAGGAATCCGGGTCTTCTCCCGTCAGGTCAGGGGCCGGTCAGCTCGAGGCATTCGGTGGCTGTCCGAGCACGGCCTCCACGGTCTTAATACCAATGGCCACCAGATCATTCTCGCCGAACATCTCACCGGCGAGGCAGCCCTCCAGCCAGAGGCCGTCGATTACCGCATTGACGGCAATGGCGTAGTTCGCCAGATCGTTCCTGGACGCATCGCGGCCTTCAAAGGCAAAGACACCGGCGATCAGACTTTCGATCTCGTTCCGGTAGGCGAGATAACTTTCCTTATGGATTGCAGCCATTTCCGCATCGATGTGGATAAGGCCAATGAAGGTCGCCCAGAGTGTCAGTACCCGAGCGTCGACGACCGGCGGGCTGAGACTGGCGGCGATAAAGCGTCTCAGGCGCTCCGGCGGGGCGTCGTCCGATCCCATGGTATCTTCGACAGAAGCCTTTGCCTGCGCGGTCATACGGCTCATGGTTTCGCGGTAGGTCGCATGGATCAGCTCGTTCTTGCCGGGAAAGTAGTAGCGGATCAAACCTGACGTGACGCCTGCGCGCACCGCAATCCGCCGTACGGTCGCGCCCTGCAGTCCGTCTTCGGCAATGCAGTCCATCGTCGCCTTGATCAGGTCCTGCCGCCGCACGCCTTCCGGCGCATGGTGAAAGCTGCGCCGGGTCATGGCGTTCGGCTGGAGACGCAGGATGGAGCAACTCTACGGGAATCCTGAAACATTAAGTGTCGCAATCCGTTCTCGAGTATTGTTCACTTTCCTCTTCAGGTCCGGGTTCACTTTCCGGTGATCTTATTGGATGGCATTGCGTTGCGAAAACCAGGACAGGAAAAGATAAAACTGAAGCCATGTTCAAATTATACGTTTGCATAAATAAAGGAGAAATGCACTACTGTATTGCATCGAACATGCAGTATCCGCCCGGTCGGACTCCGGCGGTCGGGTGCCGGGCGTTTTCGCGAAACCGGAGTGCTGTTGAAGCGTCCGATCATGAGTACATGCCGCCCGGTTTGGGACCGGCTGATATCCTGGAGGTCTGATATGAAGGCAGGCATGCGTTTATCCGAGGCGGCGCTTCGGGACGATGGGCTGTCGCTGCGCTGGAAAAGCGGGCAGGAGACGCTGTTCCCCTGGTTCTGGTTGCGCGACCACGCTCAGGACGAAGCCAGTCTGGATCCGCAAACCCTTCAGCGCCGGGTCGATACCTTCGCTATTCCCGATGATATCCGCGGCGCCGAGAGCAGGGTTCTGGACGACGGCGCCGGACTGGAGATCGTCTGGCCGGATGGCTCGGCACCGAGCCGCTATGCTGCCGGGTTTCTCGCCGGCATGGCAGGGTTGGCGCCGTCTGAATCGCAACTGGCGCCGGATGTGGCCCGCCGTTTGTGGTCTGCAGACAATCCCCTGCGGCAGCCGGACCCTCTGCCATATGATGCTGTTATCGGGACGAAGGACGGCTTTCGCGCCTGTCTGGAGCGGGTTCATGCGCTGGGCTTTGCCGTGGTTGAAGGGGTTCCGTCGGACGAAATCTCGACCAGGGATTTCCTGAAGCGTATCGGCTACATCCGTGAGACCATTTTCGGCGGCCACTGGACGCTGTCGGCGGAGATCCAGGACCATGGCGATACCGCTTACAGTATGCAGTATCTGGAGCCGCACACGGACGCCACCTACAGTCATGACGCGCCCGGACTGCAGTCCTTTATCTGCCGGGAGTTCGACGGCAAGGGTGGCGAGTCGATCCTGGTCGACGGCTTTGCTCTGGCCGAGGCGATGCGTGCCCAGGCGCCGGAATACTTCCGGACCCTGACCGAAGTGGCGGTTCCGGGCCGTTATATCGAACCGGGCGTACATCTGCGGGCCCGGCGGCCGGCAATCATGGCTGAAGACGACGGCAGTCTGCGGCAGATCAGCTTCAACAATTATGACCGGGCACCTTTCATCTTGCCGCCGGCGCAAATGGCTGCTTTTTATAATGCCTATCGAGCCCTTCATGCGCGCATCGTCGAACGGGACAACTGGTTGACGATACCGCTACGGCCGGGGATGGCGCTGATCTTCGATAATTGGCGCTTACTGCACGGTCGGATGGGGTATAGTGGCAAAAGGGTGTTTTGCGGGTGTTATCACAACCGTGAAGATTTCGAGAGCGCGCTGCGCATCGTCGCCGACTGACAGCTCAGGTGTCAGACAGGCTAGGGGATGGTGTGCGGCGCTTTGCGAAAATGATTGATCAACAGCTGAATCGAAGACAGGGAGAACAATAAAATGAAACAGCTATTCAAGACAGGCTCGGCGTTATTGCTCGCGGTGGCTATGACGGCCCCCTGGGCTTCCGGCGCATCTGCCGGTGAGACACTGGACCGGGTGATGAGCAGCAAGACGCTCACGCTGTCGTCCGATCCGGAGTATCCGCCGCAGTCGTTCCTGAACGACCGGAACGAGATGGACGGTTTCGATGTCGCAGTGGCGCGGGAAATAGCCAAGCGCATGGGCGCGGAGCTGAAAATCATAACGCCGGCCTGGGAAATCATTACCGCCGGGAACTGGGGCGGACGCTGGGATATTTCCGTGGGCTCGATG
>Ga0214472_10007828_pt1 | contig 11152 bp, 8 predicted proteins | sample RVTome_6_FD_207662 | JGI IMG/M metagenome (GOLD analysis project Ga0214472, IMG submission 207662) | Soil microbial communities from uranium-contaminated site in the Upper Colorado River Basin, Wyoming, United States - RVT140D175 | ecosystem: Environmental > Terrestrial > Soil > Contaminated >...
TCGCCGCACTGGACGCGGGGGCAACTTCGATTGCCGAAGGATCCAAGGCCGCATAGCTTGATCGGAAATGGCTGATGAAGAAAACCGGAGAACCGCTCAAATTCAACTACAGTCGGGACAATCTCAGGTTGTCGGCTTGGTCACCGTAGCCCCAAGCGAGTTGGAAAAAGAACTCGCCGTCCTCGAAACCGGTTTCGCCTTGCAGGCCGGATTCTCGCCACGCTTTTTCCACCGTGGCCGGGCTCAGGTCGTGCGACTTTTTCAGCGCGAACTCGACATTGAACGTCTTGGACTCGCGGCTTTTGGTTTTCTTGTTCTGACGAAAGGACCAGCGTAGCGCAGACATCATCGGATGCGGGATGGATACCTGGTAGTCGCTCGACATCAGCTTGGCGCCGGCGAGCTGCGGGGCGATGCCCGGTTGCCGTTCAGCCAGCTTTGGTAGGTCCGCGAGCAATCGCTCCAGGAACCGCGTGTAACCGGATGGTACGCCCTTTGCCATGGGATCGTTTATTCCTTGATGACGGGCGATGCCGCCCTCTTCCAATCTCTTCCGTCCACCATGTATCTGACGATACTGACTTCCGCCCGCGGCGTCAGTTTCGAGGCCGGGTCTTGGATCATGTGGAGCTTCGGGTCGGACTTGCAGTCGGTGACGATGTAGAGCCAGTAGTCCTTGGCGAACCGCTGAGCCTTGATCCACTCGTTCTCGGTAAGGCAAACATCGCCGTCGCCCGCGCGACCCTTGACCTCGATGTAACGGGCCACCTGCCCGTCCTTGAGCGAGGTGATGTCCCAGCCGCAGTTGTCCTTCTCCACAGAGACGGGCTTGCGGCCTTGGGCCTGCTCGTGTCTCATGGATACGGCGACGGCAACGGCCTCCACCTCGTCGTCGCGGCGCATCCCGCCGAGCTTGGGATCATCGACCGATAGGGGCAGAACGGCGGCCACGCCGACGATCTCCGGCGGCTTGTCGGAGATGTGCCGCTCCTGCTCGATCTCCGCGAGGCGGGCGTCGCGGCGGTGGACCAGCTTGTCGCGCCGCTCGGCCTCCTGCGCCCGGTTGCCTTTGATGTTCAGGGCCTTGGGGTCGTTGGGGTCGCGGAACTGGCGGAGCTGGCCGTCGTACTTGGCGAGCTTGCGGTTCGATTGGGTTATCAGGTGCTGGAGCGACTTGCGGACGTACTTCTCCTTGATGGCCAACTCCCGGTGGCGGCGCTCCTGAATCTCCTTGAAGTACGGGTCGAGGATGGTGTCCAGCGACCAGTTGACCACGGTGTCCACGTCGGTCGTCCAACCGACCACCTCCGGCGGGGCGGCGGGCGGGTCGCCGTCCGGCGCTTTCAGGTCGAGCAGGGCGTAGGGCTGGCTGCGGGCGCATCCGTCGCCGCGCCGGCGCACGCCGAAGAGCCGCTGGCCGATGGCGGTGCCGCGCCCGTCCTCCACGGCCCCCTGCAACAGCCACATCACCCAAGGCTCGGTTGCGTCGGGGTCGAGGAAAACGGCTCCGCTGCGCAGCGCGGCGCCATACTGCGTCAGCACGCGGTCGATGACCATCTCAAACAGGGCGTGGCCGGGGCCGACGAACTCGATGTCGGAGTAGCCGACGATCCGATCCTTGTCGAAGGTGAGCTTGGGATAGGTCTTGCCGATCTTGCCGAAGCGGCGCTCGATGGCGTCCGGGGCGCGGCGAAGCGCGACCGGAATCTGGCTGACCGTCCAGATGCCCGCACCGTGGCCCTTGGCCGGAGTAATCGCGCCGCCGAGGGAACGGTACGCCTCGACGAAGAACCGCTCGATGTATTCCGGCATGAGCCGCTCCTCGCGGCTCCGCTGCATGTCCGCTCCGAGCTTGGAGAAGTCGATGTAGCGGGAGCCGAGGGCGTTGTTCGCCATGTCGGCCCGGATGGCGTCGATGTCGGTCGGCTTGAGTTCCAGCGCGGGGTCGGCCAGTATCTCGTCCATTGTGCGCCGGCTGGCCAGCCAGTCGCGCATGAGTTGGTCGAGCTTGGGCGTCGGGATGATGTCGCCGATGACATCGTACACGCGGTCGGAGCCGAGGGCCTCGCGCATCCGCTCCAGCTTCGTGAGCAGCGTGCCGAGGACGGCACCCTCGCGCGTGTTGCGGGCCACGAGGTTGTAGATCATCACCTCCTTCTGCTGCCGGTAGCGGTGGATTCGGCCCATTCGCTGCTCCAGCCGAACGGGTGCCCAGGGGATGTCGTAGTTCATCATCAGCGCGCAGAACTGGAGGTTGATCCCCTCGCCCGCCGCCTCGGTGGCGACCATGATCTGCGCGGACTCGAAGAACTCCCGCTCCGCCGCGATCCGCTTCTCCAGCGACATGCCGCCGTGAATCTGCGTCACGCTAAAGCCGAGGTCGGTGAGCTTGCCGACGAGGAAGTCGAGCGTGTCCTTGTGTTCGGTGAACACGAGGAGCTTCTCCGCCGTTCCCGCGATGTGCTTGCCGATCACATCCCGAAGCTGCTCGAACTTGGTCTCGACCACGCTGCGCTGCGTCCGGCGGGCCAGATCGACCAGCCGGGTAAGCTCGTCGATCTCCGCGTCCAGCTCGACCATGTTTTGCGCGAGCGTGAGCCGCTCGACGGCGTCGTCCTCCAGCCGCCAGCGGTCGCGCTCGTCCATGTCGTCCAAGTCCTCGAAGTCCTCCGGCAGCTCGCCCTCGTCGATCTGCTGGCGAATGTGGCCGAGCTTCTTGAGGTCCTTGAGCCGCTTGAGGCGGCGCTCCAGCGAGGAGCGTATGGCCGCGAGGCTGGACGCGAGGCGGCGTTGCAGCACGGTCAGGGCGAGGCCGACATTGCGGTTGCCCGCGTCGTCGGCGCGCCGAAAGTGGTGCGTGACATAGTTCGTGACGGCGTTGTATAGGCCAAGCTCGGTGGCCTCGTCGGTGACGCCGCGTTCGCCGCCCTTGAGTTCATACGAGAGGGTCATTACGTGGCGGGGCGGGAAGCACGGCTCCCCGCTGAACTTCCGCATGTCCTCCTTGAGGCGGCGGCACATGATGCGGTTCTCGTCCCGGTCGCTGGCCTCGGCGAGGATTTCGCCCGTCACATAGAGGTCGGGGTCGAGTAGTTGCAGCAGCAGGGCGAAGTTGTCCGGGTCGCCCTTGTGCGGCGTGGCCGTCAGGAACAGGAAGTGGTCCGTGCGCTGCGCGAGAAACGCACCGAGTTCGTAACGGGCCGTGGCCTTGGTCTTGGTGCCGTAGCGGTACGCGGCCATCTTGTGGGCCTCGTCCACGACGACCAAGTCCCAATGGGTGTCGCGCATGCGCTCGCGTATCTCGTCGTTGCGGGCCACGAAATCGATGGAGCAGATGGCCTGCGCCGTCTCCTCCCACACATTTCGGCCATACGCTGCGTCCACGGTCACGCGGTTGATGACCGCGAAGGTCTCCCCGAACTTGTCGTGCATCTCGCGCCGCCACTGGTCGGTCAAGTTGGCGGGGGTCACGATCAGGACGTCCTCGGCCAATCCCCGGAACTTGAGTTCCTTGATGAGTAGGCCGGCCATGATCGTCTTGCCCGCGCCCGGGTCGTCGGCGATCAGGTAGCGGATGCTCGGTTGAGTGAGCAGGCGGTTGTATACGGCATCCAACTGGTGCGGGAGCGGATCGACCTGCGACACGCTGACGGCAAAGTGCGGGTCGTACTGGTAGGCCAGCCGGATGCGGTGGGCCTCGGCGGCGAGGCGGAACTGCCGGGCGTCGCCCGTGAGCGTGGCCAGCCCGCCGCTGGACTTTATGGTGACCGCGGACTCGAAGTCCTCGACCTTGAGGAGCTTCTTCCATGTCTGTTTGGTGTTGACGCCCTCGGCCACGACCTCGACGCGGCCCCCTCGCGCCTTGGCGAGCAGCACCCGGACGGGTTCGCCGAAGTGCGGCCCCTCAAGAACCGTACCTTCGACAAGCTGCTCAGCAATCTGCTCGGCTTGCATCGGATCCCTCGATACTACCGAGATAGGGCGCTGCCAAGTTAACGATGATGAATTCCTTGGTTTTCGCCATGATCGCCACCCTGAGTACAAGGCCGGGCATCATTATGCAGTTGCCGGAGTCCGCGGTCGAGAGCGGCGGCGTGCGAAAGAACATCGGTCGTGGAAGGCTGGCGGGCCACGCCAAACAGGCTTGTCTGACCCACGTGCCGAAACGTGCGAAACAGCGCGTGAACAGCGTGGGGTTATGCTCCGGTCCAGGTTCGATGACGCATGGCTTCGATGACGGCGGTGGGGGCGAGGTGGTCGAGGTAGCGGGCGGTCGTTGTGATAGAGGCGTGGCCGAGCTGCTTGGAGATGATGGCGATGTCGACGCCTTCGGCGCGGAGTTGGGCGGCGTGGGTGTGGCGGAGGCCGTGGGCGTGGACGCGTTTGTCGATGCCGGCCCGGCGGGCGAGGCGCTTCAGCACGACCCGGACGTAGGCGGCGGCCATCGGCCGGCCGCGGAGTGAGCAGAAGACGGGGTGGCGACCGAACGCATCCGGCGCGAGGGGCGGGCCGCGCCTCGCGTCGTAACGCGGCGGCATCTCGCCTTGCGTCGCGCCTGGTCCCGATGCACGTGCCATCGGCAGGCACTGTGATCGTGCATCGAGCCAGCGATCGATGACCGCTGCGGCGCCGGGGTCGAGGCCGACGGTTCGGGACTTCCCACCCTTGCCGTAGAGGACGCGCACGCTGCCGCCCTCCAGGTCGAGGTCCTTGGGATAGAGGCTCAGTGCTTCGTTGATCCGCAGGCCGGCACGGTAGAGCAGGGCGATCAAGGCCCGGTCCCGCAAGGCGAGCGGCCGATACCGGCCACAGGCGTCCATGAGCGCGCAGACTTCGGCATCGCTCAACACCTCCGGCGGCAGGCGGCGCTTGGGTCTTGCGGGCCCGATGCGGAGCGACCGTCCGCCATCACGGTGTTGTCGGGCCGGCGGTCCGTTCCGGTTGCGTTCCACGTCGGGCGGCCACAGCACCTGCAACCTCGGCGCACCGCCTCGGTCGATCCGACGCGCGCCGCCGCGATCGTGGCGCGACCGGGGCCTGTCCGCCGGGTTCGTTTCGTTTGCCACTTCGACAACCTCCTTCCGTCCTGAATCGGCGTTCACGATCTCGCACCCTTCGTTTCCCGGCTCGTCCGCTTCCTTACGGGCGCGGCTCTGTTGGCGCGGTTCTGCGGGCGCGGCCCTGTTGGCGCGGCTCTGTTGGCGCGACGCCCCAACCGCGCATGGTCATTGAGCGACCGCCGCCCGGCGTTCCAGGTGCCACGCTCTGACATCTTTGAGCTACGCTTTTGCTCCAAAGCGTAACTCAACGCTTACCTCGGAGGCGCCGGCGCGGCCGTTCGACGGTGACGGTCGTCAGCCGTCGCCTGCCTGTCTGCGTGCGGACACGCACAGGCAGGCCGTTCGGTTCAGCTTCATGGGTCGATTCGGTCACGCCGCCCTCCGTCCGGTGTCACCGGATGACACGAGGAACATGCAGAATTTCCCGGAATTCGAGGGGTTTTTCGCTTGATGCGTTCGCGGCGAGTTGCCCTCATGGGGCCGTACGCGATGGGGCGTACCAACGCGAAGGAGAAGGCCATGATGACGAACACGACCAGCCGCTTCGAAGGCGCGGTCTACGACGTGGCGCACGTGGACATCGGGACCAACCGCCAGGGGGAGCGGGTGGTACGCATCGACCTGACCTACGATCGGGGCACACGTGACCAAATCTACACGTTCATGCTGAGCCTGCCGGCGGCGATCGCCCTGCGGAACTTCCTCGACGGCGCTTTCGACGCCGCGGGCCTCGAGGATGGCAACGACCGCGAGTGACGCCGCCGAAACGCGGGTCGATCCCGCGTCGCCCGGGCGCTGGAGACCCGGGCCTGATGAGGCCAGGAGCAAGCCATGAAGAAGAACCAGGTCCAGATTGGCGGGACGTTTGTCGCCAAGGTCAGTGGGCAGATCGCGCAGGTGCGAATCGACCGGGAGAGCCCGCACGGCGGATGGGACGCGACCAACCTCGCCACCCGCCGCAAGGTTCGCATCAAGAGCGCCCAGCGCCTGCGGCGGGCGGTAGCGGCCAAGAGCAACGCGGCGAGCCCGCCCAACACGCCCGTCGTCGCGGAGGACGGGCCGCCGCAGAACATCGACGAGCGGATCGCCGCGGCGCCGCCCAGCATCGTGCCGTATGAGGCGCGGCGGGCGCGGGCCGAGGCGGCGCAGCCTCCCGCCGAGGCCGACCCGTCGCGATGTGCAGCCGAGGGCTGCGACGGCCCGCCCATGATGACCTACCTCGGACGACCGCTCTGCTCGGCATGCTGGGCCCGGCAGTGCGCCGAAGACGAACAGTCCAGCGCGAGCAAAACCACGGGCGAGGCGTCTTGCCCGGACGACGACCAGGAACCCATTCAAGAGGAGAATGCGATGTCCAAGAAGAAGTCCACGAAGAAACAGTCCAACAGGAAGCAGACCAAGGCCCAGCCCGTGGCCGCGAAGGCCAAGGGCAAGAAGAAGGCCAAGGCAGCGGATGCGGCCGCGACGAAGGCGTCCAGGCCGAAGAAGACCGCGGGCAAGGCCGAGCCGAAGGCCTCGAAGCCGAAGAAGGCCGCGGGCGACAAGAAGCCCAAGCGGGTCAGCGCTCTGGACGCCGCGGCCCAGGTCCTGGCCAAGGCCGGCAAGCCGATGCGAGCCCAGGAACTGATCGCCGCGATGGCCGAGCAGAACCTGTGGAAGAGCCCCGGCGGCGCGACGCCGCACGCGACTCTTTACGCCGCAATGATGCGCGAGGCCCGCGACAAAGGCCGCGAGTCGCGGTTCAAAAAAGTCGATCGCGGGATGTTCGCCTTCAACGGCTAAGCACATCACGATCCTTCCCTGCCTGTCGCGTCCGCGACGGAGGCAGGCACCAACGCCTCGGCGGCCGCCGGGGCGTTGCTTCGGGCTCCGCGTATCAGCGTAACAGGATCCGGGACGGCCTCGCCTTCACCGCTCCGTGATCAGAAACGGCCTGCCGTCCGGCATGGTCAACGGCGCAGGCCGGACTTCCGGCTTCGGGGCGGCGTGGACGGCTGGCTCGCTCACCAATCGCACGCCGCACAGATAACCCGCCGCGCACGCATTGTAGAGGGCGTCGAACCAGTGGTTCTGCCGGCGAAGCCGCTGCCATTTCACGACCACGCCCTTGCCGGCCACGAACTCCTCGGTCTTCGTCTCCGCGGTCAGATGCTTCGCCAACGCGAGGTGCTCCTGCGGAGCGGCCCGGAAGAGCGACATCGCTCCGGGCACCTCCATCGGGGCGCCGAGCCGCTGGTGGACCCACGTCTTCCAGTGATCGGCGTCGACCTCCACGATGTGCAAACGCTCGGGGCGAAGGTGATTGATGTGGAATCCCTCGCCGACGTGCTTGACGAGGGCCCCGGTCCGGGTGGGACGGTTGTACCACTGGCGATGCTGCTGGGCGGCGCCCCGGCCGATCGCCGGCCGGAACTTGTCGCCCGACTCGCGGCAGAACCCGTACACCACCGGCGTCATGTATCCCGCATCGATCCACGCCTGTTGGGGGATCATCTGCTCGCCGTTGGCCGATCCGACCGGCCAGCCCTCGCGGAGCATCTTGCGGAACTGCCGCAACGCGATCAAGGTCGCCTGCTCGACGCCCAGGTCGTCGCTGGCGATCTCGATGCGGCCGTAGTCCACGATGTGGCCGCTGACCACCACACGGGACGTGAAGCCCGCACGACTCTTGTCCCCGCCGCCGCCGGACATGAACTTGAGCGTCGCCCCGTTGCCGAATTGGATGGATTCGACCCGCCCGCCCCGGCTGCCGCCGCCGCGGCGGGGCAGCAAGTCGCGGTAGCGGGAGCGCTCGATCGCCGCGAGAATGTCCTCCCGCCACTTGTCGCCGGCCATGTCCATATCCGGCAGGCCGCAGATGACCGTCTCCTGAATTTCGAAGAGGTGGTAGAGCAGCGGGACCACGAAGCACGCCAGGGTCTTGCCCGACTGGGTCGGGCCGGTCGCCACGCATCGCGGCCAGCACCCGGAGTCTACTTGGTCGAACCACAGCGCAGTGTAGGGTTGGCGCGAGCAGCGGAACCGCCGGCCGGCGTAAGGACCGTCGGGGATGACGACTTCCTCCTCCGCGAACGCCCGCATCGTCCGCAGCCGGTGCGGGCGGGCCTGGCGAAGGAAGACCCGCAGGTCATTGACCGTCTGGTGCACCGTCACCCTGCTCCGGTGTCTCTCGAAGCGGCCGGTCGAGTTCCCGCTCGCAGTCGTCGAGGGCCTCGTTCAGGATCTCCACCGCCTCGGCCCCGAACTGCCGCTGGAGGGTATCGCCGGCGCTGCGGAGAATCGCCGCCATCCGACCCCACGATTCGCGTACCTCGTCGCGGGGTAAGAGCTGCCGCTCGCGATCGAGCCGATCCAGCCGGGCGAGCTTGGCGCGTTCCTCGCGGTAGCGCTCCAGCGCCGGACTGCTCCCGCCCAGGAGCAGGGGGTCGTCTTCGTGGGCCAGCTTGGCCGCGTTGTCGGCCAGGAAGTCGTGGAGTGCCCGGACCACGGCCGGCAGGCTGATCGTCGCACCGCCGAACGGGAGCCCGTAGCGCTCCGCCTGCTCGTTGATCACCTTGGTCTGGCGGCCCGACATCTGCCGCCAGTGCTTCTGTGGAATCGAGCCGTAGAACTGCCAGCGCAGCCGCTCTTCCTTCTGCTTCTCGTGCCGCTTGAGGGCCTCGCGTTCCGCTCCGGTCAATTCCTGGCGGTTCACGACCTTGCGATAGGCCCGGGCCACCAGTTCGCCGTCGAGGCGGCCGGACGGGTCAGAGGGCGGCGGTGCGACTGATGTACGTTGACCAGGCATTTCGCTTACTTGGGCTCCTCGCATCTCGACGTCGAAAAAGGCCCGAAATCGGCTCTAGCAGCCTGGAAATGAGGTTTTCGTCCAGATTCTTACTTACTCGGCACAATCGCCATTGGTTGTACAAAAGAGCGTCGATGCGGCGACCCGCGGCTCACGGCAGGCCCCGGAAGGAACCACGGCCTTGCCGCTGGCACTCACCTTGTTCCCAGTGCCACATTCCTGTCACCCATCGATCCATCCTTGTTCGCTGGCCGATCCATCGCTGGGCAGGATCATATCAGGTGGACGCGGAGGCCGTAGAGGGTCGGCGTTTCTTTCCCTTCGCGCGGCGACCGGAGGCGGCCTTCGCTCTGCGCTTACCCGTGCGCCGCAGACCCCTCGCCGCCTGATGGTCGCTTGGCCGCGGCGCCCTTTCCGCCGTGCGGCCCGTGAACTTCTCCCAGCGCTGGACGATGACATCGCAGTAGAGTGGGTCCAGCTCCATGAGAAACGAGCGCCGCCCGGTCTGCTCGGCGGCGATCAGCGTCGAGCCGCTGCCGCCGAAGAGGTCGAGCACGTTCTCGCCCGTGCGTGACGAGTACTGGATCGCTCGGACCGCCAGCTCGACGGGCTTCTCGGTCAGGTGCGTCATCGCGTTCGGGGTGATCTTCCTCACGCACCAGACATCGGAGACGTTGTTGGGGCCCAGAAAGACGTGGGCGGCGCCTTCCCTCCAGGTATAGAAACACCACTCGTGGTCGCCCATGAAGTCCTTCCGGGTCAGGACCGGCCACTGTTTGTGCCAGATGATCGTCTGCGAGAAGTACAGTCCACAGGCCTTCAATACCGGCGGGTAGTCGGCAATGTTCGCGTAGCCGCCCCAGATGAACGCCGCGCGCCCGGGCAGGAGCACGCGGGCGATGTTGCCGAACCACGCGTGGAGCATCGCATCGAATGCCTCGTCGGAAACGAAGTCATTGACGAGGGGGCGGTCCTTGGGGCGGAGCTTCTTGTGCGTGGCCTTGCCGCTCTGGCCGCCAGTGGCGACGTCGAACCCGTGGTACTTCGACGCGGTGCGCTTCGCGCCCTCCGTCGCCTTGCTCCCGCCCACCGCTTCCCGTTTCCTCGCGCTCCGCTTCTTCTGCGCCCGATGCGCGTCGAACGATTGATGGTGCAGCAGCCCGTGCTCGCCGAACGATGACAGCCCGGCGGCGATGGCGTTGTTGCTCCGCGGCTCGACCTTGACGTTGTAGGGCGGATCGGTGTTGACGAGATGGATCGCAGCGCCGTCGAGGAGCCGGTCGACGTCCGCCGCGCTGGCGCTGTCGCCGCACAGCAGCCGGTGGTCGCCCATGACCCACAGGTCGCCAGGCTGGGTCACCGCCTTGTCCGGCGGTTCGGGCACGTCGTCCGGGTCGGTCAGCCCCGGCTTCACGCCGGGATCGAAGAGGCTCGACAGCTCATCCACGCTGAACCCCAGCAGCGACCAGTCGATGCCCGCCGCCTGCAACTCCGCAAGCTCGATCGGCAGCAGATCGAGGTTCCACGTCGCCAGCTCGGCAGTCTTGTTATCCGCAATGCGATAGGCCCGGATCTGCTCCGGCGTCAGGTCCGTGGCCACATGGACCGGGATCTTCTCCAGGCCGAGCTTCTTCGCCGCCTTCCACCGCGTGTGTCCGCAGACGATGACCCCGTCGGCATCGACCACCACCGGCTGTCGAAACCCAAACCGCCGAATCGACTCCGCAACCGCATCCACCGCCACGTCGTTGAGGCGGGGGTTCTTCTCGTACGGCTTGATCGCGGCCACCGGCCGCAACTGAATCTTCATCGCCTGACCTCCGTGTTGTTCCGAATCGGTCCGATCCTTGAATGACGGCTCGTTGCAATTTCGCGCATTTCTCACAAATCCGCTCGCGCCTGCAACGCGGTCCCTTAGTGCCACCTATTGGCACTACGACCGGCCTACCGGTCGCGCATTCCGAATTCAGTGCCAGCAGAGCGACACTGACGACGATGCGACACCGCAGGCCGCGCGCTACATGGCCGCCGCTCGCTGCCGCGCCACCGGCGCCGCCGCCCGCAGCTCCAGCGCCGCCCGCGATCGTTGAACGGTTGCGGCCTCGCGAAGGCCGCCCTCCCGTGGCCACGACGCCAAGCCCGTTCGCACCCAAACGCCCACAAACGCCGCCCGGGGCCGAGGGAGCGACCAAGACGTAGGCCGGTACGCCTTGGCGGCGTCCGTTCGCCCACGGCCCAAGGGGGCCCATCCCGTGCAACGCCGCGACGCGGGCCCGTGCCAACATCCGTCCTCTCGGGTACCGCC
>Ga0214472_10007829_pt1 | contig 11151 bp, 10 predicted proteins | sample RVTome_6_FD_207662 | JGI IMG/M metagenome (GOLD analysis project Ga0214472, IMG submission 207662) | Soil microbial communities from uranium-contaminated site in the Upper Colorado River Basin, Wyoming, United States - RVT140D175 | ecosystem: Environmental > Terrestrial > Soil > Contaminated >...
GGCGCGAAGGCCGCGTGGTTCAAGGACAGCGAGGGCAACATCCTCGCCGTGATCCAGACACTCTGAGCAAAGAGGAACGACATGGCCTACGTCGACGGGTTCGTATTGCCGGTGCCGAAGAAGAACCTCAAGGCCTACCGCGCCATGGCCACCAAGGCGGGCAAGGTATGGCGCGAGCACGGCGCGCTCGACTACAAGGAATGCATCGCCGACGACGTGAAGAAGGGAAAGCTCACCTCCTTCCCCCAGGCGGTAAAGCTGAAGCCCGGCGAGGTGGTGTGGTTCTCCTGGATTGTCTATCGGAACCGCAGGCACCGCGACGCGGTGATCAAGAAGGTGATGAAGGACAAGCGCCTCGCGCCGATGATGGATCCGAAGCAGCTCCCGTTCGACGGCAGGCGCATGTTCTGGGGCGGCTTCAAGGTGATGATCGACCTGTAACCGCCGATGTCCAAGCTTCGCGTCGAAAGCTTCACCATCTCGCTCGACGGCTATGGGGCCGGGCTGGATCAGAGCCTGCAAAATCCGCTGGGCGTGGGCGGAACGGCGCTGCACGAGTGGGCCTTCGCCACCCGGACGTTCCAGAAGCACGTTCTCGGCAAAGAGGGCGGCGCGAGCGATGTCGACGACGAGTTCGCCGCGCGCGGATTCCGCAATGTGGGCGCCTGGATCTTGGGCCGCAACATGTTCGGGCCGGTGCGCGGGCCCTGGCCGGACGACAAGTGGAAGGGATGGTGGGGCGACAACCCGCCGTTTCACACCCCGGTCTTCGTACTGACGCACCACCCGCGCGAGTCCCTTTCCATGGACGGCGGCACGACGTTCCATTTCGTCACCGACGGCATCCACCGGGCGCTGGAACGCGCTCTGAAGGCCGCCAATGGCAAGGACGTGCGGGTCGGCGGAGGCGTCGCGACGATCCGCGAGTTCCTGTGCGCCCGCCTGATCGACGAGATGCACCTCGTCATCGCGCCGGTGCTGCTCGGCTCCGGCGAGAGCCTTTTCTCAGGTATCGACCTGCCGTCGCTCGGATACCGGTGCGTCGAGCACCTGGGCACGGGGCGTGCTACCCATCTGGTCATCGATAAGGCGGCAACATGACGCAAAAGACCTATCAAGGCAGCTGCCACTGCGGCGCGGTGCGCTTCGAGGCCGAAATCGACCTTGCCGCGGGCACGTTCAGGTGCAACTGCTCGATCTGCTACAAGACGCGCGCCTGGCTGGCCGCCGTCCCGGCAGATGCGTTCCGCCTGCTCGCCGGCGAGGAGAGTCTGCGCGACTACCAGTTCGGCAAGCGGCGGATCCACCACCGGTTCTGCGCGCAGTGCGGCGTGCGGCCCTTCTCGCACGGCGCCGATCCGCAAGGCAACCGCTTCTACGCCGTGCGGGTCACCTGCCTCGAAGGCGTCGACCCGCAGGAGCTGATCGACGCGCCGGTAAAATACTTCGACATGCTGCACGACGACCTCAAGCCGCCGGCAGAGACAAGGCATCTATGATGACCGGCAAGAACCCTGCGCCCGGCTTCAAGAAATATCCGGGCCATCACCTCGCGACGAAACCGGCGGGCATGCGCGTGCACATCACGTTCGAGGGCGAGCCGATCGCGGACACCCGCGATGCGATCGCGCTCGAGGAGGCGATGGGCGTCGGCAAGAAGACGGTGGCGCCCGTCGTCTACTACATCCCGCGCAAGGACGTGAAGATGGAGCGGCTGGAGCGCACGGACCACCGCACGCACTGCCCGTTCAAGGGCGACGCCTCGTACTTCTCCCTGAAGGGCGGACCGGAGAACGCGGTGTGGAGCTACGAAGAGCCCTACGACGAGATGAGCGCCATCAAGGACCTGCTGGCGTTCTATCCCGACAAGGTCGAGATCTCGGCTTCCTAGGTTTCATTTGAAACGCTGGGCGCGCCGGGGCGGCAGAATCGCGCGTCGATTCCGCCTGCCTCCGTTCGACAAGAGCCCATGAGCCCTCCCGCCGCACCCAAAGCGACGCGCCGCGAATGGATCGGGCTGGGCGTGCTCGCCCTGCCCTGCCTGCTCTACTCGATGGACCTGACGGTCCTCAACCTCGCGCTGCCGAGCCTCGGCGCCGACCTCGAGCCGAGCACGGTCGAGCTCCTGTGGATCGTCGACATCTACGGCTTTCTCGTCGCCGGGTCGCTCATCACCATGGGCACGCTCGGCGACCGCATCGGCCGGCGGCGGCTGCTCATGACCGGCGCGGCGGTGTTCGGCGCGGCCTCGGTGCTCGCCGCGTTCTCGACCAGCGCCGAGATGCTGATCGCCGCGCGCGCGGCGCTCGGCGTCGCCGGCGCCACGGTCGCGCCGTCGACCTTCTCGCTCATCCGCAACATGTTCCACGACCCCCGCGCGCGCACGGTGGCGATCAGCGTGTGGATCGCGAGCTATTCCGCCGGCGCGGCGATCGGGCCGCTCCTCGGCGGCGCCCTGCTCGAGTTCTTCTGGTGGGGCTCGGTGTTCCTGCTCGCCGTGCCGGTGATGGTGCTGCTCCTCGTGCTCGCGCCCGTGCTGCTGCCCGAGTATCGCGATCCGCATGCCGGGCGGCTCGATCTCGCGAGCGCGGCGCTTTCCATGGCGGCGGTGCTCGCGCTCATCTTCGGCTTGAAGCAGGCGGCGCAGCACGGCTTCTCGCCGCTCGCCGCGCTCGGCATCGCGGGCGGCGCGCTTCTCGTGGCTGCCTTCGTCCAGAGGACGCGCAGCCTCGCCGACCCGCTCATCGACCTGCGCCTCTTCCGCATGCCGGCGTTCGGCGCCTCGCTCGCGGTCTACATGCTCGGCACGTTCGTGGCTTTCGGCGCGTTCGTCTTCATGACCCAGTACCTGCTGCTCGCGCTGGAGATGGCGCCGCTCCGGGCGGGGCTGTGGACCGTGCCGTTCGCGCTCGGCTTCGTGCTCGGCTCCGTACTCGTGCCGCGCCTTGCGCGCCGGTTCCGGGCGTGCGACGTGATGGCCGTGGGGCTCGTCGTCGCCGCGCTCGGCTATCTCCTGCTGACGCAGGTCGGCGCGAGCACCGGTCCGGGCCTGCTGGTGGCCGGAATGGTCGTGCAGTCGCTCGGCCTCGCGCCGGTTTTCACGCTGACGAACGACCTCGCCATGTCGGCCACGCCGCCCGAGCGCGCCGGCGCGGTGTCCGGAATCCTGGAGACCGCCTCCGAACTCGGCGGCGCGCTCGGCATCGCGTTCTTCGGTAGCCTCGCCACCGCCCTCTACGGCGCGGCGCTCACGCGCGCCACGATCGTCCAGGGGCTCGAGCTCACGGCCGCCATCTCCGCGGTCCTGTGCATGGCGATGGCCGCGGTGGTCTTCGGCCTGCTGCGGCGGGCCGGCCCTTCTGCGGCCGCCGCTGCCTGAGCCAGGGCCGGCGCTCGCCGGCTCAGGGGCTTGCGCGTTCTTCGAAGATCACCGTCTCCTGGCCAACCTCGAGCTCTCCGTACCTGAGCCCGCCCGCGCGCTCGTAAACGTGCAAAACGGCGCCCGTGGCGCTGACCTGCCGGTCGACGAGACGGAAGCTGCGCGGTATCGTGCCTTCCCCGAACAGGCGCTTGCCGGTGCCGAGGACGACGGGAAACTGCCAGATGCGCAGCGCATCGACGAGATCCGCCTTGAGCAGGCTCTGGATGAGGTTGCTGCTGCCGTGGACCTGAATCTCGCCGCCTTCCCGTGCCTTGAGCTTCCCCACCTCCCCGGCGACTTCGCCCTGGAGCAGGATGGAGTTGTTCCAGTCGACCTTGGCGAGCGTTCTCGAGGCGACGAACTTCGGCCGCGTATTGAGAGCCGCCGCAATCTCGTCCGCGGGATCGGTGGACCTGGGCCAGGCGGCGGCGAAGATCTCATAGGTCTTGCGGCCGAGAAGAAAGGCACCGGCGCGTCGGGTCCACTCGGTCATGATTTCGCCGAGCTTTTCGTCGAAGTAAGGGACGAGCCACCCGCCGTGCGGGAAGCCGCCTTCGCGATCCTCGTTCGGGCCGCCGGGCGCCTGCATGACCCCGTCCAGCGTGGTGAACGCACCCACGACGAGTCTTCTCATGGTCCTCATCTTACTGCCCTACAATCGCGCGAAAGGACGACATGCCGCCCGGAACCGTAAACGTCCGGTATATGGTGGACGACGTCGACGCCGCGGTCGCCTGGTACACGCGGCATCTCGGCTTCAAGCTGCTCTCCAACCATGCCCCCGCCTTCGCCGACGTGACGCGGGGCGCGCTACGCCTCTTGCTCAGCGGACCGGCAAGCTCGGCCGGGCGGCCGATGCCCGACGGCGAGCGCCCGAGACCCGGCGGCTGGAACCGCATCCATCTCGTCGTGGACGACCTTGCCGCCGAGGTGGCGCGGCTGCGCACAGCCGGGGTGAAGTTTCGCAACGATATCGTGACCGGCCCGGGGGGCTCGCAGATTCTCCTGATCGACCCTTCCGGGAACTTCGTCGAGCTCTTCCAGCCGGCACGCCGCTGAGCGCCATGGCGACGCCGCTGATCATGCTCGCGTTGATGATCGGGCCGTACCTCGTGACACGCTCGCGGTCCGCGGGCGCGATCGGCCTGGGGCTGCTCTTCGTTTTCACCGGTAGCGGCCATTTCCTGCAGACAGAGCCCATGGTGCAGATGCTGCCCCCGTGGGTCCCCGCGCGCCTCACGCTGGTGCAGCTGACCGGCGTGCTCGAGTTCGTCATCGCGCTCGGCTTCTTCATCCCTGCAACCCGGCGGCTCGCCGGCTGGACCGCCGCGGCCGTGCTCGTGCTGTTTTTCCCGGCCAACATCTACGCCGCGCTCAACTTCGTGCCGATGGGCGGCCACGCCTGGGGACCGGTCTACCTCCTGGTGCGCGCCCCGCTCCAGCTCGCCATCCTCCTGTGGATCTACGCGTTCATCCTGCGGCGGCCGCGCATGCGCCAACAGGACGCGGGAAACAGCATAATAGGGCGATGAGCGACCTCTCCCAGCTGCGAACCCAATCCATGCGCGAGCGCGTCTCGCCCGAAGAATGGGAAACCCGCGTCAACCTCGCGGCGTGCTACCGGCTGGTGCACCACTACGGCATGGACGACCTCGTCTACAACCATATCTCGGCGCGCGTGCCGGGCGAGGAAGGGCGCTTCCTCATCAACGCCTACGGCATGACCTACGACGAGGTCACCGCCTCGAGCCTGGTGAAGATCGACTTCGAGGGCAACGTGGTGCAGGACTCGGGGACCGGCTACGGCATCAACCGGGCCGGCTTCGTGATCCACAGCGCCGTGCACCGCGGCCGGCCGGACGTCGCCTGCGTGATCCACACGCATACGCCCGCCGGAATGGCGGTTTCGGCGATGAAATGCGGCCTGCAGCCGCTCACCCAGAACGCGATGTTCTTCTCGGGAGTCGGCTACCACGACTACGAGGGGCCGGCCGTCGAGGTCGACGAGCAGAAGCGGCTGGTCGCGGACCTGGGCGGGCACTGCGCGATGCTGCTTCGCAACCACGGCCTGCTCGCGGTCGGCGCCACCGTCCCCGAAGCCTTCATCACGATCTACTGGCTGGAGCGCGCCTGCCAGGCGCAGGCCCTTGCCATGGCGAGCAACACCGATCTGCTTTTCCCGCACACGGAGACGGTGCGCAAAACCAACGAGCGCTACAAGCCGGGCCAAAGGCGCAGCATCGGCGAGCTCGAATGGGCGGGGCTGCTGCGCCTCGCGGAGAGGAGATACCCCGGCTTCCGGGATTGAGCGCGCCGGGAGGCGCGCTACGCGGCCTGCGCGATGCGCTGGTTCGACTGCGCCAGGCGCTCGATCAGCACGCGCATGCAGGCCTTGTTGAACGCGACCTGACAGCCGTCGGTGGCGGCACGCATCGCGTTCGCCTTGATCTCGATCACCGTCACCTCGCTGCGCGTCGTGATGGTGGTGCTGCGGCGCTGGATGTGCCCGGTGAAGTAGAGGATCTCGCCGAAGCAGCCGCCCGGGCGCACCGTGGCGAGCAACTTGCCCGAGAGACTGACGTCGACTTCGCCCTCGGCGAGGAAATAGAAGCTGTCGGCGACCTCGCCCTCGCGGATTACCACGCTCCCCGCGGCGATCGTCTTCCAGCTGCCGATGCGAACCACCTCCCACAGCGCGACATCGTTGAAGTCCTCGAAGAACTGGAATTCCCGCAGCCGGTTGAACTTTTCCGAGTCCGTGACCGGCCCGTCGGCGAGGCGCAGGCCCATGAAGGCCTGGCTCAGGTCCTTGCCGAAGTCGAGCCAGGAGCCGTAGCGCGCCTTCGGTTCCTTCCCGATCGCCTTCATGACGATGTCGTCGAGGATCGGCGGCAGCTCCGGGCGCAGCGTGGACGGACGCTCCGGCACCGCGTGCAGGATGGCGTAGGCGAGCGCGGCCTGCGTGGAGGCCTGGAACGGCATGCGTCCGGTGAGCAATCGGTACATCGTGACGCCCAGCGAATAGATGTCGGTCTGGTGGGTGAGCGGCTCCATCCGGATCTGCTCCGGGGACATGTACGCGGGCGACCCGACGCCGGTGATCTGGGTGGTCTCGATTCCCGGCCGCTGCTGGAAAGAGGCGCCGAAGTCGCTCACCTTCGTCTCGCCGCTGCGCGACAGCAGGATGTTCCCGGGCTTGATGTCGCGGTGGATCACGCCATGCTGGAACGCGTAGTCGAGAGCGCGTATGCACTTGAACACGATCTCGACCACCTTGTTCAGCGGAAGCAGCGAGCTGACCTCCGCATGCGCTTCCAGCGTGGAACCCGCCACGTACTCCATGACCAGATAGCTGTGGTCGGGTTCCACCACCGCGTCGAGGATCTCGACGATATGGGGATGGTTGAGCTTGCCCGCGAGCGACGCCTCGGCGACGAACGCCTTGTGCATCATGCGCTCGGTTTGGCGGTCGGCGTGCTCGTCGAACAGGAAGATCTTGATGGCGACCTCGCGATCGGCGAACGGATCGCGTGCGAGATACACCCGGCTGGTGGCGCCGCTCCCGATCTGGCGCAGGATCGGGTACTTGCCGACCTGCTCCTGCAGCTCGAGCTTCACGCCGGCACGAGCTCGCCGAGCTGCCTCAGGAGCTCGGCTTCCTGGTAGGGCTTGCCGAGGAACGCGTTAACGCCGAGCCGCGATGCCTGCGCCCGATGCTTTTCGGCGGTGCGCGAGGAGATGACGATGATCGGAATGCCGGCGCTGCGCCGGTCGGCGCGCACGTTGCGCGCCAGCTCGAAGCCGTCCATGCGCGGCATCTCGATGTCGACGAGCATCGCCGCCGGCAGCGACTCCTTGAGCATCTCCAGGGCGTCGACGCCGTCCTTGGCGGTGACCACCCGGTAGCCCTCCCGCTCGAGCAACCGGCTCGTAACCTGGCGAACCGTGAGCGAATCGTCGACCACCATCACGACCGGCGCCGCGCCCGCCGCGGCAGCCGTCGCCGACTCGAGCGCGACCCGCGCCGAACCGTCGCCCGCATGCCGGGCTAGCTGCACCGGGTTCACGATCAGGACGATAGCGCCATCGGCGAGCACGGTGGCGCCCGCCACGCCCGGGATCCGCGCAAGCTGCGGCCCGATGCTTTTCACCACGATTTCCCGGTTGCCGACGAGCTCGTCCACGTGCATGGCGATGCGCTGGATGCCGCTGCGTACGAGCAGGACCGAGTTGGTGCCCTGGACCGGCGTGGCCGTGCGCGCCCCGAGCAGATGCCGGACGTAATGCAGCGGGTAGGCCTGCTCCTGCACCTCCAGCGCGCCCTTCTCGTAAAGATCGGCCAGCACATCGGCCTTGATTCGCAGGACCTGCTCGACCATTGCCGATGCGACGGCCAGCACGGTGGCGCCGGCCCGCACCAGCACCGCCTGCGTGACCGCGAGGGTGAGCGGAAGGTAGACGGTGAACGTCGCGCCCTCGCCGCGCCGGCTGGCGATGTCGATGCGGCCGCCGATGGCGGCGATCTCGTTGCGCACCACGTCCATGCCCACGCCGCGCCCGGCGATCTCGGTCACCGCCTCCGCGGTCGAGAGTCCGGAGGCGAACACGAGCTGCATCAGCTGCGCTTCGGAAGGCTGCTCGCCGGGCTCCAGGAGCCCCATTTCGCGCCCCTTGCGTTCGAGCTTCGCGAGATCCAGGCCGGCGCCGTCGTCGGCGACGATGAGCGCGATCTCGTTGCTCTCCTGGCGCAGCGTCAGGCTGATGCGCCCGATGTCGGGCTTGCCCGCCGCCTCGCGTTCGGCGGGAGGCTCGAGCCCGTGGGCGATGGCGTTGCGCAGCATGTGCTCGAGCGGTGCGCCGATGCGCTCCAGGACGCTGCGGTCTAGCTCGACCTCCGCACCCTCGATCTCGAGGCCGGCTCTCTTGCCGAGCTCGCGCGCGACCTGCCGCACCGTGCGGTAGAGGCGTTCGTTCAGGCTCGAGAACGGCACCGCGCGCATGCGCATCAGCTCCTGCTGCACGTTGCGGCTGGTCCTCGCCTGCTGCGCCAGCCCGGCGTCCGCCTCGCCGGCGTTCCTGGACAGGGCATGCTGGATCGAGACGACGTCGTTCAGGCCTTCCACCATCAGCCGCGTCAACTCCTGCAGCCGCGTATAGCGGTCGAACTCCAGAGGATCGTACTCGCGGCCTCTTTCCTCCACCACGGAAAGGCGCGACTGCATCTGGCTGTCGGCCTGGACCTCCACCTCGCGCAACTGGGCCCGCAGGCGCGTCACGCTATCGCCCAGATCGGCGAGCGACTGCTTCACGGCGCGCAGCTCGGCTTCGACCCGCGAGCGGGCGATCGCGACCTCTCCGGACTCGTTGATGAGTCGATCGAGAAGCTCGGCGTTGACCCGCAGCATCGCCGCGGCGCCGGGAAGCGGCGGCTCGGCCTGCGACGCCTCGGCGGCCGGCGCGCTCGCGGCGGCGCCGGAACGCATGCGCTCGACATCGACGCCCAGGCGATCCATCTTGCCCTCGAGGTCCTCGAACAGCGCCGGCGGGAACTCGCTCGACGCCAGGGCCGCCTCGATGCGGCTCTCCATGAGGTGAGTGAGCTCGCCCAGCCGGATCGCGCCCGCCATGCGCGCGCTGCCCTTCAAAGTATGCAGGGCGCGCTGCAGCGACTGCGAGATCTTCGCGTCCCCGGGACTCGTCTTCCACTCGCGCAGGTCGGCGCCGATCATCGGCACCAGCTCCTGCGCTTCCTCGAGGAAGATCGGCAGCAACCGCTGGTCGACGTCGTCGCGCAACGCGCGCTTCTCCTGCGGCGGCGGCTCGAGGCGCGGCGGCGCAGGCTGACGCAGCCTCATGACGAGATCGAGAAGCGCTGCGCCGGCGGCATCGCCGGCCGCCGGAGACTGGCGCTGCACCACCGCCGCGACCATTTCCCTCAGCCTGGAGACCGCCTTGCGCAGCAGGTCGACGTCGGCTTCGCGCGTCTGCGGAGCAAACGGTATCCACTGCTCCACCGCGCCGGCGAGATCGGCGATTGCCGCGAAGCCGGCGGTCCGCGAGCTGCTGGCGAGCGTGTGCGCGGCCCGCATGAACTCCGGCGAGGCCTCGCCCCCCGGCGTCTGGGTCCAGGCCGCGCACCCGGCCTCCAACGCGCTCGCGTGCTGCGCAGCCTCCTTGGCGTAGATGTCGAAAAAGCTGCGCTGCAGCGTTACGCCGTCAACGGTGACTTCTTCTGCAAGTGGCGCGGGCGGCTCCGAATGCCTCAGCCGGCGCGCGGGCTCGACGATGTGCGCGGCGTCGATCTCGCCGGCAAGCTTTCCGTCGCGCAGCGCGTCGATCCAGGCCTTGAAGGAAGCGGTCGCGTTCGCGATCAGCTCGAGCAGGTCGTCGCTGGCCGGGCGCCTGCTTTCCAGCCATGTGTTCATCAGCTGCTCGATCTCCCACGCCACCTCGCCGAGATCCATCAGGCCGACCATGCGGCCGCTGCCCTTCAGCGTGTGGAAGCCGCGCCGGATCGTGGTGAGCGCTTCGCGGTTCTCGGGCTGTGCGCTGCACGCGGGCAGCGAAGCTTCGATGCTCTCGAGCACTTCGCCCGCCTCGTCAAGGAATACGGCCAGGAGCTCGGGATCGACCCCGCTGCGCGCCATCGGCTCCAGCTGCACGGTGGTTTCCGAAACGGTGCTCGCCTCGCCCGGCTGTGCCTTGCCTTCATAGCGCCGGAAGAACAGCGTCACGGCCTCCTCCTCGGGCGGCCGGCCGTGCAGGCACGGCGCCAGGTAGAACCCGACGCTGCTCAGCCCTTCGGCGATCCAGTCCATGTCGCGGTCCGCGAGCGCATCCCCGGGCATTGCGCAGGCGGCAACCATGCGCTCGCACAGCGAGATGATCTGGGCGGCGCCCTCGAAGCCGAGGACGGCCAGGGCGCCGTGGCTCTGGCGCAGATAGCTGCCGAGGGCCGGCAGGCTGTCGCGCCTGTCGGGATCGCGCGCGAACGCGTCCAGAACCTGCTCGACATGCTGCAGGTTGCTCATGATCTCCCTGGCGACGTGGGCGCGCAGCTGCAGCGCGCCGATCTGCTGGGTCAGCTCCGGCCGCAGACCGGCCGGCGGTTCGCCGGTGGACTTGCCCTTCTCCGCGTCCAGCAGCCATCCGCCCATCAGCACGATCTGCCGGTCGAGATCCGCCGGCGGGCTGGTGAAGTGGTCGACCACGTGCTCGATGAGCAGGAAGGCCGAGGCCATTTCGATCACCATGAACTGCTTGTGCCGCGGATACGGATCCGGGAGCCTCGCGGCCACCAGCGCGATCGCGTCGAGCAGCTTGATCAGGTGCGCGTTGCGGAGCTCGCCCGCCTTCGCCTTGAAGGAGGCGACCAGGTCGCGGAAACGTCCTGCGCTGAGCTTCTCGCCCGACGCATAGCGAACCCAGGTGCTCTTCAGCGCATCCAGACGCGAGTGCAGGTCGTACAGCGCAACCTCGAGATACTCGATGTCGAGCTCGGCCCCCGCCGGCTTCGGCGGTTCCGGGAAGTGGCTGTCGAGCTGGTAGAGCTGGCAGGCGTCCCGCATACGCGCAGTCCGTGGCCTGGTTGTGGCCACCGCGTAGAGCACCTCGCGCGCGAGCTCCTCGTCGCCCTTGCGCGAGCCGGCGGCAAGGTCGCGAATCAGCAGATCGATCCTGTTGCACAGCCCCCTCGCGCACTTCAGCCATTCGCTTTCCGCCGGCTGGCT
>Ga0214472_10007830_pt1 | contig 11150 bp, 8 predicted proteins | sample RVTome_6_FD_207662 | JGI IMG/M metagenome (GOLD analysis project Ga0214472, IMG submission 207662) | Soil microbial communities from uranium-contaminated site in the Upper Colorado River Basin, Wyoming, United States - RVT140D175 | ecosystem: Environmental > Terrestrial > Soil > Contaminated >...
GCCAGGAAATCGCACTGCCAGGCGCCGACGTCGATCGACCGGTGCGGGGCGAAATGCACCGCGTCCACGAATACCAGTCCGCCGGCTTCGTGTGCCAACCGGCAAATCTCGCCGACCGGGTTGACCGTGCCCGTGGCGTTCGAGGCAGCCCCGACGGCCAACAGACGTGCGCGCGACGATAGCTTTTTCCGCAGATCGTCCATGTCCAGCGTGCAGTCCTCCGGGTGGAAGCGCACCTGATGGACCGTCGCGCCGGCGTCGCGGGCGGCCAGCACCCACGGGGTGACGTTGGCGTCATGGTCCAGTCGCGTGACGATCACCTCATCGCCGGGTCCCCAACCACGGGCCAATGCCCGGCTGAGCGCGAAGCAGAGCGTGGTCATGTTTGCGCCAAAGACGATTTCGTCGGCGTCGTGGGCGCCTACAAGATCCGCGGCCGTCCGATGCGCGTCTTCCAACAGCGCATCGCTTTCCACGCTGGTGGCGAACAGCCCAGCATGGTTGGCGTTGCTCGTGGCCAGATAACCGCCGACCGCGTCAATCACGCGCTGGGGCACCTGGCTGCCGCCGGGGCCGTCGAAGAAAACCACGGGCCGGCCGCCGAGTGTTCGCCGGAGTGCCGGGAATTGCCGGCGGCAGTGTTCCACTTCCATTGGCATGGTTTCCGTTCCCAGCGGTCGCGTTGATCGCGCCCGTCATTTTCGCTCAAAGCGCGAGTCTGCAAAAGGGCAGGTCGAGGCTCCCGCCGAGCCAACGGCTTAAGAAAATCACGTGCAGCCGGAGCTTCACTTGATTCGCACAGGCCGGAATAGACCATCACCCGTAGAGTAATGGATTTTCAGCACACACGCGACGGATTATAAAGTCGCAGAAGCAATCTCACGCGGAGTCGCAGAGGACGCGGAAAAAAGGCGAAACGCGTGCCGTTTGTGCCTTGCTCTGCGGCCTCTGCGCCTCCGCGTGAGCCCCGACGCATCACGACTCGTGGAGGTGATTACGTGACCGTATCGATTCGCGAACAAATGGATCTGGCTGGCAAAGTGGCCGTCATCACGGGCGCCAGCCGGGGTATCGGGGCGGCGATCGCCCGCGGTTTGGCGGAATTCGGCGCCACGGTCGTGTTGAGCAGCCGCCGGCAAGAAGGCGTCGACGAAACAGCCGCGGAGCTGACCGGCGCGGGCTTTCAAGCAGCCGGCATCGCCGCGCACGTCGGCGACCCGGAACAGTTGAATGCGCTGGTCAATACCGTATGCGACCGCTACGGCGGCATCGATATCGTGGTGAACAACGCGGCGGTGAACCCGATGTTTGGTCCCGTTGCCGGCGCGGACTTGGGCGTGCTGGAAAAAATCCTCACGGTCAATGTCAAGGGCCCGTTCGAGTTGTGCCGTCTGGCGTATCCGATGATGCAGGCCCGCGGCGGCGGCGCGGTGATCAACGTGAGCAGTATCGGCGGACTGCGGCCCGAACCGATGTTGGGCCTGTACAGCGTCAGCAAGGCGGCGCTGTTGAGCCTCACGAAGGTGTTGGCCGTCGAATGGGCCGCCGACGGCATCCGCGTCAACGCGATCTGTCCCGGACTGGTGCAAACCCGCTTCAGCGCGGCTATCTGGCAGGATGAAGGCATCCTCAACAGCGTCTTGGATCGCGTGCCGTTGGGGCGCCTGGCGCAGCCGGAAGAGATCGCCCCGCTGGCGGCATTCCTGGCCGGCAACGCCGCCGGCTACATCACCGGCGGCGTGTTTACGCTGGACGGCGGGCTGACGGTTTGATGAACGCCCGCAGCGGCTCGATCACGTGGTGTCGCGCGCGAATCGCATTTGCTATGCTGGGTAGGCTCCACTCGAAACCCGCGCTGACCTGCCACGGTCTCGTACTCAGATTCGCCCGCGACCTCCCGTTTGAGGAAACATATGCGTCCTAAACCGCGCACCATTTGTTGCAGTTGGTTTCTTCTATCGTTGTCCGTTCCGTTCGTCACGGCTGAGGATTGGCCCGCGTGGCGCGGACCGCGCGGCGACGGGACCAGTCTGGAGCAACACGTCCCCACGCAATGGAGCGAAACGCGGAACGTCGCTTGGAAAGTCCGCGTACCGGGAGCGGGGCACGCCTCGCCGATTGTCACCGGCGACCGGGTGTTGACCGTCACCTGCTCGGAGGATCGAGAGACTCGCGCGCTGGTGTGCTTCGATCGCACCGACGGCACTCTGTTGTGGCAGCAACCGGTTTTCCAGTCGCCGTTGGAAGACAAACACAAGCTGAACAGCTTCGCGTCGGGCACGCCCGCCACCGACGGACAGTGGGTGTACGTCACTTTTCTGGATCGGACGGAGATGGTGGTGGCCGCGTACGACCTCAAGGGACAGCGGCAGTGGCTGGTCCGGCCGGGCGAGTTCTACAGCCGGCACGGCTATTGTAGTTGCCCGGTGCTGTTTGAAGACCTGGTGATCGTCAACGGCGATCACGACGGCGACAGTTATCTGGTGGCCTTGAAACGCGACACGGGCGAGACGGTCTGGAAGGTGGCGCGCGAAAACAAAACCCGCAGCTACTCGACCCCGATCATCCGCGAAATCGGCGGCCGCACGCAGATGATGCTCTCGGGCGACCAAAGTGTTGCCAGTTACAATCCGCGCGACGGATCGCGGCATTGGATCATCGACGGTCCGACCGAACAGTTCGTGGCTTCGGTGGTTTACAACGGCCGGCTGCTGTTTGTCACCGCGGGTTTTCCTGAGCGGCACATGCTGGCCATCCGCCCCGAAGGGTCTGGCAACGTCACCTCGACGCACATCGCCTGGCGCGTCACGCAGAACGCTTCGTACGTGCCCTCGCCGGTGGCCGTGGGCGATTGGTTCGTCGTCGTGGACGACGGCGGCGTGGCCAGTTGTTTTCAGGCCGAATCGGGCCGGCGGCTGTGGCGCGAGCGCCTGGGAGAAGACCATAGCGCGTCGCTGGTGACCGCCGGCGGGTTGGTCTATTTCCTTTCCGATGACGGCGTCACCCGCGTGGTGCGCCCCGGGCCGCGGTTTCAACAATTGGCCGAAAACCGCCTGGGCGAAAACTGCCACGCCTCGCCGGCCATCTCCGCCGGCCAGATCTTCATCCGCGGGGAAGAGCATATTTGGGCGATTGGGACGCCGACTCGATTCTAGCCCCAAACGTTTAAGAGCAAAAACGACCGTGACGCGCCTGCATGAGATTGTGTGGTGATAAATGGCGCATCCTCTGAAAACTCGATTATTGAATTAGATCGTTTTTGAAGTGCTGCGCGATTCGCTCAGCCGCGTTAGAGGTTCATCAACCGATCCTCAATATCTTTCGCTGCCGTAAAAAACCATGTTTTTCCGGATTTGCCGCCTACCAAAAGACCACGGTCGCGAAGGTCCAATAAATCCGTGCGCGCCGTTTCGTACACTACATTGTGACTCACACGATGAGATTCGATAATATATCGCTGTTCGGGATGACGCAGTGCGTGAGATATCAAGGCTCTTTGTCGGTGATTGAGCACAACCAATCCCTTCACTTCCGCCTCGAGCGCCCTAAGCTGTGCCGTCTTGACTTCGATATAGTTGTGCAGTTCGGCGATCGAGCGGCGAATGATCTCGAGATGGTAAAGAATAAAATATGTCAGGTCGTTCTCGTCGGTTTCCGTGTAGCAAAACGCTCTTCCATACTTTACCGGTGCTTTTCGTATCATTTGGGAAATAGAGACAAACTCGAACAACCAGTAGCCGTTGTGGAGCATCGACCAATAAAAAAGAGCGCGTGCCGTTCTCCCGTTTCCGTCCACGAAAGGGTGATCATAAGCCAACCAAAAATGAACGATGATAGCACGGATGGCGGGATGGATGAACGGCTCTGAATCACCGCTGCTATTCGCGAAATCGCAGAGCTCTTGAATCCGATGATCGAGCGTGGCCGCTGAGGGAGGTTCATGAAAAATGGTTCCATATTGATCCTCCACGCGTATATTTTCGTCGACTCTTCTAAATCGACCGGTTGCCGTAGCATCTTCGAGCGTGTCTTTAGTTACGAGTTCATGAATCTCGAAAATCAAATCCTGTGACAAAGATTTGTTTTTGTGCTTTGCGATTCTTTTCATCGCGAGATAATTATTTAGGATCATTTGCTCGCTTCGGTCCTTGGGCTTCCTGCCGGCGCGGATCATTTCTTTGGCGACTCGCCGCGTGGTCGACGCGCCCTCGATCTGACTTGATGTGATGGCTTCGTCGATCAATGACCGAACGTAGTAACTGTCACGCGTATCTGGATTCGTAATTTGTTCGGACATCTGGACATGACCCCCCGTCCCAAGGTCAATCGTGTGCAACAACTTGGGAATCGGGTCCGCTAACATGAAAACAAATTTCTCGCCGCCGGTATCTTCTAAAGGGACCCGCTGGTATTGGGACTGTCGGTGCATTTTTATCGCATGCCACCAATCGGTATGGTCAACCCTATCGGGAGGGGCATAATAGCGCAATTTATCCCAGTGGAGGTATTTGCCGTTGATCAACGGTCCGCCCGCGGAACTGACAGCGCGCACGTATTTTTCAGGGTTTTTGGGTAAAAGATCAAACCAGTTCTCTCCAGGAGGCAGCTTCGGCATTCTCATTGCAAATCCTGATCTTCAAAGCGTTTTTGATGAACTATTGTTGTACTAAAGTCTACTAACTTAGTATATGTATCCTAAGTCAGCTCGCAATACCAAATTCCCACAAAATAGTATAAAATTAGTATATGCTCGACTCCGTGGTGCCCCTGACAGCGGCAGACTCTCTGGGGCCGAGTCTGGAGCGCCCTAATTCATCCTCGTCGCTGCATTGCAGCGAACGATCACCGACGGAAGTTTCTCCTTGCTGTTTATGCTCAATCCGATCGCTTGACTGCCCTAGGCAGCTCGATAGGCTCAATATCTGGGGACCAGTCGGCCATCCTTGGGCCAAGGGGGCATCCGCTGATGTCGCGACGCAGATCGTTGGGTTGGCCGATCACGCTGGGCGTGATCATGATCGTGCTGCTGGTCGTCCTGCTGGTCGGCTGGATCCTGCTCACCGTCGCGGCCAATCAGACCAATTCGGGCGTCTATTGGGCTATCCTGGCCATCGGGGCCACGTTTCTGGTGCTGGTGCTGGTGGGCGTGGTCCTGTATTTGCTCATCTCGATCAAGGAGATTCGGCTCAATCAGCGGCAGTCGAACTTCGTCGACAGCGTGACCCATGAGTTGAAGTCACCGATCGCGTCGATGAAGCTGTACTTGCAGACGCTTTCGCGGCGCAGCGTATCGGCCGCCGAACAGGCCGCCTTTTTCCGCTTCATGCTGGAAGATCTCGAGCGGCTCGATTCCTTGATCGACCACATGCTGGACGCGGCGCGGGTCGATCAGCAACTGGTCGAAGGCGACGTGCGCGACGTGGATTTGGCCGGCCTGCTGGCCAGTGCGGCCGCCACCGCCTGCCAGCGATATCACTTGCCGACCGACACGGTGCGATTGGACGTCGAGCCGGCGCGGGTTCGAGGCCGCGCACTGGAAATCGAAGTGGTGTTTCGCAACCTGATTGACAACGCGCTGAAATACGCCGGCGTGCCGCCGGAAGTGGAAGTCTACTCGCGGGCCACGCCGCGCGGGACGGTGCTGACGCGGATCACGGACAACGGCCCCGGCATCCCCGCCAAGTTGCGCCGCAAGGTGTTCGGCCGCTTTGTCCGCTTGGGCAGCGAACTGGAACGCTCGAAAACCGGCACCGGGCTGGGACTGTTCATCGTCCGCACGCTGGTCAAACGGATGCGCGGGACCATCCAAATCTGCGGCCGTGGCGCGCTCAGCGGCACCATCTTTGAGGTCGAATTGCCCGGCGCCGCCCCGAAGAACAAAGCAGTTCCATCCGCCGAAATCGAACCGCTCGCGGGCCGCGCGTCGACCGCGGACGGCCGGCCACAGTCCATTGCGCCGACCCGTGATCACGCCGACGCGAAAACGAGATGAAGCATCCCCTGAAAACCGCCGCCTCGGGCACGAGCATCCAGCATATCCTGATTGTCGAAGACGAAGCACATTTGGCAATCGGAATCAAGTACAACCTTCAGGCCGAAGGCTATCGCGTGACCGTCGCTGGAGACGGTCCCATTGCGCTGAAACTCGTCGAAGATCAGCCCGACGATGTCGATCTGATCATCCTGGACCTGATGTTGCCCGGCATGAGCGGATACGCCGTCTGCGAAGCGGTGCGCGACGCGGGCAACAACGTGCCGATCCTGATGCTCAGCGCCCGCACGCTCAGCGAGGACCGCATTCGCGGTTTCAACGTCGGGACCGACCAATACCTGGAAAAGCCCTTCGAGCTGGACGAATTGATCAGCCGGGTGCGCAACCTGTTGGCCCGCGGCGCTTCGCGCGCCGCGCGCGCCGCCAACAACCGCACGGTCGGAGACACGTACAACTTCGGCGGCGGCCGGGTGAAGATCAATTTCGACACCTTCGAGGTCACCGTCGACGGTGAACTGTTGCGGCTGACCGCCATGGAGATGAACCTGCTGAGGTACTTCGCCGAGAACGAGGGTTCGGTGGTCAGCCGCGCGCAACTGCTGGACAACGTCTGGGGCATGTCCAGCAGTCCCACCACGAGGACCGTCGACAACTTCATCGTGCGCATGCGCCGCTATTTCGAGGTCGATCCCGGCGAACCGCGCCATTTCGTCAGCGTCCGCGGCGCGGGTTACCAGTTCATCGCCGAACCCAATCATCGCTAACGCGTACAATTCATGAAACGCGAAAACAGAAGTGTATGTTATTGAAAGAAGCGGGTCTGTCTTATCAAGCAGTGCGCATAATCGTAACCCGAAGCGTCAGCGAGGGAGTGCGCCGCGAGTCCGTCGCTCACGCCGCATGGATGCGAAAACTAGAACGTTGCGCCTGGCCGCCTTTAACCGCTGCGTTTCCGCCAGGTGACCAGCCCACTTGCCAACAAACCCAAAACCGCCAGCGCCGAGCCGCCCGGTTCCGGCACGGTGGGGTATTCGAGGACGGAAATCACGCCTTCATCGAACGCCGTGCCGTCATCCAATACGTCGTCTCCCCAGATCCGATTCCCCTCGGCGCCGACCCACAACAGCGCCTTGTGTACGTCCAGCGTTTCGCCGGGGTGAATCGGGGGAAACTCCACCCACAGTTTGTTCGGCTGGAGCACGGCAGGCATGGGCGGAAAGCGCCACGGATGGGGCTCGCCGTTGCGGGTAATCAGCGACGAGTCCGGGGGGAACAAGTCCGGAAATCGGGTATCGCCCGGTATCACCCACTCCCAGCCCTCGGTCAGAATTTCCTCGTGCCAGTCGCGTACGGCCACCGAAACGGGCGGCCCACCGGGCACTGGCGGCACAATAAAGAAATCTTCCCAAATCGGCTGCGGAAACGGCTGCAAGGCGTCGAGCAGAATCCGATCAGTGGTATCGGTCACCGGCGTCTCAAACCGTTTGATCATCGGACCGGCCATCGGGTCGTGAACCAGATCGACCTGCAAAAAATACGCGCCCGCGAAACCCGAATAGCCGACCGGCACCTCCTGGTTGAAGTCGATATCCAGGTTCGCCCCGGCGACGACGACCGGCGACTGCCCATTTGCAGCCGCGGTGAAAACCCCAAACGCAACGATTCCCATGATCGCAAACAGCGCGGTTCGAGTGGTCGACGAATTCATTAGTCTTCTCCTTGCGAGGTAGTTGCGCAATTCGGCGCTTTCCAACTAAAGAACGGCACGCTTTCTGCATCACGGCCGGAGGTCCACGTGCCGTGGCGGCGGCAGCCGGATGTCGCTCGGTTGGAGCCGATGGAGGAATTGCGTGAAGCGACTCGCTCGTTCGCCGCGCGGAAGCAGCCGCGGCGCAAGCCCGTGAACTTGATTGTCGCTCACACGAAAGGATACCGTGAAACCGGCTGATGCATCGCACCGGCGACGAATCGATCCGCCCTCGCATTACGAGCGCTCCCAAACCAGCCACGCCCCCGCCTGGCCAGCGCTGCAATTATTCTATGGCGATGCTGCTCAACCCGCAAAGAAAAAGCGCGCGATGCATACTTATTTCGGCTGCCGTTTTGAAGAGGACATTGCAAGCGGTCTGATGAGCGCCGAAGGAGTCGAGACTTCGCTGATCGCTCGCGTCACTCCGGGGCGTCGACCGAGGCGCGGATGAACTGGACCTTGGGGCTGCCGCCTTTGCCGGTGAGATGCTCCGAGACGTAACGCAGGCGCTGCCGCGGTCGGTCGGGGTCGCGGAAGTTGTCCCCTTTTTGCAGGATGATTTTCGTGGCGTTCATGCGGCCGAACGCCCGGTCGCCGGCCGCCTCGCACGGGAACCAGTCGCCGGCGCCTTGCGCGTCTTCCAGATAAAACTCGGGGTAACAATGGCCGGGCAGCCAGACGGTGCGGGCCGGCACGTCGCTGGCCCGGCACAGCGCGATAAACAGCGAGGTCAACTCTTCGCAATCGCCTTCGCCGGTTTGCAGCGCGTGCAAGGCGCCTTCGATCGGGCCGTTCTTGTACGTCACGTTGTTGCGGACCCAATCGTAGAGCGCCTCGACCTTTTCCCAGTCGCTCACCGCGGATTTGTCGGACAGGATGTCCTTGGCAAGCGAGCGGATTTTGCTGTGGCGGCTTTCAATGTAGGGGCTCGGCCCCAGCAACGGGCGCAGCAGTCGGTCGGGCTTTTCCGGGATGACCAGCGAGGAAGTTTCCTCGGGCGCTTCGACCGCGCGGCGGACGACCTCCAGGGTGACGACCGCGCGGACCTCTTCGCCGGCCGGGATGTACGGCACCTCGACGACCATCTGCTCGACGCTGCCGCCCAACTTCCGATACGTGACCCGGCGGACCAGCGTGGAGATATCCTCTTCCACCGGGCGGACGTCTTGTTCGGGCCAGTCGATAGGAATCGGCACCGAGCCGACCACGCCCCGGCAAGGGCCGCCGGCGGCGGTGATGATCATGCCCAGTTGCCAATATTGTTTCGTTTCCGCCTCCGTTCCCGAATCGTCGGTGTCGCGGATGCCGAATTGAGCGGCTGCCGTTGCGGTCAGGCAGGACGGCGCTATAAGGATGGTGATGATGATGTTCAAAAGCTGCGAATTCAAAGTGGGAACCTCGGCGATATCAATGGTGAAAGTCGATTGGCGAACAATGCTGTGATTCTGTCTGCACCGCGCGTTCTTGAGAGTAGGCCAAACGTCAAAATGTGACGAACACCTGCCGTCCCGCCTCACGCCCATACTGGGCGTGCCACCCCCGCCCGCACGGCACAATATACGGCAATACAGCGATACTGAGCGCAAGTGCTATTGTAACCTGAACGAAAATCACTCGCCGAGGATTTCCGTGATTGAATCGGCCAGAATCTGCACCATGCGGTCCAGTTGCCGCTCAGTCACGACGAACGCCGGGCCGAAGTTGTAGACGTCCCCCCGCAGCCGGGTGAACATGCCGCGTTGCTGGGTGGCGGCGTGGACGCGGGCGCCGACATGCTCTTCCGGCGGGAATTCCTGTTTGGTGGCCGTGTCCGCGACCAGTTCGACGGCGGCCATCAGGCCCAATCCCCGGACGTCACCGACATGCGGATGAGCAGCCAGCGTTCGCAGCCCTGTGTTCAATCGCGCGCCCAATTCGGCGGCCCTTTGCACCAGTCCTTCGCGCTGGATGATGTCCAGATTGGCCAGCGCCACCGCGCAGCCGACGGGATGTCCTGAGTAGGTGAAGGCGTGCATCCACGTAGTTTCGCCTTCGCCGGCGTCAATCGCCGCGGCAATGCGGTCGCTCGTGCCGATCCCGCCCAAGGGGAAATAGCCGCTGGTGACGGCCTTGGCAAAAGTAACGATGTCCGATTCCACGCCCCAGCGCGACAAGCCAAACCAGTCGCCCGTGCGGCCGAAGCCGGTAATGACTTCGTCGGTGATCAACAGGATGTCGTGCCGGTCGCAAATCTCGCGGATCCGCGGCCAGTAGTCGTCCGGCGGGACGATCACGCCGCCCGCGCCTTGGATGGGTTCGCCGAAGAACGCGGCGACCGTATCGGCCCCTTCTCGGACAATCGCTTCCTCTAGCAAGTCGGCCGCCATCTGGCCGGGCGTGCGGTCGTCGCCAGGCCGGCGGTGCGCTTCGCTATCAAAACGATAGGGATAAGGGCTTTCGATTATCGGAAAACCCGGCACGCGGGGTTCGAACATCGGCCAGTACGATTTGATTCCGGTTGCCGACATGGCGGCCAGCGTCGTGCCGTGGTAACCCCAGGTGCGGCCGATGATTTTGTAGCGCTCCGGACGCCCCGCCATTTTCCAGTAATAGCGGGCCGTCTTGAACGCCGATTCGTTGGCCTCCGCGCCGCCGGAAGTGAAGAAGAACCGGTTGATGCCGGGGTAACACAAATCGGCCAGCCGCGCCGCCAGTTCGACCGCCGGGCCGTTGGTGCTGCCGGCGTAAGTCGATGCGTACGCCAGGCGGCTCATCTGCCGCGCCGCGACCGGGCCCAGTTCCGCGCGGCCGTGGCCAATGACGACGTTCCACAACCCGGCCAGTGCGTCGAGGAATTCCCGCCCCGTGTGGTCAACGAGCACCGCGCCGCGGCCCGCCGTCCAGACGTGGGCACCGTCTTGCAAGCGGACATTGTGCAGTGAATGGATCAAGTGCGCCCGGTCGAGGGCCTGCACATTGGTGCGGTTGTCGTGGTGCATCGGCGCCGAAAGCGAACGAGGAAGTTGCGGTTCCGCATTCTATCCAGCGGGCGGCAATCCCGCGAGGTGGTGCCTCATGACGTGATACGACAACTTGCCGCGCGGTGACGGTATTTGTCCCGGAGGGGCAATCGACACTAGCCCAGCGGTGTGGGGCTGAGTGGGGCGAAAGTCCCGGAGGGACGACGGAATTCCGACGCGCCGCACCGGCCGTGGAACACCTCCGCAAGGCTGAACCTCCAGTCGTCCCTGCGGGACTTTCGCGGCCTTTGTGGTATTCCCGGCCCCAGCAGTCAACTGCCGGGCTATTTTCGGAAAGTTCCTCCGGGACTAAGGGATCGCGCAGAAATAAGTTGATCGTTTTGGGAAAGAAATTCGAAGCACGAAATGCGAAATCCGAAACAAATGCAAAATCCGAAATTCGAATGAC
>Ga0214472_10007831_pt1 | contig 11150 bp, 11 predicted proteins | sample RVTome_6_FD_207662 | JGI IMG/M metagenome (GOLD analysis project Ga0214472, IMG submission 207662) | Soil microbial communities from uranium-contaminated site in the Upper Colorado River Basin, Wyoming, United States - RVT140D175 | ecosystem: Environmental > Terrestrial > Soil > Contaminated >...
TGATCCTTTCCACCCCAAGACCCTGGACGCGGCGGCCCACCAGGCGATTGAGGGCTGGGTCTCGGTTCCTTGAGAGGATCATCGCGTCGAAGGGGCTCCGACCGTTTTGTGATCAGCGTGTCGGCGCTGGGAGTCTGATCGGCAGCTACCGGAGTGGAGCAGCCATCCGAATGGCTTGTTTGTGGAGTCTTCGACCGGCGGCAGTTGGCCGAATGGCCGACCGGCTCCAACCTACGCTCACTGACCGGTGCGGTCGACGACCTGGTTCGGGTCCGCGGTGGGGTTCACGCCGCCGGGGGGGCATACAAATCGCCGCTCAAGGACAAGCCCGTGGTTCCTGACCTCATCCCCGGGCACCGCCGGCCGCGTGAGGGCCCAGCTTCAATTGCTGCAACTGTTCTCGGCGACGCTCTCGCGCGTCGCAATCGTGCCGCAGGTCGCGATCCCAGCGATCACGTCGAAGATCGTCGATGGGCGCCTGGTCGATGAAGCCGCTCTCGCCATCGCGGTCGGGGCCGTCGAGGCGCTGCTGCACGAGATCGGGCGCGGGTCGTGACGCGGCGGCTGGACGACGAGTCGATCGGCTTCTGTCCCCCTCGTCGTTGCTCGTCCCGCCCCTTCGGTCAGTCACGATTGCAGGTCGCGGCCCAACCCTGACCGGGGAACCCTGCTTGGGACCGGCAGATCATAAAAATCAATCGCGTCGGGCGCCCGGCACACCCCAACGCCCGTGCCGCTGAAGCTCGGCCGGTCATCGAGCTTATCCGCGGCATCCGGCCGGAAGTCGTCAAACGCCGATGCCGTCCCGGGCCGACGCACAAGCGTAAGGGGGCCGATCAACTGTCCATGCCATGCCCACATCTGCCGATCTCATCCACGCTCCCGATCTAGGGCTTGCCGGCCAAATTGCCATCGTCACCGGCGCCAGTTCCGGACTGGGCCGCTGTTGTGCCCTCGCGCTCGGGCAGGCCGGGGTGAGGGTGGTGGTCAACGACCTTCCGCAGAGCGCCGACGCGGCTGCCGAGGTGGTCGCCGCCATCGGCCAGGACGGGGGCCGCGCCCTGGCCCTGGCGGCCGACATCAGTCGGGAGGATGAGGTCCAGGCGATGTTCGCCGAAGCGGTGCGGCACTTCGGCACGGTGCACATCCTGGTCAATAACGCCGGCATTCAGCGCGGCGCGCCGTTCCAGGAGATGAGCCTCGAGCAGTGGGAGAAGGTCATCGACGTCAACCTCACCGGCCAGTTCCTGTGCGCCCGCGAGGCGGTGCGGGAGTTCCTGCGCCGCGGCATGCAGCCCGACGTGTCGTGCGCGCTGGGCAAGATCATCTGCATGAGCTCGGTGCACCAGATGATCCCGTGGGCGTTCGAGGCCAACTACGCCGCCTCCAAGGGCGGCGTGATGCTGCTGATGCAGTCGCTGGCGCAGGAGCTCTCCTGCCACCGCATCCGCATCAACGGGGTCGCTCCCGGCGCCATCCGCACGCCGATCAACCGCGCGGCGTGGGAGAGCGAGGAGGCGCACGCCGAGCTCTTGAAGCTCATTCCGTACGACCGCGTCGGGGAACCGGCCGACATCGCGCAGGCCGTGCTATGGCTGGTGTCTGACCTGTCCGACTACGTCGTCGGCACCACGCTCTTCGTCGACGGCGGCATGAGCCTCCATGCCTCGTTCCGCGGCAACGGCTGAGCCATGAGCAAGCCCATCGAAGACTACGGCTACATCGGCAATACCTACACTGGCGCGCTGGTGGCGCGGGACGGCTCGATGGACTGGCTCTGCCTGCCCCGCTTCGACCGCGAAGCCTGCTTCGCCGCCTTGCTGGGCGACGCAGACAACGGCCGTTGGCAGATCGCGCCGGCGGGCGAGGTGCGGCGGGTCACCCGCCGCTACCGGTGCAACACCGCCATCCTCGAGACCACCTTCGAAACCGGCGAAGGCAGGGTGACGCTCATCGACTTCGTGCCCTTCACCGACGACGAGCACTATGTCGACGTGGTGCGGCTGGTGCGTGGCGACGAAGGGAATGTGCGCATGCGCATGCTGCTCACCTTGCGCCTCGACTACGGTCGCACCATCCCCTGGGTGCGCCGTCGCGACTACGGCATCAGCGCCGTGGCCGGCCCCGACGCCCTGCAGCTGCGCACGCCGGTCGAGCTCACCGGGGAGGATATGCATACGGTCGCCGAGTTCAGCGTCGGCGCCGGCGCCACGGTGCCCTTCACCCTGGCCTATCATCCGTCGCACTGGCCGCCGCGGCCCGAGGCGGACGAAGCGGCGCGCCTCGAAGAAACGGCCCGGCGCTGGTGCGAGTGGACCGGCCGCTGCGCGTTTCCCGACGACGATCGTAATCCCTGGTACGAGGCGGTGACCCGCTCGCTGATCACGCTGAAGGCGCTCACCTTCGCCCCCACCGGCGGCATCATCGCCGCGCCGACCACATCGCTTCCCGAGCAGCTGGGGGGCGTGCGCAACTGGGACTACCGCTACTGCTGGATCCGCGACGCCACGCTGACCCTCTACGCGCTCATCACCTCCGGCTATCGCGACGAGGCAGACGCCTGGCGAGAGTGGCTGCTTCGAGCGGTGGCGGGCGATCCCGGGCAGCTGCAGATCATGTATGGCATCGCCGGCGAGCGCCGCCTGTCCGAGCTCGAGCTGCCCTGGCTGCCGGGGTATGAGGACAGCCGCCCGGTGCGCATCGGCAACGGCGCGTTCGATCAGCGCCAGCTCGACGTCAGCGGCGAGCTGATGGACACCCTGCACGTCGCCCGCAAGTTCCAGCTTGCGCCGAGTGCGCATGCCTGGCGGCTGCAAAGAACAATCCTGCGTCGGCTCGAAGACGACTGGGACGAGCCCGACGAGGGCATCTGGGAGGTGCGCGGGGGAAGGCGCAACTTCACGCACTCGCGGCTCATGTGCTGGGTCGCGTTCGATCGCGGCGTCAAGGCGGTGGAAGAGTTCGGCCTCGACGGACCGGTCGAGCGGTGGCGTGCGGTACGGGACAAGATTAACGCCGACATCTGCCGCAACGGCTGGAGCGCGGACAAGCGCAGCTTCGTCCAGTACTACGGCGGCAGCGCGCTGGATGCGTCGTTGCTGCTGATGGCCGAAGTGGGTTTCCTGAAGGCCGAAGACCCGCGCTTCGCGAGCACCGTCGAGGCGATCGAGCGCGAGCTGATGGTGGATGGCCTGGTGCTGCGTTACCGGCCGGCCGAGACCCCGGATGGTCTGCCGGGCGACGAGGGCGCCTTCCTGGCCTGCAGCTTCTGGCTCGCCGATGCCTACCTCATGCTCGGCCGCCGCGATGACGCCGTCGCCCTGTTCGAAGGACTGCTCGCCCTGCGCAACGATCTGGGCCTGCTGGCCGAGGAATACCATTCCGGCATGAAGCGCCAACTGGGGAATTTCCCGCAGGCCTTCTCCCACGTCGCGCTGATAAACACCGCCAACAACCTGATCTCGGCGCACGGACCGGCCGAGGACCGGGCGAACCATCCTCCGCCCGGCGGCTGAGTTGGTGGTCGTGCTCCTCGTGGGAGCCATCCGGTACGTCGTCATCCCGGCGCTCACCTTCTGTGAACGCCGGAAAAGGCCGGACAGGCGACGATCACTCGACCGGGGGTCACCGGCTGGTGGTCGGCCGGAACGGCCGTTCGGTTCCGGGGGGCGGAACGGCTGCTGTCTGCTCCACTGCTGCCGTTCAGCGTACTTCTCGCCTGAACGGCAGTGTCACTCTCGCGGAAGGGCAGACCCCGACCCGAAGCGGACTTCGATATGCTCTATGCTTGACTTTGCGAACGATCTGCGTTGGAAAAAATAATTGTGGGAGACCGGCCATGGTGCGGCCTTTACGGAAGAGAACGGGGGAGGGTGCGCCCTATATGCGGCGCCCGGTGGTGGAAGCGGAAATCGCGGAACTGGAACGGCTCGATCCAGCCAAGCTCGTGGCGCGCTGCCAACGGTGGCCGAAGTCCGTCACCGGCTTTGTGAGTTCCGAGGCACTTCTCTACTTTGTGCGGACTACCGGTGCGGCGAGTCCGCATCATGCACCGCTGTTCAGCGCCCTGATGAGGCGCCGGGGGGAGGGGGGGGGGGGATATTCGCCCACGATCACGCGCGGCGCCGTAAAGCAGACATGGCGCTCGCACCGCCTGCGCAGCATGAACCTGACTTTGCCCACCGCCGCCCGCCGCGATCCATGGCCTGGCCGCCACCCCGGAGATCGCCGCACCACTGCGGCGCTCGGATTTTCCGGCGCACGCCGGCCTGCTGCGCCATGGTTGCTGGCACCTGGTGTCCTGCCTGCTCGCCTTGTCGGCCGCGGCCTTGCCGGGTGCAGGCGCGCCCGGCCGCATCGTTGCCGTTCGCAGCATGCGGTTCCTGATCACCGCCCTGTGGTATTGACGGCCGGCAGGTATTGGGTTTGCGCGCCTCTATTCATTTCGGTTCTCGAGCCTGTTAAGTCGCCCGCTCGATCAGCACGTCGCCGACTGCCCAACTGATGGCCGAGGCGAGCATCAGCGCGAAGCCACGTAAAGCACCCTTTCCTGCGCCTAGACGACGCCCGACAACGCCAGCGCGGTCAGCGCCAGCAGTCCGACCAGCGCCTGCAGGGCCGCGCCGCCGACCAGCGTGACGATCGCCGAGTGTTCGCCGGCATGGGCCAGCGCGTCGCTGCGCACCAGCCAGTAGAAGGAATCGGTCGGGACGATCGCCAGCGAGCCGAGGCAGATGGCGAACACCGCGGCGGCCGGGGAAAGGCCGGCGGCGGCGATCACCGGCGCCAGCACCGGTGCGACCGTCGCCAGGGTGACCGTGGAGGAACCATAGGCCACCTTGAAGACGGCGGTGACGGCGAACAGGGCAAACAGCATTGCGCTGCCCATGGTGCCGGCCGGCACCCAGTCCGCGATGGGCAACGCGGCCGTCAGCATCAGGCCGAACGCGCTGGCGGCGCCGACGACGAGCAGCAGCGAGGCGCTGCGGCTCATTGCCGCATCCAGGCATTCGCGGCGGCGTTCGGGCGCCGTCGCCCAGACCGCCAGCGCGGCTGCGACCAGCAATGCGCCTTTGGGGCGCGTGATGAAATCGAGGATCGGGATGGCGGCGGGCTTCAATACCCCGCCGAGGATCAAGAGTACTGCCAGCGCCAGCAGCGGAAGCGACGCCCGCAGCATGGCAAAGGAAAGTGCCCGCGCGGGTGGCCCGGCGCGCTCGGTTTTCACGACCGGCAGCTGGTTGCGCCAGCGCGCCCACCATTCGCCGGCCAGCCAGACCGGGATCAGCAGGGTCAGCCCCGGCAGCAGCAGGCCGGAACTGTCGAGCCCGAGGCCGGTGGCCACGATCAGCGGCCCGGCGGGAAACAGAAGACGATAGCCGGCATGACTGCCGAAGGCCACGGACAGCTTGCGATGCTTCGCGACCGAGGCCAGCGCGGCATAGGCCGTATCCGGGCAGACCATGCCGGCCGCCGTGACCGGCGCGATGAGCGCGGCGACGCGGGACGCGCCGTCCAGCGCCTGCCGCGCCAGGCAGGCCGCAAGCACGAAGGACGGGATGAGGATCAGGGCAAAATCACCCAGGGCCCGCCCGAAGCCGGCGCCGAAGCTCTTGATCAGCGCAGGCGCAGGCAGCCCCAGGCTCAGGCCGAGCGCCAGCGCCAGCAGGATCAGCCAGAGTGGCTGGGGTAGGCTGACGACAGGCCGTAGCCCGGCATTTCGCACGGCCGGGGATGATTGCAATGTGCTCATGGAACGCTCCTTGGTCATCTATACTGGGCCGACTCGAAGGAATTGAACGAATCTCACCCATGAATGGATTGACGGAAGTAAAACGCACCGCTCAGCGCAGCTCAAACGAAATTACCGAGCGCGATCAGTGAGCATTTCTCATGTCTAGGGCGATGCCGCCGCTGAACGCGCTGCGCGCCTTCGAAGCCGCCGCGAGGCACCTGAGTTTCGCCAGGGCGGCGCTAGAACTGAACGTCACTCCAGGAGCCCTGAGCCATCAGATTCGCGGGCTCGAAGAGATGCTCGGGTTGCGTCTCTTCGAACGGCAGGCCCGGGGCATCGCGTTGACGCCGCAAGGCCGGGCGCTCTACCCCGGCCTGCAGGCTGGGTTCGGCCTGATCCGCGATGCGGTCGCCGGCCTGCGCGCGAGCACGGCAGGCCGGGTGCTGGTGGTCAGCACGCCGCCCGGATTCACCGCGAAATGGCTGGCGCCGCGGCTCTACCGCTTCGCCGAAGCCCACCCCGACATCGAACTGCGCATCGCCTCGTCGGTCGGCTACGCCAATTTCACGAACGACGGCGTGGACGCCGCCATCCGCAACGTCGCCGCGCCGCGCACCGAGGACGATGCGCTCGATCATCAAAAATTGATCGACGTCGACATGGTCCCGGTATGCAGCCCGAAGCTGATCGCCCGCCTCGGCTCGATCGATTTGCGGGAAGATCCGGGCGCCATCCCCTTGATCCATGACGACCAACTGGCCGGCCGGCCGGATGTGCCCACCTGGGACAACTGGTTCGAGAGCGCCGGCATCGAGGGCGCCGATGCCCGGCGCGGGTTGCGCTTCAGCAGCGCCGATCATGCCCTCGACGCAGCGCTGGAGGGCGCCGGCGTGCTGCTGACGCATTCGATCCTGGCCCACGACGATCTGCGCAGCGGACGCCTGGTCAAGCCCTTCGGCGGCACGCTGTCATCGCGGCGCGCCTATTACTTTGTAGTTCCGAAGGCGAAGCAGGCGCAGCCGAACGTGCAGGCGTTCCGGCAGTGGCTGCTGGCGGAGATGGAAAGTCTCGGACTGCCGTGAAATCCGACGGCGTGCCGGCCGAGCAAGGCGCGTCCCGCGCGGATCGGCAGCACCTGGCAACGGCACCGGCGATACGGCCGGTCCGGTCCGGCATACCGCGCGACACATCGTCAGCCTCCCGATGCTCCCGGCCGGCCACGACCAAGACTTTCTTCACGGGGATGCCGCCGAGCGATGAGAATTCCTTCTTCGCGAGCAGTGCCGCAAATCTTCCGGGCCGATTGTTTGGAATGCCAATCGCCCGGCAAGATATCTCTCAATGACGTTGCGATGTCGATGCCGTACAGGTTGCTCTTATTTTGCGCCGCATCTTGCCAGTTGCAACTTCATCGCATGTTGATCCTGCTCCCGGTGCTGCCGGATTGCATGTGGCGGCGACCTTCAAGTGCCAGGTGGAAGTCGGCGCGCTCGTTACCGCGGCGCGCACGCACGGCGTCGGCGTCTACGATCTGGGCCGGTATTACGCCGAATCGCCGCCGCCGGCGGGCCTGGTCTTCGGCTACTGTGGCATAGAGGAAGCCGCAATTCGGCAAGGACTCAGTCGGTTGCGGGAACTTGTTCCGCAGGCGGCATTGGCAGTGACCCGGCAGGCGTGGGGCGCGTCCAGCGTCATCGAAGCAGAAAACGCGTAACCAAACCGGATAGCCAGCCGAAGGGCGGCCGAAGCAAGCCGGTCAGGTTCCACCTGCTTTGCACGAACACGCCCTTCGCGTGGCTGAGCGCCTTGAAACCCTCAATGCCGTGATAGGCGCCCATGCCACTCGAGCCAACGCCGCCAAATGGCAGGTCGTCCTGGGAATAGTGCAGCAGCGTGTCATTGATCGTCACGTTGCCCGACGTCGTGCGCGACAGGACCTTGCGCCGGTGTTCGCTATCGGGGCCGAAATAGTAAAGCGCCAAGGGCCGGGGGCGCGCGTTGATGTGAGCGATGGCATCGTCAATGCTGCGATAGGGCACGATCAACAGTACAGGCCCGAATATCTCCTCCTGTGTGAGTCCCATATCATCTGTTGCGTCAAGAACAACGGTCGGTGCCAGCGTGTGGGCGCGAACGCGTGCTGCCTCGGGGGCGACGCCGACTTCGATGACCCGCGCGCCTTTGGCGCGCGCCTCGTCGAGCAAGGCCTGGAGGCGGCCATGATGGCGCTCGCTAATGATCGACGTGAAATCCTCGCTCGACGGGCCCTTGGGATAGAGCGCCCGTACGGCCTTGTCGTACGCCGCGACGAAAGGCTCGGCCTCATCCTCGTGCACGAGAAGGTAATCGGGCGCGACGCAGATCTGGCCGCTGTTGATGAGCTTGCCAAAGGCGATGCCTGCTGCCGCCCGATCGAGAGGGAAGCTCTTTTCGATGACGACAGGTGACTTCCCCCCGAGCTCAAGCGTGACGGGGACGAGGTTCGCACTGGCGGCCTTCATCACGGCCTTTCCAACCGCCGTGCTTCCCGTGAAGACGATGTAGTCGAAGTGCAGCGCTGAGAATGCCGAACCCGTGTCAGTGCCACCCGTCACGACAGCAACCTGCTCCTCGGGAAAAATCTCCCCCAGCATGGCAGTTAAGAGCGCACTCGTCGCAGGCGTGAATTCGGATGGCTTGATCATGGCGCGATTGCCGGCTGCAATCGCCGTGGCCAGCGGCATCAGCGAAAGCCCAACCGGCAAGTTCCAGGGCGCCATGATGCCTATGACGCCGAGCGGCTGGTACACGATGCGTGCTCGTCCGGGTCGGAAATGCAACGCCACATGTCGCTTTTCGGGACGCATCCAGCGTGTCAGATTGCGGTGCAGGTAGTTGATGCCCTGGACGAGCGTGACGATTTCCAGGACAGCGGTCTCGTTGGATGACCTTCCTTGGAAATCCGCGTCGAGCGCTTTCTCGATCTCGCCATGCCGTGCCCGGACGGCGTTCTTCAGCCTCAGGAGATCGGCCTGGCGCGCGGCGAGCGACGGCGGTCCGTCACGCAGAAAAGCGGCGCGCTGGCGGGCAAGGATCTCATGCAGACGGTTGTCCGCAGGGATCGTGATCCGGGTATCCATGACTTGCCTCCGATGTCTAAGGCGGTAACGTTCGACGCACCTGACTATTTCTGGCGCGTCCACACCTCCGTACGACTGAAGAGCGGCACGCCAACGTAGCCGCGCATGTTCAGCGTATCCGACTTCGTGAGTTCCATATGGCACTTATAGGTCTTGCCGTTGTTGGGGTCGTATATCGTGCCGTCGGTCCACCTGCCGTCCCCGGCGTACCGGAAGCCGTGCAGTATGACTTTGTCCTTGAGCAGACGAGCGCGCAGGGCGGGATCGGGGTTCTTGGCATCACGGCGCTCGGGCCCGCCCTGGCCGTCGACGATCCTGCCTTCGTACCTCCCTGACTCGGCGAGGTAGATCTGGATCACGCCATCCTTACTCTGCGTGAGCCAGTGGCCGAGAATCCGTCTCTCTTGGGCGACGTTGGCATGCGACGTCGAAACGAGAAATGTTGCGGCGGCGACGAGCGCAGCGACAACGTACCGGTAAGTGATCGAAGGTGTCATGGGCTAACATTCCATGCTTACATGATTGATCGAACGGAACGCCGCGCGTAAATGTAATCGGCGAATACATTCTGGATGCGAAATGTATCCGGTGTCAACATCGATAGTCTTGCAAACCGGTACTGTGAATGAAATCCCGAACGAGAACCCCTGATCCCCAGCCTTACCACCACGGCAATTTGCGCCGGGCGTTGCTCGCCGAGGCGCTGGCAAGCCTGCGCACGGAGGGCGCGGAGAACCTGAGCCTGCGGGCTCTGGCGCGCGCACTCGGCGTATCGCAGGCGGCGCCGTACCGCCATTTCGCTGACAAGGAAAGCCTGCTCGCCGAACTGGCAGCCCAAGGCTTTCGCGAACTGGGGCATGACATGCGAGTGGTGATGGACAGCCCGGATCTGCCCCCGGCCGCGGCCATGCAGGCGGCAGGCGTGAGCTATATCCGTTTCGCCGCTCGCCACCCAGAGCTGTATCGCCTGATGTTCGGTACCTGCCGTGTGGACAGAACCCGCTATGCCGGGCTCGACGAAGCGGCGGCCGATGCCTTCAGCGCGCTGCTCGCCGCCATTCAGCGCGGGGTGGATAGCGGAAACTTCCGGGACGAACCCGTGATGGTGATGGCCATGGCGGCTTGGTCCATCGTGCATGGCTTCGCCTCGCTCGCCATCGATGGTCAGCTGTCTGCCGCAGGAGTGACGGATGATTGTGCATTGGCAGAACAGGTGACGCGGCTGCTGCGCGTGGGCGTCGAGATAGAAAGGGAGGCACGCCCGCCGCAGCGTTGATCTGCGGCAGAGAGGCATCATCGCGCTGACAAGCACCTGACCGACCTTGAACAACGGATTGAGGAATGGATCTGTGCTCTGTTTTCCCGCCAGTCGACATTTGGCCGCTATGGATAGCTGTTCATAACGGCCTGCTGAATATGTCGTTCACGATCACGCACTTGCGAAACCCCTGTTCACAGGGGCCGGTTTTGTGTAGTTTCCTGGGTTTTTTGGCGGAGCCATGGAAACGGAAGAGCTGGCGTCGATGGTCGAAGTGTTCGAAGGGCTCGAGGACTGGCGCAACGCGCAGCAGACGCGGCATGTGCTGAGCGAACTGCTGACGGTGGCGGTGTGCGCGGTGCTGAGCGGCGCCGACGGTTGTCAGCGCCTTCGCGGCTGAAGTGGGCATCGTCCTCGGGCAGACGGCGACCGCCGAGAAGTCCAACGAGATCACCGCGATCCCTGAGTTGTTGCGCACGCTCGACGTCAAAGAGTGCATCGTGACCATCGATGCGATGGGCACGCAGACGGCGATTGCCCACCAGATCCGCGAGGGGCGAGGCCACTACGTGCTCTGCGTGAAGGACAATCACCCGAAGCTGCTCGAATCCATCCTTCTGGCCCACCTCGGTATCGAGGCGCCGCTGATCGTGGTGAGCACGAGCGAGACGCGCTCGCGCGGCCATGGGCGCGAAGAGATCCGCCGCTGCCAGGCTTTCGAGGTAGGGAATCGGCTCTACAAAGCCGACCAATGGCGCGACATCCGAATTTTCGCCGTGGTCGAGCGCACGCGCACCGTCGGCGAGCGGACCACCGTCGAGCGCCGGCACTACATCAGCAGCCTGGCGCCCGCTGGGCGAAGCGAACTGCGGCAGGAACGCCAGAAAGAACAGCGCGGTCTTGACGTTCAAAGCCTCGACCGCGATGCCCTCGAACAAGGCGCGACGCGCCCTGAGACGCCGTCGTTTCGACCATGATGAGTTGCTCCTCGCGCAGCAACATGCGAATGCCCAAGTACACCAGATAGGCCGCACCGACG
>Ga0214472_10007832_pt1 | contig 11149 bp, 7 predicted proteins | sample RVTome_6_FD_207662 | JGI IMG/M metagenome (GOLD analysis project Ga0214472, IMG submission 207662) | Soil microbial communities from uranium-contaminated site in the Upper Colorado River Basin, Wyoming, United States - RVT140D175 | ecosystem: Environmental > Terrestrial > Soil > Contaminated >...
TGCGGGGCGGACTCGGCGGGCGCGGACTCGGCGGGCGCCGACGGCGTCGTCGTCCCCGTGTCCGTCGCCGGTGCCTCGGTGGCGGGCGCGGCCGTGGCCCCCGGGGCCGGGGTGGCGATGGCGGAGGGGACCCGGTCGAGCACCGAGCTGCCGCCCGACCGGACCACGGAGAGGGCCAGGCTCGTCACCATGAACAATCCGGCGAGGATCGCGGTGGCCCGCGACAGCACGGTGGCCGAGCCCCGCGGGCCGAACGCCGTCTGGGTGCCGCCGCCCCCGAAGGCGCTGGCGAGATCCTGTCCCTTGCCCTGCTGGAGCAGCACGACTCCGATCAGGAAGAGGCACGCGAGGATGTGGACGGTGATGATGAGGTAGTAGAGGACGTTCATGGGACGCTGTCGATTCTCACTCTGACGGTCACGTCCGGGGCCCGAGCGCGCCGGACGAAACACGAAGTATAGCAGTCCCCGGGGGCGCCGGAAACCGGAGGCGCCCGCCCCCACCTCAGCGCGAGCGCAGGGCGAGCGCCAGATCCTCCTCGAAGGCCGGGCTCTCGAGGACGAAGCGTCCGCCCGCGTGCACCCGCTCGGGAACACCGACGGTTTCCCCGGTGCGGGGGCGGACCCACTGGCCGCCGTAGCGACCCGAGGGGAGCTCGAGCGCGATCCGCGCGCGCGCGCTCCACGGCCCGGGCTGGGGAAGGGGCGAGGCCCCGGGGTCCCACTCGAAGTCGATCGCGGGGTCGATCCGGTCGATGTCGGCCTCGCCCTCGAGATCCCGGCTCGCGAAGTACTCGGCCCGCAGCCCCGCCCCCTCGCCCCCGCGAGGACGCAGAGCCGCGGGGGGGATCGTCTCGGTGGTCCCGTCGGGCCGCGACCACCGGAGCCGGATGACCGCGCCCCCCGAGCCCTGGTAGTACTCGAGCCGCACGTCCACCGGGCGACCGGCGGAGAGGTCGATGGACCCTTCGTCCTCGGTCGATCCGTGATCGGTCCAGTTGTCGACGAGGAGGCGTCCGTCGACCCACAGCCGCACCCCGTCGTCGGAGACGGTGGTCAGCCGGTACCGTCCCGTCTGCGGCGGGTCGATCCGCCCCGTCCAGCGCGCGGCGAACCCCGGGCTGCCGATCGGTGCGTGGAGGTACACCGCGTACTGCCGGCCGGGCTCGGCGAGGGCGTAGGCACGCAGCGGCTCCGGGACGTCGGCCAGCGCCGCCTGATCGGGGGCCATGCGGAGGAAGTCGAGCCCGTGAACGAAGCGCGAGAGGACACCGAGCTGGCGACGCAGGGTCGGGCTGCCTCCGCCCGGAGACTCGTACGCGAGGAACGTCCCGTCGGGGTGGGCGGGGGTGAAGGAGTAGTCGAGGCTGTTGTAGAGACCGCCCCCGGCGAGGATGAAGGCCCAGCCCTCCGTGCGGTAGAGGACGTCGTCCCGCCCCCGGAAGCCCGTCTCGTTCTCGCCGATCACGCCCCGCACGTGCGCGTTCATGGCGACCGCGTCGGGGGGAGTGGCGTAATGGAAGTTGAAGATCGAGACGAGCGCGTCGGGCTCGTCCACCCTCTCGGTGCCGTTGGCGACGTTTCGCGAGATGAGGTGCCTTCGGGGCAGGCCCGCCTCGGTGTCGGCGATCACGCGGGCGACGTGCGCCTGCCACTCGCGGGTGATCCCGCCGAAGTAGGGCTCGTTCGCGATCTCGAAGTAGAGGTTGTCGAACGTGTTGAGCTCGGTGACGATCCGCCGGGTCACCTTCTCCTGCACCGCGGTGAGGCGGGGGTGCTCGAGGGTGTAGACCTCCTCCCGGGGGACGTCGCCCACGCCGTTGACGTTGTTGCCGGCGTTCATCGGGGACGCCTTCCACATCTCTTCCTCGTAGAACGGGCAGAACAGGTTCATCTCCACGACCACGCCGCGCCGCGCCGCCGCGGCCACGAACTCGCGCAGGCGGGCGAAGTAGGCCTCGTCCCACGTCTCGAGGTCGAAGCGGCCGAGCCCGTCGAAGTCACCCGGGACGGTGGTCCGGGCCCAGGGTGCGCTGTAGCGGCCCCGCTTCGGGGCGAGCGTGTTGTCGGTGATCCCGAAGGAGCCCGGCACCTCGCGGTAGACGCCGGAGAATGTCCGGGTGAGGTTGAGCCCGTCGGCAGCGAGAGCGTCGAGGTAGCGGACGAAGTCGAAGTCGAGGTTGAGAACGGCCCCGTAGTGCTCGCCGGAGGTGACGAGCACGGTCGGCTGGCCGCGGAAGAGGAAGTAGCGCGGGTTGTCCGGGTGCAGCGCGAGCGGCGGAGGCTCGGCCGCCCCCGCGGTCGCGCCGAGCAGGAGAAGGGCAATCGCTGCGGCCGATCGCTGTGTCTTCATGAGAGTCCTCCTGCTGGTGCGACCGGGCGGATGATAGCCCGGTCGGCGTTCCGCCTGGTGGCTGGCAATCGGCAAGAGGACTCCTGCAGCGCCCGGACGATCGAGTGCGGCCTGACCGGCGCCGGTTCCAGTTCCAGAGGCCGGCGGTGCCGTGGGGGTCGCTATGCCTTCCCGTAATGGACGAGCTTGAGGAACGAATCGGCCTTGAGCGACGCGCCGCCGACGAGCGCGCCGTCCACGTCGCCGAGCGCCATGAGCCCGGCGACGTTGTCGGGCTTCACGCTGCCGCCGTACAGGATGCGCAGCCCGTCGGCGACCACGACCCCGTGGATCTCGCGGCTGCGGACCCGGATGAAGGCGTGCACCTCCTGCGCCTGCTCGGGAGTGGCGACCTTTCCGGTGCCGATGGCCCAGACCGGCTCGTAGGCGACGACGATCTGGCCCGCCTCGTCCGCGGTGAGCGCCTTCATCACCGCCTCGAGCTGGCGGCCCACGACCTCCATCGTCCGGCCCGCCTCCCGCTCGGCCAGCGTCTCGCCGACGCACGCGATCGGCACGAGCCCGTGGTCGAGGGCGACCTTCGTCTTCTTCGCCACGCCCTCGTCGGTCTCGCCGAAGTACTGGCGGCGCTCCGAGTGGCCGAGGATCACGTGGCTGCAGCCGGCGTCCTTCAGCATGGGCGGGGCGATCTCGCCGGTGAACGCGCCCTCCTTCTCCGCGTGCATGTTCTGGGCGCCCAGGCGAACGGTCGAGCCGTCGAGCGCCTTCGCCACCGCGTGAAGGGCGGTGAAGGGCGGCGCCACCAGCACCTCGACCTCGGGGTGGTCGGCTCCGTTGCGGATCTCCGTGGCGAGCGCTACCCCCTCGGAGATGGTCTTGAACATCTTCCAGTTGCCGGCAATCAACGGACGGCGATCAGACATTGCGTCTCCTCGCTCGAATTCTCGCCCTCCGGCCTCTCGAGCGGGATCTCGGCGGGCCGGGGAGATACCTTCGCATTCTCACTTGTCGGTCAGGTGCGCGACGCCCGGGAGCTCCTTGCCCTCGAGGAACTCGAGCGAGGCGCCGCCGCCGGTCGACACGTGGGTGACCTTGTCGTCGAGCGCGTTCTGCTCGAGGGCAGCAACCGAGTCGCCGCCCCCCACCACGGTGATGGCGCCGGCGGCCGTCGCCCCGGCGAGGGCCCGGGCCACGGCCAGCGTGCCCTTCGCCGTCGCCGGGATCTCGAACACGCCCATCGGCCCGTTCCAGACGATCGTCCTCGCGCCCTTCACGATGCCGGCATACTCCTCGCGGGTCTTCTCGCCGATGTCGACGCCGATGTCCCCGGGGCCAATCGCGTCCCACGAGACCGTCTTCAGGGACCCGACCTTTCGGGCCTCGAAGTCGAACGCGTCGGTGACGACGGTGTCGACGGGGAGGACGAGCTTGTCCCCGGCCTTCCCGAGAAGACCCTTCGCCATCTCCACCCGGTCGTTCTCGACGAGCGAGCCGCCGATCTCCTTGCCCCGCGCCTTGAAGAACGTGAAGGCCATGCCGCCCCCGATGACGAGCGTGTCGACCTTGGGCAGGAGGGCCTCGATGACGTCGATCTTGCCCGAGACCTTGGCCCCGCCGATGATCGCGACGAAGGGCCGCTTCGGGCTCTCCACCGCGTCGCCGAGAAAGTCGAGCTCCTTCTTCATCAGGTAGCCCGCCGCGCGCCGCGGGAGGTCGACACCCGTCATCGAGCTGTGGGCACGGTGGGCGGTGCCGAACGCGTCGTTCACGTACACGTCGCCCAGCCGCGTCAGCAAGGCGCGGAAGGCCTTGACCGCGTCGGGAGCAGCCTTCACCGAGGAGCCATCCTCCTTCTTCGCCTTGCCTTCCTCCTCGATGTGGAAGCGGAGGTTCTCGAGCAGGGCGACCTCTCCCGGCTTCAACGCGGCGCAGGCCTTCTCGACGTCGGGCCCCACGCAGTCGCCGAGGAACCGCACTGGCTTCCCCAGCAGCTCGCCGAGCCGACCGGCGACGGGCTTCAGGCTGTACTTCTCGTTGCGCTCGCCGTCGGGACGCCCGAGGTGGCTCATGAGCACGAGGCTCGCCCCGTGGCTGAGCACGTATTGGATCGAGGGCAGCGACGCGCGGAGGCGCTTGTCGTTCTCCACCTTCCCGTCCTTCACCGGGACGTTGAAGTCGACGCGCATCAGGACGCGCTTGCCCTCGAGGTCGAGGTCTTCGATGAAGAGCTTGGCCATGGTCGTCTCTCTCGTTTCTGGTGGCGGCCGCAGACGACTCGGGGGCGGCCCCGACGGGCCGCCCCCCGAGGGGTCCCGGGATCTCCCGGGCCGGCTTCGGCGGACGGCTACTTCGCCCCGTCCTTCTTCGCCATGTAGCGGAGCAGGTCCACCACGCGGTTCGAGTAGCCCCACTCGTTGTCGTACCAGGACACCACCTTGAAGAAGCGCTTCTCGCCCTTGAGGTTGTTCTGGAGCGTGGCCAGCGAGTCGTAGATGGACGAGCGCTGGTCGTGGACGAAGTCGGTCGAGACGACCTCCTCGGTGCAGTAGCCGAGGATGTTCTTGAGGTAGCTCTCGCTCGCCTTCTTCATCAGGCCGTCGATCTCGTCGATCGACGTGTCCTTCTCGGAGCGGAAGGTGAGGTCCACCACCGAGACGTCGGCGGTGGGCACGCGGAAGGACATGCCGGTGAGCTTGCCTTTCGTCTGCGGCAGCACCTCGCCCACCGCCTTGGCCGCGCCGGTCGAGGAGGGAATGATGTTGATTGCCGCCGCGCGGCCTCCCCGCCAGTCCTTCTTCGAGGGCCCGTCCACCGTCTTCTGGGTCGCGGTGTAGCTGTGGATGGTGGTCATGAGGCCGGTCTCGATCCCGATGCCCTCCTTGAGGATCACGTGTACGAGCGGAGCGAGGCAGTTGGTGGTGCACGAGGCGTTCGAGACCACGTTGTGCTGGGCGGGGTCGTACTCGCCCTCGTTGACGCCCATGAGGAGCGTCTTCACGCCACCCTTGCCCGGCGCGGAGATGATGACCTTCTTCGCCCCCGCCGCGAGGTGGCCCTTGGCCTTGTCGAGGTCGGTGAAGAGTCCGGTGGACTCGATCACGTATTCGGCGCCGAGCTCCTTCCAGGGGAGCTGGCTCGGCTCCTTGGCCGCCATCACGCAGCGGACCTGGTCTCCACCGACCACGAGTACGTCGTTGTCGGTCTTCGACGCGTCGCTCTTCTTCGCCGACACGGGGTGCTTGAAGCGGCCGTGCACCGAGTCGTACTTCATCTGGTAGGCGAAGTAGTCGGCGTCGGTGGAGATGTCGACCACGCCGACGACGTCGATCTCCTTGCCCAGCAGGCCTTGATCGCACAAAGCCTGGAAGACCAGGCGACCGATACGTCCGAACCCATTGATGCCCACACGGATTGCCATCGGATCGACCTCCCCGTAGTAACCGAAAAGGCAGTCTAGCCCACGGTGCGCGCGACGCACAAGAAGTCGTGGCTTCACTCGAGTGAAACCGGCGCACTATCCCGGACCGACGTCGGTTGACGGGCCTCATGGGGTCCTCCTATGGTCTTCATGGCTCGAGGTCTGCAGTGGCCAGGAGGGTGGAGGTCGAGTGCGTCGTCGGCGCTTCCAGGACGTCGTCGTCCTGATTCCCGGGCTGAGCGGAAGCGTCCTGCGCAAGGACGGCAAGGACCTGTGGGGTCCCTCGACGGGGGCGATCGTCAGGGCCGCCCTCGGCCGGGGCCGCCGGTTCCGGCCGCTCGTCCTGCGCGAGGACCCGCTCGACCGTGACGATCTCGGAGACGGAGTGAGTGCCCCGCGGGTGTTTCCCGACGTGCACCTCATCCCCGGCGTCTGGAAGATCGACGGGTACTCGCGCGTGGCCGCCGCCCTCGTCTCGGGGCTCGGCCTCGTTCCCGGCCGCACATTCTTCGAGTTCCCCTACGACTGGCGGCGCGACGTCAGGGTGGCGGGCCGGATCCTTGCCCGCCGCGCCCACGAGTGGCTCCGGCGCTGGCGCGAGCAGTCGGGCGAGGACGACGCCCGGCTCGTCCTCGTCGCGCACTCGATGGGAGGCCTCGTGGCCCGCGCGTTCCTCGAGCTGCACGACGGGTGGCGGACCACGCGCGCCCTGGTCGCCTTCGGCACGCCGTTCCGGGGATCGCCCGAAGCGATCGATGCTCTTGTCCACGGCGCCCGGAAGGGGCCGCTCGGGCTCGTCGACCTCACCGCCCTCACCCGCTCCTGCACCTCGGTCCACCAGCTCCTCCCCGACTACCCCGTGGTCGACCGCGGCGACGGCCGGCTTGCGCGCCTGGGCGAGGCTGCCGTTCCCGGGATCGACCGGGTGCGGGCGGCGCGCGGGCTCGCGTTCCACGAGGAAGTTCGGAGGGCAGTGGAGTCCCACCGCCGCTCGTCCCTCTATCGGCGGGAGGGGTACCAGGTGTTTCCGGTCGTCGGAATCGACCAGTCGACCGGCCAGTCAGTGCGGGTCGAAGAAGGGCGCGTCGAGGTCCTCGACTCATACGCCGGCGAGGACCTCTCCGGCGACGGGACGGTGCCCCGCGTTTCGGCGACCCCGCTCGAGCGCGGCCGCGAGCGCCGCGAGCTGTTCGTGGGGACGAAGCACGCCTCGCTCCAGAGCGCCGGCTCCGCCCTCACCCACGTGGTCGGTCTGCTCGGGGGATTCGCCATCGATCTCGACGAGTACCGCCTCGCCCGGGCCACCCTCGCCCGAGTCGCGCTCGACGTCTCCGACCTGCTGTGGCGCGACGAGCCGGTCGCCATCCGCGCCCGCACCGAGCGGGAGAGGGCGCGGCTCTCCGCGCGGGTGCGCTCCACCGCCGGAGGCGCGGTCGTCGCGCGGTTGGGCCTGCGACACACCGCCGACGGCGACCACGTCGGCGAGATCCCGCCCCTGCCTGCCGGGTCGTACCGGGTGACGGTCGGCGGTGGCCGCGCGGTCGAGCCCGCCGAGGACGTCTTCGTCGTCGCCGCCGCCCGGCGGCCATGATCTCGGCCCGTCGTCCGGCGCCCTTCCGCCGGCCCGCCTCGCGCCCGCCGGTCGCGCAACTCGTGGGGAGCCCGCTGCTACGGGCTTGTCCGAAGGCGCCTCGGGCGCCCTGGGGAACGAGGTTGAAGTGCCGACCCGGCGCCGCGCTATGATGGAGGTGAGGAGGATCTGTGGCAGAGAGGTGCGCCCCGTCGCTGGCGGCGGTGGGCTTGTGGCTGTCGCTCGCGTGCGGGTGCGGTCAGGCCGATCGCCTCGCCGACCCCCCGCTGGAGATCAGCCCGATCCTGGTCGACAGCGTGGAGGTCTTGGTGCAGGAAAGCTCTCCGCCGCGCGCTTCGGCCCGCGTGCAGGGGGTGATCGGGGATGGCTGCTCGTCGGTGCACTCGGTGCAGCAGGTGCGCTCGGGCAGCACGGTGACGCTCACCATCCTACGTGAGCGCCCCCCCAACGCCATCTGCATCCAGATCGCCCTCCTCTACGACGAGACGATCCCGCTCGAGGGGACGTTTCCGCCCGGTCGCTACGTCCTGCGCGTCAACGGCATCGAGACGCCCTTCACCACCGAGTGAGCGCGCGGCGCCCCTCCGACGAGGCGCGCCCTCCCTCGAATCCGGCAACCCTGATCCTCGGCGGTCCGTGCGCCACCCGCCCTGCGCGTCTGCGGCCCGTGACGGTCGCCGTTCTCCGCAACCGCAGCCACAGCTCGCCCGAGTCTCAGTGCTGCGCCCAGTCCCAGCTCGCGCGCCGTCTCAGTGCGCCCGCCGTCCCAGCGCGCCGCTGCGGTGCACCCTTTGGTATGCCCCCTTCTGGCTGGCCCTCATCAGAGCGCGCCGAGCTCTCTGAACCACTGAGTCTCGACTCTCCAACTCGTCCCCCTCGATCGAGCCTCCCGGAGCGACTCGCCCCGAGGCGAGCCTGTTCTCCAGAGTGGCGTGGCGCAGCTCCAAGCCTTGCGAGCTTATCGTGCCGTGCACGGTCAGTCCGGCTGACGTTCATGACCCGCCTCGCCGCCACTTCCCCGGTGGCCCCCGCATCGCCGGTGACGCCCTTGCCCCCGGTGGAGCTCACATCGGTGTGGCCCATATCCGCGGTGACACTCGCATCGCCGGTGACGCCCGCTTCCCGGCTGACGTGCTCCCTCGGCCCGAACACCAGCTCCGCCTCGTACGCGTTGTGGGCGCGGCAGCGCAGTGAGCTGTTGGCCACGGTCGCCTCACCCCCGACCGCGTAGGGCTCCCGGTGATGGAGCTCGAGGAATGCCCGTTGCGAGCACCGCCGCCCGCCGGTGGCGACGAAGGCGCAGCGGCCTCCGTCGCGCAGCCACACGGCACGCTTCACACACGCCGGGATGTGGCGCCCGCGGGTTCCCCTCGTCTCGGCCCGCTGCGGGTTCGAGGTGGCAGCCAGCTTCTTCCGCGCGACGTCCTCGAGGAGGAGGGTCAGGGCGCGGTCGAAGATCGCGCCGGGATCGCCATCGGGAATCTCACGCCGGAGCAGGTCCTGGGCCCGGCGCAGCTTGTCGCGCGTCTCGCCTCCCACGGTGAACTGCACGCGGTAGCGCTGGGGCGCGAGCGCGCTGACCACCGGCCGGTCCGCCCGCCGCACCGGCGCTCCAGCAGCCGCGGCAGTGCGCGCTTCCCCTGACGGGGTCAGGACCGAGCCGCTCTCAAGCCCAGCAGGAGTCGCGCTCACGCCACCTTCGGCCGCGCCGGCCACCGCGTCGTGCGGACCAGCGCCGCTTTCACCTCGCCCCGGAAGCCTGCGCACAGAGGCTGGGACACCAGGCCGCGGCGCCCACCGGGCCACCAGCTCCTCCACCTCCCGCTTGCTCCGCCCTCTGGCCGCCGCGGTCAGTGAGTCGAGGTTCTCGGGCGTCAGGTGTGGCCCGAGCAGCCGGAGAGTGCTGAGGTTCAACGAGCCGTCCGCCAGCAGCTCCAGAACGGCCGGGAAGCAACGGCTCAGCCGCGCGGCTTCGATGCGGTTGTAGGCGGCATGCTCAACCAGGCGCAGGGCCTGGGTGCAGTAGGCGGACCGCGATCCGTAGCCCTCCGCAATGTGGAGCCTGCGCGCGTCGAGCTCGGCGAGGTGAGCGACGAGCTCGACCGTCGCCTCCCGCTCTCGTGTCGCGAGGAGGATGACCCGACGGAGCAGCTCCCCATCCGACAGCTGGGCTGCCATGCACTGCACTGTGTCGCTCATCGTGGTCCTCCGCGTCGCGCGGTGGATCCCGCGCTGCGCCGAGTTCCCGGAACGCCGACCGTCCCGAAACGCAGTCAGTGTCTCCGACGAGAGTGCCAGGCGAGGTCCGATCTGAATTCGGCGTGCGCGGTCTTCCCCGTCGGGATGAGACTCACGACTAACGGAGGAAGGTCCGTTCAGATGAACTCGCCCCGGGGCGAGCTGCGATTGTCTCGACGGGGCACCAGCCAATCCGCGGTCCCGGGGTGCGGGAGACAGCGATGTGAAGGGAAGACGCGCCGGCAGAGCAGGCGGACGGGAGCGAGGAGGGCAGGAAAGCGGAGAGGAAACGGGCAGGAAACCGAGGAGGGGCTCGAGAGGAGACGAGGGAGGCGAGCAGAGGAGCGGTGAGACCAGCGGAGGAGAAAGGGGGAAGGTGTGACGGGCCTTCGGGGCGAGGAGGGAAGAGAGCGTAGGGAGGAGAGACACGTCTTCGGCCCCCGGATCGAGGCTCCGCTCGAGGTCGAGATGGGCGCGGGTGAGGAGGCCAAGGGCCCGTCGCTGGGTGACGACCTCCGAGGGGTCGGAGTCGACCGGATCGCGGTGGGAAGGGTGTCCCATCGCGATCACGAACCCCACAGGCGAAGGACAGGCCGTGTACCCGAGGCGCCCTCGGGCCACGCCGATGGTGATTCGGGCAGGCTGAACGACATGATCGGCCAGACCGTCTCCCACTACCGGATCGTCGAGAAGCTCGGCGGCGGGGGCATGGGTGTGGTCTACAAGGCCGAGGACACGCGCCTGGGCCGACAGGTGGCGCTCAAGTTCCTGCCCGCGGAGCTCTTCGACAACAAGGTCGCGCTCGAGCGGTTCGGGCGCGAGGCCCGGGCCGCCTCCGCCCTCGACCACCCCCACATCTGCACCGTCCACGACGTCGACGAGCACGAAGGTCAGCCCTTCATCAGCATGCAGCTCCTGGAGGGGCAGACGCTGAAGCACCGCATCGGCGGCAGGCCCGTCGAGACCGCGGAGCTGCTGGAGCTGGCCATCCAGATCGCCGATGCCCTCGACGCGGCCCACAGCAAGGGCATCGTCCACCGGGACATCAAGCCCGCCAACATCTTCGTGACCAACCGGGGCGACGCAAAGGTTCTGGACTTCGGCCTGGGAAGCGGACCGACGAGACCGCCGAAGCGGAGTCGGTGGCCGAAACCGCTGCCGCCCCGGAGCACCTCACGAGCCCCGGCACCGCCCTGGGGACCGTCGCCTGCATGTCACCGGAGCAGGCGCTCGGGAAGCCGCTCGACGCCCGCACGGACCTCTTCTCTCTTGGCGTCGTTCTCTACGAGATGGCGACAGGCGAGCTCCCGTTCAAGGGGAGCTCCTCGGGAGCCCTGTTCAACGAGATCATCAACAAGGCCCCGACCTCGCCGGTGCGGCTCAACCCCGACGTGCCCGATGAGCTGGAGCGTGCCATCAAGAAGTGCCTGGAGAAGGACCGGGACCTGCGCTACCAGCACGCCTCGGAGCTGCGGGCGGACCTGAAGCGGCTGCGGCGGGACACGACGTCGGGTCAGTCTCTCGCTCATCCCGCCACCGAGCCAGGCCGC
>Ga0214472_10007833_pt1 | contig 11149 bp, 6 predicted proteins | sample RVTome_6_FD_207662 | JGI IMG/M metagenome (GOLD analysis project Ga0214472, IMG submission 207662) | Soil microbial communities from uranium-contaminated site in the Upper Colorado River Basin, Wyoming, United States - RVT140D175 | ecosystem: Environmental > Terrestrial > Soil > Contaminated >...
TCTGCGACACGAGGCGCTCGACGTAGAGCTCGCGCGGGGTCGGCGTGCTGATCGTCCCGAGGCCGTCGGCGGTTGCCGTGATGTGGAACCGGCGAGACGTATCGAACGCCGCGGCGACCTTGGTGATCGTGACGTTGTAGTAGAAGTCGAAGCAGGCGCCCGCGGCGAGCGTCGGCGTCGACAGCGTGGCCGGGCCCGTGAGGTTGATGTACGCGTTCGCGCTGTCCCAGACGAACGTCGAGACGACGTTGGTCGCCGGGTCGGCGCCCGTGTTGCAGACCCTGGCGCCGACGGCGTAGGTGTTCGGGCCGTCCGCGGGTCGGTTGCTGTCGAGCCCGATCACGTTCCACGTGATCGGCCGGATCGTGAGGTTCGCGGCCGCCCGCGCCGGCCCCGGACGCGCGACCGACGCGACCACGACCAGCAGCACGCCGGCCAGCCTGAGCAGGCGAGCGATGGGCGATGGACCGGCAGCGTGCGTGCGGCCGGTCCCCTCCCGCGGCAAGAACGATGTTGGAGCCACCCCGTATACACACATCGGTCGATCAGGGGATGCCATCAAGCGATGCGGGGTACCCGATCTGTGGTATTTCGCGGAAGCGACCCGAGAACGAGCCGGGTGCCCGGGGTTCGGGCACCTACAGAACCACACGGGTTGAGGGTGGCTTTGAGCTGCTGGTTCGTGTCCCCTGGACGAAATCACTTCCACAACGACGCCAATGGTGAAGGACGTCACCCCCCGCAAGACCGCAGCGGCCCAGGACCGGGAGTCTGGAGCCGCAGCGCCACCACGGCTGGCCGGCGAGAGCGGCACAGCCTGAGCAGCGGATGATGAGCTGCGGAACAGAAGCTGATCGGCCATTGGGCGCACCGGGAGCCCGCGCCGCTCGGCGAGCCGGCCGTCTGACCACTATCGGAAATTGGCTACGATCGCGGTCGAAGCGTCAGCGACCACCGACTCGCCCTCCGGGGTGGCAGATGGAAGTGTTCGAGGTCGTCCCCGGCCTGTCCATCGGGACGCGGCTTGCCGAGACCGCGGACTACGACTCCCTTGGTGTCGAGGTCGTCATCGATCTCGAGGACTGGGACTGGGCGTGGGTCCCGCCCGTCCCCCTCGGCAAGGTCTTCGTCAGCTTCCCGATGGAGGATGAGGACAACGTGGACCCCAAGGTCCGCGACGTGGCCGCGTTCGTTGCCTCCCTCGTCGGTTCGGGGCGGAGGGTGCTCGTGCACTGCACCGAGGGTCTCAATCGATCCGGCGTCGTCATCGCGCGCGCCTTGATGGAGATGGGTAGGTCGGCGCCCGAGGCGATCGAGCTCGTCCGCCGCGGGCGCGGCCCCAGCGTCGATGGATTCCCGGCGCTGGGCAACGAAGCCTTCATCGCGTGGCTCAACGCCGAGGACCGTTGACATGTGAACCTGCGCTGCTCCACGTGCGCTCTGGACGTGGATCCGGAGAACCTCGAACGACAGCTCCATGAGCGCCTGGACAGCCCTCGGGCCGGAACCTGTTCGTCGACGACATGGAGCTCGTGCGGGCGGACCGCCGGCGCCTGCTCGGACGGATGCTGCACGACAGTCGCCTCGTCGGACCCGGCGAGCGATCGGCGGCCCGCGGCCGAGCGATCGACGGAACGCTCGGTGACGTCGTGGCAGGTCGAAGGCCCGGACGGATGCACGACGACGATGTTGTGGGGTTCAACCCGTTCGGCATGGCGATCCTCGACGTCGCCGTCGCCGCGGCCGTCGTCGACGTGGCAGTCGCTCGCGGCGTCGGTCGCGCACTTCGACGCTGATTCGCGTCCGCGTCCCGGTCGCTCGTCCAGGCGATCCCCCGCTGTGCACGTATGGTCGGTCAGTAGCTGGCGCGAGGCGCTTCGAGCGGTTCGCCACTTGGTGGCGGACCGAGAAGAGCGCGGCGAGTGGGTCCCTCTGACCCTGGGACAGGGAGCCGTTGCAGACCCTTGATCAGCGGCTGTCTACGAGAGGTGCGAACCGGCGTGAACCGGCGCCTCGTGGATCGCGATCAGCTTGAGCATGGTGTCGCCGGGGTTGGAGAAGTCGTGGAGCTCCCCCGCCGGGATGATGACCACGTCGCCGGACTCCGCCTCGAACGTCTTTCCACCGACCACGAAGCTCGCCCGGCCCGCACAGACGACGGCGAACTCGACATAGGGATGGGTGTGCGCGCCCGGTCCACTGCCCGGGGCGACCTCTCCTTCATAGATAGACGTCGACAGTCCATGCCTGGCTCCTTCTAGATAGCGAACGCCTCCGCCCTCCTCGGACACGCGGATGCCCAAGGATTGCAGGTCAGACCCTCGAACGAGCTTGCTTTCCGCCATGTGTTCACCCCTCGAGTCTTGATCCTCATCCGCTCCGGCTCTACGACTGGAGGATCGTACCGACCATTGCGTGAACCGCCGGGGCCGCAACCGAACTCGGAGCCACCAGCGTCGTCGATCGTGCCCGCCTCAGACATGAACGGCTCCGCGATGTCGCGAATGCCGCGTATGCGATGCGACCGTCACCGAGGGCGAGTCCTACCGGATGAAGGAGGCCCGATCGAGAGGAGGAGCAAGGAGGAAGGCGAGCTGAGGGTGGAGACTTTCAGCTGGCCACGCGCGGAGACTTTCGCTTGGCCATTGACAATTGCGAAGACTGGGGAGCCGGCGAATGTTTGTCTCCTCGGTCTTGAGCAACCGAAAGGCCGGAACGGCCTCCAAGAAGGCAATGTCCTACCTGAAGAAAGAACTGAGATCGGTGCCCTGTGGAACAGGGATCACCGAGATGCTGACATTTGCCGGTTCTTGCCCTCTCCGGAGCGGTGGCGGGTAGACGACCAGGTTCTGTGGGTTCGTTGCCTGGGGAACAACCCTCCATTCGGGCTCGTGTTCGAAGCTGTAACCAGCCCGGCTATTCTGGAAGATCCGTCCCGTTTCCGCCGCATCGGGCGACGGTGCCGTCCTCGGGCGAGCCGTTCAGCCCCGAGCGGATCCGAGCGCGCAACGGACGACAAGAGCGGGGCGTAGAGGAGGGCGTGGGCCGAACCCCCTCCCTTCGCGTAGACATCCGCGCACGCTCGAGCGTGCGCGCCTATCGCGTTGGGACCCCCAGCCGATCGAACATGGCTTCATCCGCGGCGACCTCACCCCTCGGCGGGACGTACAGGGTCGACATCGGTGTGATCTCGGCGTCCGGGAGGTCGCTCAGGCAGACCCGCTCGATCATCGGCCCGACGATCGGATACGGGCTCGCCTGGTACAGAACGACCTCGTGGTCGCGGCCGTACCGTTCCTCCAGCCGCTCCGACAGGATCCGCAAGGCGACGGGGTGCGCTCCCCGCCGCGCCCGCATCTCCCCCAGGGCGCCGATCTGCCACAGGATGAGATGGACGGATGGATCAGCAACCCTGCCATAGAGGAGGAACTCCGTGACCTCGTACGAGTGCAACCCGGGCTCGCCAGGATCGAATTCGAGATCGGCGATCAAACAGTCCACCGCCGACACGCCCGGGATCATCCGGGCTCGGTATCCCTCTTCCCGCGCAAGCCGGATGGCATCATGTGATGGAACAACGAACAGGCCTGGATGCCCGTAGAAGGCCACGCACACGTCGACGCCTTTTCGCAGCCAAGACATGGTCACTTCGACCATCATCCGGTACGACTCGCGCCGAGGCCGGTCGATCGAGTAGAAGTGGTCGAGCGACTCGGCCGACCGGTTCATCGTCTCGATCCATCTCGCCCCGACCGCGTCCAGCAAGAACAGGACCTTCTCGGCACGCTCGATGGCCATGCGAGCCTCAGGGGTCGTTTGGAAGGAGGGTCGGATCCCTGTGCCGACGATGGTGAGCGACCCGGTAGCTCGAGCCGCCGTGCCACTCATGGGTCGCTCCGGATGAGTGCAAGACCGTGTTGTCTTCGAGGCGTGCTAGTGGTCCAAGCCCCGTCGGACCGGTCCGAGTTACCTGATGAAGCCTTTGATGAGGACCGCCACGTGATCGGGATGCTCTGTCTCTTCGATGTACTTCTCGAGCTCGGGAAGAGTCATCTCACCGCGCATCGCCCGCAGGATCGTGTCACGGGCGTCGTCCGGCATCTGGATGGATCCAAGAGCCTCTTCCGGACTGGATGCAAAGAGCTTGGTAAGTTCCGAATCGACCTCCAATCGGAACAGAAAGTCCGTGATCGGAGTCGGACTACCCCCACCCGCCATCGATCACCCTCCCCTAACGACCACCCGGACGGTACGCCGGCATGCGGGCGCGGTCAAGGGATAGGCCGATCGTAGACCCTGGCAGGACGCCGAGGCGCGGGCCTAGACTCCGAGCGTGCCTGTTTGTCCAGCCTGTGGCCAAGAGAATCCAACGATCGCGCGGTTCTGCCTCACATGCGGGACGGGTCTCGCAAGCGCCGGCGTTCCTCAGACCGAAGAACGCAAGGTCGTGAGCGTCCTGTTCTGCGACCTGGTGGACTTCACCGCGTTCTCCGAAAAGGCCGATCCCGAAGACGTGGGGGCCACGCTACGCCCCTATCACGCCCGGCTACAGCAGGAGATCGAACACTTCGGCGGCACCGTGGAGAAGTTCATCGGCGACGCGGTCATGGCCGTCTTCGGCGCGCCGGTCGCGCATGAGGACGACGCCGAACGTGCCGTGCGGGCCGGTCTTCGGATCGTCAACGCGATCGAGGAGCTCAACCAGTCCCACCCTGGAAGGGAGCTCGCCCTCCGGATCGGTATCAACACCGGGGAAGCCGTCGTCTCCCTTGGCTCCGGGGTCGGGGATCGACAAGGGCTCGTGGCGGGAGACATGGTGAATACGGCCTCGCGGATCGAAAGCATCGCGCCCACAGGCGGGGTCGTGGTCGGGGAGGCGACGTACCGAGCGACCAAGGATCTGTTCGACTACGACGAGCTCGATCCGGTCACGGTGAAGGGAAAGGTCGAACCGCTTGCGGTCTGGCGGGCGATCGCCGCCCGCGGCCGATATGGAGGCGACGTCGACATCCGCCCCCAGACACCGTTCATCGGGCGGGACGACGAGCTGGAGATGCTGAAGCGAATGCTCGGCCGGGCCATGAAGGAGCGCTCGTCACAGCTTGTCAGCCTGATCGGGGAGCCTGGCGTCGGCAAGACCCGGCTGGTCCGGGAGTTCTTCGCCTACATCGACAGCCGGCCGGATCTGCTCGTCTATTGGCGGCAGGGCCGCTGCCTCCCGTACGGGGATGGCATCACGTTCTGGGGCCTGGGCGAGATCGTGAAAGCCCAGGCCGGGATCTTGGAGTCCGACACGCCGGGTGAAGCTGCGGACAAGCTCGGCGCGACCGTCGACGCAACGGTGGAGGACGAGGGCGAACGTGATTGGCTGAAGAGCAGGCTAGCTCCGCTCATCGGGCTCGTCTCCGGGGAGACCTCTGAGCCGGCAGAACGGCTCGATTCGTTCGGCGCCTGGCGGAAGTTCTTCGAGACGATGGCCTCGACCCACCCGCTGATCCTTGCGATCGAGGATCTCCACTGGGCCGACCCGGCCATGATCGAGTTCCTCGAGCACTTATTGGACTGGTCCGCTGACGTCCCGATGCTCGTGCTGTGCACCGCCCGACCCGAGCTCTTCGAGCGACATCCCGCGTGGGGTGGCGGCAAACGGAACTCCACCACCATCTCGCTGTCACCGCTCAGCGACGAAGAGGTGGGGCGCCTGGTAGCCGCGCTTCTTCCTCGGTGGGCGCTCCCGGATGAGATCCACGAGCTGCTCCTCGGCCGGGCGGAGGGGAACCCGCTGTATGCCGAGGAGTTCGCCCGGATGCTGAGCGACCGTGAGCTCGTCCGGGAGGGAGAGGCCGGCGTGCCCGTCGAGGCCTGGACCGGGATCCCGTTCCCCGAGTCGATCCAAGCCCTCATCGCCGCTCGGCTGGACACTCTGTCCCCGGATCGCAAGGCGTTGCTTCAGGACGCTTCGGTCGTGGGGAAGACGTTCTGGTCCGGCGCTCTCTCGTCCATGAGGGGTACGGACGAGCGGACCGTCCAGGAAGGCCTCCACGAGCTCACCCGGAAGGAGTTGGTGCGGCCCGCTCGGACGTCGTCGGTCAAGGATCAGACCGAGTACGCGTTCTGGCACATCTTGATCCGCGACGTCGCGTACGCTCAGATCCCTCGGGCGTCCCGCGCTCGCAAACACCGCCTGGTGGCTGAATGGACCCAGGCATTGGCCGGCGACCGTGTCGCCGACCAAGCCGAGGTCCTCGCGTATCACTACGAACAAGCATTGGAACTGGCGAGAGCGGCGGGCGCCAGCGATGAAGCGGCGAAGCTCGAGGGGCCGACGCGCCGGTTCGTGCTCATGGCCGGCGACCGAGCCATAGGTCTCGACGCCTCCAGAGCGGTAGAGCACTACGGGGAAGCTCTCCGTCTCCTCCCCCATGAGGACGCCGAACGGGCGAGAGTCCTCGCCAGGGCCGCCGACGCTGCCCGTCGAGCGAGCCTGTTCGTTGACGCCGAGGCGAGATACGAGGAGGCGATCGCCGCGTTTCGCGCCCAACGACTGATGGTGGAGGCCGGGGGCGCGATGGTTCGATTGGCGAATGTCCTTTGGCATCGCGGCGAGACCGCGCGCTCCCACGAAGTGCTCACCGATGCGATCGCTCTCCTCGAGCAGCAGGATCCCGGTCGCGAGCTGGCCCATGCCTACGCCGAGCAATCCTTCGAGAAGCTCGTGATGGCCGAGTTCGAAGCGGTCCTCGAGTGGGCGGAGAAGACGATCGTGCTCTGCCAGAAGGTGGGTTCAGAGGAGCAGATGCCCATAGCGCTCGGCCTACGTGGGGCCGCCCGTTGGGTGCTGGGCGATCCAGGTGGACTGGACGACATCCGTCAGGGGCTCGAGATGTCGCTGGCCCACAGCCTGTTCCGCGAAAGCATGCGGCTCCACGCGATCCTCGCCGAGGTGTTGTGGCTCGCGGAAGGCCCCCACGCCTCGCTGGAAGCGTCGCAGGCGGGGATCGAGCTTGCAGAGGCACGGGGAAGCGTGGACTGGGCCATGCTCAATCGGAGCCAGACATTGGCTCCGCTGTTCGACCTCGGCAGATGGGACGAGGTCGTGACGATGTCCGACCGGCTCATCCGATGGTCGCGGGCCGCGGGCGAGGGCTACCAGAGCATCGAGGCCGAGATCCGGAAGGGAGAGGTTCTCCTGCACCGTGGACGCTTGGACGAGGCGGCACGGTTGACGGAGGCGTCGCTGCCCGCGGCGCGCGGCATCGCCGAACCTCAGTTGCTCATGGTCGCGCTGGCCGTGGCGGCCAAGGTCCGACAGGGCTGCGGCGACGTCGCTGGATCTCTGGAACTCGTCCATGAACTCGATGCGATGAGGGGAGGCCGGTCGGCCTGGTACCAGGCCCCCCAGCTCTCCGACCTGGTCCGGACGTGCGTCGCGGGCAACGACCTGGCCTTGGCGGAACGGCTAACCAAGAACGTCCCGGTCCATGCCGTCCGGCATCGATTGAACGTAATGACGGCTCACGCGCTGCTGGACGAGGCGAAGGGAGAGCTGGAGAGCGCCTCCCGCACCTACACCGAGGTCGCGGAGCGGTGGGAAGAGTACGGATCCTCCCTGGAGCGCGGCCAGACGCTCCTGGGGGCGGGACGCTGCCTCCTCCGCCTCGGCCGGCCGGAGGCTTCTGGCTATCTCGAACGAGCGAGGTCTACCTTCGACGGGCTCGAGGCCGGTCCGCTCGCGGCCGAAACTACGGCGCTGTTGGAGGATGCGTCGGCCCTTGCATCCTGAGCCACCCTCGGTCTCCTCCAGGTGCCCGGACTCAGTTCCCGTACTGCTCGGTCTCCGGCCGTTCGAGGAGTAGCGCATGCGCCGCACGCTCGGCGACCGTGAAGGGTCGGAAAGCCCGGGATCGCGCTCATGCGGCTTGTCCGCGATACTCGTTGATGAGTCCGTCGACGGCCGCGGTCCTCACGATCTCGCACGCGGGACAAGCTCGGCTCCGGGATCGATCATCTGGGACGCGGCGAGGTCGATCCCGCGGTGCGGCCGCTGCGAGTTGTAGTGCGCCTGGTAGTCGGCCAGGAGCCTGAGACGATCTCGGGATCGAGCGGTGGTCGTCCGGTCCTGTTGTGGGGGAATGTCCACTTCCGAGCGAGGAGCTCCCGATGCCAGCGGAGGATCGTCGCAGGGGTGACGATCAAGCCGGACCAGCGGTCCCTCGGGATCGTCCTCGATAAGACCGCGATCAACATCCGGTCCCAGCGTCGCATCCGAGGCCGAGGGTTCGCGCGCTTCAAGACGGCGAGTTGATGGCGAAGGACGAGGATCTCAGCTTCGCGCTCTTTCGCGTCATCGACAGGAGCGATCCTGAGGATCAGCCGAAGGACCAAGTAGCAGACCGCGAGGAGCACCGGCCGATGATACAGAGCCCGAGGTCAAGGATCGGAACGTTGCTTTTCGACCCCTTCACGCTACTCGTGTGGATCATGTACGTGCCCGGGGCGGGGCGCCTACAGGACCCACACGCCTTGACGCGGGCCTTGAGCGGCTGGTCAAGGGTCCGACGAGCCGTCTGGGCCGTTAGCTCCGGTCGTCGTTTGACAGGTTCGTCCCGCTCTGGGTTGAATACGTCCCTCCCCGGATGGCTGAGCGACACTACGGTCGAGGGGGCCGGTTGCGGCTCTCGGTGACCGGCGGGGCCGACGCCCGTGGTCCCCCGGCGCTGAGTCCACTCGGGCGTCGCCGGTCCGTCGCCCTCCAGTGATGGGCCTCGCGACACCCGCCCTGGACCAGCGACCGCGTTCGCCCCACTGTGGCCAGGAGGTTTACCCCGTGGACATGTCAGTGAAGAGATCCACCAGGATCCTGGTTTCGATAGCGGCGACCCTGTCGCTCTCGGCGTCGGGGGCCGGGCTGGCCATACCCGCCACCGCCCAGCAAGCGGGTCCGTGGGACGGGAACCCGATCTCGCCCGGCCTCGGCCCAACCTATGGAGAGGAGTGGTGCGCCCAGGCCCAGCCGGAGAGCAACATCGACGAACAGCAGGATGACCCCCTTGCCCTGATCCCATACGAGGCCATCCAGTGCACCCTGGAGCAGTTCGAGGAGGAGGCGGCGGCGGCGGGGGTCCCGGACCGGCTTGAGTGGTCCGTCATCGGAAAGACCCCGTTGGGGAAGGAGGTCCTCGGGGTGGTGGTCAACGCCCTGGAAACCCCGGCGCAGCAGCAGGCCTTCGCGCGGTGGCAGCAGCTGCGGAACCTCATGTTCACCGATCCGGGGCAGGCCCAGTCCCTGCTGTCCTCCTGGGGCCAGAACGTGAAGCTCCCTATCTTCATCAACGCCAACATCCACGGCGATGAGGAAGAGGGGACCGACGCGATGATGCAGGTCATCCGGGACCTGACGACGCTCCCCTACGGTACGGATCCGACCGTGGACGATGTCCTCGACCACGTCATCCTGGTCGTGGTCCCCACGGCCAACCCGGAGGGTCGGCTTGTCGGCACCCGACGGAACTCCAACGGCTTCGACATGAACAAGAGGGATCTGTTCGTGCAGTCCCAGCCGGAGATCAGGGCCAACCTGGCCTTCCAGCTGGAGTGGCTCGCCCCCGCGGGGCTCGACATGCACGGGTACTACAGCCCCACGCTGATCGACGGCCTCACCAAGCCGCACAACCCCGGCATCGAGTACGACCTGTTCGTGAAGTGGAACCAGCGGCGGCTCGACGCGAACGAGGCCGCTTTCGCCGACGTGGGGATGGAGATCCAGCGCCCCGTGAACGACTGGAACGCGTCGGGGTACCACGGGCGGCCGCCGGTGGGACCGGCGTACGCCGAGGGCTGGGACGACTGGGGCCCGTTCTACATCCAGACCTTCATGGCCTTTTATGGCGTGGACAGCTCGACGCTGGAGATGTGCGACAGCGACGCGGGCTGCGACGGCCGGTTCGGGTCGAAGCGGGCCCAGTACGTGGGCTTCTACTCCTCGGCCAACTTCTGGCTCGAGAACCGCGTCGGCATCCTCCACGACCAACTGGAGATCTTCCGTCGGGGTGTGGAGGACGCTGAACGGGTGGATTGCTGCGACGATCCCCTTGTCGCCGAGCGCGGGTTCACCGAGGACCAGCACAACTGGATGGTGGAGTATCCCAGGGCGTACGTGATCCCGTTCGTAGGGGAGTCGTCATCCACGGCCCAGCGAAGTGACGCCGAGGCGAACCGCATGGCCCAGTGGCTCATGGACAACGGGGTCGGGGTCCACCGAACCACCGAGGACGTCGCCTGGAACGGACAGACGTTCCCACAGAACTCCTTCGTCGTCTGGATGGACCAGGCCCTGCGAGGCATCGCGCTGACCGCCCTGAGCGTGGGACAGGACGTCTCCGACCGGATCACCCAGCTCTACGCCCCCCCCGGCGCGTGGAGCCACGGGTCCCTGTGGGGCGCCGACGTCGTGGAGGTCCCCCGGGGCGACGCGTCGTTCGATCCGTCGACCGTCGCGATCACCGCGGTGAACCCTCTCCAGGGAGGGGTCCGGAACGGGGGGCCGGCGGACTGGTACACCGTCACGCTCCAGGGGACCGCGGAGGTCCGGGCCGTCCTGGACCTGCTCCGGAACGGGGTCGACGGCGAGATGGCCGAGGAGTCCTTCACCAACGCCACGGGCGGCCAGATGCCTGCCGGTTCTCTGATCTTCGACGCGGATAACGCTGCGGCGGTGGATGCTGCCGGGGAAACCGCCGGCGTGTTCTTCGAGCGCGGAGTCGGGGCGAAGCCGGCCACGACCCAGCTCAACGAGGCCCCGAAGGTGGCGATCCTGGTGGACAGCAGTAGCCCTGCTGAGAACGACACGTCCTGGTCGCTCAGGCAGATCTTCGGAGATGACGTTGGCTTCGTCTCGATGGCCACGGGCAAGGGCTCGCTGGAGCGAGCGCCGACAGATCCCCTGGCGAACTATGACGTCATCTACAACACGGGCCAGAACTACCCCGCCGCCAGGCATGGCACCGCCCGGGCTCGCCTCCGGGCGTTCTTCGAAAGGGGTGGCGGGTACATCGGCACCAGCGTGTCGTCGGCCAACTTCTCGTTCCTCAACAATGCCCAGCCTGCGCTGATCCAGGGAACCCTGACCCAGGGCAGCGACTCGGCGGAC
>Ga0214472_10007834_pt1 | contig 11149 bp, 10 predicted proteins | sample RVTome_6_FD_207662 | JGI IMG/M metagenome (GOLD analysis project Ga0214472, IMG submission 207662) | Soil microbial communities from uranium-contaminated site in the Upper Colorado River Basin, Wyoming, United States - RVT140D175 | ecosystem: Environmental > Terrestrial > Soil > Contaminated >...
GCCGCGTGACGTCGCGCGAACCGACGCGCGCGACACGACTGGGATCGAACCCCGCGAACGCGCGGCGGAACCCGTCGCGCTTGCGCAGGATCGTCAGCCACGAGAGTCCCGACTGGAAGCCTTCGAGACACAGCTTCTCGTAGATGCGCACGTCGTCGACGACCGGCCGACCCCACTCGTCGTCGTGGTACGCGGCGTACTCGGGAGGCGTCGCACTCCATCCGCAGCGCCGGCGCCCGTCGTCGCCGCGAACGACGCCGATCTCCTGCCACTCAGCCATGGTGGGACGCTATGCGGATGCGCGCATCACGATGCCTGCGACATCTCGAGTCGATCGAGGAGCGCAGTCAAACGCTGGTGCATCTCATCGCTCGACGCGCCGTGCCACTTCCCGTGGCCCGGCAGCACCCACGAGAACCTGCGCTCCGACTGCGCGAACCGACGCAGTGAGCGCAGCTGCTCCGACCACGAGTACCACGCGACGTCCTCCCACGCGACGAGGTCGTTACGACGCCACGACCAGGCGAGCGAGTCGCCGCTGAACAAGTGCTCGTCGTCGACGACGTACAGCACGCTGCCGCGCGTGTGCCCGGGGACCGGGAACACGACCACGCCGTCGCGCAGCTCGAACGGTTCTGTGCCCGTGATCTCATCCGTGGCGAACGGCACGACCTCGCGGTCGTCGGCGTGGATCCACACGCGCGCCCCGAAGTGCGCGGCGTAGCGCTCCGCGTCGGCGATGTCGTCGCGATGGGTGAGCAGCACGCCGGTCACGCCGCCGCGCGCTTCCATCGCGGCGACGAGCTCCGCGCTCCAGTGGGGCGCGTCGACCATGAAGCCACCGCCGTCGCGCGGCACGTACCAGGCGTGTGCTCCGAACGAGCGGCGATCGTTGTGGCCGAGCAGGAACACGCCGGCGGTCAGCTCCCAGGGGAACACGTCAGCCGGTGGCTGCGCCCGATCGGTCGTGCCGATCGACTTCGTCGGGCACGCGACCGCGGCGCGCCACATCTCGAGCTCCTCGCCGGGCGTGGTCGGCTGCCGTGCCACCACCGACTGCCCGTCGGCGAGTGCACTGATCAACGTGGGTGCGTGGTGACGCGCGACGTCGCAGTCGATGCACCGCGTGTCGACGTACCAACGGCCGTCGATGTTGCCGGGATGGCGGTCAGCGAGGCGAGCCACATGTGCTCCGTCCCCCGGCGATCCGTGTGATGCCGGGTGCGATTGGCGGAGGGCGAGGGATTTGAACCCTCGAGGAGGTTTTGCACCCCCTACTCGCTTAGCAGGCGAGCACCTTCGGCCACTCGGTCAGCCCTCCAGGTGACTTCGCAGTCTACGCCTCGGTCCCCTCCCTCTCCACGAGCGCGGCGAGGCGATCGAGCGTGGCGACCATCGACTCATGGTTCTTCTTCGGCGCCTTGATCCACTCGTAGAACGGTGGGAAGCGCGCCACACCCCAGTCGAAGGTCTCGGTGACCTGTGTGCCGCCCTCGACCGGCTCGAGCTCGTAGCGCCAGACGTGGTGCCCGTAGTGGCGCCACGCGATGCGGCGTCCCTCCTCGAACTCCACGACCTCGCTGGTGATCTTGTACGGGAGTCCGATCTTCATGTCCATGCCGAAGCGCGCACCGAGTGCGAGCCGCGCCGGCGCACCGCCACGCGGGCGCTGCACCGAACCGGAGCCGTCGAAGCGAGCGTGCGCGCTCGGATCCGCGAGCAGCTCGAAGATCTGTTCGGGTGGGGCGTGGATCACGCGCGTCGCGGAGACCTGCCGGGCCGTGGTGTCGCTCATGACGCGGGAGGGTACCGTCGTCGGCATGACGCCGGCCGAGGCGCTCGAGCAGATCGCACAGCTCCTCATCCGCGCGCGTGAGCCGCGCTACAAGGCCCAGGCGTTCCAACGGGCCGCCAAGGCGATCGAGCCCTTCGGTGACGACGAGCTGCGCCGACTGTCCGAACTCGGGCGACTCCAGCAGATCTCCGGCGTCGGCGACGCGACGGCGGCGGTGATCACCGACGTGCTCGCCGGCCGGACGCCCGCCTACCTCGACAAGCTGATCGGCCGGGTCGACGAGCACCGCACCGACGCCGGCGAGCAGCTCCGTCAGGCGCTGCGGGGCGACTTGCACCTGCACTCCGACTGGTCCGACGGGGGCGCCACGATCCTCGCGATGGCCACGAAGGCGCGCGACCTCGGCCACGACTACATCGCGCTCACCGACCACTCGCCGCGCCTCACGATCGCCAATGGGCTGTCACCCGAACGGCTCCGCAACCAGATCACCGTCGTCGAGGAGATCAACCGCGCGCTCGCGCCGTTCCGTGTGTTGACCGGCATCGAAGTCGACATCAACGAAGATGGCTCGCTCGACCAGGACCCCGACCTCCTGGCCGAGATCGACGTGGTCGTGGCGTCGGTGCACTCGAAGCTGCGCATGGACGGCGCGGCCATGACGAAGCGCATGGTGCGAGCGACGGAGAACCCGCACGCCGACATCCTCGGTCACTGCACCGGTCGTCTCGTCGTCGGGAAGGGCCGCCCGGAATCGGAGTTCGACACGCGCGCCGTGTTCGATGCGTGCCGCGCCGCCGACAAGGCCGTCGAGGTGAACTGCCGACCCGAACGCCTGGATCCGCCCCGCCGCATGCTCGAGACGATCGCCGAGCTCGAGGTCAAGGTCGCGATCGACACCGATGCCCACGCCACCGATCAGCTCGAGTGGCATCCCTTCGGCACCGACCGCGTCGCCGAGTTCGCGATCCCGGTGGAGCGTGTCGTCAACGCGTGGCCGGTCGACGACCTCCTCGCCTGGTGCGCGAGTCACCACCCCACCCGTGTGTAGCGAACGTGGGCGCGCAGCGCCACGTTTCTCTCAAACGACGCAGTGCGGCGGCCGGCTCAGGCGTCGAGCCAGACGACGGCGCCCTCCCGCGGACCGAGCGCGAGTGTGTCGTCCACGCGTTCGCCGTCGCGCGACCGGTCGGTGCACACGCGCAGCGTCCCGCGTGGCACTTCGCACGTCGTCGGCGCGTCGGAGAAGTTCAGCGCGACGACGACGCGCTCGCCGCGGCGGAACACCCAGCGCGTGGCGTCTGACTGCTCGTCGGAGCGGTAGTCGCCACGGCGCAGGTCGGGGATCGCGTCGCGCAGGCCCACGAGGTCGCGAGTCAGCGACAGCATCGAGTCGGGATCACGCCGCTGGTCGGCGACGTTCCACCCGCGCGCGTCGCCGTACGGCAGCCACGGCTCCACGCCCGGTTCGCTGAACCCGGCACTCGGGTCGGGTGACCACTGCATCGGTGTGCGCTCCGGGTCGCGGCCCAGGCGCTTCCCGTGGATCCTGCCCACCGGGTCGAGGATGCGCTCCTCGGGGACCTCCGTGTCGGGCATCGCGATCTCGTCGCCGTAGTACACGAACGGGGTGCCCCGCAGGGTCATGAGCAACAGCATCGCGAGACGCGCCTTGGCGGGATCGCCGGCGGCCCACCGCGTCGGGAACCGCCGGTTGTCGTGGTTCCCCGCGGTCCACACCGGCCACGCGAACGACGGCAGCATCGCCTCGGTGCGCTCGACGATCGAGCGCAGCTCGGCGGCGTCGAACGGCGCGTGGAGGAACATGAAGTTGAACGCCATGTGCAGCTCGTCGTCGTTCCCGTAGAACGACGTGTAGAGCTCGGGATCGAACACGTACGTCTCACCGATGAGGACGCGCTTCGGCTCGTACTCCTCGGCGATCTCGCGCCAACGCCGGATCACGTCGTGCACCTCGGGTCGGCCGGCGTTGTAGGTCTGACGCTGCCCGCGCAGCTGCACGTACCAGTGGTCGTCGGGTGTCGCGGGCGGGTTGTCGCGCAGCTCACGGTCCTTCACGACCATGTGGCACACGTCGATGCGGAAGCCCGCGACCCCGCGGTCGAACCAGAAGCGCAGGATGCGGTCGAACTCGTCGCGCACCTCCTCGTTCCACCAGTTGAGGTCGGGCTGCGACGGCAGGAAGTTGTGCAGGTAGTACTGACCGGTGGTGTCGTCGAGCGTCCACGCGGGCTTGCCCGGGTGGAACGTGTTCACCCAGTTGTTCGGCGGCCCGCCATCGCGCGCCGGGTCGGCCCACACGTACCAGTCGCGGTGACGCGCGTCGCGCGACGTGCGCGAGTCGACGAACCACGGGTGCCGATCGCTCGTGTGGTTCGGCACGAGGTCGAGGATCACGCGCATCCCCCGCCGCCCCGCCTCCTCCACGAGCGCCTCGGCGTCGGCGAGCGTGCCGAGGGGCGGGTTCACGTCGCAGAAGTCGGCGACGTCGTAGCCCCAGTCGTCGTCGGGCGACACCGTGATCGGATCCAGCCAGATTCCCTCGACGCCCAGCCACTGGAGGTGGTCGAGCCGGGCGATGATGCCCGGCAGGTCGCCCACCCCGTCGCCGTTCGAGTCCTGGTACGAGCGGGGGTAGATCTGGTACAGCGCCCCGTCGCGCCACCACACCCGCCCCGGACGGTCACTCGGCATCCCGGTCACGACGGCGACGCTAACGCGCTCCGCCCATATTGATCGTCATCTATCTATTGACGAACGTCGATGCGTCCCATACATTGACGACTGTCAATCAACACCGGTGGGGCGCCTCCCCACCCCACCTCCGGGAGGTCCCGATGGGACGTCTGCAGCTCGCCCTCAACGTCTCCGACATCGACGCCGCGGTCGACTTCTACTCGAAGGTCTTCGGCGTCGGGCCCGCCAAGCGTCAGCCCGGCTACGCGAACTTCGCGGTCGTCGACCCGCCGCTCAAGCTCGTGCTCTTCGAGGGCGCCGGTGAGCCAGGCAGTCTCAACCACCTCGGCGTCGAGGTCGACTCGACCGACGACGTCACCGCCGCGACCGAACGGTTCCAGTCGGCCGGGCTCGAGACCCTCGTCGAGGACTCCTCGACGTGTTGCTACGCAACCCAGGACAAGGTGTGGGTGCAGGGCCCCGACGCGCAGCGCTGGGAGTTCTACAAGGTGCTCAGCGACTCCGACACGTTCTTCGCACCGACGCCCGAGGCGAGCACGTATGCGTGTGACGCCCCCGCGACATCGGGGGCGCCGACCTGATGACGGGCGTGCCCGAGGTCCTCTTCGTGTGTGTGCACAACGCGGGACGGTCGCAGATGGCCGCCGCGTTGCTGCACCACCACGCCGCCGATCGCGTCGCGGTCCGCTCCGCGGGGAGCGCGCCCGCCGAGGCGATCAACCCGGCGGTGGTCGAGGTCATGGCCGAGCTCGGCATCGACGTCCACGACGAGATCCCCAAGAAGCTGACCGACGATGCGGTGCACGCCGCCGATGTCGTGATCACGATGGGCTGCGGCGATGCGTGCCCGTTCTTCCCCGGGAAGCGGTATCTCGATTGGGTCCTCGACGACCCCGCCGGCCAGCCGGTCGAGACCGTGCGTCGGATCCGCGACGACATCGACACGCGGGTGCGCGCGTTGCTCGCCGAGCTGGTGGGGGAACCGGCATGAGCGCCGAGTCGTACGCTGGCGCCGTCGCAGGAGGGTGCCGCGTGCAGGCGAAGACGACGAAGACGATCGAAGCGTGCTGCAGCCCGGTGCTCGAGTCGACGCTGGCCGAGGGCGAAGCGGCCGAGCTCGCCGCTGCGTTCAAGGTGATCGCCGATCCCGCTCGTCTCCGACTGTTGAGCCTCATCGCCAACGCGGCGGACGGCGAGGTGTGCGCGTGCGACCTCGTGACTCCGCTCGGTCGCTCGCAACCGACCGTGAGCCACCACCTGTCGGTGCTCACCGACGCCGGGCTACTCGAACGCGAGAAGCGCGGACGGTGGGCCTGGTACCGAGTCGTGCCCGGTCGCATCGAGGTGCTCCGTGCCGCCCTCGCGGCGCCGGTGCCGTCCACGCGCTGATCGCTCACGCCGAGCGCGTGGACCCCTCGGTCGCCATCCACAGCGCGGCGTAGTGCCCTTCGCGTCCGACGAGCTCGTCGTGGGTGCCCTCTTCCACGACGCGACCTGCGTCGAGCACGACGATGCGACGCGCGAGCCGCGCCGTCTGCAATCGGTGCGCGATCAGCAGCGTCGTCCGCCCGTGCGCCGCGACGCCCATCGCCTGGGTCACGCGCGCCTCGGTCCCGAGGTCGAGATTCGACGTTGCTTCGTCGAGAAGCAGGATCACCGGGTCGACGAGATGTGCGCGCGCGAGCGCGATCAGCTGTCGCTGGCCCGACGACAGCGAGCGGCCCCGTTCGCTCACCGGTTGGAGGTAGCCACCGCGCAGTGAGGCGATGAAGTCGTGGGCACCGACCGCGCGCGCGGCGGCCTCGACTTCGGCGTCGGTCGCGTCGCGCCGACCGTAGGCGATGTTGTCGCGGATCGTGCCCGTGAAAAGGAACGGCTCCTGCGGCACGATCCCGAGCTGCGCGTGGAACGCGACCGGGTCGTACCGGTCGACCGAGACGCCGTCGACCGCGACCTCGCCGCTCGTCGTGTCGTAGAAGCGCGCGACGAGCTTGAGCACGGTCGACTTGCCCGCGCCCGTCTCTCCGACGAGCGCCACCGTCTCGCCCGGCGCGATGGCGAGATCGACACCGCGCAGCGCCTCGATCGTGGTACCGGGGTACGCGAACCGCACGTCGCGCAACGTGATCTCGCCGCGCAGGCGCGACGGGATCACCGGATCGTCGGGTTCGGGGATCGATGTGGGTGTCGCGAGCAGGTCGCCGATGCGCCCGAGCGAGACCCGCGCCTGCTGGTACGAGTCGAACACCTGCGAGAGCTGCTGGATCGGCGCGAAGAACAGGTCGAGGTACAGCACGAACGCGAGCAGTGCACCCGCCGACAGTGAGCCGTCGGCCACGTAGACACTGCCGGCACCGAGCACGAGCGCGGTTGCGAGCTCGGCGAGCATCTCGACGAAGGGGAAGTACATCGCCACGAGTCGCTGGGCGCCGAGGCGGGCCTCCAGGTAGCCGCGCGCCACACCTTCGAACTCCGCGACGTTGCGGCGCTCCTGGCCGTACGCCTGCGAGACGCGCACCCCGGAGAGGCCTTCCTGCAGGTTGGCGTTGACCGCCGCGATCCGCTCGCGCGCCGTTTCGTATGCCTTGCCCGACTGGGAGCGGAACCACAACGTCGCCGCCGCGAGCGGTGGCAGCACCAGCGCCGTGATCAACGCGAGCCGCGGGTTCATCAGCACCAGGGCCACGCCGACCCCGACGAACGTCACCAGGTTCACGAGCGCGGTGACGAGGCCGGTCTGCAGGAGCTGCGCGAGCGAATCGATGTCGGTGGTCATGCGGGTCATGACACGCCCCGCCATCTCGCGCTCGTAGTAGTCGAGGCCGAGTCGCTGCAGCTGCGCGAACACCTTGATGCGCAATGCGTGCAGCAACCGTTCCGACACGCGGCCCATCGCGCGCGTCTGGCCCCACATCACCGCCCAGTCGACGAGCACGACGCCGAGGTAGACGACCGCAGTGGCGAGGAGCGCGCTGGTGGTGCCCTCGACGACGCCGCGGTCGATGCCCCGCCGGACCAGCGCGGGTCCGAGGAGCACCGCCACCGCGTCGAGCGCGACGAGGCCGATGCCGAGCGCGAGTCCCCGTCGATAGGGGCGGAGGAAGCGCAGGAACCGGAACTCCGGATCGGGCAACGCCTCGACGGCCGCGTCCACCGCGGGCTGCGTCGTCGCGGGGCGGAGCGCCGCCACGCGCTCGAGCAGCTCCGGCGTGGGCGCGAGCGTGATGCCCATCGCCCCCATGCCTCCCGCCGGCGGTCCGAATCCGCCGGGACGTCCCGCGCCGGGCCCACCCGCCATCAGCGGGACCGCGCGCGCCGCGTCGAGCGGATCGGTCTCGACACCCCGCCACGCGCTCGGGGTCACACCACTCGCGTCGCGAGGATCGTCGACGTGGCTTGCCGCGTCGGCGTCGTCGGGCGCGTCGATTCCCTCCGCGTCGTCGCCGGGGCCGGCGAGGAGCAGGCGATACTTCGCGCACCGCGCCATGAGCTCGTCGTGGGTGCCCTGGTCGAGCACCCCGCCGTCGTCGACCACCACGATGCGATCCGCGAGCGCGAGCGACGACCGCCGGTGCGCGATCAGCAACGTGGTGCGCCCGGCCAGCAACCGTCGCAACGTGGCGTGGATCTCCTCTTCGACGCGCGCGTCGACCGCGGACGTCGCGTCGTCGAGCAGGAGGATGTGCGGGTCACTGAGCAACGCGCGCGCCAGGGCCACTCGTTGCCGTTGCCCGCCCGACAGCGTCAGCCCGAACTCGCCGACCACCGTGTCGTAGGCGTCGGGGAGCGCGCTGATGAACTCGTGCGCCTCCGCCGCGCGCGCCGCGGCTTCGATGTCGGCGTCGGTCGCGTCGGGGCGCGCGAACGCGATGTTCGCTCGCACCGAGTCGGAGAACAAGAAGCTGTCCTCGAACACGACACCGAGCCGGCGGCGCAGCGACTCGAGTGTGACGTCGCGTACGTCGACGCCGTCGACGCGCACCGCGCCGCCCTGCACGTCGTAGAAGCGCGGCAGCAGCAGGCCGATGGTCGACTTCCCCGAACCCGACGTGCCGACGAGCGCGACCGTCTCGCCCGACTCGACCCGCAGCGAGAAGTCGCGCAGCACCGGCTCGCTGGAGAGATACCCGAACGTGACCGCGTCGAACTCGACGATCCCGGCACCGGCGGGCAGATCGATCGCGTCGGGGCGTTCCTCGACGACCGGCGTGGAGTCGAGCAGGTCGAAGATGCGCTCCGCACCGGCTCGCGCCAGCTGCCCCACCGTGAGGATCGCCGCCATCATCCGCACCGGCGGAGTCAGTCGCAGCATGTACGTCGAGAAGGCGAGGAACGTGCCCAGCGTGATGCGGCCCTCGATCGCGAGCCACCCACCGAGCGCGAGCACACCGACCTGTCCGATCGCGGGGATCACCTGCAACGTCGGCTGCAGCCGGGCCTGCAGGTCGACCAGCCGGACGCGCGAGCCGAACAGCTGCGTCGATCGATCGGTGAGCCGCCCGAGCTCCTGGCGCTCCTGCCCGAACCCCTTCACCACCCGTACGCCGGTGACCGCTTCCTCGACCACGTTGGCGACATCGCCCGCGCTCTGCTGCGCATCCCAGCTCGCAGGGAACACCGCGGTGCGCAGCCGCAGCGCGGTGAAGAGCAACGCCGGGCCCACCACCAACATCACGAGCGTGAGCATCGGCGACAGCCAGAGCATGAACGCGATCGACACCACGAACAGCACCACGTTCGCCATGCCGATCGGGAGGAACTGCAGGAATCCCTGCACGAGGGCGACGTCGCTGCTCGCGCGGCTCACGAGCTGGCCGGTCTGCAGCTCGTCGTGGCGGGCGAAGTCGAGGCGCTGCAGCTGCGAGAAGATCTCGGTGCGAAGATCGTGCTGCACGTCGAGCGCGATGCGCCCGCCCCGGAACCGCCGCACGTACGCGAGCGCGAACCGAGCGATGCCGGAGAGCACGAGCAGCACCAGCCACGGCGCGAGCGGACGATCACCTTCGACGATCACGTCGTCGACGATCACCTTCTGGATGATCGGCGCGAACGACGCGATCACCGTCCCCGCGACCGCGGCGCCGAACGACACCACCATGTCGGCGCGGTGGCGCAGCATGTACCCGACGAGCCGCCGCACCCACCCCGGGGCGGGAGCCTGGTTCACTCGCTGATCCTCATCGTCGCGATGCCGAGTCGCTCGGCCGCCGCCGCGAGCTCACGGTCACCCGCGACCAGCACGAGCTCGTCGTCGCCGAGGGACGCGGCTGACGCAAGGTGCACGGCGTCGTACGCCCGCAGGTCGAGGCGAACGGCCAGGCGGCTCGCGTCGCGCAACACCACCTCCGAGATCTCGACGACGTCGATCGTCTCGACGAGCTCGGCGACCGATCGGAGGAGCTCGCGGAGCTGGTGCTGCGAGATCCGGTCCATCCGGCGGGCGCGCGCGAGCGCGGCGGACGCCTCGACGACGACGAGCGCGCTCGACACCAGCCGAGTGGACTCTGCCCACGCTCGCCGCGCGACTGCCGTGCCGGGCTCGGAGAGCACGAGCGGGATGAGACCGGAGGTGTCGAAGTACGCGATCACCGCCGCTGTTCGGCGACAAGGTCACTCGCGGTTCCCCGCCCGACGACCGGTCGCGGCAGCGCTCGCTTCCTCCGCCGGGCGGGTGTGACGAGTCCCTCGGCAATCAGCTGATCGAGCTTCCTCGGAGCGTCGAGCGGGATGATGCGGGCGATCGCTCGGCCGTGCTCAGTGACCACGAGCTCGTCGCCTCCCCGCACCGCCGCGAGGTATCGGCTCAAGTTGTCGCGCAATTCTCGGATCCCAACTTCGGGCACGGTTCGACCTCGGGGAAAGTAGCCACTTCTTGTCTCGCGATTCTAGCCACAACCGCCGGAGAGCGCCTGCATGATCGTGACCTCGTCGGTGCGCTCCAGGGGTGTCGAGAGGTCGCGGACCGATTCGTCGTTCACGAAGACCTTCATGTGTCGACGGATCCGGCCCTGCTCGTCGATCACGCGGAAGCGGATGCCCGGGAAGCGTTCGTCGAGGATCGCGAACACCTCGGTGAGGTCGTTCGCTTCCACCTCGACGTTCGCCGATTGCTCGGTGTACGACCGCAGCGGTGTGGGGATGCGAACGTTCACTCGCTCAGCGGTCCGACGCGCTGAACTCCACCGAATAGATCTCGGGGAGGTGCCGCGCGATGCAGTGCCACGACGCGCCTTCGTCGGCGCTCGCCCACAGCTCGCCGCTGGTGGTGCCGAAGTACACGCCCACCGGATCGCGGTCGTCGACGGTCATGGCCTGGCGCTTCACCGTGTACCACGCCGTCTCCGGCATCCCACGGTCGAGGCGCGTCCACGAGTCGCCTGCGTCGCGCGTGACGTACGCCGCCGGTCGGCCATCCGGACTCGTGCGCGGCCACACGTCGGAGCCGTCCATCGGGAACACCCACGCGGTGTCGGGATCGCGCGGGTGCAGCTCGATCGGGAAGCCGATGTCGCCGACGTCGCTCGGCATGTTCTCGCCGACCCGCACCCATTCACCCTCGGACCGCTCCATGCGGTAGATGCCACAGTGGTTCTGCTGGTACAGCCGGTCGGGCCGCAGCGGGTGCAGGCGCACGCA
>Ga0214472_10007835_pt1 | contig 11149 bp, 9 predicted proteins | sample RVTome_6_FD_207662 | JGI IMG/M metagenome (GOLD analysis project Ga0214472, IMG submission 207662) | Soil microbial communities from uranium-contaminated site in the Upper Colorado River Basin, Wyoming, United States - RVT140D175 | ecosystem: Environmental > Terrestrial > Soil > Contaminated >...
CCGGGCGACGTCATATTCAAGCTCGTCGACATCGCGAGCAAGGGAGGGAACTACCTGCTGAACGTCGGGCCCATGGCCGACGGTGTGATCCCGCAGCCCAGCCAGGAGCTGCTGCGAACCGTCGGCCGCTGGCTGAAGATCAACGGCGAGGCGATCTACGGCGCGGGGGCATCGCCCTGGGGCGACGAGACCGGCGAGCCCAGCTCGCGCGCCACCAAGGACCTGCGGGGCAACCCCCTGTTCCTCCCCCACAACGAGTGGCGCGTCACCACCCGACCCGGGAAGCTCTACTTCACCTTCTTCCAGGAGCCGCGGGTGCCCTTCGAGATCCCATCGATGAAGGACGCGGTGAAGCGCGCCTACCGCCTCGCCGACGGGGAGCCGGTGGAGGTCAAGGTCGAGAACGGCCGGCCGCAGCTGGTCATGCCGCGCCCCATCTGGGACCCGACCGCCACCGTGGTCGTGGTCGAGATCGAGGGCGACCCAGTGGAGCGGTAGCATCCGCCCGCACGAGCTCGCACGCCGAAATCGAACCGAGAGGAGGACCATGCCCTCGAACCGGAGGGAGTTCCTGGCGACCGGAGCCGCCGCCGCGACGAGCGCCCTGGCCTCGCGCGCCTTCGCCCAGTGGCAGCCGAGCCCGCGCTACCCCGACCCCGCGGTCAGGATCCTCGACCCGAGCTTCGCCCGGTACCGCCTCGCCCTGGCGAAGGTCGAGCGGCTGGGTACCGGCTTCCGGTGGTGCGAGGGGCCGGTGTGGTTCGGCGACGGGCGCTACCTGCTCTTCAGCGACATCCCCAACAACCGCCTCATGAAATGGGAGGAGGAAACCGGCGCCATCAGCGTCTTCCGCAGGCCCTCGAACAACGCCAACGGCAACACCCGCGACCGAGAGGGCCGCCTCGTGACCTGCGAGCACGACACGCGGCGCGTGACCCGGACCGAACACGACGGCCGCATCACGGTGATCGCCGAGCGCTACGACGGCAAGCCCCTCAACTCCCCCAATGACATCGTCTGCCCGTCCGACGGGTCGCTCTGGTTCACCGACCCGCCCTTCGGCGTGCTCGGCTACTACGAGGGCCACCTCGCGAAGCCGGAGCTGCCTACGAACGTGTACCGGGTCGATCCCCAGACCGCCCGGCTCACCGTGGTCGCAGCCGACGTCGCTCGGCCGAACGGGCTGGCTTTCTCGCCCGACGAGTCGAAGCTCTACGTGGTGGAGGCCGGCGTCGCCCCGCGGTTGATCCACGTCTTCGACGTCGTGGACGGGGGGACGCGGCTCGCGAACCAGCGTCGGCTGATCGATGCAGGTCCCGGCACCCCCGACGGCCTGCGCGTGGACGTGGACGGCAATCTGTGGGCGGGCTGGGGCATGGGCGAGGAGGGGCTCGACGGAGTGGCGGTCTTCGACCTCTCCGGCAAGCCGATCGGCCGCGTCGACCTGCCCGAGCGCTGCGCCAACCTCTGCTTCGGCGGCCTCCACCGCAACCGGCTCTTCATGTGCGGCTCGACGTCTCTCTACTCGCTCTACGTCAACACTCAGGGTGCGGTCGGCGGCTGATCCCGAGCTCCGGTGCTAGAGTCCCCTCGCCGCCGAAGCCCGGCGGCCTTTTCACGGACCAGGAGGCGAAGCCCATGCTGCGACGTGCTTTCCTCGCCCTCACGGGGGCCTCGGCCGCATCCGGACTCGTGAACGGCGAAGCCGCGCCGGAGGTCGGCCGGCCCCCGCGCGACCCCGCCCGCCTCGACGCCCGGAACCGCGACCGCTCGGCCGTGATCGCCCAGCGCGGCCTGGTCTGCGCGAGCCAGCCGCTCGCCGCCCTGATCGGCGTCGAAGTGCTCAAGGCCGGGGGCACCTGCGTCGACGCCGCTATCGCCACGAACGCCGCCCTCGGCCTCATGGAGCCCGCGAGCTGCGGCATCGGCGGCGACCTCTTCGCGATCGTGTGGGTCGAGAAGGACCGCCGGCTCTACGGACTGAACGCGAGCGGCCGCGCGCCCGCCGCTTGGACGCTGGAGAAGGCCCGAAGCCTCGGCCTCCAGAGCATCCCGCGCAAGAGCCCCCTCTCCTGGAGCGTGCCCGGCTGCGTCAGCGGCTGGCAGGCCCTGAGCGGGCGCTTCGGCCGCCTGGGTCTCGCCCGCGTGCTCGAGCCCGCAATCGAGTACGCGCGCGCCGGCTTCCCCGTCTCGCCCCTCATCGCCTCCCAGTTCACGTCCTGGCGGGACGAGGAGGGCCCACACCTGGCCGCGGTCTTCCATCCCGGCGGCCGGGTCCCGGACTACGGCGACGTCTTCACGAACCCGCTGCTGGCCGCGTCCTACGAGCGCATTGCCAAGGACGGCGCGGCCGCCTTCTACCAGGGGGAGACCGCCGAGCGCATCGTGGCCAAGTCGCGCGAGCTGGGCGGCCACATGAGCCTCGAAGACCTGCGATCGCACCGCGCGGACTGGGTCGACCCGGTCTTCTCGAGCTATCGCGGTTACGACGTCTGGGAGATACCCCCGAACGGCCAGGGCATCTGCGCGCTGCAGATCCTGAACCTCATGGAAGGCTTCGACGTGGCGAGCCTCGGCCACAACTCGGTGGAGCACCTGCACCTCTTCCTCGAGGCGAAGAAGCTGGCCTTCGAGGACCGCGCCCGCTACTACGCCGATCCCGCCTTCGCCAAGGTCCCTCTGGCCTGGCTCGTCTCGAAGGACTACGCCCGCGAGCGCGCGAAGAGGATCGATCCGAAGCGCGCGGCGCTCCGGGTCGGTCCTGGCGACCCGCCCCTCGATTCGGACACCGTCTACCTGTGCACGGCGGACGGCGAGGGCAACATGATCTCGCTCATCCAGAGCAACTACGCGGGCTTCGGCTCGGGCATCTGTGCGGACGGCGTGGGCTTCCCCATGCAGAACCGCGGCCAGGCCTTCTCCCTCGACACCGGGCACCCCAACCGCCTCGAGCCGAAGAAGCGCCCCTTCCACACCATCATCCCGGCCTTCCTGACCCGGCAAGGGGCGCCGGTGATGCCGTTCGGGGTGATGGGCGGCGACATCCAGCCGCAGGGCCACGCGCAGGTCGTCATGAACATCCTCGACTTCGGCCTCTCCGTGCAGCAGGCGACCGATGTGCCCCGCATCGCCCACGACGGCAGCTCGGCGCCCTGGGGCGGCGAGATGAGGGACGGTGGAGAAGTGATTCCCGAGCTCGGCCTCGACCCCAAGGTGCTCGAGGGGCTCGCCGCCCGGGGCCATCGGATCGGGAAGACACCCTCCGCCCTCGGCGGCTACCAGGCGATCTGGCGCGAGGAGGATCCGCGACGCTACTTCGGAGGGTCGGACCCGAGGAAGGACGGTCAGGCGATCGGCTACTGAGTTACTCTCCCGACAGAGTGGAGTGAGGTGGAGTGGAGCCGGAGTCAGCGCGAAGGCAGGCGCGTCTCGGCCCAGGCCGCGTCCTCCGGACGGAGGGGCGGGTCCGGAGCACGCCGATAGTCGACGCGAAGGTCGTAGCTCGCGCGGTCGTAGAGCCCGCCCAGGACGAGACCGAGATCGATCGTGGGCTCGTCCTCGCCCTTGCGCAGAGGTACCGGCAGCTCGGGCACGGCCTCGCGAAGCGAGAACGGCAGAAGGTGCGCGCGGGGACGCTGCCAGGAGCGGCTGATCAGGATCGCGTAGTCGGAGGGCGGGGGATCGCCGAACACGGGCATGCGGTCGCCGCCGCGCAGCAGATCGATCTCGACCAGGCTCGTGAGGGTGGAGAGGACCGTGGACCGCTTCTGGAGGTAGAGCCGCCGCCCTTCGCCCGCCCGCTTGTTGGAAGGCGAGAGCACCTCGAGGACGGTCACCACCTCCCCGTCTCCCGCACTGCGCACCTCGAGGTAGGTCTCGCGCTGCCGGTCCCCGACCGGGACTTCCACCTCTACCACCGCGGACGCCGCCCGGACCTCGCCCCCGATGTCCCGTCGAGAGCCCACGACCGCCAGATCAGGCCGACCGACCAGGGCCAGGCCCTGCGCTTCCTCCAGGTAGACGCGTTCCTCGAGAGCCACGAAGTAGCGAGGACGCAGGCGCGGCCCGAGAGAGTCGCCCAGGGCGGCGATCAGGCGATTGTGAACGTCGGGCCAGAGATCGGGCCGCTCCAGCCAAGGATCCATCCCGGGGAAGGGGGAGGGCATAGAAGGCCTCTGGCGTCATCTTACACGCCTCCCGAGTCGCGCCCCGAGTTGGGACGCTTCCGCGCGCTCAGTCAGCCGAGGAGCACCACCTCGGGATGGAGGCTCGGCTCCACGCGCCCGTCCGCCGGCGCGAGGCCGAACCCACGCGGCACCGCGAGGGCGATGAGCTCGCCCGTGTCGTCGAGGAGGCGCAGGAGCGCCGGCGGTGGTGCCTCGGGGAAGCCTCTGGTCACGAGGGCGCGTGGAAGGTCGCGTCCGTGGCCCACGGCGCGGCGGCCTTCCGCCGCGACCTCCACGGCGTGGAGGTCGAGCAGGCAGTCTCGCAGGGGAACGAGCCCGCCGAGGCAGTCGGGCCCGAGCGCGTCGCCCGCGACCGCGCCCTCGAGCCCGAACCTTCCCGAGCGTGTCCGACGCAAGGCGACGAGGTGGCCTCCGCCGCCGAGTGAACGGCCGAGGTCCCGAGCCAGGGCTCGGATGTAGGTACCGGGCGAGCACCGGACCTCGAGCTCCACGAGGTCGCCGTCGACGGACCGAACGTCGATGCCGTGAACCGTCACCCGGACGGCGGTGGGGACGACGGCCTTGCCGTCGCGGGCCAGCTCGTAGAGCCGACGGCCTTCCACGCGCTTGGCCGAGAAGGCCGGGGGGACCTGCGCGATCTCGCCCAGGAACTCTCGACACGCCGCCTCCACCTCGGCGCGCGTGAGCACGGCCGAGAGCGCCTCCCCGAGCGGCTCGCCGGTCAGGTCGTCGGTGGTGGTGGCGAAGCCGAGACGCACGGTGGCCTCGTAGACCTTGTCCCCCTCGGCCAGGAACCGGGCGAGCCGCGTGGCCTTGCCCACGCAGACGGGGAGGACCCCGGTGGCGAAGGGATCGAGGGTGCCGGTGTGGCCGATGCGCCTCGTCCGGAGCGCGCGCCGGACGCGGTCGACGATGTCATGGGAGGTGGGGCCGGCCGGCTTGTCGACGACGAGGACGCCGTGGACGTCCGCGTCAGGACGTCTCGCCAGGGTCGTCCTCGTCTTCGAGCTTGCGGGGCGGGTTCTCGGCCAGCAGCCGCGCGACCCGGTCGGTGGCGTCGAGGCCCTCGTCGTAGTGGAATTGGAGCTGCGGGATGTGGCGCATGCGGATACGCTGCCCCAGCTCGCGCCTTATGAAGCCCGCGGCCTGCTTGAGGCCGGCCAGCGTCTTGTCGCGCTGGGCCTCGTCGCCGAGCACGCCCACGTTGACGTGAGCGGTGCGCAGATCGGGAGTGAGGCCGACCCGGGTCACCGTCACGAAGCCGATGCGCGGGTCCTTGAGGCCGCGGCCGATGATCGACGCGACCTCCTCGCGGATCTCCTCCGCCACCCGCTCGCTGCGGCGCCCCGTCACAGGTACTCCACCTGCGAGTCCACGAGCAGGATGTCGCGCGCGTTTCCCGCCTCTCCGGCCACGTGCTGCAGCGTGGTCTCCAGGTGCGAGTGGTCGGTGTTCACCCCCACCACGGCCAGGCGCGCGCGCTGCCACAGGTCCTGGTGCTCGACCTCGGCCACGGAGACGTTGAAGCGGTTCTTGATCTTCGTCTCCAGGCTGCGCAGGGCCTGCCGCTTGTCCTTCAGGGACCGCGCCCCCGGGAAGTGCAGCTCGAGGGTCAGGAGACCGATCACCATGAGAAATTCACCACAGAGACGCAGAGATCAGAGAGACGGATCAAGATTCGTCCTCTCGTGTCCTCTGTGCCTCTGCGGTGAGTCCTACTCCAGGGTTTCCTTGACTCGCTCGGTGGTGAAGAACTCGATGACGTCGCCCGGCTTCACGTCGTTGTAGCTGGCGATGCCGATTCCGCACTCGGTCCCCGCCTTCACCTCGCTGGCGTCGTCCTTGAAGCGCTTGAGCGACGACACCTTGCCGGTGTGGATGACCACGTTGTCGCGAAGGAGCCGAACCATGGCGTTCCGGTTGACCTTGCCATCCACCACGTAGCAGCCCGCGATCGTGCCCACCTTGGAGATCTTGAAGGTGTCGCGCACCTCGGCGGAGCCCAGCCGGACCTCGCGGATGGTGGGCTCGAGCAGGCCCTCCATGGCCTTCTTCATGTCCTCCATCGCGTCGTAGATGACGGTGTAGAGGCGGACCTCCACCTCGTCGCGCTCCGCGGTCTCCGCGGCCTTGCGCTCGGGCCGGACGTTGAAGCCGATGACCACCGCGTTGGAGGCGGCGGCCAGGAGCACGTCGCCTTCGGTGATGGCGCCGGCGCCCGAGCGGATCACCCGCAGCTTGATCTTCTCCTGCGGGAGCTTCATGAGCTGGTCGACCACGGCTTCCACCGAGCCCTGCACGTCGGCCTTGACCACGAGGGGCAGCTCCTTCAGCTGGCCCTCGGCGATCGCGCGGCCGAGGTCCTCCAGCCGGATCCTCGAGGAGGCGGCCATGGCCTTCTCGCGCAGCTTCATCTGGCGGAAGTTGACGATGGACTGGGCCTTCAAGGCGTCGGTCACCACCAGCATCTGGTCCCCGGGCTCGGGCAGCGCCCCCAGGCCGAGGATCTCCACCGGCGTCGCGGGGCCCGCCTCCTTCAGGCGATTGCCGTGGTCGTCCGCGAGGGCGCGGACCTTGCCGTAGACCGCCCCCGCCACCACCGTGTCGCCCACCTTCAGGGTGCCGTCCTGGACGAGCACGGTGGCCACCGCACCGCGGCCCTTGTCGAGGCGCGCTTCCAGCACGGTGCCGGTGGCGGTCTTCTTGACGTTCGCCTTCAGCTCCTGCAGGTCGGCCACGAGCAGGATCATCTCGAGGAGCTGGTCGAGGTTCTGCCGCTTCTTGGCGGAGACGTTGACGAAGACGGTGGTGCCGCCCCACTCCTCGGGCATGAGACCGCGGTCGGAGAGCTGCTGCTTCACCCGGTCGGGCTGGGCACCGGGCTTGTCGATCTTGTTCACGGCCACGATGATGGGCACCCCCGCCGCCTTCGCGTGGTCCATGGCCTCGAGGGTCTGGGGCATCACGCCGTCGTCCGCCGCCACCACCAGCACGACCACGTCGGTGACCTTGGCCCCGCGGGCGCGCATGAGGGTGAAGGCCTCGTGGCCGGGGGTGTCGAGGAAGACGACCTTCCGCGTACCCACGTCCACGTGGTACGCGCCGATGTGCTGGGTGATGCCGCCCGCCTCCCCCGCCGCCACCTTGGTCTCGCGGATGGCGTCGAGGAGCGACGTCTTGCCGTGGTCGACATGGCCCATGACGGTGACCACGGGTCCACGCGTGGTGAGGTCTTCCGGCTTCGATTCCGAGGTCTGGACCTGCTCCACCTCCTCCTCGAAGGACTGGATCGCGGCCTCGTATCCGAACTCCTTGCAGATCTCGATCGCCACCTTGGGGTCGATGGTGGCGTTCACGGTGACCATCATGCCGCGCGAGATGAGCATCTTCATGATGTCGCGGCTCTTGGCGTCGGGCATCTTCTCGGAGAGCTCCTTCACCGTCACGCCCTCGGTGAGCGAGATCTTGCGGAGGGGGCCGGTCCAGAGCGGCCGCTTCTCCTCGGGAGGTGGAGGAAGGCCGCGCTGCTTGTCTCCCTTGCGGGGGGCGGGTCGTCCCACGGGCCGCAGGCCGGGCGGGGGACCGCCGGGCCGCGTGGGCATCGGCGAACCCGGGCGAAGGGGCGCCATTCCGGGCCGCGCGCCCACGGCGTGGGGCGACCGGGGTAGCGCCCCCGACATCGACAGGCCATGCGGGCTCGTGGGATGCGGTCCCACCGGGCGGGCCGGCGCGATCGGCTTGAGCGGCCGCGGCAGACCAGGCGCGATCGGGCGCGGCGCGAGGGACTTGGCCGCCACACCCGTGACCGGCTTCGCTTCGGCGGCGGGCGCGGCCGCGGCGAGCGGGGTCGCAGGCGCCGGCGCGGCCAGCGGGGAGGCGGACGCGGCGGCGATCGGGGCGGCCACGGGCTTCGGAGCCGGAGGCGCTGCGGGCGCGATCGGCCGAAGTGGCCCGGCGAGGTGCTTGGTCACGATCGTCTGCGGACGGGGGGCGGGTGCTTGAGCCGCGGGAGCCGGGCTCGCAGCGACGGGGGCGGCGGCGACCACCGGGGCCGGGGCCTCTTCGACCTCGGGCTCGGCAAGGGGCGCTTCGACCTCGTCCAGCTCCTCGGCCACCGGCAGCGGTGGATGGCTGACCTTCGGAGCGAGGCGGGGCGCGCCCGGCGCGTGCAGGAGAGCGGGCGGCGGTTCCTCGACGGCCACTGCCGTGCGACTCTTCTCGGCCTCGACCGCCGCCACACGAGCGCCCTTGGGCCTCGACTTGCGGGCCTCGGCGGCGGCCTTCGCCTCCGCGGCCGCCATCTCGCGAGCCTCGCGCTCCGCCGCGACCTTCGCGGCCAGGGCGGCTTCCTGGACTTCGCGCTCGGCCTCGTCCTCTTCGCTGCCGTAGATCCGCCGCTTGCGGGCCGTGAAGGCGTCGATCTTGATCGTGCGCTTCAGCTTGTCGGCGGTGTCCTCGTCGACGGACGAGCTGGCCGTCTTGGCCTCCACCCCGAGCTTCTTGAGGCGCTCGATGACTTCCTGGCTGGAGAGGTTCAGGTCCCTCGCCAGCTGGAAGACCCTAACGTTGCCCATCCGGCTTTCCCTCCTCGCCCGTCCCTTCGCCCGACACCGCCGCGGCCACCGCCGCCTCCCCGTCCGCGGGAGCCGGGGTCGCGTCCTCCGTGGGCGGGCCCGCGCTCGCCTCGGCCGCCTCTTGCGCTGCCGCCTCTGCGCTCGCTTCCGCGGCCGCCTGATCGATCGCGGCCTGCTCGGCCGCCATGCGCTCGGCCTCGACCCGCGCCGCTTCCTCGTCGCGCGCGTCCCACGCCGGCTTCGCCGCGGCCGCGGCCTCGCGGATCTTCACGGCCGTCTTGTCCCCGATGCCCTCGATCGTCTGCAGGTTCTCCTCGGTCATCTCGAGGATGTGGGAGAGGCCCTGCACGCCCGCGTCGATGAGCTTTTGCACGACCCGCTCGGAGATACCCTGGGGCTCGAGGCTGCGAAGCTCCTCCACGATGCGCGCCATGCGGGCCATCTCGGCCTCCACCTCCTGGCGCTTCTCCTCTTCGCTCTTGATGTCGATGCGCCAGCCCACGAGCTTGGCCGCGAGGCGGACGTTCTGGCCCTTCTTGCCGATGGCGAGGCTCAGCTGCTTGTCCTCGACCACGACCTCCATGATCTTCTCGTCCTCGTCGAGGACGGAGACGCGGCTCACCTTGGCCGGGGAGAGGGCGTTCACCACGAACGCGGTGGGATCGTCGTTCCACTCCACGATGTCGATCTTCTCGCCCCGCAGCTCGCGGATGATGGACTGCACCCGCGTGCCCTTCATCCCCACGCAGGCGCCCACGGGGTCCACGTCGCGCTCGCGGGAGTAGACCGCGACCTTGGCGCGCTCCCCCGCCTCGCGCACGCAGCCCTTGATCTGGACGGTGCCGTCGTAGATCTCGGGCACCTCCATCTCGAAGAGCTTGATGAGCAGGGCGGGATCGGTCCGGCTCACCACCACCTGCGGGCCCTTGGCCGCCTTCAGTACCTTGACGATGGCCACCCGCACGCGGTCGCCCGTCTGGTAGGTCTCGGCCCGGCTCTGCTCCTTGCGCGGGAGCAGCGCCTCCGCCCGGCCGAGGTCGACCACGAAGTCGCCCATCTCCTGGCGCTTGATGATGCCGTTCAGGACCTCGCCCACGCGGTTCGAGTACTCGGCGAAGACGTTGTCCCGCTCCGCCTCCCGGACCTTCTGGAAGATGACCTGCTTCGCGGTCTGGGCCGCGATCCGCCCCAGCACGTCGGTGGGCTTGGGGAACTCGATCTCCTGGCCCACCTCGGCCTCGGGGATGATGGTGCGCGCCTCCATGAGGCCGATCTGGGTCTCGGGGATCTCCACGTTCTCCACGATCTGGCGGACCGCGAAGACCTCGATCTGCCCGGATTCGTCGTTGAAGCGGCTGCGCAGGTCCTCCGCGCCCTTGTAGTACTTCTTCGACGCCGTGAGGATCGCGTCCTCGATGGCGGCGATGATGACGTCGGGGTTGATGTTCTTCTCGCGGCTGATCTGGTCGATCTGCTGCCTCAGCTGGCTTGCCATGATCTTCCCTATGAATGCCGACCGAACTCGATCTCGAGGCGGCCGTGGGACAGCTTCTCGTACGGAATGCGCGCGACCTTGCCCCCCTCCTTCTCGAGGGTCACGCTCAGCACCCCGTCCTCGAACGCGGTGAGGCGGCCGGTCCAGTGACGGCGCCCCTCCACGAGCTCGTAGCTCGAGAGCTTCACGAGCTTCCCCACGGACTTCTGGTAGTCCGCCTCCTTCTTGAGCGGCCGGTCGAGGCCCGGCGAGCTGACCTCGAGAGTGTAGGAGGAGGAGATGGGATCCTCGGCGTCGAGTATGGCGGAGACTTCCTCGGAGACGGACTGCAGGTCGGCGACGCCGATCCCGCCTTCCTTGTCCACGAAGAGGCGCAAGAAGTGGCCTCCCCGCTCCCGCTTCATCTCCACGTCGACGAGCTCCAAACCCCTCCCTCGGGTGACCCTCTCGGCCACCGCCTTCACCTGCCCAGCCACGCTTTCGTCTTTCAGCTTCGGCTCCAAAAAAAAGAGTGGGGCGAACCCACTCTGGTGCTACACCCGGAGCTGGAAAGCGTAGTGTAACAGGCATCTAGGGGGGTGGCAAGCCTCGGATCCCCCCCCGGATCAGGCCACGATGCGGGCCACGAGGTCATAGTCGTGGCTCTCGGTGATCTCGGCGGTCACGAACTGACCGGTCGCGGCCGTGCCGTCGTTCAGGATCACGCGCCCGTCGATCTCCGGGGCCTGGGTGGCGGTGCGGCCCACGAGCAGGAGGTCGGTGTCTTCGTGGGCCCCCTCGACGAGGACTTCCACCCGCTCCCCCACGCGGCCACGGTTGCGGTTCTTGACCAGGCGCTTTTGGAGGCTCATCACGCGGTCACGCCGGCGCTTCTTGATCGCCGGAGCCACGCG
>Ga0214472_10007836_pt1 | contig 11148 bp, 9 predicted proteins | sample RVTome_6_FD_207662 | JGI IMG/M metagenome (GOLD analysis project Ga0214472, IMG submission 207662) | Soil microbial communities from uranium-contaminated site in the Upper Colorado River Basin, Wyoming, United States - RVT140D175 | ecosystem: Environmental > Terrestrial > Soil > Contaminated >...
ATGATCATGCTTCCTATAGTTTTGTTTCAATCCACGCCCCACTTCTTCAGCGGGGCGAACAGGGGATATCCTTGAGACGGCAAGCGGTAAGGCTGGTTTCAATCCACGCCCCACTTCTTCAGCGGGGCGAACTCACCAAACACGGCCACAATGCAGCTGGCCGCTGACGAAGTTTCAATCCACGCCCCACTTCTTCAGCGGGGCGAACAACAGAATCCCAAGGAATGTCTTGCCTTCTGTCGTTTCAATCCACGCCCCACTTCTTCAGCGGGGCGAACGGCAGGAGTGTCAAGGGGAGAAGACAAATATTGTGGTTTCAATCCACGCCCCACTTCTTCAGCGGGGCGAACCTCTTTGATGAAGCATGGGCCGATTACCGACGCGAAGTTTCAATCCACGCCCCACTTCTTCAGCGGGGCGAACGCCGATCCGTGGGGACTCTACACCGACTGGTCATTTGTTTCAATCCACGCCCCACTTCTTCAGCGGGGCGAACCCACGAAACGCCCCTATGAGCGGGAAAACCTCAGCCGTTTCAATCCACGCCCCACTTCTTCAGCGGGGCGAACAGGTACCCGTTCGTTTTGCTACAGACAAATTTAGCCTGTTTCAATCCACGCCCCACTTCTTCAGCGGGGCGAACGGACGATAGCTCAGAAGTAGAGCTGCTGTCAGTAGTTTCAATCCACGCCCCACTTCTTCAGCGGGGCGAACACGCACCCAAAGACGAAATTAGGGAGATTAATTAGTTTCAATCCACGCCCCACTTCTTCAGCGGGGCGAACCTCATAAGAGAACCTCGAACCAACGCCTAAGTTGTTTCAATCCACGCCCCACTTCTTCAGCGGGGCGAACCGAACTCACTATGCCAGCCACTTTAAACTACCTGGAATCGTTTCAATCCACGCCCCACTTCTTCAGCGGGGCGAACAGAATCCAGTAATGTCGCGATCGCCTTGAACGATGTGTTTCAATCCACGCCCCACTTCTTCAGCGGGGCGAACTTCCGAAAGGTTGGCGCATTAATCGCAGTTATGATGTTTCAATCCACGCCCCACTTCTTCAGCGGGGCGAACTCTTTTAAGAACTGCTCTACACCCGCTAGCGGTGTAGTTTCAATCCACGCCCCACTTCTTCAGCGGGGCGAACCTTGTCGTGGGGTTAGACGCTTCCGGCGGATTCGAGTTTCAATCCACGCCCCACTTCTTCAGCGGGGCGAACCTCAATTTATCGATGTGCCAGTACAAGCCAGGCTCGTTTCAATCCACGCCCCACTTCTTCAGCGGGGCGAACCACACGTCTAGCAACGCAGCGCTGCTCTTAAACGTTTCAATCCACGCCCCACTTCTTCAGCGGGGCGAACCCCTGGGGATTACCAACACTAACGCTATCACTTTGTTTCAATCCACGCCCCACTTCTTCAGCGGGGCGAACATAATACCGAGATACAAGGTCTACTGTCTCTTGATGTTTCAATCCACGCCCCACTTCTTCAGCGGGGCGAACGACAAAGCAGCCATAGTTGCCTCTCGGCAACGCTGGTTTCAATCCACGCCCCACTTCTTCAGCGGGGCGAACTTCAGAATCCCCAGATTTAGTCTCGGAGGCCGAGACCGTTTCAATCCACGCCCCACTTCTTCAGCGGGGCGAACGCCAATCCCGAGTACGGGCCACTTTTCCCTAGCACGTTTCAATCCACGCCCCACTTCTTCAGCGGGGCGAACTTATCGTCATTTAGCTGAATTATCTGTCTACCAAGGTTTCAATCCACGCCCCACTTCTTCAGCGGGGCGAACATCCTCAAAGCCTGAGTCATAGTCCTGAGAGTAGGTTTCAATCCACGCCCCACTTCTTCAGCGGGGCGAACACTAGGCGAGCTATAGCGTAAGCACTCCATTAAAATGTTTCAATCCACGCCCCACTTCTTCAGCGGGGCGAACCAGATCTCATATTGATATGATCTTGGCAGAGTCTTTGGTTTCAATCCACGCCCCACTTCTTCAGCGGGGCGAACTGAGTATGTTGATGAGATGAAGCATATCTTTGTTGTTTCAATCCACGCCCCACTTCTTCAGCGGGGCGAACCCTTCTACCATCTCCGCCATGTGCATCTCAACCACGTTTCAATCCACGCCCCACTTCTTCAGCGGGGCGAACGCGCCGCCTTGAAACCGCTGCGCGTGGCCAGAAAGTTTCAATCCACGCCCCACTTCTTCAGCGGGGCGAACGCGCCGAGATCGTTAGCGGCGTGGCTACCGTGTATGTTTCAATCCACGCCCCACTTCTTCAGCGGGGCGAACACCGTAAACGCCACAATGGTCGCGGCCTGCACGGTGTTTCAATCCACGCCCCACTTCTTCAGCGGGGCGAACTGATGGCGCCGGGGCGCAGAAACGCAAAAAACATAGTTTCAATCCACGCCCCACTTCTTCAGCGGGGCGAACCGCCGTCCACCCCAGCGCGGAATCCCGATAGCGAGTTTCAATCCACGCCCCACTTCTTCAGCGGGGCGAACGAGTCTTCACCTTGGCAGAACCGACCCTCGTCGAGTTTCAATCCACGCCCCACTTCTTCAGCGGGGCGAACGCCGGCTTGACGAGCGCATCTCCAGCATCGACCGCGTTTCAATCCACGCCCCACTTCTTCAGCGGGGCGAACGCCATGTGTCTCTCCTATAAAATAACGCCGAGCGGTTTCAATCCACGCCCCACTTCTTCAGCGGGGCGAACACCAGCCACTTTTTGTGAATGCGCCCGAGCCCGTCGTTTCAATCCACGCCCCACTTCTTCAGCGGGGCGAACGGCCGTACTGCCAAGCCGTTGTGTTGCTTAGACTTATGACACCTAATGCGCGAACGTCTATTTTTGCTGCAAAAAAAGAGGAAAAGATTGCATCCGTACCTTCCCAAACCTCGAATCTATCGACAGTTACCGACAACGCGAACCCCCCGGGCAAAAGCCGCCACTTGAGGTTCGCGGATGCGCATGGATGACGTATCATCGCGTTCACTGAACACCTCCTCGCAAAAGGTATCGTGTCTTGGGATCAAGGCACGCCCCAGCGTATCAACCGGGTAAACGCGTGCCACGTGACGCATAGAAATGAGGCATGCCGCCTGGTGAGATGATTAGAGAATCAGTGGAGCTTCCAGGTCAACGGGCTTCTTCGTGCCATGATGCTCAACCTTCACATCTGCATCGAGAAAATAAAATCGCAATGAATCTTCTTTCTCATTGATTTCCTTCAGGAGTCGATTGCGCAAAAGCGCCCAATGTTGTAATTCAAGTTTACACTCAAATACAGAATTTTGCACACGCTGGCCATAGTCTTTACACGCCTGACCCACTCGACGCAAGCGGCGCACTCCAGCCTTGTCCGTCGTAGCAACGTCGTAGGTAATCAGCACAAACATCGTTATCTTCTATCCTTACTTTCTTATTAAAGCTTTTTTTCTCTCTCTACTCTCTTAGTAGGGTGAATACTTAGAAATTTTTATTTGAGAACGCATGGTAGATATTGAAGTATATCGCCACGCAGATGCCGTGCCAGGATACGTGCTTGCGTCAGCATCAGGTGCCCGATTCGGAGTTGCTGCTCAAGAAGTGGATGATGCACCTCATCTTGCTTCCGCGTCTGATATGCTGCAATCACTGCCTTACGCCCTGCTGGCGTGAATTCTACTGAGCCACCCTCACGCGTGACGAAATCCGCCTTGGTGATCTGCCGGCGGTTAACGAGTGTGATCGCTAGCCGATCCGCCAATAGCGGACGAAATTCCTCCATTAAATCCAGGGCCAGTGAGGGACGGTTCGAGCGTTCTGCATGCAGATAACCGACAAACGGATCGAGCCCGGTGGCGGTAAGCGCCGCAATGCAATCGTGCCGTACCAATGCATAGAGGTACGACAGCAGACAGTTGATCGCATCACGTGGGGGGCGGCGAGATCTGGTGGTGAAGGTAAAATCCTCGCGCTGCTGCCGTAGGTGTAGGGTAAAAACCTCAAAATAGAGACTGGCCGCCTGGCCCTCATAGCCGCGAATCTGATCCAGGGTCTGCCTGGTGACCGCTGACGCGTCAGTGCCTGATGCCTGTGGCGGCAACACCGCCTTAGGGGCGGCTGCCGCCCCTGGCCAGTTGAGCTGCTTGATGAGCCTGGCCAATGCTGTGGCACAGCGTTGCAGACTAGCGTTTTCCTCCTCTACTTGCGTCTCTCGGGCCGAGCGGAGCAAGCTCTGGCGGGCGTTCTGTATTTTCCCGATGACACATTGCCGTGCAATCGCCGCGGACCTTTCCGGATCGTCTGCCGCGCGATACTGCGTTCGCCGCAACCCAACGCTTGTGTTCGGTACTCCCTCCCAGCGTCCGAGCAGATAACCGTTTTCGCTGAAGTAATTGACGGGCACCCCGTGTTTCCAGCAAAGTTGCAACGCAGCCGGACTCAACGCGACCTGCCCAAAAATGCAGATGGATTCGAGATGATGAATCGGGACGGTCAGCTTGAGGTCGTGTTCGACTTCGATTTTCAGGTTCAAGTGATCGCGGGAAACATAACTGTTCGGCGTCGTCAGATAGAGCGTGTTCTGTTTGATCTCCATGCTTGTGTCATCCACTCCCCACCACATTAGGGGCACACAGGGTTTATCCCTCGCCATACAGATCGCGTTGATACTGTTCCTGTCTGGGTCTCGAAGCCTTTGCACCCGTCAGTTCCGGCAGGCACACCGCACGTAAGCTGCATCCATCACAGCGCGGCTTGAGTACTGCCGGTGGCACGCGCTCTTCAGCCAGCAGACGGCGCACCGCTTCGATCGTTTGCTGGGTCTCGCAACGCAGCTTGTCGTCCAACACCACCTGGCGCCGCCGTTTGCTTGCGGCGTGATAAATAGAGCCCTCGGTCACGGCCACGCCAAACATCTCTTCTAGACATAGCGCCTGCGCGCATAACTGAATGTCATCGTTGTCGAATCGCCGCCGTTTGCCTTTTTTGTATTCGACTGGCACTGGAATGCCAGCGCGCATTTCGACGATGTCCGCCTTGCCAACCAGACCGTGTTGCGACGAAAAAAGCGGCAGAGCGCGCAGCACCGTCACATCGCCATCGGTCTCGTAACCCGGCGCATCCGTGTGATCATGCAACAGCGCACCGATCGTCGTATGTTCGTTGTCACTCCAGATGCCTTCGACGTGCATCAGGGCACAACGACGCGGGCAGAAGACATACTGATTGAGCGCGGAAATCATTACGGGTTCTGATTCCATGGCGCCATCCTTTCAGGTTTGATCTAAGCCCTATGATTTTCACGGGGCGAAGCGCGTCGACGTTTATGCTTGCGCGTGATATTGCTGTCGCCGCGCACGATCGTGGTCACCACCGCATGGCCACGATCCGCATCGAACACGCAAAAGGCACGAAACTCGAACGGGAACGGGCGCTGCGTGCGCACCCGTAGCGCGCCACTGGGCAACGCTTGCACGTTCGTGGCCTGCCGGATCCCGGACAGGATGATCTGCCGTGCTCGCGCCTCATCCATGGGCGCGATGCGCTGTTGGAATTGCTCGATCGCGTGCGGAGTAACGAAAAGATCGGGAATAATCGGCATAGCCACACTCTACTCGTGACGTTTGTGTAGATGCACACCCTTGGGGAGGGGATGGCTGTCCCAGGCACAGATTACGTGATAATCCTCGAACGATTCAGGAAACTCACGACCTTCTTTCAATCTCACTTTGATTCCTTCAAAGAGTTTGTGCGCGTGCGCACAGCCGAGCCGAGCCTCGCGACGATTTTGCTCTGCATTGTTCTCGTGCTGTGTCCCGACATGCTCAAAGTCGTATAGACCGCGCACGATCATCTCGCCACGCGCCGCTGAACGGTCGTGTTCAAACATATACAGGAGCGCCTCAAAGAGGAGATCGAGATCCGCTTGGGTGAACTTGGTGCGCTCGGCAAAAGCAGGCGAGACATAGCCTTTTGCCACGTATAGCGCATACGGCACGATATGCTTATTGCCCATCGTGCGCTCTTTGTTTTCGTCCGCAATGGCGGTGGCGACGCCGCGCGTAATGGAAATTTCCAGCGGCGTGATCGCATGCAGCGACTGTGCGAACGTGAACTGTACCGGGCCGCGCACTTGCCCGTAGGTGGAGCCTTTCATGACCGCATGACCCACGGACAGCACGCCGCCAAACGTGCGGATGTCATAAAATTCGCGGCACAGCCATTGCACGGCCTGGACATCGTTTCTGTTGTTTTCTTCTACCGCTTTGTTAATCGTGCGCTCAAGGGCGGGGCCACTCTGGATGAAAATGCCATAGTCGTTAGGGTCGCCGTTGCGTGAGGGGGCGAATGCGGCGACGAAGTTTCTCACTTTGCGCTTGAGACAGACGTCCGATACCAGGCCACGATTGGTGTTCGGGTCGATGCGCGGCATGTTACCCGCGTCGGGGTCGCCGTTGGGGTTGCCGTTCGTCACTTCAAACAGTAGCAAAAAATCGTGGCGGTTGGTGAGCGTATGGGAAGGCATGGTATGCTCCTCTTATGCGTTTGATTGAGTCTGTGTGTGGTCGTTTCTAGCCGCACGGCGCGCGGCATCATCCGCAGCCTGCTGCTGGTAAAAACCGAGAGCGAAGCGTCCCTGTGCCTGCAGGTTCAGCACTCTGGGGAACACCGGCGGCTGCTTGCCTTCGGTGGGATGGAACAGCACCAAAATGTTTTGAATCGATGTTTCGAGAAACCGCTCATGTCCTCGATATCGGTCCGACTTGCTGATGGTGTTCAAGTGATGGCGATTCAACCGGATCAGCAGTGGAAAAACCGAGGCTGGCGCGGCGCACGCCGTGCCGAAGTAGCGTTCCGCCACCCCAGACCCTTCGAGCTTGTAGTCATGGGCTTTCTGTTGCGCTTCGGCCAGCACGGCGAGAAGCCGTCCGCAGTTGTAGGCCGAGTCGTCAGTTTCAAACACCTGGGGTTGGATCATCGGGTCACCTGCCTTTCGATTGCGGTTGAGAATCAGTCGCAGTAACGCAAAACGGGAGACGCCAAAAAGCGTCTTGGAACCGTTGCGCACTAAATCCACTTCTAAACGGTTGAGGATCGGTTTGAGCAGGGCGAGCGACGGCGCTGTGCCTTCGAGCGCGGCGCGATAAAGCTGCGTCAGTGTTTCCGGTCGCAACTCCTTCTGATCCCGCACGGTCGTCATCGCCAAGCTGTAAAGCGCCAACGGTGGCGGCGCTTCGGCACTCCCGCCTGCGGTATCGGCGGTCTTGCGGCGTTTGGGTTGTCCTGTTGGGTTGCCATACGAAGCTATGTCGAGATCCGTAAACCAGTGGCGCAGATTTTCACGTGCGGCTTCGACTGTACTTTGCATCCAGTGACGCACCACGATACGCCCAGCATTGCCGGCAAGCGTGACACTATAAAACCGGTCATGGTGCAATAACGTGCGGTCAACGCCGGCCCAAGGCGCGTGCAGAAAGTCGCGCACGCTCTCCGGCTGCGGGCGATCCAGCATCGCGGCAAAGAGATCAGAGGCTTCCTCCGAGTCACGCGCCCAGAAGCACACGGCAGTCGGCCCGATGTGCAACGCGTGATTTTTTTGGCTCACAAGCCAGTTCAGCGCCACGCAATATGCCGTCGCGGCTTCAATCGAGGCCGGCGCGTTGTAGCTCTGGGCAAACCCGTACGAGGTGAAGGCAGGTTTATCGAATGACACCAGGGCTGCACCTGTCGGTTGTGCATTTCGTATACCTTTGATTTTAGGCGTGTGAGTTGCTGCTATGGGTACATCTTGTGCGCCGGTAATCAGGCAGAGCCCGCGTCCTGACGAGTCGTTTCTGCTGGTGAGTTCTCGCTGATAGACGTGACGCCAATACGGGCGCAGCATCTGTTCATCATCTAGCAGTAGCTGACCATTGATGGCAAAAGTAAAATTCTCCGGACCTAGCTTGATTTCTTCGCCTGTTGCATTCGTCAGCCACCACGCTGGTTTTTCCCCGGCTGTCTCTGCGCAGCTTCTTCCCCAACGCAGAAATGCCGGGGTTGCTCCCGTGCGTTGGCGGAATTGCAATACAGCGGGCAGCATCGGGTGAGCTGTGGCGTCGCAAGCTGCCTGCATCTGCTGCCAGAAGTCTTGATATTTTACTGAGTTGTTGGTGTTGCGTTCTTTGCGCTTCTTGTCGTTTTCGATATCTTTTTCAGGGTCCATATCGAGTCCGAAGAGAGCGGTAATCCCATCGGCCAGAAATTCCGCTACGCCACCGGCATTCTTGTTGCGGCTGGTCTGCGGGGCACTGAATTCTTTGCCTCTGTTTCTCTTGCCAATGGTTTCTATTGGCCCTGAACCGATCAGATTGCCGGCTGCATCTAGAGGAATCACCCAGCGAATGGTTTTCGGGGCAAAGGCCAGGTCATCAAGTAAGTTCCTCGCACGCGCCAGTTCATAAAGATGTCGCAGTAGCACGTCGTTTCCTCCTTGTTTCAGGCTTATTCTGGCCTGTCACGCAAAGCGCACGCGCTCGGGATGGCAGTCCAGCGTTGACGCTTTAACGTTCGCCTCAAAGAACATTGCTTCCGGTTTGACCAGCCTCCCTTCAGAGAGCGGCAGCGGCGCTTTGGCAGCGGCTTTGCGTGCCGCGACTGTCAATGTTTTCCCCGCCGCTTCACGCTGTGCTTGCACTGCGTCGATCTCTTCGGAGCGCAACCAGCGAAAGCCTGCTACACGCTCATGCCGGTCAAACACGTCATACAGCATCAAGCCGAGTTCTTCTGCATCGTCACGCCAGTTGCTGCCCAGTTCGGCAGCACGACGTTCGAGCGCAGCCTGCGCATCCTCCTCCCACTCGAAGTCCGCTGCGAATTCGCGTACGCCGAGGGCAGGGCGGTGATAGCACTTGCCGCTTTGAGCCCGGCGTTTAATCTCTTCCAAGTATTTCAGCAAGCCATTGTGCCGTTTACCGATGTCGGTCAGGCGCACTTCGGCGGTGATGAGGTATTCGACACCTTCCAGCGCCAGCATGTTGCGTTGCGTGCCATCGGCCGCGCCGCCACCGGCGCGAATCGGTGTGACTTTCTCCGGCGTTTTCATCCAGGTCTTGGCGCTATCCAGACTGATGACGTTGATGACCTCATTGCGGCGAAACGACAACCAGCGCCCGCGTTTGACAATGCGGATGGCATCGATCAGATAGTACATCTGCGGCTCCCAGAAGATCGCTTCGAGGATGCCGCGGGCGGCGGACGGTGTCATCACCGGATAGCTGACGCGTTCTACTTTCATCTCCGGGCGCGTAAAGCAGGCAAAATCGCCCCATACGCGCACGGTGACCAGGTTGGGGTTCACCAAAGAAAATCCTCCGTGGGGCGTTGGTTGATGAGTAGGCCGAGGTGGTTGTGATAGAAGCCCTCAGACAATACATACAGTTCAAGGTTAGGCAGTAGCGGATGGATCTGGCCGAGTGCCAGTAGATGGTCAAAATCGCGCTGGTGCAGATTCACCATAAAACGCTGCAGGCGCTGCAAATCGGTCTTGTTAAAGCGTGGCTTGCCTTTTTCCTGGGGCCGAGTGCGTATCTCGACAAGACGGTCATGGCCGGCGCCATAGGGCACGATCACCGGTCTGGTGTCATCGGCAATGACACGAGCCTTGCGTGCCACTTCGCGAAAACGCCAATTTTCGCGGTCTTCCTGAATGGAACATTCACCGGATTTCGTGTAGTCCGTATCCACGTACTGATACAACTGACTAAAATACTGTTCGAACAACGTGTGATCGGTGCCCAGGGTGTCGGCATCGACGCGAGCCAACAGCGTTTCTGTTACCCCCGTGGCAATTGAATAGATACCCCGCGGCAAGCTGTTCTCTGTCGGTCGGAAGATGATTACTTCACCGAGGGTGGGATGGCCGTTCGCGTCCTGTAGCTCTCCTTCGCGATTGCAGCGACCCGCCACCTGAACTATGGCGTCGAGTGGACCGAGGGCGCGCCAGACTATGGGGAAATCCACGTCTACACCGGCTTCAATCAGTTGCGTCGAGATCACGCGGCAGGGCTGTTTATTAAGCAGCCGGTAGCGAATGGTCCCTACCGCCGGCTCTTTGTCATCACCCAGCAGGTCGAAGCGGTGTTGCGCACACATGGCGGAGGAGAGGTGAAAGACCGTGTCGCGTTCTGCCGGCGCCAGGGTATGGCGCAAGGCTTCCCACACCTCGAAAGCGTGACGGCGCACATTGAGTACGCAGAGCGCCTGCGGTCGTTCTGCGATCTCTTCAGCCAGGGTGCGCCAGTCCACCGTTTCGTCTTTGGCGGGCAGTCTGAACCTGACCCGGCGCAGTGTTTGAAACGTTTCCGCAGTGTCTCGTGTGATTTCGAGCACGTCGTTGTCGACAAAGCCTTCCTGCAACGACAGCGCATGATGACGAAAAGCTGGCTGTGTCGCGGTTGAAAACACAACGCTGACGCCGTAATGGGTTTTAAGTTCCCGGAGGATATTGAGCGGCGGATTGAGCAGATGGCTGGGCAGCGTTTGCACCTCATCGAAGATCACGACCGAACGTGCAATGTTATGGAGCTTGCGACAACGTGCAGGGCGGTTGCCGAATAGCGATTCAATGAACTGCACGGACGTTGTGACAATGATGGGCGCATCCCAATTTTCCGCAGCGTAGGCGAGCGGTGACCGTTGCCGCTCTTCCCGATCTTCCGGTACGACAACAGCCGAGTGGTGTTCGATGACCATGCCTTCATGGTCCGGGTCAAAGATGCGCCGATACTGCGCGGCATTCTGTTCGATGATCGACAGATAGGGGATGACGACGATTATCCGCCGCAGACCGTGCTGCTCGGCATGTCGCAGTGCAAAGGCTATGCTCGCCAGCGTTTTGCCGCCCCCTGTCGGAACGGTCAGCGAGAAAAAACCGGGCGGTCGTTCAGCAGCCTCAAGGCACTGCTGAAAGATATCGTTGCGTAACGCGTTGAGTTCCCCGGCCTGCGATTTGGCCGCTTTTTCTGCCAAGAGCCGTCCCATCTTATCTTCAAGGGGGTCTGGGTTAGGTTGTCAGAATTATAAATATTTTCAAATCAAGAAGATATACGATTTCACGTCTACACCCTAAATGACTTGATGTTCCTTTTTTTCACATCCTACTGTTCCC
>Ga0214472_10007837_pt1 | contig 11148 bp, 9 predicted proteins | sample RVTome_6_FD_207662 | JGI IMG/M metagenome (GOLD analysis project Ga0214472, IMG submission 207662) | Soil microbial communities from uranium-contaminated site in the Upper Colorado River Basin, Wyoming, United States - RVT140D175 | ecosystem: Environmental > Terrestrial > Soil > Contaminated >...
GTTGCCCCCATTGTCCAATATTCCCCACTGCTGCCTCCCGTAGGAGTCTGGGCCGTGTCTCAGTCCCAGTGTGGCTGGTCGTTCTCTCAAACCAGCTACTGATCGTCGCCTTGGTAGGCCATTACCCCACCAACAAGCTAATCAGACATAGGCTCATCCAATAGCGCAAGGCCCGAAGGTCCCCTGCTTTCACCCGTAGGTCGTATGCGGTATTAGCTTAAGTTTCCCTAAGTTGTCCCCCGCTACAGGGCAGATTCCTATGTATTACTCACCCGTCCGCCACTCGTCAGCAAGCTAGCAAGCTAGCTCCTGTTACCGTTCGACTTGCATGTGTTAAGCATGCCGCCAGCGTTCAATCTGAGCCAGGATCAAACTCTTCAGTTTAATACTGACGGTTGTTTAAAGTTACAACCAAACTTGTGCTCGATGCAGCACTCCTAAGAGCGCCAACACCGATATACTTGGTGAAATAAACCACCAACGTAAGCACCCACACAGATTGCTTGATATCTATTAATTGTTAAAGAGCAGCCCTGAGGGTGTCCCTCATGGCAGGTGGAGGATTATACAAGACTCATATGGCCCGTCAATCCCTTTATTTTTTGTTTTTTAAATAACTTAGAAACGCTGTCTAGGCGTATTCGACAGCTTGATGTGAGACAAATTTAAAGCGAACAGCATTTATATACCGTATACCCTTTACTTCTCCTGTTCAATCACGACTTTTGCCAGATGCCGTTTTCCTTTCTGGATGATATAGGTTTTTCCTGCAGCTAATTCAAGGACTTCGTCCTCGATCCGGTCACCGTCAATCCTGACCCCGCCGCTACGGATATTTCTGCGGGCCTCGGAGGTGCTGGCGGCGAGCCCGGCCTCTTTTAATACGCTCGATATCGCCATCGTCGCAGCGCGGGACCGCAGGCGTTTTTCCGGAATATCATCCGGGATAACACCCGATCGGAATCGGGCGATGAAATTACCCATGGCGTCGTTTCCCGCTTTTGACCCACCATGAAAACGAGAGACGATTTCTTTGGCTAATTCGTACTTGATGTCTCTTGGATTCACTCCATCTTTAACGCTCTTCCTATAGGCATTTATCTTGCCTATTGGTTCAAAGCTGAGTAATTCAAAATAGCGCCACATCTGGTCATCAGAGATCGACATCAGCTTGCCAAACATTTCGTCAGGTGACTCAGTAATGCCGATGGTGTTATTGAGTGACTTTGACATTTTTTGCACGCCATCGAGGCCTTCGAGGATGGGCATGGTCAGCACCACCTGCGGTGCCTGACCGTAATGTTTCTGTAACTCGCGGCCCACCAATAAATTGAATTTTTGATCCGTGCCTCCCAATTCCACGTCCGCTTTCAATTGCACAGAGTCATAGCCCTGAATAAGCGGGTAGAGGAATTCATGTATCGCGATCGGTTGGCCACTGTTATAACGTTTATCAAAGTCATCCCGTTCCAGCATCCGCGCGACAGTATGTTTGGCGGCGAGCTCTATCAATGAAGCGGCGTTCATTTCATTCATCCAACTCGAATTAAACATGACCAGTGTCTTTTCTGGCTCGAGAATTTTATAGATCTGTTGTTCATAGGTACGCGCATTATCGATGACCTCGTCACGCGTCATGGGTTGGCGTGTTACATTCTTGCCGGCCGGGTCACCGATCATACCGGTAAAATCACCTATCAAGAATATCACCTCATGACCCAGCTCCTGGAATTGACGAAGTTTGTTCAGCAACACGGTGTGGCCAAGATGAAGGTCCGGCGCCGTGGGGTCAAAGCCGGCCTTGACTCGTAATGGCTTACCTGATTTTAATCGGACCTTGAGCTCTTCTAGCTGAAGTATCTCCTGAGCACCGCGTTTTATAAGCGCCAGCGCATCATCGATTGACGTCATCTACCCTCCAAAGAACCTTCAGAAATTCACTAAAAAAGCCGATATATACCCAAATACACTACGTTGTTTTAGTGTAAAAATGGGAACTGGGTCACAGTTTACAACCCAGATTTTTTTATACTTATTCAAATAATAGCATAGCTTTATTGACCTGTAGTGATTGTCAGGCTATGGTACGCAAAAATTCAGAAGGGATTGCTGTGAAACATCAAAGCTCAATCAACCATGACTATAAATATAACGAGCCGCTGCAGAGGCAGGAACACAGGCCCTCGCATCACCACCACCTTCTGCTTTTGGCAGGTGCTCTGATCGGGCTAGGCATTATGCTGGGGTTCACCCCGGATGCCGCCAAGGCGGTACGCTCAGACTCTTTAGCAACCGCGGATATATCCAATATCGGCGGCAATCATAGCGATGCCGTTATTGTCCCCGTTAACCTGTCTATTGAAGAGCCGGACAATAATCACGGTATTGATCCTGAACCAATCATTCACGCAAACCTGGATACCTCGCCGCAAGCTTACGGTGCATGGCACACCGTTACCGTAAAAAAGGGAGATAATCTGGCATTAATCTTCAGCAAATTGGGGATCAGCGCGCAACAACTGCATACACTTCTATCAGCAGGCGAAGATACCGCGACACTCAAACAGCTCTATCCCGGCGACGAACTTAGACTCTATATAGATTCCGAGAAACAGCTCAAAGGCCTCGTCTATGACATTGATGAAATCCGGACCTTACAGGTTGCCTATGGGGGCGATGGCTTTCATATCAATACCATTGAACACGAGATAGAACAACGGATTGCACACGCGTCCGGCACGATTGAAAGTTCATTATTCCTTGCTGCGCAAAAAGCCGGGCTATCCGATGCTGCCACTATGGAACTTGCCGGCATTTTCGGATGGGACATCGACTTTGTGCTGGATATTCGCGAAGGTGACAGCTTCACCATAATTTATGAGGAACTCTACCTCAATGGTGAAAAACTGCGTGACGGTAATATCCTTGCGGCTGAGTTCGTCAACAGGAATACTCCGTATCGTGCCATACGCTATACAGATAACACGGGACGTGCCGATTACTTCGCCCCTGACGGCAAGAATATGCGTAAGGCGTTTCTGCGTACGCCCGTTGACTTCACGCGCATCAGTTCGGGCTTTAGCCTGGGACGTAAACACCCGGTTTTAAATCTTATCCGCGCACATAAGGGGGTTGATTACGCAGCCCCGGCAGGCACCCCCGTCAAGGCCACGGGTGACGGCAAGATCACCTTCAGAGGCACTAAAGGCGGCTACGGTAAGACCGTCATTATCCAGCACGGCAGCAATTACAGCACCGTTTATGCCCATTTATCGGGTTATGCGCGAGGCACAGGTAACGGCATGCGTGTTAGGCAAGGACAAATCATCGGCTATGTCGGCAGCACCGGACTGGCCACAGGGCCACACCTGCATTATGAATTCCAGGTTAATGGTGTTCACCGCAATCCGCTACGAGTGAAACTACCCGATGCCGCTCCTCTTGCAGCACACTATAAGGAAGACTTTACTGCTGTTATGCAACCACTCATTGCGCAATTGGACTTGTTGAACACCACCAAAATCGCCCTTAACAGCCCATAACCTTTTGGCGGGATTCATTCATAGATTGTACTGATCGGATACCGCGAATAATATATTTTCAGATAGCTGAAAAACTCCTCCTCTCATATGGCTGAATTGTACCTGGGACTTATGTCGGGCACGAGCATGGATGGCATCGATGCGGTTCTGATTGACCTCTCCGGCAGGCCTCATATCCTCGCTACAAAATATACCCCTTATGATAAGGAATTACGTGGCCAACTCATCACTCTATGCACACATAACGATAGTACAGTAGAACTACTCGCCTCGATCGATACCAGCTTGGGACGACTGTTTGCATATGCGGCACTTGAGGTTTTACAACAAGCGGGGATTGCAGCGGATATGATCAGGGCCATCGGAAGCCATGGCCAAACCATACGTCACGAACCCCGCGCGGTTTCACCCTATAGCCTGCAAATCGGCAATCCAAATGTGATTGCCGAAATCACTGGCATCACTACCGTTGCGGATTTTCGCCGCCGGGACATCGCGGCCGGAGGTGAAGGTGCACCGCTCGTACCCGCATTTCACAACGAGGTATTTCGGTCATCCGACAATGACCGTGTGGTCGTCAATATCGGAGGGATGGCAAACATTACCATTCTGCCAAAAGATAAGGATTTACCTGTTAGCGGTTTTGACACTGGACCTGGCAACGTGCTGATGGACGGCTGGTGTGAACGGCACTTGGGCACTGTCTTTGACACCGATGGCCAATGGAGCGCAACTGGCAAATTACACAACGGACTCCTGGAATATCTGTTCAAACATCCCTACATTAATCTGAAGCCCCCCAAAAGCACAGGCAGGGAAGATTTCAATCTACAATGGCTCGACAAAATATTGGAAGGCATGGATCATCCCCCGTCTCCACAAGATACTCAGGCAACCTTGTGTGAATTGACCGCCAGTTCGATATCAAAGGCCATTCACACTCATGCATCCCGGGCACATGAAGTACTGGTCTGCGGTGGCGGCACACATAACAGAATGTTGATGCAGCGCCTCAAGACTCATCTGCAGAACCGGTCAGTTCTTTCAACAGAGAAATTCGGGATTCACCCGGATTGGGTGGAATCCGCGGCCTTTGCCTGGCTCGCAAAACAAACGCTTGCGGGAAAACCCGGAAACCTACCTAGCGTGACAGGGGCCAAACATGCTGTCGTATTGGGAGGGGTATATAAAGCATAGTAATAAGTTATAAGCTGCAAATGAAAATATAAAGAAAAATTCAGAAATCTCTGCATAACTTGTTCTTGTCATATATCAGCGGTTCTTGTAGCACTACCCAAAACCTCAATAAGCGGTTTTAAATAAGGTTCGTAATGTTTCCATCTTCCTATCGAACGTGTATAGATGGGTTTTCGTACTTGATCATAACTCAAAGTTGTAACGGTCCGTTTGTTATCATAAAAACGCAGGCATCGATCATCCCATTCCAAATTACAATACTCAAGTAAAGCACGCGTCATACCTTCCTGATCGGCCACCAGGGCCTCATAACTGATATCGAGCATCGGAATATTCAGAACTGCCTGCCAATGATACATGATGCGTTGATATTCCCTGTAATACTTGCCCAGGACTTCCAGGTCATAGGCGTAGGCATGGGTTTCACCAAAGTCGTTAGAAAAACAGGACAAACAGGTATCGACGGGATTACGTTTGCAATGAATAATTCGCGCCCTGGGAAAAAGCAAGGAAATGACGCCTAGTCCCAGATAATTTTGTGGCATTTTATCCGTGACATAACGCGATGCAGAAGAAAGCTTATCAAGATGTTTAAGGTACCGGTCAGCCTGCTGGTTACAGGTCTGCGTGGTCAAAGCACCTAGACAATCAGATGGGGGCTGTCCATGTTCATCAACACTCAATAATTGTGCAGTTATCAGCCTGATATCCTCCAACTCACCTGCCCCGAAAACATCCGGGTGGCTGGATAAAATTTGTTCCACCAGAGTAGTGCCTGAACGTGGCATGCCCAAAATAAATATAGGGCTATCGGAGTTGTGCGAAGCACGTGGCGCAGTCGACATAAATCCAGGCGTGAAGATTGAGATCAGTCTGTCGATAAAAGATGTCAAGGCTTCAATATCATATGTCCGTGCCTTCAACCGATTGGCAGCAAGATAGTGCTCGAAAGCCTGTTGAAAATAATCTTGTTTATCATATAAATCGCCCAACATAAAATGCAATGAAACCTGTTGCTGACTCTCGACCCCTTGCCAGTTTTTTTTGGCCAGCCATGGTTCCAGTAGAGCGATTGCGTCTTCATGGTTGCACAGTGAGGCGTATAGAAAATCAACTTCCAGACTCTTCGTATCTGATGCAATGAGCTGCTGTGCAATCGCGCGAGCCTGATCGACCTGACCTTGTCTTTGCAGGATTTTTGCTTCACCTATCTTTACATCCATACTCCCGGGATCAATTTTCTCAAGACTCCGGAAACAATCCATGGCCTCATCCAGGTCTCCCAGCGCTATAAGGAGGTTACCAAGTATTTTATATGCTTTTGAATATTCAGGATTGATCGACAATATTCGTCGATAACACGCCTCTGCATCTCGCATGCGGCCCTGGAGATTTAGAATATTCCCCAAATTGTACAATGCCTCTGGCCAATCCGGCTGGAGTCGTAATGCAGCTTCATAGCTGGATGCGGCCTTATCGAGATGTCCCAGTTCCTTACAGGCTTTGCCCAGGTTGTAATGCGCCTCGGCAAAGTCGGGACGAAGCGTAACAGCCTTTTGAAAATAAGATGCGGCCTCAGTCATCTGGCCTAATTGACCCACGATGACTCCGAACATAGCCCAGGCTTCCGGATCATTTTTATCGGTACGGCAGATTTGTTGATAAAGCTCCTGTGCTTCATCTAAGCGATGCTCATTGAATAACGCTTGTGCCTTTTGCTTTTTTGCCCTGGTGAAAATATTTTTTTTGGCCATAATTGAAATGAAAAGGGCCCGTCCGGGCCCTTTCTTTTATCTTTACTCTGTTATCTTCGCTCTGCGGTTAAACGCTGAATGACGACCCGCACCCGCAGGTAGTGGTTGCGGTCGGATTGCGAATCACAAATTGAGCGCCCTCTATCCCTTCTGAATAATCTATTTCGGCGCCGATCAAATATTGCAAGCTCATTGGATCGACCAGCAGGCATACTCCGCCATTCTCGATCACGGTATCACCATCATTAATGGTTTCATCGAAGGTAAAACCATAAGAAAATCCAGAACATCCCCCGCCTGAGATGAAAATGCGCAACTTTAACGCATCATTACCTTCTTCCTCGATCAAACCTTTTACCTTGGTCGCGGCATTGTCTGTGAAGGTCAACGTCGGTTTCTGAGGTGTCTGTTGCTGAGAGGTCTCCGATACTACTGCACTCATACTATTATCTCCATACAAATTATAGGTAAATTATATAAATTCCTACTAATATAGTCAAGATTTCTTCTCTCCCAGCGATTGCGCTTTTCGCTCCTGATCAAAGGCCACAACTGATTTTGCGGCCTCGTCCAAATGGACCAGGCTGCCATTAACCTCAGCCCCCATGGCCATTTCGATCTTGTTGTAATAGACATTGCCGTTAATCCGTGCATGCGCACCTAATTCAACGCTCTGCTGGGCGTGAAGGTCACCACTGACCGAACCATTAATAACGATATAAGGTACCTTGACCTCACCTTCAATAGTGCCGCTTTCACTGAGTACCAGTATGGTCGATGATTCATTGTCGGCAATGACATTACCCTTGATTTTGCCGTCCACATGCAGCCCGCCTTTATAAATAATATCCCCGCGAAGCTCGGTATGCTCACCGACCAGGGTATCGACCTTTTCTGTCTTTTGCTTGCTATCACTACGCCACATCTCGTAACACCTCCTTACGTAATCACTTCAGACCAATTAAAGGTCTTTTCAATCGGTTTACGGCTTGTATCCAGGGGAATAATGCTCAACGTAATTTTTAATGGCACGAATCCCTCGGGAAACACTATTTCGCCCTGAAGTTCCTGAAAATATTTAAAACGATATTTCATATCATCCGTGGTTTGTTTAACAAACTCCTCCTGCGTCAATAGTTTTTCCATTCCCTTATGCACCCCTGCAACCGCCAAACTTACGTGACCGCTGATAAACCGATTACTTCTGACAAATTGAGTCAGAATGAGCCGATACCGGTAACTTTGGGCCAGTTCATTATGAATCACTTTGAAATTGCGAATCTGTAAGCCACGTGCTTCCTCAGCGGAACCTACGATACCGCGGTAAAATGCAACCTCCTCTTTAAGCTCCATATTCTCACTCTGCAGCCCGGCAAGAGAGCGGTCAACTTCAGCATAGGCATGACGATCGATCTCTTTACCCTGTACGAGAATCTCATTTTGCTGGATCAGTCGGGCAATTTGTTGATCCATTTCATTGATACGTGATTGCAAAACATTTCGCTCACGTTTTGCCTCGGCGCTATCGAACCCGCTGCGAGAGCGGCCATATTCATATAAGAACCAACCACTTACTCCTATAACTAAGACGATCAAACTGACAAGCAGTGATTGCCTTGCCGGATGACGAAACTTCACAATAACGTGCGTCGAATCTTTAATCTTCATCCGTTGGTATTTTCAATGCAATTTCCGTGCAAAAAGATCAGGGCCAGCCTCAATAAATGCATTCAGCAAACAACCATGTATCTCCTTATGGCAGTAAAGCAACCTGATCCAGTCCCATCATTTCATCAAATCCGAACATCAGGTTAAAGTTTTGCACGGCCTGTCCCGCCGCACCTTTTACCAGGTTATCGATGACCGATAATATCACCACCACGGGCTTTCCCTGCGGCCGGTGAATGGCGATACGGCACATATTACTACCCCTGACGGAACGAGTCTCAGGATGTGCGCCTTGTGCCAACACATCGACAAATGGCTCATTTTGATAACGTTGCTGGTAAAGCGATTGCAAATCCGGGACATCGTCTCGCAGCTCTGCATACAGCGTGGCGTGGATACCGCGAATCATCGGGATTAAATGAGGCACAAAGGTTAATCCAACCTCCTGGCCCGCGATCGCCTTCAGCCCCTGACAAATTTCCGGCAGATGGCGATGGCCTGGGACACTATAGGCCTTGAGATTATCTGCCGCTTCGGCGAATAATTTATCAATGGATTCCTTTCGCCCGGCGCCACTAACGCCGGATTTGGCATCTGCAATCAAACGACGGCTGTCTACCACGCCGTTTTCCAGCAAGGGCAGAAATCCTAATTGAACGGCCGTAGGATAGCATCCCGGATTGGCCACCAGGCGGGCCGATCTGATGGCATCCCGGTTAACCTCGGGGAGCCCATAGACCGCTTCGGCCAGCAACTCAGGACAGGCATGTTCAACACCGTACCAATGCCGCCACTCCTGTATATCCTTTAGACGAAAATCAGCTGCCAGATCGATGATCCGCACATCCGCATCCAATAATTCACGCGCCATTGTCATCGCAGTGCCATTCGGGGTCGCAAAAAACACCACATCGCTCCGGCTGAGCATAGCGGTATCAGGCCCGACAAACTTCAAATCGACGATGCCACGTAAATTTGGAAACAGTTCTTCAACCGCCTGACCTGCAAGGCTACGGGAGGTAATGGCCTGCAGTTCAACCGCAGGATGCCGACTAAGCAAGCGCAATAACTCCACACCGGTATATCCGGTGCCACCCACGACGCTGACTTTAACTGTTTTGTCTGACATACAAAAACTCGATCCAAAAAATACCTATTAAAGCAAGAATAACACCAAATATGGTAAGCCCACTACGGGAACCACGGCTTTCATGGGTTTTCCCGTCACATGATCAAATTACCGGGAATCCTGACTCTGCTCTGGCAAATGGAAGGCGCGTGAGATATAGGCAATGATCGCATCGATTTCATCTTCATCCAGTATAGATTTCCAGGCCGGCATAGTTGTACCCGGCAGGCCACTCTCAATTGCCGTTCTCAAACGATCATGTGTCATGCCGGCCCTGGTTACGGGATTCGTCAAATCACGCGGATGCGGTTCCAGAAAGCTCCCTATCCAGTTCCGCCCACTGCCGTCCGCCGCATGACAAAACGCACAATTGTCCTGAAATAGCGACTCCCCCAGTTGCTCCTGTTTTGACAACCCGGTAAGTGCCGGTGCCTGATCATGCCGTGCATAGAGGGTTGCACCCGACCGCGCGTCAATTTCCTGGTGACGGTGATCAAAGCCACTGCGTGGATAAGAAACGGCGCGTGGATCCCATATAGCGCCGTTATCTTTGACCTCTGCCCGGTCATGGCAGGTAATACATGCCGACATAAATAACTGCTTACCGCGGCGTTGATCCTCCGTCAGTTCATCCCAAGGGATATCAAGCGCAATCTCGCCCAATGCGAACGGAAATGCCGCGGCATATCTTTGATGATCATCCCAGCCATTTTCGGGCGTGTGATAGTAGGTATTTGAATCCAGGCCTTTAATGAAGGCTTCCCTGATAAAATCAATGACAGCGGCAATGTCATCATCACTCAACTGACCGGCAAAACTCATCATGGCGGTACCGGGACGTCCATTGCGTACCGAATCGAACATCCTGTCGCGGGACAATTGACCGGACAGTGACGATGCAAAGTTTAACGGCGGCGGATCAAGGTAGGTGCTGGCAAGTGTCTTGGCATCACCGCTATAACCATGGCAAAAATAACAGTAAGTATTATAGAGCGTGCGCCCATGCTCAAAAGATGTCAGTTCTTCATGGCTTTTTTTTTCTGTGTGCCGGACCCGGACGTTCCGCCATGCCGTTCAGTTGCTATTTCATCCGCGCCCTGGATAAAGGTATTAAAGACATATTCCGCCACATTGGCAATCTCCTGATCACTGAGCACCTTGCCCCATGCCGGCATCACTGTTCCCGGCTTGCCGGTGGAAATCGCCTTGAACAAGGCGGGACGATTCAATGCCTGACGTGATTGTTCAGCGAGAAAATTTCTTGGGGGAGGGTGTATGAACGATGATCTTGGGCCCCGGCCGTCACCCTTTAAGCCATGACAGGTAAAACAATTCGCGGTATAAAACTGTTGTCCTTGTTGCGGATTTCCAACAAGGTCATGAGGCAGGGGCAATGACATGTCTGCAGGCGCCATTACAGATGTCTGTGTGTGCGCTGATTCACTACCGGGAAGGCCACCGTCACTTGCACCATGAGCGCCGCCAAATCCCGGCATGGCATCATATTCATTCTCAACAGGTGCTTCACCGCTACCTTCAGCCTCGATAAAGGCGGCGCGAATATACTCGACCACATTGGCGATCTGTGCTGCCGTTAATCGTGTCTGAAAAGGCATCATGGCAGTACCCGGACGCCCGAAGGTAACGGAGGCCGTCATCCGTTCAGGGGTTAGTTGCTCACGCGACTCTGCAGAGGTAAAATCACGGGGCGGTGGATTGAGGCCGGTTTGCGTCCAGGTCGAGCCATTGCCCTTATCACCATGACACACCGCGCAGTGTTCCTTATAGATTGTCTTGCCGGAATGGGCTTCTGTTTTGCTTGTCTGTTCGACCGGATTCTGCATGGCCGTTTGCATAT
>Ga0214472_10007839_pt1 | contig 11148 bp, 18 predicted proteins | sample RVTome_6_FD_207662 | JGI IMG/M metagenome (GOLD analysis project Ga0214472, IMG submission 207662) | Soil microbial communities from uranium-contaminated site in the Upper Colorado River Basin, Wyoming, United States - RVT140D175 | ecosystem: Environmental > Terrestrial > Soil > Contaminated >...
AACCGGGTTCTTGTTCTTGGCCGCGAACCCGATCTTCCTCATCATCGCCGCGGTCGTCGCCCTGGGCTTCGTGATCTTCAAGTTCCGCAAGCAGATCTTCGGTGCCCTCAAAGCCATCGGCAGGTTCTTCGCGCGCATCGGCGGCGCGATCGCCGGCTTCTTCACCGGCCTGCCGCGCAAGATCCTGCCGATCGTCAAAAAGTTCTTCCCGCTGATCATCGGCGTGCTCTTCCCGCCTCTGGGGATCATCGCGGCGTTGATCAAGTTCCGTGAGCCCATCTTCCGCTTCTTCCGTGAGCTGCCCGGCAAGATCCTCGGCTTCCTCAGCGGCGCTGCCGGCTGGCTGCTCGGCGTCGGCCGCGACATCCTCGTCGGACTCTGGAACGGCGCTCGTGCCATCCTCGGCGCTTACCTGGGCTTCTGGAAGGCGATCCCCGGACTCGTCTTGCGCGCGTTGGGGGCGCTCGGTTCCTTCCTGCTCAACGCTGGGAAGGCGCTGCTCACTGGTCTGTGGAATGGGATCAAGCTGGTTGCGCGTCTGGTGGTCGCGTACTTCAAGGCGTTGCCGCGCTTGTATCTGCGCGCGCTCGGCGCGATCGGTTCCTTCCTGCTCGGCGCCGGGAAGGCGTTGCTGCAGGGCTTGTGGAACGGCATCAAGACCGTTGCGGGTCTCGTGATCGGCTACTTCAAGGCGCTCCCCGGCCGCTTCCTCAGCGGGCTCGGCGCGATCGGACGGTTCCTGCTCGGCGCGGGCAAGGCACTGCTGACCGGTCTCTGGAATGGGATCAAGGCGATCGTGCCTGCCGTCCTAGGGTTCCTCAAGGCGCTGCCGGGTCGGCTGCTGGGCGCGCTCGGCAACCTGGGCAAGCTCTTCTTCAACCTCGGCAAAGAGGCGATCAAGGGACTGATCAACGGGTTCAAATCCCTCGCCGGCGCCGCCGTCGGTGCCGTGAAAGACATCGCGCTCAGCGTCGTCAAGGCGCCGCTGAAGATCTTCGGCATCGGCTCCCCCTCCAAAGTGTTCGCCGACTATGGCCGCCACATCGTCGAAGGGTTCGCGCTCGGCATCCGCCACAATCAAGGTCTAGCGATGCGAGCATTCGACGCGCTCTCCGACGACATGCTCAACCGCTCGGGAGATATCTTCGCCGGCGCCGACCGGTTCGCGATCGCCTCGACGATCAACGGTACTTCCGGGGGTGCTGCAGCTGCGGTATCCCAGGCCGGTGACGTCATCACCATCGAGATCAACAATCCAGCGCCGGAGCCTGCCAGCACTTCGATTCCCGCCGCGCTGCGGCGCGCCCAACTGATCCGAGGCAAGTGAGATGTCGGGAACCGTGATCACGCGCGCCGAGTTCCTCGAGATCAACGGCGTGCCGCTGGCCACTCCAGCGTGGGAAGCTGAGGACCTGTCGGGCCTCTACGATTCGCCGGCCGTCCGTGGTGAGGATGTCGCAGTCCCCTACCATGAGGGACAGATCCCGCTGCGGCGCATCAACGACGCGAAGCGCGTGCAGATTCCCGTGCACGTCTTTGGCGATCTCGATCACGAGGGCGCCACTCACGCGGATCCTCTCGTGGGGTTGCAGGCCAACATGGATTATCTGAAGCAGGCGTTCCGGCCACGTCAGAATGCGACGGTGGCGGGCACGCGGCCGATCCGGCATATCCTCCCCGACGAGTCCGCGCGTGTCGGCGACGGACATGTCATCCCGCCCTTTCAGCCTGTGTATCTCGGGGAGACGTTCAAGGTCATCATCGACCTGCTCATCCCGGCAGGCGTCTTACGCGCCGAAGACCCGACCGTAGTTTCGGGCTCAGGGACACTGGTGGTTCCCAATCCGGGAACCGCCGACCAGTACAATCTCGTGCTCGAACTCACCGGTTCAGCGACGAGCGTGCGTATCTTCAACGACACGTGGGACGCCGCCGGCAACACCTATCTGGAGTTCCTCGGCGGCTTCGGCACCGGTGTGGTGATCGACACGGGCTCTTGGACCGCGGTCCGCGACGATGTCAGCGTCATCGGCTTGCTCGAACATGCGGGCCATGAACGTTGGCTGCCCTTGCTCGCCGGCGTCGACAACGAGCTGCGTATCGAACCTGAGGGCGGCACGGCGACGCTCGAGGTCACCCACTATCCCGCCTACCTCTAGGGGTTTTCACCTATGAGCGAGCAGCCCGCCTGGTGGCATTGCGAGCCACCCAACGAACCGTCGACCGAGATCTACGTCTGTTCTTGCGGCGTCGAATGGACGTTCCACGCCGAGTACGGGAACACGTGGGTCCCGGCGCCGCTGGAAGCCCGTTACGCCGCGCAGGTCACCGACGAGGTGGACGATGTCTCCTAGGCTCTGGACACCCCAAGAGTGGGATGCGCTACCAGCGCGCGCGCGCGCGTCTGTGCTGGAGTTGGACTGGAATGCGCTCACGACGCGCGAACGGATCGCGCTGTTCGGCTTGTCGGGCGGCGCGGGCAACTACACGGACCTGCCGGATCACCGCATCGAATACGACCGCGACGGCACGGCAGGGCTGCGGATCAACCCCGACAACACGATCACCGAGCTGTCGGGCGCGCAGATGCAGAACATGAACGACGAGGACGCCGACGCGGGCGTCGGTGCACAGGCGGCGGGCGCATCGACCCGGTGGGCGTTCGTCTTCCCGGATCTGCGCGACATCGTCGCCTACTACGCGAACATGGCCGACGGCACGCCCGGCTCGTTGGAACGATCCACGAACTCGACCAACGGACTCGACGGGACGTGGGCGAGTGTTGTGAACCCGTGGACCCGCGACGGCGGTTCGCAAAAACCGAACTACCGCACCTCGATCCAGACGGTCAGCATCAACGCGCAGAAGGCAGTCCGATTCAACGTCACAGCCTCGTCGAACCTCAGCGGCTTCCGCGCCCTGCACCTGTACGGCAAACGCTCCGCGGTCGCCACCCAATACCTGACGCTGTGGCGTCCCAACACGGCCGCGGGCAGTGAACCAACCGGCGACAGCCGCGCGACCTCCGCGCATTTCGATTGGGGGGACGTGCCACGCTCCAGCTCGGCGGACCGCAAGTTCCGAGTCAAAAACGAGCACGGCACGCTCACCGCCAACGATGTGACGATCACGATCGAAGCGCTCACCGACACAACACCGAGCGTGCCCGGACAGTTCTTGTTCTCCGACGATGGCGTCAACTTCGCGGCGAGCTTGAACATCGGCAACCTCGCCCCCGGCGCGCTCTCCGCTGATCTGTGGGTGCGTCGAACCACACCCTCGAACGCAAGCCTGTCAGTCTGGTCGGCGCGGATCCTCGCCGAAGCCGACGGAGGCTGGAGCTAACCATGGCCGTCACGATCGAGGAGTATCACCGGTTCACCGAACATCTCGGCGACGCGTTCGCCTTCTCCTCCAACGACATCCGCCTCGCCTTACTGTCCAACGCGTACACGCCCGACTTCGACGCGCACGAAGCGTGGGATGATGTGTCCGCCTCAGAGATCACCGGCACCGGCTACCTCGCCGACGGCGAAGCGCTCACGTCCAAGACCGCAACCTTCGACGCGGCCAGCGATTGGACGACCTACGATGCCGCCGACACCGTATGGGCCGTCGCATCGTTCACAGCCCGCTACGCGGTCCTGTACAACAACTCGCCCGCGGCGGATGCGGACAAGAAGCTGATCTTGCTCGTCGACTTCGGACAGGACGAATCGCCGTCGGTAGAGAACTTCACGATCGCCTGGTCCGCGGATGGCGTCTTCCGACTGCGAGCCTAGATCATGGCGATCACCGTCACCGCGCCCGAAGCTGCAGCCTGGACGTTCGAGGCGAACACGGCGCCGCGCGTCTCGATCGAAGCCGGCCTCGGATTCGCGCGACTCGAAGTCAACGTCGGCGTCAACATCGCAGACACGCAAGAAGGCTACGCGCGCAACGAGGTCAACGTGGGTGTCGACATCGCAGACGAGCGGCTTGGAACCGTGCGTAACGAGGAGAACGTCGGCGTCAACTTGGCTGATGACCGCAACGCTTATGTGCGCGATGAGATGGGCGACGTCAACACGCTCACACCCACACCCCACATCTGGTTCGTCTGGCCCGAACACGGCCGCCCCGGCCAAGAAGTCACCATCGTCGGCCACGGCTTCGGCGCCACCCAGGTCACGCATGATGATGCGCGCGCGCTGCTCAACGAGCTGGAGATGGGGATCATCTCCTGGGCGCAGGTCGCCGGCACGGCGGATGCGCTCAACGCGAACCGCCAGATCCAACGCGGCCCGCCGCATACCGTCACCCCCGAACATCAAGAGATCCAAGCGACCGTGCCACCCAACGCCGAATCGGGGCTGATCTTCGTCGACCACAACGATCCGGACGCGTAGGAGGCCCCCGTGCCACTCAGAGTCTCCAACGGCTGGCCGTTCATCGTCGACGATCCGCAGCCCGCCGCACGTACCGGCATCGAAGTCCGCGTCTACGATGGGCAGAATCCAGCGACCCTGATCGATATCGTCGCCCGCAGCCGCGATCGCACGTGGCTTGATCACCGTTCAGACATCGGCCGCGGCGAGTTCATGGTCCACGCCAGCGACGAAGTCCTAGAACGCCATCCGACGCTGCTCCAGTCAGGCAACATCGTCCGCTTCCGCCTCGACGGCATCGACCGGTTCGCGTTCGTCATCACGCGCCGTGAACGCGTGCGCGTCTCCGCCGGCGAACATGCGGGCGCCTGGATCAAAGTCTCCGGTCCTGGCGTTCTCGCCCTACTACATACGGCCTTGCTCTACCGGATCGGCAACACCCTCGACGGTGGGATCACGCGCGGGACCGACAATCAGAACGCCGGCAACTTCCTGTCGATCATGTTCGACCAAGCACAAGACCGCGGCTGCCTGGGAGGCGTCACCCGCAGCTTCGACGCCGACGTCGACTCGAACAATCATCCCTGGGCGGACATCTTCGCCTACCATGAGCGTGCCGGCACGACACTTCTGACGACAGCCAAACGGCTCGCCGAACTCGCCGTCGACATCGGCATGAGCCCTCAGCTCGTCTTCAACGTCTGGAACAGCCAAGGCGTCGACCGTAGCTTCCAGACCGCCGACGAGGCGCCGATCATCCTGCGTGAAGCGCACAACATCAACGCGCTCGAAGTCGCCGCCGACGGCGATATCGTCAACACGCTCCTCATCGAAGGCGCCGACGAAGCCCTCTGGGCGGAACGCCAAAACGCCACATCCATCACCACCTACGGACGGCGCGAAGGGTTCCTCAGCCTCACCAACGAAGACTCCGACACTTACATCACGCAAGCCGCCGACGCGACCCTCGATCATCACGCGAGCGACGCTGAGCATCTCACCCTAGAGATCCTCGACGTCGACGATCATCGTCCCTACGCCAACTTCGGGCTCGGCGATTGGGTGCTGGCACCCAACGAGGCGGGCCAGCTCGCGCGCGTGCGGATCGGAAGCATCACCGTCTCCGAGGACGCACACGGGAACCCGAAGTTCACCGTCGAGGTCGGAACGGTCCTGGCTGAGATCGAAGAGCGGTTCATGCGCTGGCTGCGCCGCGTCGGCGATGGAACGCTCGGCGGCACCGCCGCCGGGATCTCCTCGATCTGAGACCCCGCTTCCGGGGAGTCCGATGGAATGGATGCACTTGCTGCCCTACTCAGCGTCATCTCCGCGTTCCTCCTCGGAGTCCTCGAAGCGCTCCGGCGACGCCGGCGACAACAAGCCCAAGAACGACAGGCCGATCGTCGCGCCGAACGGCGTGACCTCGACTTCCATCTCAAGCTTTTCAAACACTACGGCGACCTGATCAACGAACTCCGCACTGAGATCGGTCGTCGAGACCAGGGTCACGATGCTGAGCGACGGCATTGCCAGGAGCGCATCGACGCGCTCGAACAGGAGATCGCGATGCTGAAAGCAACTAGCTGATGGGCCGGCTCACGGACATGCGCTATCGCCTGCTGTTGCGCTTGAATCAGTCGCGACGCTGGATCACTTTGGACACAGCCGTTCCGCTCCTGCTCGTAGTCTCACTCGCTGGCAGCGCCTACACGGCTGTGAATATCCGCAGGGTCATCGAAGCCGAAGCCGCCTCAGCCTCTGCCCATGAGGATGATTCCCGGCGGCGCGACCGTGCTCAACAGGCGGCACTGGAAGAGGTCGAACAGCTCCTAAAGGCTCAGCTTGCCGCCGCGCTCAAAGCACACGATCAGCGGACCGCCGAAGCCCTGGAGACCGCGCTGCGACGCCTCGAACGACTCTTGAACCGACCCGACCGGATCGTCATCGAACGCGAAGGCACGCGCACGGTCGTGATCATCAGCCCCCAACCCGCACCCCAACAGCCCGGTCCGGGCAGAGGGAGGAACCCATGAGCCTGATCTTTTACGTCGCTGCGATCGTGGCTGTACCGGTCGCCGCCGGTCTGGCGGTGGGCTCACGATGAGCCGCTACCGCAAGCTCCTAGTCGCATTGGCCGGCGCGCTCATCAACATCGCCGCTGCCGTGTTCGATGTCGTCGCCCCCGACTACGAGCCCATCGTCGTCGCCGTCATCGCCGCGCTCACCGCCGCCGGTGTGTATCAGGTCCCGAACGAGGGCTGAGCGATGCCGACGCTGCTGCATCCCCCGATCGACATAGACGCGTTCCTCGAAGAGGTCTTCCGCGACTCGGAGTACACGCGACGTTCCGCGGGCGGCGTCACCTACGCCCGCGGGCGACACGCCGGTTACGACATGCAGCGCCGAGGGCACCCCGACGCGCTCTACGCCGTCCGCGACGGCATCATCCGCACCCGTTCCTTCGGGCCCGCGTTCGGCTTGCAGATGACGCTCGTGCTCCCCAACGGCTACGGCTGGTTCTACGCGCACTGCCAGACGATCCTGAGAGACGGCACGCGCGTCCGAGCTGGACAGAAGATCGGGCGCATGGGCACCACCGGCGGCGTCCAAGAGCATCTGCATTTCGAGGGACGTCGCGACTGGCGGGAGTGGACGACCGCCGAGAACATCGGCGACGACCTGCGAGATCTTCAGCGGCTTCTGCGCGCAGGCGAGAAGCCTTGGGTGGAGGAGGACTGGTTCGACATGGCGACCAAGGCGGAGCTCGAGGAGATCGTGCAGCGCGAAGTCTCGACAGCGGTCACCGCGCTTGCGCGGATCATCTTGGAGCGGTTCCCCTCTCGCACGCGCGGGATGACCGATGACCAGGTGAAGATGATCGAGAAGGCGATCGCGACTGCGGCGAAGCAGGGCCGATGAAACGCCGCGTCTTCACTCTCCGTTGGGATCGCACGCTCGCCGCATGGCTGATCAAGCGCGGCACGCATACGATCATCGGCGGCGCCCCCACCCGCCAGGCAGCACTCCGCCTCGCCACCGCACACTGCCGGCGCCTCGCCGCACGCGATGTCGCCTGCCAGCTCGTCATCTTCAACCGCGGCAATCAACGCATCAGCGAGGAACGCACCTACTTGCACGACCCACGCCGCTATCCCGGCTGAGCCCAGTCGCTCCCGTTAGGAGCCCTTGGATGTGCTCAGGACCCTACTTGTGTCCCCGATGCATAGGATCGGGCGAACACGCCGATGACGGTCCCTGCCGTATCTGCGAGGGCAAAGGCATCCTGTGGGGTCCCGAGACTGATGAGCGTCTACTGGAACGCGTCGCGCGGCAGATGATGTTTCGCGACATTCGCGAACGACATCAGGCGCGGGGACAGACCCCCGTCCGTGGCTGGTCGTCCCCACCCGACATCCCCTGCTGACCACCACTTGCGGGTCCTTTCCGGGTTCCCCGCAGCATCGAGCCCCCCTCTGCTTTCGACGGAGGGGGGCTCTTTCGCGTTCCTACGACTCTTCGAGGTCGCGTTCGAGTTCGTCGATGATCTTGTCCAGCTCCTCAGTCACCGCCGCGATCACCGCGAAAGCGATCACCACACCCAACGCGCCGCAGATGATGCCCGCCAACGCAGCACCCTTGCCGATACCATCGATCCTCTTCGCGCGCCTGTAGCCGACGAACCCGAAGATCACAGCGAGGATGCCGCAGATGATGCCCGCGTTGTTGATGATCGGGATCCACGAGAGGACCAGCGCGATGATGCCGAGCACGAGCGCGGCCGTCGCCATCGAGTTCTTGACTTCCTTGTGGTAGACGATCTCGCGTTCTGGCTGATCAGACATTGACTCCCCCTATCCCCGGGCCTGGTCCCGAGCCTACCGGCAAGCATGCCCGACATGCCCGAAACCCCTCACGATCCGCACGCCCGACCGTCACCGTCTCAACCCCAAACCCGCCCGGACAGGCCACCCGTAGCCGAGCACAGCCCGGCAGGTGGTAGACGCGCGCGCGGCCGGCGCGGACGATCGCGACCTGGGGGTGGGCGGGTCGATGCGGAGCAAGGGAAGCCGTAGCCTCCCCCTGATGGCCCACCGGACCAGACCCCGCACCGACACCGCCCTCTATGGGGGTCATAGAAGGCCCACGGCCATCCGCCGGTCGGCGTCATCGACCCACCCATAGCGTTTGGTCGTCCGGATCGACTCGTGGCCCAGGAGCTCCTGGACGACTTCGATCTTCGCGCCGGCGCGCAGCAAATGCGTCGCGAACGTGTGGCGGAGCACGTGCGGATGGGAGCGTGCCCTGTCGAGCTTCGCGAGCCCGCACGCGGCCGCGAACCACTCCCAGTAAGTGTTCCGCACGACCCCCACGAGACGGCCCCTGGGACGCTCTGAGAGCAGTTCAGAGAAGGCGCGCACACCAAGAGGCCCGAGCGGCACGACGCGCTCCTTGCGGCCCTTCGTATGCTTGAAGAGCACCCTCGGCTCAGGCTCCTCCAGGTCCACGTCGCGTCCCTCGAGCATGCAGAACTCGCCCGGCCTGGCGCCCGTCGCATATTGGGCGAGGAAACACCAGGCGCGATGCTCCCCCCAACGGATCGTGGTGGCGACCAGGATGCGCGCGAGCTCGTGATGCTTGAGCTCCTGCGGGATCTTGGACCCCATGGGTGCGGGCTGGTAGTCGGCGACGACGGGCGAATCGGCCAAGCCTTCGAACTGGAGGACGCGCCAGAAGTGGACCAACGCTGAGCGCGCCTGGTTCGCTGAGGCGGCCTGCATCGGCGCGAGGAAGGCGTCGATATGGGCGGAGGTGATGTGAGGGGGTGAGAGTTCGGTGTCAGCGAAGAAGTCGAGGATGTGCCGTCGATACTGGCGGATCGTGCCGGGCTGGAGTTGGCGTTGCGCGCGCCGTTTCCATGCGGTGACGTACTCGATGGTGTCCACTGGGGATTCCCTCCTCCCCAGGCGTGAGTCACCCCCTGCCGGTTTCGTGGGGTCTTGGAGGGCTTCGGCGGCCATGGGGGAGGGCTTTAGGCGGCCACCGGGAGGGCGGGGAGGGGTGTTTCATCGCTGAGATAGGCGCCCGAGCCTCGGAGTTTACTACTACGGGAGGCCGCGGAGGAGCGGCGGCTGGTGCGGGGTTTGGCGCCGCGGGCGACGACGCCTAGCGCTTTTCCCAGGGGCTCCTCCAAGCGTGCCGTGAACAGGCGCGGGTCCGGCACCAGATCCCAAATCTGAGCGCCCGTCAGGGCGCAGATGCTGACGGCGAGGTCGAGATCAGGTGCTGTTTCTCCGCTCTCCCATTTGCCGATCGTGTCCCGCGTGACACCGAGAAGCTGCGCGAATCTCTCCTGAGACAACTGGGCGTCGTGGCGCGCGTCTCTGATCTTCGGGCCTATCGCTGCCGTGATCGCGTTCTTCGGCGTTCGCTTGCTGGCGGGCTCAGCCATGGGGCGGGCTCCTTTCAAGGCAGGACTTACCAAGCAGTATCCCCCATGCCGGGAGTTCTTGACAAGTGCCGGGAGGCGTGGGATTCTGCTGGCCGTGGAAACCATGCCGAAGAAACCCGACACCCGCCAGCGCGTGTCCGACATGACGGCGGCGGGGATGACGCCGCGGCAGATCGCCCTGGCGCTCAGCATCTCGACGCAAGCCGTCTACTTGCACCTCAAGAAGCTCCGCGAGGAAGACGAGGCGAGCGCGTGAAGGTCGCGGCCGTCAACGAGTTCAGCCGCTTCGTTCGGCTCGAACACCAGATCAGCTCGTCCGAGCAGAACGGGATCCGCGCGCGCTGGGAGTTCGGTCGTGAGATGTTGTCCGCACGTGATGGTAAAGGGCGGCTGCCTAATGGTTTCCTCGCTGCGTTGGTGGGGAGGGCCTCACATGACCACTGACCTGTCACTCACCCGCGATCAATCCGAGTGGGAGCGCGCGCGCCTGCGGCAGCTTCTCCGCGAACTCGAAGCGCGCGCAGACGTGGTTCGTAGCATGGTCGGCGTGCTCGTTGGCGTCGATGAGCCGATAGGCCGCATCAGCCACGGAAACGTCCCAACCGACTGGCTGGTCGAATATTCGGGTGGACGCTTCTGGCTCTCCTCAGACGGAACGCTATGTGTGCGAGAGTTGCTCTGCGATCAGTGTGGGCGTTGGTTTGCGTGTGCGCGGGCTCTGATGGGCATGCCACGCCGGCAGCTTGAGCTGGTGGGTCGCGAATATGAGATTCATCTTCGTGTCGCCCACAACCGTCTCGGCAGCAGCGACGCTCGCGAGCCTCAGGAGGTATCAGCATGAGCGAACTCGTCCACACGCTCGATGAGACACTCGAACGCTTCACGCTGATCTCCGGATCAGGCAGCGAAGAAGCCAACACGGCGTGCGCTATGACGGCTCTCAGCTGGATGCGCGGCGAAGCCTGGACCGACAGCATGCCCTGCGCGCATCCGCTGATCCGCCGCAACGTGATCAACGCCAACGACGCGGCGACCACGACTGCGGAGATGCGCGCCGAACTTGTGCGCGCGGGCGTGGATGGCGTGATCGACACGTGGTGGGTGCCCACCGAAGTGATCGTTTGGGCGCTCGCGCAAGCCCCACGCGACGTCAGCGTCTATGAGCAGACGCTCGCGGCGGTTCGGCTGGTCGGCGAGTGGAAGCACACCAAGCAGCGTCCCGACCTCGCCGGCGCGTACCTCGCCGGCGCGAACCTCACCCGCGCGAACCTCACCGACGCGAACCTCGCCGACGCGTACCTCGCCGGCGAGGTCCGCGCCGGCGCGGACCTC
>Ga0214472_10007842_pt1 | contig 11146 bp, 11 predicted proteins | sample RVTome_6_FD_207662 | JGI IMG/M metagenome (GOLD analysis project Ga0214472, IMG submission 207662) | Soil microbial communities from uranium-contaminated site in the Upper Colorado River Basin, Wyoming, United States - RVT140D175 | ecosystem: Environmental > Terrestrial > Soil > Contaminated >...
CCCGAGGTGGGATGGCGGAAGACGGGTCTCGGAGAGACAGGCCGGCGAAAGCCAGGTCGAAAAGGAAGAGTTGAGATGAGCGCACCGCGTACCCTGTTCGATAAGATCTGGGACAGTCATCTGGTTGACCGGCAGGATGACGGCACCTGTCTGATCTACATCGACCGGCATCTGGTCCATGAAGTCACCAGCCCCCAGGCTTTTGAAGGCCTGCGCATGACCGGACGCAAGGTCCGCCGCCCCGAGGCGACCCTCGCGGTGCCGGATCATAACGTCCCGACCGAAGGCCGGGCCCAGGGGATTGCGGACGCGGAAAGCCGTATCCAGGTCGATACACTCACCAGAAACTGCGGCGAATTCGGCGTACCGCTGTTTGGCATGAACGACGTGCGTCAGGGTGTCGTTCATATCATCGGCCCGGAACAGGGCTTTACCCTGCCGGGCATGACCATCGTCTGCGGCGACAGCCACACGGCGACTCATGGGGCCTTCGGGTCGCTGGCCTTCGGCATCGGAACCTCCGAAGTCGAGCACGTGCTGGCCACCCAGACCCTGATCCAGAAACCGGCCAGGAACATGCGGATCACCGTCGAGGGCAAGCTGCCTGTCGGCGTGACCGCGAAGGACATGGTGCTCGCAATCATCGGCACCATCGGAACCGCTGGCGGGACCGGGTACGTGATCGAGTACGCCGGCGAGGCGATCCGCGATCTTTCCATGGAAGGCCGCATGACGGTCTGCAACATGTCGATTGAAGGCGGCGCGCGGGCCGGCCTGATTGCACCTGACGAAAAGACTTACGAATACGTCATGGGCCGGCCGATGTCGCCCAAGGCGGGCGCCTGGGAGCAGGCGCTGGCCTATTGGAAGACGCTGCCGTCCGACGAAGGCGCGGTTTACGATAAGGAAATCGTCCTGCAGGCTGCGGATATCGAGCCGCAGGTGACCTGGGGCACCAGCCCCGAGGACGTCATCCCGGTTTCGGGGAAGATTCCCGGGCCGGAAAGCGCACCGGATGAAAACAAGCGCTCCGCCATGGCGCGGTCGCTGGAATATATGGGCCTGACCGCCGGCACGCCGATCAACGAGATTAAGGTCGACACGGTCTTCATCGGTTCCTGCACCAATGGCCGGATCGAAGACCTGCGGGAAGTTGCGGCCGTGGTAAAGGGCCGCAAGGTGGCGAAAAACGTGCGGGCGATGATCGTGCCCGGTTCGGGTCTGGTGAAGAACCAGGCCGAGGAAGAAGGGCTCGACCTGATCTTTGTCGAAGCCGGTTTCGACTGGCGTGAACCCGGATGCTCCATGTGTTTGGCAATGAACGCCGACAAGCTGAAACCCGGCGAGCGCTGTGCCTCGACATCCAACCGGAATTTCGAAGGCCGTCAGGGCCGTGGTGGGCGAACACATCTGGTCAGCCCTGGTATGGCTGCTGCGGCGGCTGTGACCGGTCACATCACGGATGTTCGCGAGTTGAGCTAGAAGCGCGCCCGATACCAGAAAGCCCGATAGAGGAAAAACCAGATCATGGAAAAATTCGATAAGCTGACCGCGACGGCGGCCCCGCTTCCGCTGGTCAACATCGACACGGATATGATTATCCCCAAGCAGTTCCTCAAGACGATCAAGCGGACTGGCCTGCGCGAAGGCCTGTTCTACGAATTGCGTACGGATGAGGACGGCAATGCCAAGGATTTTGTGCTCGATCAGCCCGCCTACAAGGATGCGCAGATCCTGGTGGTCGGCGACAACTTCGGCTGCGGTTCTTCGCGCGAACATGCGCCTTGGGCACTGCTGGATGCGGGCATTCGCTGTATCATTGCGCCGAGCTTCGCCGATATTTTCTACAATAACTGCTTCAAGAACGGCATCCTGCCGATCGCCCTGCCGCAGGAGCAGGTCGATCTGCTGATGGATGATGCCGCGCGCGGCGCCAACGCGGTCATCGCCATAGATCTCGAGAAACAGAAGATCAAGGGCCCCGACGGCGGCACCATCACCTTCGAGATCGATGCCTTTCGCAAGCACTGCCTGATGAACGGGCTGGACGACATCGCCCTGACGCTGGTGAAGAATGAAAAAATCGATACATACGAGGGAAAACGCAAACTCTCGCAACCCTGGCTGTAGCTTTCGGTCGGCGCTGTCGCCGGTGCAGGCTTCAAGTGTGAAGAACCTGCCGGGCGTTTGACGCGACCGTCCTGACGGCCAGACACCTGTCCAAGACCTTTTGTGGGGAAATTTCTACTCATGGCTTCCAATAAAAAGCTTCTTGTTCTTCCGGGCGACGGTATCGGTCCCGAGGTAATGCGCGAAGTCCGTCGCGTGGTCGACTGGTTCGACAAGCGTCAGGCGGTCAGTTTCGATCTTGAGGAGGATCTGGTCGGCGGCAGCGCGATCGACGCTCATGGCGTTCCCCTGGCGGACGCAACCATGGAAAAGGCCATGAATGCCGACGCCGTACTGCTGGGCGCTGTTGGTGGACCGCAGTGGGATAACCTCGATTTCTCGATCAAACCGGAACGTGGCCTCCTGCGGTTGCGCAAGGAGATGGAGCTGTTTGCCAACCTGCGTCCGGCGATGTGTTTCGATGCGCTGGTGGATGCTTCCACGCTCAAGCCTGAAATCGTTGCAGGCCTGGATATCGTGATCGTGCGGGAGTTGACCGGCGGCGTCTATTTCGGCGAGCCGCGCGGGATTGAAGTGCTGCCCAACGGCGATCGCCGGGGTGTCAATACACAGGTCTACACGACCCCGGAGATCCATCGGGTGGCCGCTGTCGCCTTCGATCTGGCGCGTAAGCGCGGGAACAGGGTCTGCTCGGTCGAAAAGGCCAATGTCATGGAATCCGGTGTTCTCTGGCGCGAGGAAGTCACAAAACTGCATGCCTCCGACTTCGCCGATGTCGAGCTGTCGCATATGTATGCCGACAACTGTTCGATGCAGCTGGTCCGCGCTCCCAAGCAGTTCGACGTGATCGTCACCGACAACCTGTTCGGCGATATGCTGTCCGATACTGCGGCGATGCTGACCGGATCGCTCGGCATGCTGCCGTCCGCCTCGTTGGGGGGTGTCGACGAAACCGGCCGTCGCAAGGCTCTGTACGAGCCGGTGCACGGCTCCGCGCCGGATATCGCCGGTCAGGGCAAGGCCAATCCGCTGGCCACCCTGCTGAGCTTTGCCATGATGCTGCGCTATTCCTTCGATCTGGGCGCTGATGCGGATCTTATCGAGACGGCCGTGAACAATGTCCTGAACGAAGGGCAGCGGACTGGAGATATCATGGCTCCGGGTGCGACGCTGATCTCGACCACGGGCATGGGCGATGCCGTTTTGCGCGCGCTCGACGGTCTCGCGGCGTAATGGGCTGCGGAATGTGGTTTGACGGCGAAAGATAAGCCGCGTATTCTTCCAGTGAGTGCGAAGTCAACAAAAGGAGATCGAAAGATGAGAAAAGGAGTGGCAGGATCTGCGGCGGCTTTGACTCTGTTCGCGTTCCTGGCGTCGCCGGCGGTGGCATTGGCATGTGGTGATATGGAATCCGCCCACGATCATGGCCAGCAGACCACCCAGACCCTTATTTCTACCGCAACCGCCAGCACTGGCTCGGCGCCGATGACTCCCAAACCGGAGACTACGGCGAACTGACGCACGCGCTTCCAGGATGTGGTAACGGGCCGCCCTTGGGGCGGCCTTTTTTTTCACCCCGTTGATTGAATTTGCGTTTCAGGGAGCGAAACGGGATGAGGAAAGGTCAGGATGATCTAATCGAGATCGTAACGCGCGCGTTCGTGGCCCAGACGGCCGGCGATGAACAATGCGAACATGCGGAAATCACTTATGAACGACCACCAGGGATGGGTGAAGGTTGTGGGTGTGTTCCGCTCGACCATGGCATGAGCGATCCAGGCGAAGCCGTAACCCGCCATCAGGGCGGCCGGCAGAAGTCTCCAGTCGGCGGTGAGGATCGCAACAGACAGCAGTATCAGGCCCAGGCCAGTGCCGATGGCATGAAGCAACTGGGTCAAAGGCTTGCTGTGCTCGGCCAGGTATCGCGGCCAGAAAGCGCGATAGTCGGGGCTGCGTTCCGCCATGGTTTTTATCACTTTCCAGAGAGCTTTCGGGCTATTTGGTCCGATCACATCTCCGGTTTTCTTGCAAATTCACTCGATCCCGCTTAATTCAACGCTGGAAATCGAGACAGATCAAGTTGGTAGGCAGTTATCATGGGATACAAGGTTGCGGTAGTCGGCGCGACGGGCGCCGTAGGACGAGAAATTCTGACAACGTTGTGGGAGCGCAAGTTTCCCGTTTCGAAAATGGTTGCGCTGGCATCCGCGCGTTCCGTGGGAACCGATATTTCCTTCGGGGAGAAAGAAATTCTCAAGGCGCAGGATCTGGCCACCTTTGACTTTGCCGGGACCGATATCGTGCTGTCGTCTCCTGGTGCGAAAATTTCGGCCGAATTTACACCGAAAGCGGCCCAGGCCGGAGCGGTGGTCATCGACAACACTTCGCATTTTCGGATGGACCCGGATGTCCCTCTGATCGTACCGGAGGTCAACCCGCAGGCTCTGGCGGGATATACCAGGCGCAACATCATCGCCAACCCCAACTGTTCGACCATTCAGCTGACCCTCGCCTTGAAGCCGCTGCATGAAATAGCCCGGATCAAGCGGGTCGTCGTTTCGACCTATCAGGCGGTCAGCGGCGCCGGCAAGGACGGTATGGACGAACTCTTCAACCAGACCCGGGCGGTTTTCGTGAACGACCCGGTCAAGCCTGAGCAGTTCACCAAGCCGATTGCCTTCAATGTCATTCCCCACATCGATGACTTCATGGATGACGGCTATACCAAGGAAGAGTGGAAGATGATGGTCGAGACCAAGAAAATCCTCGATCCGGCCATCAAGCTGACCGCAACCTGCGTGCGTGTTCCCGTTTTCATCGGGCACAGCGAAGCCGTTACCATCGAGTTCGAAACGCCGATCTCGGTCGAACAGGCCCGCGCCGCCCTGCGCAAGCAGGAGGGGATCACGGTGATCGATCACCGCCAGGACGAGGGCTATGTCACCCCGTCGGAGTGTGCCGGCGAAGATGCGACCTTCGTCAGCCGGATCCGTACGGATCCCACGGTGGACAATGGGCTGTCCATGTGGGTGGTCTCGGACAATCTGCGAAAGGGCGCTGCACTGAACAGCGTGCAGATCGCCGAGTTGCTGGTTAAGGATTATCTGAGCTAAGTCTGATTCGAGGAAGCAGGGGGCGAAATCCGCCGGCGACATCGCGGTCTGTGTTCTGCAGGCTTCGATGTGGTCGGCGCAGGCCCTCAACGGCGGCAGGGTTCCCATGGCGAACGCTATCGAGGGTCGGGTCAGTCCCGACGATCTGTTTCAACGGGCAGCAGCCTTGCACCGCCAGGGCAAGGTCGGCCCCGCCATAGTCGCCTATCGCAAGATTCTCGAAATGGCGCCCGGTCATGCGGGTGTGTGGGGTAATCTGGGCGTTGCGCTGCGCACCAAAGGCGACTTTCAGGCCGCTGTGATTGCTTATAAACGGGCGCTGGAGATCGTGCCCGGCGATCCGGGTATTCTCGGGAATCTCGGCAATGCGCTCAAGGACATCGATCGTCTGGATGAGGCGCTGGAGGCCCACGGCCTGGCTGCCGCGGCCAGACCGGACGATTTCAATACGCGTTACAACTTCGGCATCGCGCTGCGCGAGTCCGCGCTTTACGACCAGGCACTGATCGAGCTGGACGCGGCGATCGCCTTGAAGCCGAAAGACCCGCATCCACAGTGGGACCGGGCGATTACACTGCTGCATCTGGGCCGCTTTGCCGAAGGTTGGGCCGCCTACGAGACCCGCTGGCAGACCGGTGATCTGCCGGCGCGTCCGGCTTCCGTGCCGCGCTGGAGGGGGGAAGCCTTTGAGGGGCAGTCCCTGCTGATTTTTGCCGAACAGGGCTTCGGCGATTCCATTCTGACCAGCCGGTTTATTCCGATGGTCAAAGCACTCGCAGGTGAGGGACCAGGGGCGGGAAAGATCATCCTCGAATGCAAGGCCCCGCTTCAGGATCTCTTTTCCGATATCGAGGGGATCGACAGTATGGTCGAACCGGGCGAGGCGGTCGGCGACTACGATCTCGAGGTGCCGATCATGTCTCTGCCGGGTCTGTTCGGCGCCTCGGATGAGAAGCTTCCTTCCCCGGCCTCGCTTCATATTCCCGACTATGCCCGCCGCAAGGCGCAGGCTCTGCTGCGCGACAACGGGCGTTTCAGGGTCGGAATCGTCTGGTCGGGGAGCGTGACCTTCAAGGGCAATCGAAAGCGCGCTGTCGGCATCGAACGCTTTCTGCCCTTCGCCGAGGTCTCCGGGGTCGATCTCTATGCCCTGCAGAAAGGTCCGCGTTCGGGCGATCTGGAGCGGGCGGGGGGCGGGGCCGTGGTCACGGCTATCGGCGAACAGCTCGACAGTTTCGCCGAGACGGCGGCGGTGATCGAGGCGCTGGATCTGGTGATCATGACCGACAGCTCGGTTGCGCATCTTGCCGGATCACTGGGGTGTCCGATCTGGAATCTGCTGAACAAGGCGACCTACTGGCTTTATCGGTCGGACAGCGAGCAAACACCCTGGTACCCCTCCATGCGTCTTTTCCGGCAGTCCGAAGCCGGTGATTGGGAAACAGTGTTCGAGCGGGTGCGGCAGGAACTGACGGCCGCTGTTGCGGCCAAGCGGGCGGGCGCTTGACCCGGGTAAGGCTTTGAGGGGCTCAGGCCCGTTTCACGTAGCTGTCCAGCCTGCCGATCAGTTCGGCTTTGCGATCTTTCGAAACGAAGGCGGCCTCGAAGGAGTTGCGGGCCAGCAGCACAATTTCCTCTTTTGTGAGATCCAGGGCCGTTTGAACCGCTCTGTAGTTCTCGTTCACGTAACCGCCGAAGTAGGCCGGGTCGTCCGAGTTCAGGGTCGCTTTCAGTCCGGCCCTCAGCATGTGGCGCAGGGGGTGGTCCGAAAGATTTTTCACAACCGCCAGGCTTAGGTTCGAAAGCGGGCAAACCGTCAGCGGCATGGCTTCGCGGGCCAGACGCGCGACCAGTGCCTGATCTTCCAGCGCCCGGTTGCCGTGATCGATCCGATCGACTTTCAACAGATCCAGCGCTTCGCTGACATAGGCCGGCGGACCCTCTTCACCGGCGTGGGCAACGATGCGAAAGCCCTCGGCGCGGGCGCGGGCGAAGACCCGTTCGAACTTCGCGGGCGGGTGTCCCTTTTCCGATGAATCCAGACCGAAACCGGCGATACGGTTCTTGTAGGGCAGGGCTTCTTCGAAGGTCGCAAGGGCGTCGGCTTCGCTGAGGTGGCGCAGGAAGCAGAGAATGAGTCTGGACGAGATGCCGAGGTCGCGTTCGGCGTCGCCCATGGCGGCAACGATACCTTCAATCACCGTTTCAAAGGCTATCCCCCGGTCGGTGTGGGTCTGCGGATCGAAAAATATTTCCGCATGAAGCACGGTATCCGCACGGGCCCGCACCAGATAGGCCATCGTCAGGTCGTAGAAATCCTGTCGGGTGATCAGAACCTGTGCGCCCTGGTAATAGAGATCGAGAAATTCCTGCAGGTTGCTGAAACTGTAGGCCGCGCGGAGCTCTTCGATCGACGCATAGGGCAGTGCGATCGAATTGCGCGCGGCGAGCGCGAACATCATTTCCGGCTCAAGGGTTCCTTCAATATGCAGATGCAGTTCGGCCTTCGGCAGGCCGTCGATAAATTCCTGAAGGTTCGTCATGCTCTCTCTCTCAGCCCTTGGCTTCGCTTCGTCCGGCGTACCCAGTCGTGTGCCACCGATGTTCTCTGCTACCTGGGGCCGCAGGTCAATCCGTGATCCCAATGACGTCGAACAAAGGCGCGTTCAGCGGGGGCGCAGCGATGCTGTCCTGCGCTTCGATAAGGCAGAGTTCGCGTGATTTTCTTCGATGGGTTTCTTGGATGACGGCATAGAGCGATGCGGCTGATTCCACCAGCGCTGTCGGGATATCACCGGATGAGCGGAGATAACGCCCCAGAAACAGGGCTGCGAAGGCGTCGCCGGTTCCCTTCAGAGGAGCTTCGAAGGGCAGCTCCGGTGTCGTGACGAGATTAACGCTTGCCGGGGTAACGGCCAGGATGCCGATGCGCTTGCGCAGGTTCGCGGGATCGGCCGTTTTCGCTGTCATGCTGGTGACGATCACGGCCTTGAGGCGATTTTTCTCGTCGTTCAGAAGGCGTCGCGCCGCGGTGATCGCCGTTTCACGGTCATCGACGTCCTGGCCGGCCAGAATGCCGAGTTCGAAGAGATTGGGTGTGATGATGTCGGCCACCCGCAGGGCCTGCTCGCAGAAGAACGCCGGTATGCCCGGATGGACGTAGATGCCGGCTTCCGCATCGCCCATGACAGGATCGCAAAGATAGAGAGCCGCCGGGTTCGCGGCCTTGACGGCGGCTACGGTTTCAAGAATGGCGCTTCCGAAATCTGCGGTGCCGAGGTAGCCGGAGAGCACGGCCTCGCAGTCACTCAGAACGCCGCGCCGTTCGATGCCCCGCAGCAGCTCCGCGACCTTCCGGGCATCGAAGATCTCGCCGCTCCAGTCGCCGTATCCCGGATGATTGGAGAACTGCAGGCAATGAACCGGCCAGACCTCGAACCCAAGGCGCTGGAGGGGAAACACCGCCGCGGCATTGCCGACATGGCCGTAACAGACGTGTGACTGTATGGACAGAATTGCCATTGTTATTCCGTGGTTAAAGGTAACGCCTGAGGCGCCGGCGTTCAGTTCGCCAGTTTGGCGAAACATCAACAGATTTCAACTCTCTCGGTATCGAGGTTCGGGAAAGGGAGAGCAACGACGGGTGGATGGCGGTTCCTGAGAGGGTGCGAAGGCTCCCGCCGGTAATTGTGGCTTTAAGTCGTCCGGGGATTTTTATAAGGTCACGGCTTCCCAGGTCCCGACAAGCCTTCAGGCCAGGTCTTACAAAGCGTTCAGGAAAATCTGATGACTTCATTCGCCCGCCCCCGCCGTTCGGTTCTCTATATGCCCGGCTCGAACGCCCGTGCACTGGAAAAAGGACGTGGCATTCCCGCCGATGCCCTGATTCTGGATCTCGAGGACGCGGTTGCGCCTGACGCCAAGGATCTGGCGCGTGGCCAGACTGCCGCAGCGGTCTCGGCGGGCGGTTACGGGGCGCGCGAGATCATCGTCCGGATCAATGCGCTGGATACAGTCTGGGCAAAGGACGACGTGACCGCTGTCGCGGCCTGCGGCGCGGACGCGATCCTGCTGCCCAAGGTCGAGTCCGCCGCCATGGTGCGGGAGCTGGAGCAGATGATGGTCGCGGCCGGCGCGCCCGGAACCATGGCGATCATGTGCATGATGGAAACACCCCTGGGGGTTCTGCACGCCGAGGAGATTTCGGCAGCCAGTCCGCGGCTGTCCTGTCTCGTTATGGGCACGTCGGATCTGGTGAAGGATCTGCAGGCGGCACATACGCGCGACCGGCTTCCGGTTCTGACGTCCCTCAGCCTCTGCATTCTTGCGGCCCGGGCTTATGGTCTGGCCATCGTCGATGGGGTGCATCTGGACCTTCAGGACGATGCGGGCTTTGCCGAATCCTGCCGTCAGGGGCGGGACCTGGGTTTCGACGGCAAGACCCTGATCCATCCCAGGACCGTTGCCGCCGCCAACGAGGCGTTCGCGCCGAGCGCCGCGGAAATCGCCTGGTCGCAGAAGATCATCGCCGCCCATGCCGAAGCGGCGGCGGAAGGCAAAGGCGTGGTCGTGGTCGATGGCAAGCTGATCGAGAACCTGCATGTCGAAGCCGCTCAAAGACTGGTGGCCCAGGCCGCCAGGATCGACGAGCTGAACGCTGCTGCAGACTGAACGATCCTTTCATTGAAACGCCGATGACGCGGGTACCCGACTTATGACCAAGACCAATCCGGGGAACTTTTTCGAAGACTTTACGCCGGGGCAGAAGCTTCCCCATGCCACCCCGCGCACCGTGACCGAAGGTGATCAGGCGCTCTATACCGCACTTTACGGTTCGCGCTTCGCCCTGCAGTCGTCCGACGAGTTTGCCCGTAGTCTCGGCCTGCCGCGCGCACCGCTGGACGATCTTCTGGCCTTTCACGTGGTTTTCGGCAAGACCGTGCCCGATGTTTCGCTCAACGCAGTCGCCAATCTGGGCTATGCCAATTGTGTTTTCGGGGTGCCGGTCTATCCGGGCGATACGCTCTCGAGCGAAAGTGAAGTGATCGGCCTGAAGGAGAATTCCAACGGCAGGACCGGTGTGGTCTATGTGAATTCACGGGGTATCAACCAGCGTGGCGAGATGGTTCTCGACTACGTCCGCTGGGTGATGGTGCGCAAGCGTGATGAGTCCAGTCCGGCACCGGTTGTAATGGTTCCAGATCTGCCGAAATCGGTCGCCGCCGACGCCCTGCTGGTGCCCAGGGGACTCGATTTCGGGAAATTCGACACGACGCTGGCGGGCGCACCTCATCACTGGGGCGATTATCAGATCGGCGAAAAGATCGATCACGTCGATGCCATGACAATCGAGGAAGCCGAGCACCAGATGGCGACGCGGCTCTATCAGAACACGGCGAAAGTGCATTTCAACAGTCATGTGGAAAAAGAAGGCCGTTTCGGGCGCCGCATCGTATATGGCGGGCATGTGATCTCGCTGGCCCGATCACTGTCCTTCAACGGCCTGGGTAACGCCGTGAAGATCGCCGCGATCAACGGCGGCGCGCACACTGCCCCCAGTTTTGCCGGCGACACGATTTACGTCTGGTCGGAAGTGCTCGATAAGTTCGAAGTACCGGGCCGCAGCGATCTGGGTGCCCTGCGCCTGCGCAGCGTCGCCACCAAGGATCAGGCCTGTGCGGCGTTTCCATACCGCAAGGACGAAGGCGCTTACGATCCCGCCGTGGTCCTGGATCTGGACTATACCGTTCTTATGCCACGCTGATCAGCCAGCTTCAACACGCGCAGCAAAAAGACGGAAGAAAACCGGAAACAAAAGAATGAAGCGCCGGGTGCAGAGGGGGCGAGCCCACTGCGTTGTGTCCGGTGAGGGACACAGCCCGACGCTTCGAGAGCCTTACGGC
>Ga0214472_10007843_pt1 | contig 11145 bp, 13 predicted proteins | sample RVTome_6_FD_207662 | JGI IMG/M metagenome (GOLD analysis project Ga0214472, IMG submission 207662) | Soil microbial communities from uranium-contaminated site in the Upper Colorado River Basin, Wyoming, United States - RVT140D175 | ecosystem: Environmental > Terrestrial > Soil > Contaminated >...
TAGGTCGGCGTGAGCGCAGCGAAGGCCGACGCGCACGTTCCGCTTTGGCCCAGGAGACCGATCCGGACCGAGCATCACCGCTCGTCGCCGTTCGGCACGGTCTCCGAAAACAGATCGTAGGTCCGGAAGCGCAGCGCAAGGCCGACGCGCCCGTTCGGCCTCAACTGCCCTAGCGCGTAGTGATGACGGGCGCCGACCGGTCCGCGTCGGACATCGCGTTGCTCAGTCCGACCTACGGCCATCGGTCTCTCCACGGCAGGCACCGAAAGCGGGCGGGCGCGAAGAACCGTAGGTCGGCGTGAGCGCAGCGAAGGCCGACGCGCCCGTTCAGCTTCGGCGCAGGAGGCCGATCCGGCGCGCAGACATCAGCGCTCCTGGCCGTCCGTCCCGGTCTCCGCGAACAGCGGCAGCTGAGGATCCGACCCTTGTCGGGCGGCGAAGCGCACGCCGACGCCGAGCAGTCGCACCGGAAGGCGCCTCCGCCCGTAGGCTTCAGTGAGGAGCCGGGCCCACGCCCCTGCGGAGGGAAAGGGATCGATGCATTCGGCGGTCGTCTGCGTGAAATCGGAAAACTTCACTTTCACGAAGGCCTTGTGCACGACCTCGCCGTCGCGCAGGCGCAGCATGCGGCGGCGGAACTCTTCGACGAGCGCGGGCAGCGCGTCGAGACAGGCCTGCAGATCGAAGAGATCCCGATTGTAGGTCGTCTCGACCGACAACGACTTGCGCTCGCGGTCCGGCGCGACCGGTCGCTCGTCGACGCCGCGGCACAAGCGGTGCAGCCCCGCGCCGAAGCGGCCGAATTCCCGCGTCAGATCGGCGAGCGCCCATTGACGCAGGTCGCCGCAGGTCTCGACGCCGAGGCGGTGCAGGCGCTCCGCGGTGACCTGGCCGACGCCGAAAATCTTCTTCACCGCCAGCGCCGCGACGAAGCCGTCGACGTCTTCCGGGCGCACGACGAACTGGCCGTTCGGCTTGTTCCAGTCGCTCGCGACCTTCGCGATGAATTTGTTCGGCGCGATCCCCGCCGACGCGGTGATGCCGACCTCGTCGTGAATGCGGGCGCGGATTTCCTGCGCCATCAGCGTCGCGCTGCCGCGACAGCGGTCCACCGCCGATACATCCAGGTAGGCCTCGTCGAGCGACAGCGGTTCGACGAGAGCGGTGTAATCCCGGTAGATCGCGAGAATCCGCCGCGACGCGTCGCGATAGCGGTTGAAGTCCGGCGGCAGCAGCAGGAGCTGCGGGCACAGCCGCAGCGCGTGCGCGCTCGACATCGCCGAGCGCACGCCGAACGCGCGCGCCTCGTAGTTGCAGGTCGCGACGACGCCGCGCTCGCCGGGCCGGCCGCCGACCGCGATCGGGCGGCCGACGAGCGACGGGTCGTCGCGCATCTCCACGGCGGCGTAAAAGCAGTCGCAATCGCAGTGGATGATCTTGCGCACCGCGGCCCGCACTTCCGCCCGGGACGCGCCGTCGGGCGCGCGAGGAGCAGCCGGCCCGGACACGCTGTCGGACAAGTTCGTCCTTCCGTGGATCTATGCGCGCAAGGGTGCGGCTCGCAGGCTGGACCGCACGCTCATTCCGTCACATTGAACAGGAGCACCGCAGCGATCTCCGGCAGCTCGATGCGCAGCCGCCACTGCCCGTCGGCCGGAAGCGGGGACGTCGCCGCGTAGCTTCCGGGCGCTTCACGCGATACCTGCGGCCGCAGCGGCGGCATGTCGCGGTCCGGCATGTCGAGCGCGACGCCGGGTTGCAGACTCGCGGGCGCCGGCTGGCCGGTCGGCGAGATCAGATCGAACGCGAAATGCACGCGGCGCTGCGCATCGACCGTCATGCGCCCCTTGACCTCCCAAGTGCTCGCAGTCCCCGAGAAGACGACGCCGCCGCGCTCGTAGCCCGGTGCGGGAGCGACCGGACCGATCGCGTTCAACCGTGCCTCGTCGTGCCTCAGGAACGGCATCGCCATGAACGCGACGATCAGCAGCAGGAACGCTGCGGCAATCACGATCGCAGCGATGCGACCACCGTTGCCGCTGGCCTGCGGACGCCGAGGCAGGCCCGAATCCCCGTCCGCCACCGCGGTCACTCCAGATCGGCGCGCCGGACGCGGCGCTGGCGCACCGCCTCGGCGAGGACGTCGAGCACGGTGAGCGTGTCTTCCCAGCCGATGCACGCGTCGGTGATGCTCTTGCCGTATTCGAGCTCCTTGCCCGGAACGAGATCCTGGCGCCCTTCCTTGAGGTGCGATTCGACCATTACGCCGATGATGCGATCCTCGCCGGCCGCCATCTGGGCGCCGACGTCGCGCGCGACCTCGATCTGCAGGCGATGCTGCTTGCGGCTGTTCGCGTGCGAGAAATCGATCATGACCTTGCCGGTGACGCCGGACGCGGCGAGCTCCTTGCATGCCGCGTCCACGCTGTCGGCGTCGTAGTTCGTGCTCTTGCCGCCGCGCAGGATCACGTGGCAGTCCTCATTGCCGAGCGTCGACACGATCGCGGAATGGCCGGCCTTCGTGACCGACAGAAAATGGTGCGGCGATTGCGCCGCCTTGATCGCGTCGACGGCGATCTTCACGTTACCGTCGGTGCCGTTCTTGAAGCCAACCGGGCACGACAGCCCGGACGCGAGCTCGCGATGCACCTGGCTTTCGGTCGTGCGCGCGCCAATCGCACCCCACGCGATCAGGTCGGCGATGTACTGCGGCGTGATCATGTCGAGGAATTCGGTGCCGGCCGGCAGCCCCATCTCGTTGATCTCCCACAGCAGCTTGCGCGCGAGCCGCACGCCTTCGTTGATGCGGAAGCTGTTGTCGAGGTAAGGATCGTTGATCAGGCCTTTCCAGCCGACCGTCGTGCGCGGCTTCTCGAAATACACCCGCATCACGATGAGCAGGTCATCCTGGCGGCGCTCGGCCTCGGCCTTCAGTTTGCGCGCATATTCGAGCGCCGCGTCGATATCGTGGATCGAGCACGGCCCGACGACGACCAGCAGCCGGTCGTCGGCGCCATAGAGGATGCGGTGGATCCCCTGCCTCGCTTCGAATGCCACTTCGGCCGCCTTCGGTGTCGCCGGAAACTCGCGCAGCACATGGGCCGGCGGAATCAGCTCCTTGATTTCCCGGATGCGGACATCATCGATGTGGATCTTGACTGAGGCGGACATGGCGAAACTCGGCTCGAGTGCGTTGGCAAGCGCACGATTCTAGCCGAAGATCGACATCCTCTGCCGCTGCGCCGCGCACCGGCGGCGCCTGCGGCGGGCGCGGGGAATAAATCGTCTGCGCTGCGTGTTCCTCCGGTGCACGCTGCCCATTCACTGAAGGGAACCCCAAATGAAGACGCTCCTCCGCCTCTCCCTGCCGCTCGCCGCGCTTCTCCTGACCGCCTGCGGCGGTATGCATCACATGGACGACGCCCGCACCGGGTCGCAGGAGTCCGCGCTCGGCCAGGGCATGCACAAGGAACGAACCGGACCGGCGATGGTTCGCGAGGGCGTGCTGACCGACGCCGACGGCATGACCCTCTACACCTTCGACCGCGATCCGGCGGATGCGAGCAAGAGCGTCTGTAACGGTCCCTGCGCGACGAACTGGCCGCCGCTGCAGGCCGGCGCGGGCGACAGGCCATCCGGGGACTGGGCGGTGATCTCCCGCGACGACGGCTCGAAGCAGTGGGCCTACAAGGGCAAGCCCGTCTATCGGTGGATCAAGGACGCGAAACCGGGCGACACGACCGGCGACGGCGTCAATGACGTGTGGCACATCGCGGTGCCGTGAGCGAGCGCCGACGGAGACCGGGAATGCTGTCGACCGAAGTCCTGCTCGCCGAGATTCCTCGCCTGCGGCGCTACGCCCGCGCGCTCACCGGCGACCCATCGCGGGCCGACGATCTCGTGCAGGACACACTCGAACGCGCGCTGTTGAAGGGCCGGCTGTGGCGGCCCGGCAGCGCGCGCGCCTGGCTCCTGACCGTGATGCACAACGTCTTCGTCAACCAGGTGCGCGCCAACGGCGCCGTCGATTACCGCGACCCGGAGGAACTTCCCGAGGTCGCGGTGCGGCCGCAGCAGCAGGACGGCATCGAACTGCGCGAACTCGAACACGTGCTGCAGCAGCTCCCGGCCGAGCAGCGCGAAGTGCTGCTGCTCGTCGGCCTCGAGGACCTCAGTTACGACGAAGCGGCGCGCATCCTCGGCTCGCCGACGGGCACCGTGATGTCGCGCCTGTCCCGGGCGCGGACACGGCTGCGCCAGCTGCTCGCCGGTCACGCCGGGAAACCCGATTATCTGAAGGTAGTGAAATAGATGCGACGCCCGATCTGCGAAGACGATCTGCACGCCTGGGTCGATGGCAGGCTCGCGCCGCCGCGCCGCGCCGAGGTCGAGGCCTGGCTCGCCGAGGACCCGGCGCGCATCGAACGGGTGAATGCATGGCGCAACGACGCGCACCAGCTCCACGCGGCCTACGATCCGGTGCTCGACGAACCGGTGCCGGCACGGCTGCGCGCCGTCGTCGACGGCCGGCCGCGGGGCGCCGGACTGCGCTCCGCGGCGGTCATTGGATGGGTGACGATGGGCGCGCTGCTCGGCGCCGCCGGCGGCTACCACGCGGGCCAGTCGATGGCGCCCGAGGTCGCCTCAGCCGCAGGACTCGCGTCGCTGCCGCGCGACGCGGCGATCGCGCACGCGGTGTTCGCGCCCGAGATCCGGCATCCGGTCGAGGTCACCGCCGACCAGGAGCAGCATCTCGTCGCCTGGCTGACCAAGCGCCTCGGCGCGCCGGTGCGTATTCCGGATCTCGCGTCCGACGGTTTCGCGCTGCTCGGCGGCCGTCTGCTGCCGGCCGCCGCGGGGCCGGGCGCGCAATTCATGTACGAGGACGACGGCGGACGGCGGCTGACGCTGTACGTGAGCGTGCGCGACGAGGACGGCGCGACGACCGCATTCCGCTACGCGCAGGAGAACGGCATCGGTGTCTTCTACTGGGTCGACGGCGGCCTCGCGTACGCGCTGTCCGGCGAGTTCGGCCGCGACACGCTGCTGCCGCTCGCGAACGCGGCCTATCACCAGCTCGCGCCGTGAGCGTATCGCAGCGCGTCGCGGGGAAGCGTGCTCCGGCGCCGCTACGCCAGCCGGCCTCAGCCCTGCTTCGGCCGGATCGCGTGCTTCGGCCGGAAGGCCTTGATGACCGCGTCGTCGGTCTCGACGTACGGCCCGCCGATCAAGTCGATGCAGTACGGAATCGCCGCGAAGATGCCAACGTGGCTCACCGAGCCGTCGGCGGCGCGCAGCCCCTCGAGCGTCTCGCGGATCGACTTCGGCTGCCCCGGCAGATTGACGATCAGGCTCTTGCCGCGGATCACCGCGACCTGGCGCGACAGGATCGCGGTCGGCACGAAGTTCAGGCTGATACGCCGCATCTCCTCGCCGAAGCCCGGCATTTCCTTGTCCCCGACCGCGAGGGTCGCTTCGGGCGTGACGTCGCGCGGCGCCGGGCCGGTGCCGCCGGTCGTCAGGATCAGTGCGCAGCCGGCGACGTCGGCGAGTTCGACCAGCGTGCGCTCGATCGTCGGCCGGTCGTCCGGAATCAGCCGCGTCTCGGCGCGCCACGCGGAAGTCAGCGCGCGGCCGAGCCAGTCGCGCAATGCCGGAATGCCCTGGTCCTCGTAGGTGCCGTCGGAGGCGCGGTCGCTGATCGAGACCAGGCCGATCGTGATTTCGTCGCTCATCAAAACTCCCTTTCGATCATTCGGCGCGCCGGCGCGCCCGACGGGCTCCCGGCGCTCATTCTTCGGCTTCATCCTGCCGATCCGTTCCCGCATCCATCGCGTCGCCGGCGTCAAGGTCGCGCAAGACGCGAAACAGTTCGCGGAACGCGCGCGGCGGCTTGTTCTGCTCGCGCTCCTTCAGCGCGTTGCGGCGCAACGTGCGCAGTTGCTGGAAATCCGCGTCCGGCCACGTCTCGGCGATCGTCTGCAAGGTCTTTTCGTCCTCGAGCAGATCGGCGCGCAGGCGCTCGAGCCGATGCTGGCGCGCGACTTCGGCTTTCGACACGCCGTTGAACACGTCGAGCTGGGCCTGGATCGGCGCCGGGTCGATGGCGCGCATGAGCTTGCCGACGTACTGCATCTGGCGCCGTCGCGCCTCGTGCTTGGTCATCCGCTTCGCGTCGCGCACCGCGTCGGCGAGCGCGTCCGGCATCGGCACTTTCTTCAGCTGATCGAGCGACAGCGCGACCAGCTGCTCGCCGAGATCCTGCAGCGCGTGCATCTCCCGCTTCAACTGGCTCTTGCTCGGCGGCAGCGGCACTCCCTCGTCGTCGCCCGGGTGCGTGTCGTCGTGGTCGGCGTGGATCATGAAAAGTACAGTCGGTGGGAACGGGGTAAGATTATAGCCTTTGCTCATCGGTCCCCCCCGCCCATGTCCGCTCAAGGCTTCTCGTTCTCTCCCGACCGCCTCCACGAAATCGCCGCCGACGTGCTGAAGTTTGCGAGGAAGCGCGGCGCGTCGGCGTGCGAAACCGACGTCTCCGAAGGCTTCGGCCAGTCGGCGACGGTGCGCAAGGGCGAAGTCGACACGATCGAATACAACCGTGACAAGGGCATCGGCGTCACGGTCTATGTCGGCCAGCAGCGCGGCCACGCGAGCACCTCGGATTTCTCGAAGGACGCGCTGCAGGCGACGGTCGAAGCCGCCGTGTCGATCGCCCGCTTCACCGCGCCCGACCCTTGCGCCGGCCTCGCCGATGCCGAACTGATGGCGAAGGACTGCCCCGACCTCGACCTGCATCATCCATGGCAATTGAGCGTCGAGGACGCGATCACCGCTGCGCGCGGCTGCGAGGAAGCCGCGTTCGCGGTGAGCCCGAAGATCACGAACTCCGAAGGCGCGAGCGTCTCGACACAGGAATCGCACTTCGTCTCCGCGAACAGCGCCGGCTTCTTCGGCGGCTACGCGAGCTCGCGGCACAGCCTGTCGTGCTCGGTGATCGCCGGCGAAGGCGACGCCATGCAGCGGGAATACTGGTACGACTCGCGCCGCGACGCCGCCGACCTGATGGACGCGGAGACGGTCGGTCGGCGCGCGGCCGAACGGGCGCTGGCGCGGCTCGGCGCGCGCCAGATCAAGACCTGTGAGGCGCCGGTGCTGTTCGAAGCACCGCTCGCGGTCGCGCTGATCGGCAACTTCGTCCACGCGGTCAGCGGCGGCACGCTGTACCGCAAGTCGTCGTTTCTGCTCGACAGCCTCGGCCAGCCGGTGTTCTCGCCGATCGTGAACATTTCCGAGCGGCCGCTGATCCCGAAGGGCTTCGGCTCGAGCGCGTTCGACAGCGACGGCGTCGCGACGCGCGAGCGCGAAGTCGTCACCGATGGTGTGCTGAACGGCTATTTCCTGTCGACGTACTCGGCGCGCAAGCTCGGCTTGCCGACGACCGGCAACGCCGGCGGCTCGCACAACCTGATCGTCGGCGCAGGTGACATGGATTTTGCGGCGCTCGTGAAGCACATGGAGCGCGGACTGATCGTCACCGAACTCCTCGGCCACGGCGTCAATTACGTCACCGGTGACTACTCGCGCGGCGCCGCGGGCTTCTGGGTCGAGAAGGGCAAGATCAAGCACCCGGTCGAGGAGATCACGATCGCCGGCAACCTGCGCGACATATTCCGCAGCATCGTCGCGATCGGCAACGACGCGCTGCCGCGGGGCGCGAAGCATTGCGGCTCGGTGCTGGTCGAGCGCATGAAGATCGCCGGGCGCTGAACGCGCGCGGCTACCGGACTCACGTCGCGCACGGCGCTCCGGCCCGCTGGCACCCTCCGGCATAGCGAACGTCATTTGCCCGGCACTTCGATAAAGGACAACAAGGAGCCATCTTGGAACGTCGCAAATTCCTCAAGAGCGCTGGCCTTGCCGGCGTGCTCGCCAGCGGCACCGCACCTGCCATCGTCAACGCTCAGGAAAACATCCGCTGGCGCCTTGCGTCGAGCTTCCCCAAATCGCTCGACAGCCTGATCGGCGCGGCCGAGACCTTCGCGAACAACGTCTCCGAGTCGACCGGCGGCAAATTCACGGTGACGGTCCACGCCGCAGGCGAACTGGTGCCCGCGTTCGGCGTCGTCGACGCGCTGCAGCAGGGCACGATCGAATGCGCGAACACCGCGCCCTACTACTTCTTCGGCAAGGACGAGGCCTTCGCGTTCGACTGCGCGATCCCGTTCGGCATGAACGCGCGCCAGCTCACCGCGTGGATGTACGAAGGCAACGGCCAGAAACTGATGCGCGATTTCTACGCGCAATACAACATCGTCAGCCTGCCGATGGGCAACACCGGCGCGCAGATGGGCGGCTGGTTCCGCAAGGAAATCAAGTCCGTGGCCGATTTCAACGGCCTGAAATTCCGCGTCGGCGGCTTCGGCGGGCGGGTGCTGGCGAAACTCGGCGTCATCTCGCAGAACATCCCGGCGGGCGAAATCTATTCCGCGCTCGAAAAGGGCACGATCGACGCGACCGAATTCGTCGGCCCGTACGACGACCTCAAGCTCGGCCTGCACCGCGTCGCGCCCTTCTACTACTACCCCGCGTGGTGGGAAGGCAGCGCGCAGACGACGCTGTACATCAACGTGAAGGCATTCAATGCGCTGTCGAAAGAGTACAAATCGATCGTGCGCCAGGCGGCGTCGGACTCGCACGTCGTCACCCAGGCCCGCTACGATGCGCACAACCCCGCCGCGCTGAAGCAGCTGATCTCCGAAGGCGCCAAGCTCCGGCGTCTGCCGAAGGAAGTCATGGACGCGGCGTTCAAGGCCTCGCGCGAGGTGTACGCCGAACTGAACGACAAGAACCCGAACTGGAAGAAGATCTACGCGGATTACTCGCGCTTCCTGCGGGAACAGTATCAGTGGACGCCGCTCGCCGAAGGCAGCTACGACCAGTACATGGCGTCGCAGAAGCTGTAAGGCCGCGCTCGGCCTGATCGTCCTGCCGGCGCCGCGGCGCCGGCGCTATCCGGCCAACCGGCGCGTTCCCACCCGCGCGTCGCACGGCGAGCGCTTTCGCCGCCGCAATCGGCGCCCGTTGCACCCGACATCCTCGTCGAGCCCTCCGACCTCCCGCGAAATACGAACCGTTAGGGTTTTCCGCGAATTTCGCCTTCCGGAGAAGCCCTGTACATTCGGCGCGATTCCAACAACAGTCGGTCGAAGGAGATATCGTGGAACGTCGTTCATTCCTGAGAAACGCAGGCATCGCGGGAGTTCTCGCTGCGGGAACCGCTCCGGCGATCGTCAAGGCCCAGCAGAACATCCGCTGGCGTCTTGCGTCGAGCTTCCCGAAGTCGCTCGAAACTCTCTTCGGGGGCGCCGAAGCGTTCGCGAAGAACGTCACGGAAGCGACCGGCGGCAAGTTCACCGTGAGCGTGCATGCCGCGGGCGAACTGGTCCCGGCCTTCGGCGTCGTCGATGCGCTGCAGCAGGACACCATCGAGTGCGCCCACACTGCGCCGTATTACTTCTTCGGCAAGGACGAAGCCTTCGCGCTCGACTGCGCGATCCCGTTCGGCATGAACGCGCGCCAGATGACCGCGTGGATGTACGAAGGCAACGGGCTCAAGCTGCTGCGCGAGTTCTACGCGCAATACAACATCGTCAACTTCGTGATGGGCAACTCGGGCGCGCAGATGGGCGGCTGGTACCGCAAGGAAATCAAGTCCGTCGCCGATCTGAACGGTCTGAAGATCCGCATCGGGGGCTTCGCCGGGCGCGTGATCTCGAAGCTCGGCGCGGTGCCGCAGAATATTCCGGCCGGCGAGATCTACCAGGCGCTCGAAAAGGGCACCGTCGACGCCGCCGAGTGGATCGGACCCTATGACGATCTGCGCCTCGGCCTGCACAAGGTCGCGAAAAACTACTACTACCCGGCGTGGTGGGAAGGCAGCACGCAGTTCTCGCTGTTGGTCAACATGAAGGCCTACAACGCGCTGTCGAAGGAATACAAGTCGATCGTGCGCCAAGCGGCCTCAGACGCCCACGTCGACGTTCTGGCACGCTACGACGCCCGCAACCCGACCTCGCTGAAGCAACTCATCGCCGAAGGCGCCAAGCTCCAGCGCCTGCCGAAGGACGTCATGGACGGCGCGTTCAAGGCGTCGCGCGAAGTCTATGCCGAGCTGAACGACAAGAACCCGAACTGGAAGAAGATCTACGCCGACTATGCGCGCTTCCAGGCCGACGCGTACCAGTGGCAAGGCATCGCCGAAGGCAGCTACGACCAGTACATGGCCGCGCAGAAGCTCTGATCCAGACCCCGGACACGGCCCGCCTCGGCGCGCCGTGTCCGCGTCCGCCGCCGGGAACGCAGCGTTTGACCTCCTTTCCCGGCGAGCCCGGCCGCGGGCCGGTGCTTGTGTCTTCTCACGTTTCAGGCAAACACCCGATGGGAACTCTGCTCAAGCTGTCACAATCGATCGACGCACTTGGCCGGCTGATCGGCAAGTCGATCATCTGGCTGGTCCTCGCCACGGCACTGATCAGCGCCGGCAACGCCGTCGCGCGCAAGGCGTTCAACATCGGCTCGAACGCCTTCCTCGAAATTCAGTGGTATCTGTTCGCCGCCGTGTTCATGCTCGGCGCCGGCTATGCGTTCCTGCAGAACGCCCACGTACGCATCGACGTGATCGCGAACAAGCTGAGCCGCCGCGTGCGCAACTATGTCGACATCTTCGGCATCATCGTCTTCCTGCTGCCGCTGTGCTATTTCATGATCACTTTCTCGTGGCCGGTCGTCCTCGGCGCCTACGTGTCCGGTGAGATGTCGTCGAACGCCGGGGGACTGATCCGCTGGCCGGTCTACGCGCTGGTGCCCGCCGGCTTCGCACTGCTGGGCCTGCAGGCGATCTCCGAACTGATCAAGCGCATCACCTTCCTGAGGGGCCTCGGACCCGACTGCCTCGCACACTCCGGGACTGACGACACCGAAGACCACATCCACGCCGCACTCGGCGACAACGTCCAGAATAACGCTGCCGGCGAGTCCAAAAAATGATTGAATTCGTCTCCGCCAACATCGCCCCGATCATGTTCGGGGTCATCATCTTCTTCTTGCTGTCCGGCTTCCCGGTCGCTTTTTCGCTGTCGGCTTGCG
>Ga0214472_10007844_pt1 | contig 11145 bp, 12 predicted proteins | sample RVTome_6_FD_207662 | JGI IMG/M metagenome (GOLD analysis project Ga0214472, IMG submission 207662) | Soil microbial communities from uranium-contaminated site in the Upper Colorado River Basin, Wyoming, United States - RVT140D175 | ecosystem: Environmental > Terrestrial > Soil > Contaminated >...
TCGTCGTTGGTCTTCGTCTGGCGCAGCTTGTCGATCAGGAAGTCGATCGCGTCGCTCGTACCCATCGGTCCGAGGATGCGGCGGAGGATGTAGATCTTCGACAGCTGGTCCTGCGGCGTGATGAGTTCTTCTTTCCGCGTGCCGGACTTCATGATGTCGAGCGCCGGGAAGGTCCGCTTGTCGGCGATCTTCCGGTCAAGGACGATCTCGGAGTTGCCCGTGCCCTTGAACTCTTCGAAGATGACCTCGTCCATGCGGCTGCCTGTATCGATCAGCGCGGTCGCCACGATCGTCAGCGAGCCGCCATTCTCGACATTGCGCGCCGCGCCGAAGAACCGTTTCGGGCGTTGCAGGGCGTTGGCGTCGACACCGCCGGTCAGCACCTTGCCGGAAGAGGGAACGGTCGTGTTGTAGGCGCGGCCGAGGCGCGTGATCGAGTCGAGCAGGATGACGACATCGCGCTTGTGCTCGACGAGGCGTTTGGCTTTCTCGATCACCATTTCGGCGACCTGGACGTGGCGCGTCGCCGGCTCGTCGAAGGTCGAGGCGACGACTTCGCCTTTCACCGTGCGGCGCATGTCGGTCACTTCTTCCGGGCGCTCGTCAATCAGGAGAACGATCAAGTAGCACTCGGGGTGGTTCTCTTCGATCGCCGCGGCGATGTTCTGCATCAGAACCGTTTTACCGGTCCGGGGCGGGGCGACGATCAGGGCGCGCTGGCCCTTGCCGATCGGAGCGACGATGTCGATGACGCGGCCGGAGCGATCCTTCTTGGTCGGATCGCGGCTTTCCATTTTCAGGCGGCGGTCCGGATAGAGCGGTGTCAAGTTGTCGAAATGGACCTTCTTGTTGGCCTTGTCCGGATCCTCGAAATTGATCTGGCTGACATCGGTCAGCGCAAAGTAGCGCTCGGAGTCCTGCGGCGCGACGATCGGGCCTTCGACGGTATCGCCGGTGCGGATGTTCGCCTTCTTCAGGACTTCCGGGCTGACATAGATGTCGTCCGGGCCGGGCAGGTAGTTCGATTCCGGCGAGCGCAGGAAACCGAAGCCATCCACGAGGACCTCAAGCACACCCTGGCCGGTGATCTCGACTTCGCTGTCCGCCAGCTCTTTCAGGATTGCAAACAGCATATCCTGGGTACGCATTGAGGACGCATTCTCAACCTCCAGCTCTTCGGCGTAGAGCAGGAGCTCTTCAGGTGATTTGGCTTTGAGTTCGCGCAGCGTGACGCTGGTCAGGTTATCAAGCATCGAGGAGGCCATTCGGGCTGGGTCCGGATTTTGGATGTGTCTTAGGGGGGTGCCGGTCAGGGAAAATTTCGAGGCGCCACGAGGATGGGGCGCACCGGCATGCGCCTCTCATCGCCAATTTGTTCCGAAAGGTCAAGCCGTATTGGCTGGGCGGTCAGAAGGGTTTCACAATAACCAGGATCACGGCGCCGATCATCAACAGGAACGGCACTTCGTTCATCATGCGCAGGCGCCTGGCTTCCACGGTGCCGGTCACCGCATCGACCTTCTTGCCGAGCCCGATGAAATAGCCGTGCAACCCGCTGATTCCCAGAACGAGCACCAGTTTGGTGTGGAACCACGGCTCCAGCAGGATCCGCCCCCCCCGCTGCCAATCCAGGTACACCAAAAGGACCCCGAGCACCCAGACAAGTATGAGGCTTGGATTCAGGATGATGCGTTTCAGCCGTGAAGATGCATCCTTCATCGTCTCGAACAGGGGCTCGCCCGGCCGGCTCGACAATTGGTGGATCTTGTAGCGCGGATAGACCAGCATTCCGGCCATCAGGGCGATGACAAACACAAGGTGCGCTGCCTTGATCCAGGGATAGATATCCATGCTGCCCTCTCAGAGTGCGGGTCTGTTGACCCGTTTGCCAGCTTTTTGCTGTGTGACCGCATGCGGGCATCCCGTCCAGTCCGCAGGGCAAAGCCGGCCGCCGGCGCAGGAACGGATCGCGGATTTCATCTCAAGCGCTGCCAGGGTTTCGCCAACAAGGGTCTGGATGAAACCGGGATGGGTGCCGAGCGCTGCCACACGGGTGTAGCTCGCCGCACCCGCCGCTTCGGCCAGCAACCGGTATTCCTCGCCGAGTTCGACCAGCGTTTCGATATGTTCGGACACGAACGCAATCGGGGCGATCAGGATGTTCTTGCCGGCCCTGGCGGCGCGTTCGACTTCTGCGTCCGTCGCCGGGCCGATCCATTTCAGGGGGCCAACACGCGACTGGTAGCATTGCACGACTTCCCAATGCGCCGGCACGCGGCCCGCAATCATTTCGGCAAGCGCTTCGCATTGCCACTGATAGGGATCGCCGGCCTTTACCACTTTTTCCGGCAGGCCGTGGGCGGAAAGGAGCAGCGTCACTTGCTCGGGCGAGCCCGCCGCCGCATGCGCCTCTAGAATGCGCTCGACATGCGCCGACACGAAATTCTCCTCGAACGGATAGCAGCAGACTGCGCGCGTCTTGCCTTTGAAGGCAGCTTTCCAGGCCGCGATGGAGGAACCGGTCGTCGTCGTCGAGAACTGCGGATAAAGCGGCAGGAGGACAATTTCGTCGGCGCCCCAGCGTTTCACCTCGGCGGCGGCGGCCCGCGTCAGCGGATGCCAGTAGCGCATCGCGATGACGCACCGGACCTCGTCCCCCGGAAGGGCCTTGGCAAGTTCCGCTTCAAGAACAGCGGATTGCGCTTCGGTTTCGCGGAGGAGGGGAGAGCCCCCGCCTGCATCCATCATCGCGTAGTTCTTGATGACAGCCGGCGCGCGCGAGCGCGAAATCAGCCGCGCCAGCAGCCAGCGGACGGGAAGCGGCGCGCGGATGATTGCCGGGTCGCGGAACAGGTTCTGCAGGAAGGGCTGCACCGAAGACGGTTTGTCCGGACCGCCGAGATTGAACAATACGACGGCGATTCTGCGACCCATGCCCTATCCCTTGCGAATCCGGTTCAGCACGCGCTCAACATGCGCGATCGGCGTTTCCGGACGAACACCGTGACCGAGATTGAAGATATGGGGCCGTCCCTTGTAGGCGTCCAGCAGGGCGTCCACCCGTGCGTCAAGACGCGCGCCGCCTTCGATCAGCAGCAGCGGGTCCAGATGGCCCTGTACGGGGAAATTCGTCGGCAGTTCGCGGTTGATGAATTTTGGCGAAGCGGCGGTATCGAGACCAACCGCTGTGATGCCGGTCGCCGTGACATAATCCGGCACCATCACACCCGCGCCGCGCGGAAAACCGATGATCGGTACCGACACACCCATCGCCCGCAGCCGCGCGACCAGTTTCTTCGTGGGCGCAATGACCACTTCTTCGAAGAGGTTGTCCGGCAGGCCTTCAGCCCAGCTGTCGAACAGCATCAACGCGTCAGCGCCGGCTTCAACCTGGCGGGCGAGATAGTGCGCCGTCGCTTCGCCCACGAGATCCATCGCTGCGGCGAGGTCGCCTGGCCGCCCATGCGCCCACCGCCAGGCCATAGACTTGTCGGTCTTGCCGCGGCCCTCGACGGCATAGAGCGTTACCGTCCAGGGCGACCCGGCAAATCCTATCAGCGCGGTCTCCTTTGGTAGCTGCGCCTTCACCCGGGCCACCGTCTCATAGACCGGGGACAGCTTGTCGGCGGCCGCCTGCGGTTTGACGCGGGCAAGGTCGGTTGGAGACGAGATCACCTCAACCACGGGGCCTTCGCCTTTCTCGAAAGCGACTCCGAGACCCATTGCATCAAGGATGAGCAGGATGTCAGCGAACAGGATTGCTGCGTCCATGCCATACCGGCGAACCGGCTGCAGCGTCGCTTCAGAAGCCAGCGAAGGCGTATAGCAGAAATCCAGAAAGTCGCGGGCCCGGGCGCGCGTCTCCAGATATTCTGGCAAGTGCCGTCCAGCCTGCCGCATCATCCACACAGGGGGAGGGGAGACAATTTTGCCCGAAAGCACTTCGAGGAATTTCTTGCCCGGCGCTGCCACCATACCCACCCCTTTCCATCCCAAATCAAACCAGCCCGTGAGGGCGCTTATAATTATGATACCCGGAAATGCTTGGAGAGCTTGGTTTCAACGCCTTTGTCCACCGAAATCCACAACAGAGTCACAGTGGCAGCGCGCCTCGGAAGTAAACGAAATCTTTACGAGTCTCAAAGGTTAACGCTGGGTTAACGCCCCCCGCGGAATCACAGCACGGAACAAGCCGGGATCAGGCGGGAGTCGAATTCGCCCAACTGTGGAATGCGTGTGACTCCCTGTGACTCACCGCTCAATCCACAGGCGAGTCACAACCCTTGTGCAAAGCGGGAAGCCCCGGCAAGAGAAGCGGCATGACACGCCCGACCCGGCCCGCCATCTACTTCAATGTCCACCTCGTCTCGGACTCCACGGGCGAGACGCTGAACGCTGTTCAGCGGGCGGCCTGCGCGCAGTTCGAGAATGTGCAGCCGCTGGAACACAATTACTACCTTGTCCGCTCTGAGCGCCAGCTCGAACGCGTGACCCGCGAAATCGAGGCAGCGCCCGGCGTCGTCTGGTACACGATTTCGGACGCCGCGCTGCGCGGGCGGCTGGAAGCCTTCTGCCGTGAGCGGAGCATCCCGACCCTCCCGGTCCTTGATCCGTCGATTGCCATGCTGAGCCGCCACTTGGGCGTCTCGGCCAATAACCGCGTCGCCGGCCAGCACGCGATGGACGAGGAATATTTCGACCGGATGGAGGCGATCAACTTCACGCTCGCCCATGATGACGGCCAGAACGCCGAAAGCCTGATCGGGGCCGACGTGATCCTGCTGGGCGTCAGCCGGACTTCGAAAACGCCGACATGCGTCTACCTCGCCAACCGCCAGGTACGCGCCGGTAACATCCCGCTCGTGCCCGGTGTGCCGTTGCCAGACTTCCTCGAGAAGGTTGGCGACAAGGGCCCCCTCGTCGTTGGCCTCAAGATCTCGGCCGAACGCCTCGTTCAGATCCGCCGCCAAAGGCTGATCTCCCTGAACCAGGAAGATGCCGGCGATTATGCCGACGAGGAAGCCGTGCGCGAGGAAATCACGCAGGCGAACCGTCTTTTCCAGCGCAACCAGTGGAAAACCATCGATGTGTCGCGCCGTTCGGTCGAAGAAACCGCCGCCGCCATTTTGAACCTCCTCAGTGAACGCAGGGGTCACCTGTGAGCCCGGCCGTCATTCTCGCTTCCGGCAGCGCCAGCCGCCGCGCCTTGTTGGCCGCCGCCGGTGTCGAGGCCGAAGCGGTTGCGCCCAATGTCGACGAAGAGTCCTTCCGCGCCGCGCTCCGCGCCGAGGGCGTGCCGGTTCGCGACCAGGCGATGCAGCTCGCCGAAATGAAGGCCGTGCGGGTCTCGCAAAGCCGGCCGGGTCTCGTCATCGGCGGCGACCAGATGCTTGCGCTCGGAGATGAAGCCTTCGACAAACCCTGCAACCTCGCTGAGGCCAGGAGCCATCTCACGCGCCTGTCGGGCCAAAGCCACACGCTGGAGACAGCCATCGTCGTCTATGAGGAAGGCCGCCCGGTCTGGCGCCATCTGGCGCGGCCGAAGCTCACCATGCGGCCGCTCTCGGCGGAGTTCATCGACGATTATGTTGGCAAATGCGGCGACAGGCTTCTCGCCACGGTCGGCGCCTACCAGCTGGAAGGCCTTGGCGCCCAGCTCTTCTCGCGCATCGAAGGGGATTATTTCTCAATCCTTGGCCTGCCGCTCCTACCCTTGCTCGACTATCTCCGCATCCGGAAGGTACTGCCGCAATGACCGGTCTGCTCGGCGTCATCGGAGATCCCGTCGCGCATTCGCTGTCGCCCTATATCCACAATTATTGGCTGCGCGAGCACGGCATCAATGCAGTCTATGCCGCGCTGGAAGTGAAGACCGGCGAGCTTGCCGCTTCGCTCGGCTCGCTGCTGGCGCATGAGGCGATCGGGTTGAACGTTACCCTTCCGCACAAGGAAGAGGTGCTGCGCCTCGCCGCCCGGGCCAGCGACACGGCGCGGCGGCTCGGCGCGGCCAATACGCTGTCGCGAACCGGTGAAGGCACATGGGAGGCCGACAATACCGACGCGCCCGGCTTTGCGTTGACCCTCGACTATGGCGACATAGCCGTTGAGGGCCGCGAGGTCTTCCTTCTCGGGGCAGGGGGCTCCGCGCGCGCGGTGGCCGACGTGCTGGCGCGGCGCGGTGCCCGCCTGACCATTTGTAATCGGACGATGGCACGCGCCGAAGCGCTGGCGCTCGATCTTGCACCGGCCGCCCGGATCCTGCCCCTGGAGGACGGACTGAAACAGGCAGACCGGGCCAGCGTCGTCATCAATACCTTGAGCCTCGGCCATGGCGGCGGCAGACTGACGCTGCCGGAAAGCGCCGGCGGCATCTTCTACGACATCAGCTACGGCAAGGGCGCCGCGGCCAGTCTGGCAGAAGCCCAGCGAAAAGGCTGGCGCACGCTCGACGGGCTTGGCATGCTGGTCGCGCAGGCGTCCCTCAGTTTCAAACTCTGGTTCGGTGTGACGCCTGACCTCGCGACCGCCCATACCCGCGCCCGGTCGCTTCTGGAGGCAACCCGATGATCATCCTTGGGCTGACAGGTTCGATCGGCATGGGAAAATCGGCCACCGCGAATCTCTTCCGCGAAGCCGCCATCCCGGTCTACGACGCGGACGCCGCCGTGCACGCGCTCTATGCTGCAGGCGGCGCGGCGGTCGAGCCGATCGAGGCGGCCTTTCCGGGTGTCGTTGAAGGCGGCGCGGTGGACCGGGCGAAGCTGCGCACCCGCGTCCTCGACAACCCTGATGCGATGAAGCTGCTGGAAGGCATCGTCCATCCGCTCGCCGGGGAAGCCCAGCTGCATTTCCGCCGGAAGGCCCACGGCGAAGGCGCAGCCTTTGCAGTGCTCGACATTCCGCTCCTGTTCGAGACCGGCGGCGAGCGCCGCTGCGATTACACCCTCCTCGTCACCGCGCCTGCTCAGGTGCAGCGCGAACGCGTGCTCGCCCGGCCCGGTATGACACCGGACGATTTCGAGGCGATCCTCGCGCGCCAGATGCCGGACAGTGAAAAGCGCGCCCGGGCCGATTTCATCCTGTCGACTGCGCACGGCTTCGACTTTGCCCGCGACCATGTTCGCGCCATAGTGGCCCTGATGATTCGCCTCGCCGACGAGAGAAGCTCATGACGACCAGGATCCGCGAAATCGCCTTCGACACCGAGACGACAGGCCTTGATCCTGCCCAGGGCGAGCGCGTCATCGAGATCGGCGCCGTCGAGTTGATCAACCACATCCCGACCGGGCGCACTTTCCAGCGCCGGATCAATCCCGGCCGGCCGGTTTCCGAGGCGACGATCCGCATCACCGGCATCACGGATGCAGACCTTGTCGATTGCCCGCCCTTCGAACATCCGGACATAGTGGACGCCTTTCTCAGCTTCCTCGGCGATGCCACGCTCGTGGCCCACAATGCGTCGTTCGACCGGGGCTTCCTGAACGCAGAGCTGGAACGCTGCGGGCGGGCGCCGATCGGGGAATCGCGCTGGGTCGACACGGTCGCCATGGCCCGCAAGCGCTTCCCCGGCGCCCCGGCCAGCCTCGATGCGCTCTGCAAACGGTTCGACATTTCCCTCGAAAGCCGCACCTTCCACGGCGCGCTGCTCGACAGCCAGCTTCTGGCCAGCGTCTACCTCGAACTCCTCGGCGGGCGCGCCCGGGCGTTCAGCTTCGACGGCGGCAATGGCGCCGAAGGCGGTGTTTCGCGCCCACCGGCGCAGCAGCGTCCGCAGCCTCTGGCGCCGACAGCTTCAGAAGAAGAGCTGGCGGCTCATGCCCGGTTCATCGAAAAGTTGGGCGCCGGTGCGATCTGGAAAACCGCTGGCTGACGCTCAGGCCGGCGCGGTTCCCGCGCGTTCGGCGGCCTTGCGATACTGCGCCTGGTAGAGCTGCACGAAATCGACCGGGTCGATCAGCAGGGGCGGGAAGCCGCCTTCGCGCGTGATCTCGGCGATGATCCGCCGTGCGAACGGGAACAAGAGGCGCGGGCATTCGATCAGCAGCATCGGCTCGATCTGCTTCTCGGTCACGTTCGACAGCTGGAACAGGCCGGCATAGTCGAGCTCCGTGATGAACAGCGTCGTTTCGCCCGACAGCGCCTTGGCCGAAAGCTTCAGCGACACTTCAAACAGGCCGTTGCCATCAACATGCGGCGAGGCGCCAACATCGATGCCAAGGTCGATATTCGGCTGCGTCTGAACCGGGGCATGACCCGGATTCTCGAATGACAGGTCTTTTACATACTGCCCAAGGACGCGAAGCGAAGGCGCCGGAGAGGCTGCGCTGTCTGGCATGGGGTTTGCGGGGGCGCTGGTATCTGTCATTATTGAACCTCTACTGATCGGGTTCCGCGCCTAGCATGCGCCCCTTGGCCGCGCAACGCAAAGGCTGGCACCCTTCGCTGGCCTGCACTATCTACCGAGAACACCTGTGGATCAATTGAGGAACCCGCCGCTAAAATGTCCAACCCCGTGATCGAAGTCCTCATTCTGGCTGCCGTGGCGCTCTTCGTGCTCTGGCGGCTGTATGTTGCGCTCGGGCGGGGCGGGGACGAACGGCCGATGCAGCGTCCCGCGCCGGCGCCGGAACAGCGCGGCGGGTCGCCGGATGCAACCGTGCCTCCGCCGCGCCGCACCGAACCCGAGCGCCCGGTTTTCACCGGTCCTGCCGCTGGAGGCCTCGAGGACATCTACAACGCAGACCGGTCCTTCTCGGCGGAAGATTTCCTGCGCGGCGCCAAGGCCGCCTATCAGATGATCGTCGGCGCCTATACCCGCGGCGACCGCGCGGCGCTTCGCCCGCTGCTGGATGACGACGTCTTTGAGGCCTGGGACGCCGCGCTGACTGCGCGCGAAACGTCGGGAGACCGCGCCTTCGAACTCCTGCGGGTCAAGCGCGCCGAGATCGACAAGGCCGAGCTGGACGGGCGCATCGCCCGCGTCTGGGTCCGCTACGAAGCCGATCTCGGGGATGGCGAAACCACCCGCACGGCCCGGGAGATCTGGACCTTCAAGCGCGACACGGCTTCCGGCGACCCGAACTGGCTGCTGGACGACGTCGACGTCGCCGCCTGATTACAATACCGGAAGGCTCACGTCAGAGGCGAATGGGCGGGTGACAGGGGCCCGTGTTTCGCGGCATATGCGGGGCCATGCGAGCCTTCAGATACATCCTGCCTGCCGCCCTTTTGCTGGCCGCCTGCCAGACCCAGCCCGCCCCGATCGATCAGCGCGTTCCTGTTCCGGCCGAGCCCGGAGCCTCGCTGCCGCCTTCGGCCAGTCCGGCGACCTATCTCGAACTGCCGGGCTGGAGCCAGGCGCCGCTGGACGCGCCCGTTGAAGCCTTCCGCCGCACTTGCGACCGCTTCACCCGCCGCGCCTGGGATGCGCCGCTCTCGCGCAGCGCGCCTTGGGCCGGCACCGCCGGTGACTGGCAACCGGCCTGCGCCGCGCTCACCGCCGCGCCGGATGAGGCGGCCGCGCGGGCCATATTCGAGACCCAGTTCGTCCCCCTCGAGATCATCGACCGGGAAGGCAAGGCGCGGTTCACCGGTTATTTCGAGCCGAGATATGAGGCCCGCCGCGCGCCGGAGCCGCCGTTCACCGAGCCGGTCTTCGCACTGCCGCCCGATTTTGTGGCGAACGGGGACAGCCCGCTGCAACGCCTCGCCGACGGCTCGACCCGGCCCTATCCTTCGCGCGCCGACATCACCGCGCGGGGCGGCCCGGCCATCGCCTACGCCCACCCGGCCGATGTCTTCTTCCTGCAGGTCCAGGGCTCCGGCCGGCTTACCTTTCCGGATGGCACCACGCTGCGCGCTGCCTATGCCGCGCATAATGGCCAGCCCTTCAAGTCGGTCGCCAACTGGCTGATCGAGACCGGCCGCATCACCCGGGCTGAAGGCTCGATGCAGGGCATCCGCGGCTGGATGGACCGCGCCAGCCCCGCCGAAGTGCGCGAGGCGATGAACGTCAATTCGCGCTTCGTCTTCTTCCAGTCGCTGCCCGAAGGCGATCCGGAACTCGGCCCGAACGGCGCCCACAACGCGGCGCTGACGCCGCTCGGCTCGATGGCAGTCGATCCGGAATTCCACGCGCTTGGCGTCCCCATGTTCGTGCAGACCACCGCGCCCGGCCTTGGCGGAGACTGGTCCGGCCTCCTCATCGCGCAGGATACCGGCGGCGCGATCAAGGGCCCGGTCCGGGGCGATATTTACTTCGGCACCGGCTTCGACGCCGGCAACCGGGCCGGAACAATGAATGCGCCGGGCCGCCTCTGGGTCCTCCTGCCGCGCGCCGTTGCAGCCCGGATGTTCGAAGCCGGTCTTGTCGCAAGCTTGACCGTACCGGGCCAACCAGGCTGATGACCCGCCGGACCCTGTCGCCGGAAGAGGCCCGCGCCTGGGCGCGCGTTGCCGCGACGGTCAAGCCGATAGGTCCGCGCGCGGGTGATCTGGAAGAATTCTCCGAAGCGCTCGGCGCCGGTCAAACCGAGATTGATGCGCCCGCGCCGCCCGCCGCGCCGAGGGTCGCGAAATCCGGCAAGCCCAGGCCCTCCGGGCTGCCAGCGGAGCGGAGCGGCGAAAAGAAAGTCCGGCGGGGCAGGCTCTCGATCACCGCGACCTTCGACCTGCACGGCCATACCCAGGCAAGCGCCGCCCGCGCGCTGCCCGCTTTCCTTGAACGTCAGCAGACGGAAGGCGCGCGCTGCGTCCTGGTGATCACCGGGAAGGGGCGGGAAGGGCAGGGGGTGCTGCGCCGCAACTTCCTGCTCTGGCTCGAATCGCCCGCGGCGCGGCGCCTTGTCTCCGGATACGCGGAGTCGCACCCCAAGCATGGCGGCGCCGGGGCGTTCTATGTGTTCCTCAGGGCAGAGGCTCAGCCGCGCTGAGCCACCAGCACTTCGGCCACCTGGACCGCGTTCAGGGCTGCACCCTTGCGCAGGTTGTCGCCGGTCACGAACAGCGCGAGGCCATGTTTCACGCTCCGGTCCGGCCGGATGCGCCCGACATAGACCGGGTCACGCCCCGCCGCATCCAGCGGGTTCGGCACATCGGCCAGCACCACGCCCGGCGCGGCCTTCAGAATGCGGGTCGCTTCCTCGG
>Ga0214472_10007845_pt1 | contig 11145 bp, 6 predicted proteins | sample RVTome_6_FD_207662 | JGI IMG/M metagenome (GOLD analysis project Ga0214472, IMG submission 207662) | Soil microbial communities from uranium-contaminated site in the Upper Colorado River Basin, Wyoming, United States - RVT140D175 | ecosystem: Environmental > Terrestrial > Soil > Contaminated >...
GAGAGCCTGGTCGACGGCATCCGCCGCGCGACCGACGTCATGATGGCGGGCAAGGTGGCGGTGGTGAACGGCTTCGGCGATGTCGGCAAGGGTTCGGCCGCGTCGCTCCGGAACGCCGGCTGCCGGGTGATGGTGAGCGAGGTCGATCCGATCTGCGCCCTGCAGGCCGCCATGGAAGGCTACCAGGTGGTCACCATGGACGACGCCGCCCCGATGGGCGACATCTTCGTGACCGCCACCGGCAACATCGACGTCATCACGGTCGAGCACATGCGGGCCATGAAGGACCGCGCGATCGTCTGCAACATCGGCCACTTCGACAACGAGATCCAAGTCGACGCGCTGAGGAACTTCAAATGGTCCAACGTCAAGCCGCAGGTCGACGAGATCGAGTTCCCGGACGGCAAGCGCATCGTGCTGCTGGCCGAGGGGCGGCTGGTCAACCTCGGTTGCGCGACCGGGCACCCGAGTTTCGTGATGAGCGCCTCCTTCACCAACCAGGTGTTGGCGCAGATCGAGCTGTGGTCCAAACCGGACGCCTATGACAAGGACGTCTTCGTGCTGCCCAAACAGCTCGACGAGAAGGTCGCCGCCCTGCACCTGGATAAGGTGGGCGCCAAGCTGACCAAGCTCACGGAAAAACAGGCGGCCTACATCGGCGTTTCGAAAGACGGCCCGTTCAAGGGCGATGCCTACCGTTATTAGGTCCGTTACGGCCTGAATCGGTCCCCGCCCGACTCTCACGCCGGCGGTCTCCGGCAGGAGGGCCGGTTCGCTTCAGTGCGGGTTGGCCAGCAAGACCTCGGACTCCTGCGGCAGTCCTAGCTCGGCCACTTCGTGGTGGCTGTCGGCGGACTGAACCGATGCGGCCGAATAGGGGTAGCCGACCGAGAACTTCTGCTCGAACTCGACGAAGCGCTCCTGCCAGGCCGGGCGGACAGGGTCGAGCCTGCGGGCAAGCTCGAGGTCCCGGCGGGCGTTCTCCTGATCCTCGAGGATCCAATAGGCGAAGGCGCGGCTGTCCAGGGTTTCCGGGTCGTTCGGGGCGAGGCCGAGACTGGCATCGCAGTCCGCCAGGGCCCGATCGCCATAGCCCATGAACCCGAACAGCCAGCAGCGGTTGGCGTAGGCCGGAGCATAGGCGGGATCGAGCCGAATGGCCGTGTCGTAGTCCCGCAGGGCCTGCACGAACGCGCCCTTCGCGAGGTGGGCCAGGCCGCGGTTCGCGTAGGCGACCGCGTAGTCGGGAGTGATCGCAAGCGCCCTGTCGTAATCCTCGATCGCGCTGTCCGGGTCGCCCGTGGCGTGATGCGCGACGCCTCGGTTGTTGAGGGCGATGGCCAGCTTGCCGCCCCTCACACCGTCTTCGTCGATGCAGCGGGTGTAGAACTCGATCTCGCGGTCGTGAGTGCCCGCCTGGTAGGCGGCCTCACCCTTCAGGCAGTTTTCCAACGGCGCCGCTGCGGCGCGGCCGAGCGCCAAGCCCGAACCGAGGATCAGGACCGCGAGCGCGCGCAGGGTAAACATTGGTCGATGTTCGGCCAGCCGGTTGGGCGTGCGGATCGGGCTTCGATTCGGCCCGGGTCAGCCTGCGATGACGTGCGAAACGGCCACGACGGACAGCGCCCACAGCGACAGGCATGCCGACAGAGTGAAAACTGCGCTTTTCATGAGTCCTGCAATCCCCCAAGAAATACAATGCGGACTTCAACCGAGCACTTGAATAATTTGGTAATAATAATGCCATATTTACGGTTTGTCAATATAAATTTAAGTAATAATTAACTATACAGAGCAACGTTTCTTAACCTTGAATGTTAAGCATCGCTGAATATTTGTCCTCGCATCCGGCCCTGTTGGGTCCGATGAGGGCGCGAGCTGCCGCTTCGGCGGCGGCGACACCCGGCGCTTGTTTCGACTCGATACCATTGCTTACACTTCCGCTCTTCGGTGAGCCCTGGTACCAGCGGCGAAGCGCGCAACATGAGGCCCCGTCGCCCACATGCCGGTTGAAATCCTTGCAGCCCTGATCACCGCGTTCATCGCGGTGCTCGTTGCGGCGCTCTATGGGCTGCGCCAGCGGGTGCGCGCGGCCGAGGCGCGTATGGAGTTGGCCCACCTCGGTCAGAAGCTGAAGAACATCGGCACGGAGGTCGCCGGCACCATTGCCCAGGCCGAGGCAGAGCGCGATGCCGCCCTCGCGATTCTCGACGCCCTGCCGACGCCGATCTGGCGGCGCGGGGCCGATCACGCCCTGGCCTACTGCAACCGCGCCTATGCGGCGGCGGTGGGGCGCGACGCCGGGAGCGTGGTGAGCGAGGCGACCGAGCTGCCGGGCAGGGCCCAGGCCGGCGTCAGCCGCGCGCTCGCCCGGCGCGCCCTGGAGACCGGCGAGCCGGCCTCCGAGCGTCTGCACGTGGTGGTGGCGGGCGAGCGGCGTCTCATGGAACTGTTCGAGACCCCGCTATCCGCCAGAGACGGGGCGGAGCCGTCCGAAGCCGGCGCCGGCGATACCGTCGGCCTGGCGCTCGACCGGACCGCCAGCGAGGAGCTGCGCAGCGAGCTGAAGCGGCACATCGAGGCCCACGCCGAAGTGCTGGAGGCGCTCGGCAGCGGCATCGCCATCTTCGGCCCGGACATGCGCCTCAAGTTCTTCAACACCGCTTACGCCCGCCTGTGGGGTCTCGAAGAAGGGGCGCTCAGGGGCGAGCCCCATCTCAACGACATCCTCGAGCTGCTGCGCGAGCGGCGGCGCGTGCCCGAGCAATCGGACTTCCCGGCCTACAAGCGCGAGCAGGAGCGCCGCTTCAGCACGTTGATCGAGCGGCTGGAGGATCTGTTGCATTTGCCCGACGGGACGACCTTGCGCCTGACGGCGACGCCCCACCCCTTCGGCGGCGTGCTGATGTCGTTCGAGGACGTCACCGACCGCCTGGCGCTGGAGCGGTCCTACAACACCCTGATCGCCGTGCAACGCGAAACGCTCGACCATCTGTTCGAGGGTGTTGCGGTCTACGGCGCCGACGGCCGGCTCAAGCTGTTCAATCCGGTCTACGCGCGGCTCTGGAGCCTGTCCGAGAGCTTCCTGAGCGGCGAGCCGCACGTGCGCGAGGTGGTCCCCGAGACCCGCGCCTATTTCGATATCCCGGACGAGGACTGGCCGGCCCTGATGGATCGAATCGTCGGGCAATCGACCGAGCCCAACGCCCGCGGCCGGCGCCGCGAGCGGGCCGACGGCTCGGTGATCGAATGGGCCCAGGTCCCGCTGCCCGACGGCGCCAACCTCTTCACCTTCCTGGACGTGACGGATTCGACCCGGGTGGAGCGGGCCTTGCGGGAACGCAACGAGGCGCTGGAGACCGCCGACCGGCTGAAATCGGAGTTCATCGCCAACGTGTCCTACGAGCTGCGCACGCCGCTCAACGCCATCGTCGGTTTCGCCGAGATCCTCGAGAACCAGTACTTCGGCGAGCTCAACGAACGGCAGCTGGAATACAGCCAGGCCATCGTCGAGTCCTCGCAGCGCCTGCATACCCTGATCAACGACATCCTCGACCTGGCCACCATCGAGGCCGGCTACCTGCGCCTCGACCTCGACGAGGTACATCTCTATCCGCTGCTCGAGAGCGTCTACAATCTCGGCTTCGAGCGGGCCCGCAACCGCGGCATCGAGCTGATGCTCGACTGCGAGAGCGATATCGGGTCGCAGACCGCCGACGAGCTGCGGCTCAAGCAGGCGCTGTTCAATCTGCTGTCCAATGCGGTGAAGTACACGCCGGAGGGCGGCCGCGTAACCCTGAGCGCACGCCGCCGGGACGACGGCGTCGAGCTGTCGGTGGCCGATACCGGCGTGGGCATCGCGGAGGTGGACCAGGACCGGATTTTCGAGAGCTTCGAGCGTGCCGGCGGCCGCCGCCAGTCGGGCGCGGGACTGGGCCTGTCGCTGGTGAAGCGGTTGATCGAGCTGCACGGCGGCAGGGTCACCCTCAAATCCAAGGCCGGCGAGGGCACCTGCGTCACCTGCTTCATCCCCGCGCATCCGCCGCCCCAGGACTCGGCGACGCCGGACGAGGCGGTGCCCGGCGACGAGATCGCCGAACCGGTCGCCGCCCCGGAAGCCGCGGCGGGACAGTGAGCCGCATCCATCAGGTCGGAAGCGAGGACCTGCTGATCGGCCGCGACCGAGGGTCGCCGCAGCCCCGGTCGCGAGGCGCGCCCCGGCGCCGGTTGTCCCGGCGTCGGGCGGCGGCTAAAAGGGCCCGGATGACTCCTGGCATAGATCATGTACCGGGAACTCTGGGGATGGCGCTGCCGGACGAGGCGGCGACTCTCGCGCTCGCGCGGTCCCTGGCCGGCCTCCTCCGCGCCGGCGACGTCGTGTTCCTGATCGGCGATCTGGGCACCGGCAAGACCACCTTCGCGCGGGGTCTGATCAACGCCTTGCCGCGGGCCGACGACGAAGCGTCGGGCATGGCTCGGGGCGACGAAGAAGTGCCCAGCCCCACCTTCACGCTGGTGCAGATCTATGAGCGCCGGCCGGCGCCGGTCTGGCACGTCGACCTCTATCGTCTGGAGCGGCCGGAGGAGGTCGAGGAACTGGGACTCGACGAGGCGGCCGGCGAGGCGATCACCCTGGTCGAATGGCCGGACCGCCTGGGCCGACGCGTGCCGGCGGACAGGTTGGAGGTCCGGTTGAGCTATGGCGAGTCCCGCGACGCCAGGTCCGTGGTGCTGGCCGGCTATGGCGGATGGCGCGAGCGTCTCGCCGCGATCGCGACCGGCGACCGGCCCGCCGCTTCGGCGACGGCCCCGGCCGAGCGGTGACCGATGGGTGATCGCGCCGACCATATCGCCGCCTTCCTGGCGCAAGCCGGCTGGGCCAAGGCCTCGCGCCGTCCGCTGGCGGGCGATGCCTCGTTCCGCCGGTTCGAGCGACTCAGCCTGGGCGCGCGCCGCGCGGTGCTGATGGTTGCGCCGCCGCCGCACGAGAACGTGGACGCCTTCCATCGGGTCGAGCGCCTGTTGCTCACTCTCGGCCTGAGCGCGCCGCGGCCGCTCGCGGTCGACCCCGCCGCCGGCCTGATGCTGCTGGAGGACTTCGGCGACCGCACCTTCACCCGGGCGCTGGCCGAGGGCGCCGACGAGTGGGCGCTCTACGAGCTCGCCGTCGATGTCCTGATCGACCTGCACGCCAGGGCCGACGCGGCCGCCCTCGCCGCCGAACCCTTGCCCGACTATGACGACGAGCGCCTGCTGGCAGAGGCCGTGCTGCTGACCGACTGGTATCTGCCGGCGCTGCGCGGCGCCGCGACGCCTGCGGCGGTGCGCGAGGCTTACGTCGCGGCCTGGCTCGACGTCTTCCCGCTCGCGCGCCGCATCCCTTCGACCCTGGTTCTCAGGGATTACCACGTCGACAACCTGATGGTGCTGGACGGGCGCCCCGGCGTCGCCGGCTGCGGCCTGCTCGACTTCCAGGACGCGGTCATCGGGCCGCGAAGCTACGACCTGGTGTCGCTGCTCGAGGACGCGCGGCGCGACATCCCCGCCGACCTGGTGGCCGCCATGCTGGCGCGCTATCTCGCCGCCTTTCCCGGGATCGACCCGGCGGCCTTCCGGGCCAGCTATGCGATCCTCGGCGCCCAGCGTAACGCCAAGATCATCGGCATCTTCACCCGCCTCTGCCGGCGCGACGGCAAGGACCAGTACCTGCGCCACATACCCCGGGTGTGGCGTCTCTTGGAGGGGGATCTGACGGCCTCCGAGCTGGCGCCGGTCAGGGCCTGGTTCGACGAGGTGGTGCCGCCGGCCGAGCGCCGCGTGCCGTCGGCGGTGGCGGCATGAGCGCGGCCTCGAGGACGGGCGAGCCCGACCGGCGCCCGGCGCGCGCCATGGTGCTGGCGGCGGGGCGCGGCGAGCGCCTGCGGCCGCTGACCGAGCGCGTGCCGAAGCCGCTGATCGAGGTCGGCGGCAAGGCCATGCTGGATTGGGCGCTCGACCACCTCGCCGCGGCCGGCATCGCCCAGGCAGTGGTGAACCTGCATCATCTGGGCGGGCAGATCGAAGCGCACGTGACGGGCCGTGCGCGCCCGCGCGTGATCTTCTCGCGGGAGGCGAAGCTGCTCGACACCGGGGGCGGCGTGGCGGCGGCGCTTCCCCAGCTCGGCCCCGGCGCCTTCTACGTGCTGAACGGCGACGTCGTGTGGCTGGACGGCCTGGAGCCGGCTCTCGACCGTCTCGCCCGGGCCTGGGACGAGGACGAGATGGATGCGCTGCTGCTGCTGCATCCGGTCATCGACGCCTTCGGCTATGACGGCCGCGGCGACTTCGCGATGGACGCCGCCGGGCGGCTGCGCCGGCGGCGCGAGCGCGAGGTGGCGCCGTTCGTCTTTGCCGGCGTGCAGCTGCTCCATCCGCGCCTCTTTGCGGCGGCGCCCGCGGGGGCCTTCTCGCTCAATCTCCTCTATGACCGGGCGATCGAAGCCGAGCGGCTCTGGGGCCTCAGGCACGACGGCCGCTGGTTTCATGTCGGAACGCCGGAGGCGCTCAAGAGCGTGGACGGCGCCCTGCATCACCTGAGCGACGCCGCCGCACGGAAATGACGGAGCGGCCGGCCAGCGTCTACACCATCGCGCCGGAGGTCTCCTTCCTCGACGCCCTGGCCGCCGGACTGCTGGCGCGCTGGGGCGCTTCGCCGGTGGCGCTGTCCGGCGCGCTGGTCCTGCTGCCGACCCGGCGCGCCTGCCGCGGCCTGCGGGACGCCTTCCTGCGCGCCTCCGACGGGCGTCCCCTGCTGTTGCCGCGCCTGCTGCCGCTCGGCGACCTGGACGCCGACGACCTGCTGCTCGCCGGCGACGAGGCGGCGCCCGGCGAAGGCCTGATCGAGGACCTGCCGCCGGCGATCGGTCAACTGCAGCGGCAATTGATGCTGGCTCGGCTGATCCTCAAGTGGGACCAGGCGACCATCGGGCCCGCGGTGGCGACGCGGCCGCGCGAGGACCAGGCCGCGCGTCTCGCCGCGGAGCTGGCCCGGTTCCTCGACCAGCTGGAAACCGAGGGCCTCGGCTTCGACGGCCTGGCCGACCTGGTCCGTGGCGAGCACGCCGCGCACTGGCAGAAGACTCTCAATTTCCTCGGCATCCTCACCGACCAGTGGCCGCGGGTGCAGGCCGTCGCGGGCGTCATCGGGCCGGCCGAGCGCCGGCGCCGGCTGCTGCTGGCGCAGGCCGAGGCGTGGAGCGCCGCGCCCCCCGAGCATCCCGTGATCGTGGCGGGGTCGACCGGCAGCGTGCCGCCGGTGGCCGAGCTGATCGCCACGGTCGCCCGCCTGCCGTCGGGCGAGGTGGTGCTGCCCGGCGTCGACCGCGCCGCCGACGAGGCGAGCTGGGGGGCGATCGCCGAGGACCCGGGTCACGCCCAACATGGCCTCGCCCGCCTCGTTGCGCGCCTCGGCCTCACCCGCGAGGACGTCGCGGACTGGCCCTGGCCGGCGGGCGCGCCCACCGATGCGGCCCGCAGCGCCTTCATTGGCTGGGCGCTCAGGCCGGCCGGAACCACGGCCGACTGGCGCCACGCCACCGAGTCGCTGCCGCCGGACAAGGTGACGAACGCCCTCGAAGGGGTGCGCCGCATCGACTGCGCCACGGCGAACGAGGAAGCGGCGGTGATCGCGCTGCTGATGCGCGAGGCCCTGGAGCGGCCGCACGAGACCGTGGCGCTGGTCACCCCCGACCGGCCGCTCGCCCGCCGGGTGGCGGCGGAGCTGCGGCGCTGGCGGATCGAGGCCGACGATTCGGCCGGGGTGCCGCTCGCCGAGACGCCGTGCGGCAGCTTCCTCCGGCTGACGGCGCAGATGGCTGCCGGCGCGCTGACGCCGGTCGAGCTGCTCGCCGCCCTCAAGCACCCGCTGGCCGCCGGCGGCCTCGCCGCGCCCGAGTTCCGCCGCCGGGCAAGACAGCTTGAGATAGCCGTGTTGCGCGGCCCGCGCCCAGCGCCCGGCTTCGCCGGCCTCAAGCGCGCCTTGAAAGTCGCCAAGGCGCCCAAGGGACTCGAGCCGTGGGTCGCCGGCCTGGCCAAGCTGGCGGCACCCTTCGCCAAAGCGCTCACGGCCAAGCGGCCCAATCCGGCGCGCGTCGTCGGCGAACACTTGGCATTCGCCGAGGCGCTCGCGGCGAGCGACCGGAAAACGGGCGCGGAACTCCTGTGGGCGGAGGAGGCTGGCGCAGCGGCGGCGTCTTTCATGTCGGAGCTGCACGAGGCCGCCGCCCACGGTCCGGCGCTCGGCGGCGAGCGCTATCCCGCCTTTCTCTCGGCCGTGATGGCGTCCCAGGTGGTGCGGCCGCAGTTCGGCCGCCATCCGCGCCTCGCCATCCTCGGGCCGCTGGAGGCGCGGCTGCAGCAGTTCGATCTCGTCATCCTCGGCGGCCTCAACGAAGGCACCTGGCCGGCCCAGGTCGATCCGGGCCCGTGGCTGAGCCGGCCGATGCAGGCCGACTTCGGCCTCACCCTGCCGGAACGGCGGATCGGCCTCTCGGCCCACGACTTCGCCCAGGCCTTCGCCGCGCCGAAGGTGGTGCTGACCCGCGCCGGCCGGGTCGAGGGCACGCCGACGGTGCCGTCGCGCTGGCTGCTGCGGATCGAGGCGCTGCTCGGCGCCCTCGGCTGCCCGGGGGCCCTCGACAGCGACCGGGGCCGCAGCCGCGCCTGGGCCGCCGGCCTCGACCGGCCCGACCGTGTGACGCCCGCGCCGCCGCCGGCCCCCCGGCCGCCGCTGGAGGCCCGCCCGCGCCGACTGTCGGTGACCCAGGTCGAGACCTGGATGCGCGATCCCTATGCCCTCTATGCGCGTCACGTCCTGCGCCTGAAGCCGCTCGATCCGCTCGACGCCGACCCCGGCGCGGCCGAGCGCGGCACCCTGGTCCATGAGGCGCTCGAGGCCTATCTCCGGACCTACCCCGAGGCGCCGCCGGCCGACCCGCTTGCGGCGCTGATCGCCGCCGGCCGCAAGGTCTTCGAGCCCTGGCGCGCCCAGCCCGGCGTCTGGGCCTTCTGGTGGCCGCGCTACCTCAGGGTCGCCGAATGGTTCGCCGCCGTCGAACGGGAGCAGCGCGGCGCCGGCCGGAAGGCCTGGCCGGAGGCGATCGGCAAGATGACCTTCCAGGGCCCCGCGGGTCCCTTCACCCTGACGGCCAAGGCGGACCGCATCGACCGTCTCGCCGACGGCCGCCTGGCGATCGTCGATTACAAGACCGGCGCGCCGCCCAGCGCGAGGGACGTCGAACAGGGCTTCGCCCCCCAACTGCCGCTAGAGGCCGTTATCGCCCAGGCCGGCGGTTTCGATGGCGTGGCCGGACGCGAGGTGGCGGCGCTCCAGTACTGGCGCCTGAGCGGCGGCCAGCCGCCCGGCGCGATCGTGCCGCTCAAGGCCGAGCCCGAGGAGCTGGCCGAAGCCGCGCGCGCCGGCCTGGAGCGGCTGATCGCCTGTTTCGACAATCCCGCGACCGCCTATCCGTCGGTGCCGCGGCCGCTCCAGGCGCCGCGCTTCAACGACTACGCCCACCTGGCGCGAATCAAGGAATGGTCGCTGGGCGGCTTCGCGATGGACGGGCCGGCATGACCGGCGCGTCCGGCAAGAGCGCGAAAGCGACCGAAGTCCAGCGCCGCGCCGCGCGGCCGCAGGCCTCCGCCTGGGTCACCGCCTCGGCGGGAACCGGCAAGACGACCGTCCTGATCGACCGGGTGCTGAGCCTGCTGCTCGACGGCACCGAGCCGGCCAAAATCCTCTGCCTGACCTTCACCAAGGCGGCGGCCGCGGAGATGGCGAACCGCCTGGCCAAGCGCCTCGCGGGCTGGGCCAGCGGGTCGGACGAAGAGGTTGCGCAGGACGTCTCCGGTCTGCTCGGCGGGCCCGTCGACCTCGACCTGATTCCGCGGGCGCGGGAGCTGTTCGCGCGGGTCCTCGACGCTCCCGGCGGCATGAAAATCCAGACCATCCACGCCTTCTGCCAGGCGTTGCTCGGCCGCTTTCCGCTGGAGGCCCACGTGGCGCCGCACTTCCAGGTGCTCGACGAGCGGACGGCGGCGGAAATGCTCGATTCGGCCCGTATCGAAGTGCTGTCGGCGGGGCTCGAGGCGGAGGACACGGAGCTCGCCCGGGCGGCGCGCGAGGTCGCGGCGCATCGCCACGAGCAGGGCTTCGCCGAGCTGATGAACGAGCTGATCGCGGAGCGCGGCCGGCTCACCCGGCTGATCGCCCGACGCGCCGGTGTGGACGCCGTCGTTCGGGACGTGTTCGCGCGCCTGGGCGCGGATCCCGACGCGACCCCGGGCGATCTCATCCGCGACGGCTGTGCCGACGAGGCGCTCGACCGCATGGGCCTGGAACTGGTCCTCGAAGCGCTCGCGGCCGGGACCGAGACCGAGCAGACCAAGGCCGAAGTGCTCGACGGCTGGCTCGGTGCCGACCCGGACCGCCGGGCGGCCGGGTTCGAGGGCTACCGCAAACTTTACCTGACGGCCGATGGGCAGCCGCGCAAGACCCTGCTGACGGCGGCGGCCCAGTCCGCCGTGCCGGGCGCCGTCGAGATCATGGCCGAGGAGGCCGAGCGTCTGGTCCGACTCAACACGGCCGTCGGCGCCCAGACGGTGGCGCGGGGAACGGCCGCCGCCTTGCGCCTCGGCGAGGCGATCCTCGAGGCCTACAACCGCCACAAGCGCGCCCGCGCGCTGCTCGACTACGACGACCTGATCGACCACGTCCGCGACCTGCTGGCCGGCCCGGGCGCGGTGGCGTGGGTGCAGTTCAAGCTGGACGGCGGCATCGACCACCTGCTGGTCGACGAGGCCCAGGACACCAACCCCGAGCAGTGGCAGGTCATCCGGGCGCTGAGCGAGGAGTTCTTCGCCGGCGAGGGCGCGCGCGAGCAGAACCGGACCGTGTTCGCGGTCGGCGACGCCAAGCAATCGATCTACAGCTTTCAGCGCGCGCGTCCAAAGGCCTTCGCCGACATGCGCGATTACTTTCGGGGCCAGGCCCGCGAGGCGAAACAGGACTTTGCCGACGTGAGACTCGAGGTTTCGTTCCGCTCGGTGCCTGCGGTGCTGCAGGCGGTTGACGCCGTCTTCGCCGAGCCCGGCGCGCGGGACGGT
>Ga0214472_10007846_pt1 | contig 11144 bp, 8 predicted proteins | sample RVTome_6_FD_207662 | JGI IMG/M metagenome (GOLD analysis project Ga0214472, IMG submission 207662) | Soil microbial communities from uranium-contaminated site in the Upper Colorado River Basin, Wyoming, United States - RVT140D175 | ecosystem: Environmental > Terrestrial > Soil > Contaminated >...
TCGTGGTGGTGTGGGCGATCAAGAATATCGGCATCTCGGCGACCCAGTTCGGTATCCTGCGCGCCATCGAGATGGTCACCGCAATGCTGGTCTACATCCCGGTGGCGTACCTGGCGGACCGCTCCACGAAGCGGCCTTACGTAGCGATGACCTTTGTATTCTTCTCGCTGTTCCCACTGTTCCTGATCTTCGCCGACTCATTCGCACTGCTGGCGCTGGCGTTCGTAGTGCGCGGGCTCAAGGAGTTCGGCGAGCCCACGCGCAAGGCGCTGATCATGGACCTGGCGACGGAGGGCAAGAAAGCCAGCATGTTCGGTGTGTACTACCTGGCGCGCGACCTGATCGTTTCGCTGGCCGCTTTTGGCGGCGCCTTCTTGTGGCACCTGTCGCCGCAGACGAATTTCCTGGTGGCGTTCGGGTTTGGGGTGCTTGGGACGGTGTATTTTTGGCTGGATCGTTCGGGCGAGAAAAGCTAAATGGCGAGTTTTGTTGGACGCTCTCACAACTTATCTGTCATTTCGACGCAGGCCGAAGGCCGAGGAGAAATCCCTTTGCGAACGGAATCCGGACGCGGGATCCAAAGGGATTCCTCCTCGGCAAACGCCTCGTCGGAATGACAAGGTGCGGCGGCGCCGCACCTTGTCTGGTTTCCTGCTCGCCGCTCTGGCGGCTACATAACCCAGAGACGGCGCCTTGAACGAAGCGAATGGGCTTCTCGACACGTTATATTTCCTGTTGCATAATCCTTCGAGCCAACTGCGTAGTCACATCGCCTGATGAAAGGACAGACCTATGATATGGATCACTCGTTCGCACGTTCACGTTGACCGCGTCGCCTGCCCCTGGCTGATCACGCGCTTCATCGATTCCGAGGCGGAATTTCTATTCGTGCCCAAAAGCCAGGTGGCGCAGGCCGCCGAGGAGCGGGACGGCATTCCCTTCGATGCGCCCGGCGTGGAGCTGGGCCACAAAAATGGCAAATGCTCCTTTGAGACCATCATGGAAAAGTACGGGCTCGACGATCCCGGCTTGCAACGCCTGGCGAAGATCGTGCATGCAGCCGACATCAGCCAGGACCTGGACACGGATCCGCTGGCACGCGGCCTGGAGGCGATCGCGGTGGGTTTCAGCCTGACCTACCCGGAGGATATGGCCAATCTGGAAGCGCAGTTCCCGGTCTACGACGCGCTGTACGCCTGGTGCCGCTTTGAAGCGGCGAAGAGCAAAGCGTAATAGATCGCGGCTACTCTAAGCCGTGCGCTTTTTTGCATTCGGCCAGCTTGGCCTCGGCTTCGAGGTATCGCTTCTGCGCCGCCTCGTATTCCTGGTTCAAGGCTTGCGTGGTCATCTGGGTGCCGCGGCGCGGCTTGGGCATCCCGAGGTCGAAGGCCACCTTGTTCCAGTTGTCGAGGGCGTCAAATAATTCGGCTTCTTGTTCGGCGCAAGGGTTTTCGCTCATAACCCTCCTGCCAACATTATAGCTGAGGGCGGGCACAGGAAAAGGATAAAGGAGAAAGGAGAAAAAGCCTAACGAGACTTGACCTTCTTGGCGATGGTTACGAATATAGCGATTAATTCGCGGGTTTCTTTCTGGATCGGCGCAAGGGGATCTGATCTTACAATTCCTGCGTCGTTCAATAAATCCAGCCAGTAAACTGTTTCCTCGAGTTCCTGAAGCAACCTTCAATCTTATTCACAAAGTCTTTGTTTGATTTGGCGAAATTCGCTTCGCTGTAGTGCGCACCGACAGAGGTTCCTGACCGCAGGAGTTGTTTTCCGATTATTTGTGCCTCATTCGATTTCGGAAGTTTCCCATATAGCCGAACGATGCTCAAGGCAAATCTACGCGTTCGCCTGCTCAAATCTGAAATCTGATTATTTGCCACGCTTTATTTATCCTTTCTCCCTTATCCTTTGTACTTATTCTTCCATTCCCACAGCTTATTCAGCGCCTCGATGGGTGAAAGCCCTTCGATATCGATGGTCTTCAACTCTTCCAGCAGCGGGCTGCTCTCCGGGAACAGCGCTGCCTGTTTGGCGGCCAGGCCGCCGGCGTCCCCGCGGCCGGAGGTAGCTTCTAGTTCGTGCAGGATCTCGCCGGCGCGCTGCAGCACGGGCCGCGGCAGCCCGGCCAGCTGGCCGACGTGGATGCCGTAAGAGCGATCGGCGCCGCCGGGGATGATCTTGTGCAGGAAGACGACGTTGCCGTCGGCTTCGCTGACGGCCACGTTGTAATTGCGCACGCCGGGAAGCTGGGCGGCGAGTTGAGTGAGTTCGTGGAAGTGCGTGGCAAACAAAGTGCGCGCTCCCAGCTTGGGATGATTGTGAATGTATTCGACCACTGCCCAGGCGATGGACAGCCCATCGTAGGTGCTGGTGCCGCGGCCGATCTCGTCGAGGATCAGCAGGCTGCGCGGCGTGGCGTGATGCAATATGTTGGCGGTTTCCACCATCTCGACCATGAAGGTGGATTGGCCGGCGTGGATCTCGTCTTGCGCGCCGATGCGGGTGAAGATGCGGTCCACCAGGCCGATGCGGGCGGAGGCCGCCGGGACGAAGCTGCCCATCTGCGCCATGAGCACGATCAGCGCCACCTGGCGCAGGTAGGTGGATTTGCCGCTCATGTTGGGACCGGTGATCAGGCGCACGCATTCCCCGGATTCGAAGCTGGCGTCATTGGGCACAAAGCGCGCCTGGCCCGGGAGGAGGCGCTCGACCACCGGGTGGCGGCCTTCGCGAATGTCGAGTGTGTTGCCGTCTTCTAGTTCGGGGCGGACATAGCCATTGAGCGCGGCCACCTCGGCAAGGGAGACGAGGACATCCAGCGTCGCCAGGGAGCGGGCGGAGGCCAGCAGGCTGGCGGCGGATTTGGCCAGTTCGGCGCAAACCTGCTTGAACAGTCGCTCCTCGACTTCGAGGATACGCTCTTCGGCGTTGAGCACTTGGGCTTCGACCTCTTTCATCTCAGGCGTGATGTAGCGCTCGGCGTTCACCAGGGTCTGTTTGCGGATGTACTCTTCGGGTAGGTTGCCGTCTTTAGCTTTGGTGACCTCGATGTAATAGCCGTGAACTTTGTTGAAGCCGACCTTTAGGGTCTTGATGCCGGTGCGAGCCCGCTCGGCGGATTCCAGGTTGGCGATCCATTCGCGGGCGTGCCTGGTGGACTCGAGCACTTCGTCGAGTTCGTTGGAATAGCCAGAGCGAATAATTCCAATATGGCCGAGGACGGCAGGCGGGTCGTTGGAAATGGACGAACGAAGCAGCGTCAATTCATTGGCGCAGGGAGATAAGCCTTCGAGCAGGGTGTGGAATCGAGGCTTTAGCCGGGTCTCCCGGTCTCCGGCTAAAGCCTCGACTCCTATTAGGCCAATCACGGCGGGGATGCCTTCGAGCGTTTCACGCATCGCTACCAGGTCGCGCGGCTGGGCGGATCCGCCAAGCACGCGGTTGGCAAGCCGCTCCAGGTCGCCGAGCGGCTTGAGGGCGGCGCGCAGTTCGGCGCGGCGCAGGCCGTCGGCGTGGAAAAGTGCCACGCCGTCTTGGCGTTCGCGAATCTTGGCGAGGTCCAGCAAAGGTTTGCTCACCCGCTGGCGCAGCAGGCGGCGACCCATAGGCGTCACGCAGAGATCGAGAACGTGCAGCAGCGAGCCGCGCAGCTCGCCGCGCAAGGTCTCGGTGAGTTCCAGGTTGCGCCGCGCCTCGCCGTCGAGGGTCATGAATTCGGAGAGGCTGTAAGTATGAAGACCGGTTAGGAGGTTTAAAGTTGAAATTTGAGTTTCCTGCAGATATTGAAGCAAGGTTCCTGCCGCCTGGATGGCTAGCGGTTTGTCTGTCAGGCCATAGGCTTTCAGGCTGGCGGTTTTGAAATGCGCCAGCAGCGCTTCGCGGCAGCGGCCGGGCTCGAAGCGCCAGGCCGTCCATGGCGTTTTGTGGCCGGGTAAATTTTCGACAGCGGCGATCTTTCCGGGGTGAAGGATTTCGGCGGGCGAAAGCCGCTGGAGTTCTGCTCGCAGCGCGGCAGGGTTCTCCAATTCGGCGGCGGCAAACTCGCCGGTGGTCACGTCGGCATAGGCCAGACCGGCCTTGCCAGCTTCCACAACCACGGCGGCCAAATAGTTGTTGGCGTCTCCGCGCAGCAGGCCGGGTTCCACCACCGTGCCCGGCGTGACGATGCGCACCACTTCGCGCGGCATCAAGCCCTTCACGGGCTCGTCGCCCACCTGCTCGCAGATGGCCACGTGGTGGCCGCGCTCGATCAGCTTGGCGAGGTAATTTTCCGCGGCGTGAAAGGGGACTCCCGCCATCGGCACGCGCACGCCCTTTGCCACATTACGCGAAGTGAGTACGATGTCCACTTCGCGGGCCACGACTTCGGCGTCGGCGTCGAAGGTTTCGTAAAAATCGCCGAGCCGGAAAAAGAGTATGGCGTGCGGGTATTGGCGTTTGATTTCCAGATATTGCTGGCGAACGGGGCTGATGCGCTCATCGACGACTGATTCGGTGGGCATGAAGCGATTGTAACAGTTGACAGTTGACAGCCCGACACTTGCATGGTCGGGCTTCAATCGTTCTTCCTCCGTCCAATAGCTTGACAAGTTAACCCAAACGCGCAGATTTGGTGTATAAGCAGATCGAAGGGGTGTAATGCTTACTCTAGAGACCCTGTACGCAGTGCACCCAAACCCGCAGATTTGGTATATGAGCGATTCAAGGGGGTTGTAATGCTTACTCTAGAGATCCTATACGCAGTGCTCCAAGGTTTGCCGCCCGATTACCTTACTTTTCTCGACGAGATCTGGAGCGCATTTTGCCGGAAGATCCATTGGGCATTGCAGCGCGGAGCAGATCGCGGTAACACCCATCGTCGCTTGGAAGTGCTGGTCAAAAGAGGGTTAGCCTACAAATTCTACGGGAAAGGTGGTGTGTGCTACTTGGCCATATCGGCGCCGCTGCCCAGAGAGGCCAGGCTGGAGATTCATAAATTCATCCGTGAAGGGTTGGATTTTGCCGCCAGCGAAACTGCAACACCTACAACACCTACAATGTCCCAAAAATCTACAACACCTACAAAACCTACAACGCCCTAAGCTTCACCAGCTTGAACTTTGATGCTGCCTTTACGCCGCATTCTACCGATGCCCGACAGTTGCGCTGTCGGCCAAAAATCCCTGGCGCCACAATGCAACTATGGCGCATTTTGAAAGGCAGATGGCAACTGCGCCTTCTACCCTCTGCCATCTCCCACCTTATTCAGCCCCTCCCTGTTCCATGTGTATCTTCTGCCAAAACTCGGTGTAACCAACCGCACCCGAATAGTCCACGTAAGAATCATATACGCCATCCACCAGGGTTCCGCCACCCCCGCCCCAGAACCAGCCCTCGGGAAAAGGCGTGGGCTCCGCCGGACAATTTGTAACCCATTGAACGGCAAAGGACGGCCCGTGATCGGGAGTGGCTTGGAAGCTGACCAGCGTGCCGCCATCATTTGGCAGCTTCTGAAACGTTCCGTCCAGCTGAGCCTGGAAGTATCCTGGTTCTACGGAATGCGTTCCGCTGCAAATGTCGCTGGTAAACTCTCCCGTCCAGGTATAGCTGATCTGCGCCAGCCCCTTCAATTTCCCTTCTTCCTCAGCGCGCAGCGAAAATGTGACAAAGGTGCGGATGCGTTGGTGATGGTTGCCATCGGAGTAAATGGCGTTAGAATCCGCTACTAGTTCGTCCGTGCCCCAGAAACAGGCATCATCCCCTACTTCGAAGTTCCAAGTTTCCGGCAGCTCGTATTTTCCGTTGTAATCATAATCTTCCATACCATCGAAGCAACCCCCATCGTCGGAATCCACGTCCAGTTCCATCGCCATCCCATCACCGTCGTAGTCCCGCCCCAACAGATCGCCTGTGACGGCGTATCCATACCATTCATCGAAGACGCTGGCGCGAATGTCGTCCTTATCCTCCACATCATCTTTGTCGAAATCCGGGTCAGTGGGGCTGGTGCCGAAGCGTTGGGTTTCGTCAAAGTCGACAACGCCATCCCGGTCCGAATGCATGGTTATTTCCGGCTCCTGGAACACGGGGATGGAATCCGGCGAGATCAGGAAATGCTTGGCCCAATTCACAACGTCCAGATCAGCCGCATAGCTGCCCCACCAGGGATCGTTAATACTGACGATGCGGGTTGAGTTGAATTCAGAGTAGCCGGTGATCACAAACGCGTGGCCGGGTATGGTGGCATAAACAGGGCGGTTGGCGTCGATCTCCACCTTGATCTCATCCCAGAAATCATCCAGGTCGTCTCCGGTGGCATGGAAGGTCGGCGCCGCGTCCAGCGCAAAGGTGAGTGCTTCCAGTTGCTGATCGGCATAGAGCCCGTCGCCGTACATCAGGTCGTATTCGGGACCTGTCCAGAAGTCCTTGAAGATTTCGTAACCGATGCGATCCTGGCTCATATCGCCACCCAGGTAACTGTTGATCATGGCGATGGATGCCAACGTACAGTTGGTATTATCCGCCGGGTCGCTGCGGTCCAAGGTGGGGTGGGCCACATCCCAGGCATGTGAGCCTGTTTCGCGCGGTGATTCCAGCAGCAGCATGGCGGTGTCTTTCTTTTGCATGATCATCGGCACGCCCAGGGTGGTCTGCTGGGCTGCACTCGTTTTTCCAATTGCTCCAAGAGCGAGGTCAACTGTGATGGACTGCACCGGTGAGTAAGCAGCAGGCTCGCCACCCGCGCTGATGGCTTGAACCCTCCAAAAATATTTCCCGGCTTGCAGTTCAACACTTGCTTCTGGCGAGGAAACGGTTTCTTCGAGGATGAGTTCAGTAAAGGCTTCGTCCCTGGCCACTTCCACGTGATACTCGACCGCCCCCGGAGCGGGATACCAGCTCAACTCAAAAGTGGTCTGTGAGATCACGGCCCCGTTCAGCGGCAGCATGATTTCGACTCCGGGCTGCAGGTTGGCTGCGCCGGGAGTGGCAAGCGAGGGGGGAAAGATAGTCCATTCATGGCGATCCCGCCCGGTGGAAGATGGGTGACGGCCGATGGTTGTTCCTCGCACAAGCTCATCGACGGTGCCGCCGCGGCTCAACTTCACGCCGCCAGGTTGCCCGGCTCCCCAGGCGACCCCATCCAGGCTCACGCCTTCTGCGTTGAACAACTCAAGCGAACCGGAATCCGGCGAAAGGAAATCGCGTTGGCGGGCATGGACGACGCCCTGCTCGGCGCTTTCACCCCCGTCGAAAACGATCAGCAGGAACTCTTCGGCGCCTAGCGGCGGCAAGTCAGGCAAAGCATATTGTTGATCCCGTTCATTGACGAGGTACAAACCCTCTAGTGAAACGCCTGACGCTGTTGCTTTAAGTTCTATGAATGGTGGCTGGTCATCCTGAGGTAAGAACAAGACTTCGTTCAATACCACCCTCTGGCGAGCCTCGCTGGGGAGGTCAATGGGAAGCGCGGGATTTTGAAGGCTGCAGGCGGCTGTGAGAATCAGGAAGGCGATGGTCCCAAATGCTGATCGCGCGCGCAATTTTTTATATCCGTACCGGCCAAAAAACGCAGGTTGATGAGGATTGGCGAGGCCTGCGTTGGCGCAGTATAACACGCTGCCAATCACCAGTGCCAGCCCCACCGAGAGCCCGGCAGTATAACTGTCGGGCAACCGAATAGGGAGGATGCACCAAATCACGGATGGACGCCCTATGAATTTTAGTGTCCTCTCCGCGTTCGTCCGCGGCTCCCTTTGCCTGTAACCGCTTTCGCCTTATAATCCGCTCACTATACTTTCTAGAAACGGAGGAACAAGCTGTGGCAAGCGTAACCTATGACCATGTAACCAAGCAGTATGGCGAAGTCGTCGCCGTGAACGACCTCGATATCCATATCGAAGACAAAGAATTCCTGGTGCTTGTTGGGCCTTCGGGCTGCGGCAAGACTACCGCGTTACGCGTGCTGGCCGGGCTGGAGGACATCACCGCCGGCACCATCTCCATCGGCAAGCGTGTGGTCAACGACCTGGCGCCCAAAGATCGGGACATCGCCATGGTGTTCCAGTCTTACGCGCTGTACCCGCACATGACCGTCTTCGAGAATATGGCCTTCGGCTTGCGCCTCCGCAAGATGGATAAGAAAGAGATCCAGAGGCGCGTGGACAAGGCCGCCAGCATCCTGGGCATCCAGGAACTGCTCAAGCGCAAACCGCGCCAGCTTTCTGGCGGGCAGCGCCAGCGCGTGGCCCTGGGCCGCGCCATCGTGCGCGAGCCCAACGTCTTCCTGCTGGACGAGCCGCTTTCCAACCTGGACGCCAAATTGCGCGTACAGACCCGCGCCGAACTCAGTAAGTTGCATAAAGACCTGGCCACCACTTTCATTTATGTGACGCACGACCAGGTGGAAGCCATGACCATGGCTTCGCGCATCGCGGTGATGAATTACGGCGTGCTGCAGCAGATCGATACCCCACACAACCTTTACGATTTGCCGGCTAATAAATTCGTCGCCGGTTTCATCGGCTCACCAGCGATGAACTTCTTTGAAGCCAAGATCTCTAAGGCAGATGGGAAATTGGTTGCGGATACTGGCAGCTTCCAGGTGGAAGTTCCCAAGAATCGCATGAAGGCATACGAAGCTTATGTGGGCAAGCCGGTAACTTTGGGCATCCGCCCCGATGATATCCATGACAGCAAGTTCACTCCGCCCAATATTGCCCCGTCCAAAGTTTCGGCAAACGTAGAGGTGGTGGAAATCATGGGCAATGAGATCGTGGCTTACCTGAAGACGGGCAAGGATAGCTACGTAGCCCGCGTCGACCCCCGCTCGGATTACAAATTCGGTGACAAAGTGGAAGCGGTGATGAACGCGGACAACATCCAGCTATTCGACAAGGAAACAGAAAAGGCAATTCGCTAACGCGAGCGATAAGAGATTTACCACGGAGACACGGAGGAAAGATACATAAATCTCCGTGTCTCTGTGTCGGAGCCTGTCCCGAGGAGCCATCTTCGATGGCGACGAGGGATGGTTTTCTTTTGTAGGAGATTTTGCATGCTATTTGATTACCTACCCGCGCTTCTGCGAGAATCGAAAACCAAAATCGTGCTCTTGGTGATGGATGGCCTCGGCGATCTGCCCGATGCACGCAGCAGACTGACTCCGCTTGAAGCTGCGCAGACTCCCCACATGGATCGCCTCGCCGCCGAAGGAATACTCGGTCGCAGCGTTCCCATCCGACCCGGCATCACGCCGGGGTCGGGACCCGCGCATTTGGCATTGTTCGGTTACGACCCCATTCAATACACGGTGGGGCGCGGTGTGATGGAAGCGTTGGGCATCGGCATGGACATCGGCCCCGGCGACGTGGCCGCCCGCGGCAACTTCTGCACGCTGGATGCTGCCGGCCTGATCAGCGACCGGCGCGCCGGTCGCATCCCCAGTGATGAAGCTATACCCGTCGTCAAGACGTTGCAGGACATCAAACTGGATGGCGCCGAGGCCGAAGTGCGCCATGTGAAGGAATACCGTTTCGCCCTGGTTTTGCGTGGCGAAGGGCTGGAAGGCGACATCGAGGACACTGACCCGCAGGTGACCGGCGCCAAACCGCTGGAGCCAGTGGCGCGCAGTGCCGGGTCACAGAAGGCCGCCAAGCTGTTCAACGATTGGACACACAAAGCAATTAATATCCTGGCCGGACAGCCGAAGGCCAACGGACTCACACTGCGCGGCTTCGGTGGCGATCCAAAGCTGCCGAAATACAAAGACGTGTACGGATTGAAGGCAGCCTGCGTTGCGGTCTATCCCATGTACCGCGGAGTGGCGAGCCTGGTGGGCATGGATTTGATCTCGTTCCAGGGCGAAGCCCCGGCTGACGAGTTCGCCGCGGTGCTGGAAAACTGGGCGAATTACGATTACTTCTTCGTGCATATCAAGAAGACAGACAGTATGGGGGAGGATGGGAATTTCGATGGCAAGGCCAAGATTATCGAAGGCCTGGATCAGGCGCTGCCGCTATTGTTGGATTTCAAGCCTGATGTGATCGCCATCACCGGTGATCACTCTACCCCGGTGCCGATGCGCAGCCATTCCTGGCACCCGGTGCCGCTGCTGCTCTGGTCGGCGCACCATGTGTTCGCCGACGAGCAGGTGCAATTCGGCGAGCACAACTGCGCCAAGGGCGGCCTGGGCACCCTTCCCGCCACCGACCTGATGCCGCTGATGCTGGCGCACGCCGGGCGGCTTGAGAAGCTTGGCGCATGAAAAAGGAAGCATTCAACGGTCAGCTTTCAGCGATCAGCGAAATCGAAGTCCAGGAGTCGAGGCTTTAGCCGGTTTCTTGCCAATACCGGCTAAGCCCCGACTCCTATCTGATTTGTGCTTACCTAATCACTAATCACCGTTCACCAATCGCTGCTTTTTAGGATTATGATTTATCTTCCCCATGGACATACTTTCCCCACAACTCACCGAATTCCTCGAAAACCTGGTCCCGCCGCGGCCGCCGGAGCTGAAGAAAATGGAGGCCTATGCCGAGGAGCGGGATTTCCCCATCATCGGTCCGATCTGTGGGCACCTTTGCTACCAGATCGCCCGAACCTTAGGCGCCAAGCGGATCTTCGAAATGGGTTCAGGGTTTGGATACTCAACGGCCTGGTTCGCCCGAGCGGTTCAGGAAAACGGCGGCAGCGAGGTCTGCCATGTGGTTTGGGACGAGGAATTATCCAACAAGGCCAGGGTGCATCTAAAGGCGCTGGGCTACGAAAACATGGTCAAGTACGTGATCGGTGAAGCGATCCAGACACTGCACGCAGCCAGCGGCACCTTTGATCTTATTTTCATGGATATCGATAAGCAGGATTACGTGAAGGCCGTCCCGGTGATCTACGATAAATTACGCGTCAATGGCATCCTGATTATTGACAACATTCTGTGGAGCGGACGCATCTTCGACGAGAACGACCAGTCTCCCGCCACCAATGCTATCCGCGAGATCACAGGCATGCTCACCAACAATGACCGCTGGTTGACCTCCGTGATCCCGGTCCGTGACGGCTTGCTGGTGGCAACCAAACTAAAGTAATTAGTTCGCCAGGGAGTTGATTTTTACGCTGTCCAGGATCAAATCGAAGGCAACTTTTCCTTCGGGGAACCAATC
>Ga0214472_10007847_pt1 | contig 11144 bp, 13 predicted proteins | sample RVTome_6_FD_207662 | JGI IMG/M metagenome (GOLD analysis project Ga0214472, IMG submission 207662) | Soil microbial communities from uranium-contaminated site in the Upper Colorado River Basin, Wyoming, United States - RVT140D175 | ecosystem: Environmental > Terrestrial > Soil > Contaminated >...
GTGCGACTGCCTCGCGGAGCAACGCCACACCCCACTCCTCGGCGAGGGGGTCTTTCTCAGCACGATCCACTCGGCCAAGGGGATGGAGTTTGACCACGTCTTCCTCCCCGACGGCGGCTGGGGCCGCGCCCGGTCGGGTGCCCGGGCCGAGGAGGAGCGCCGCCTCTACTACGTCGCCGTGACCCGCGCCCGGGAGACCCTGTGCCTGTTTCGCCGCGCCGACGGCGGCAACCGCTTCGTGGCAGAGATGGGCGGCGACTACCGCCTCACCCGCCGGTCCACGGTGGCCCGCGGTGAGGCGGGAGCGCAGCTCCCGCGCGCCGACTGGCAACGCCTGCTGCGCCGCGAGTACGCCCTCCTCGGCCTCAAGGAAATCGACCTCGGCTACGCCGGCCGCCAATCCCCCCGCGCCCCCATCCACGCCGCCCTCGCCCGCTGCACCGCCGGCGACCGCCTGGCCGCGGAGCAAAGCGGCGAGCGGATTCTCCTCACCCACCACGGCCGCCCCATCGCTCGCCTCTCCCGCCAGGCCTGTGACTCGTGGTCACGGCGGCGGGACCAGATCCGCGAAATCCGGGTCCTGGCCATGGTCCGGCGCACCCGCCGCGATGGCGCCGAGGAGTACCGGCAGGGCTACCAGACCGACGCGTGGGAGGTGCCGCTGGCGGAGGTGGTCGTCGAGCCGTGACGCAGCACAGCTACCACTCGTCCGTCACAGGACGGCGGCGGCGGGGACGCGGCGGGTGAAGGGGGAGTCATACGGTCTAAGCCGCATTTCTCACCATGAATCTGCTGCGCCCGCGCAACCGCCCGCATCTCCTGGCCGGGTCCTCGTCCGAGTCCTCGCCAGGGGTAGGAGCCGGTTTCACCGGCGATCCGTGCAACAGGCCCTGCGGGCCAGGATCGCCGAAGGGATTCGGCTCCTACCGCGGGCCGACTGGACGATGTGACGGGTACGAACCACGGTGCCCGCGATGCGGTGTGCCATTCGCACGCGGGTCACGGGGCCTGGCCGTCCGCCGGGATGAGCTGCTCGCCGCAGTGGCGACAGTAGTAGCGCATCGCCCCCCGCCGCACCTGATTGTGGCGGCGACTGGTGAGGTGATGGGTGGTGCAGCCGCACCGGTACGCGTGGCGGCGCTGGGTGCGGAGCGGAACGCCGGCCAGGTCGTAGGCACAGGTGCGGCTGGGCTCGGCGCCGAACGCCACCATCAGCGCCTGCCACTCCGCACCGTGGGGGCGGACGTTGCGCCACCCGTGCACCATGTCCGTGATGTAGTGCGCGACTTCGTGGGGCACGGTGGTCGCCAGGTGGTCGGCGAACGCCTTGGCGAAGAGGTACGGGTTGTAGCGAATCACCCGTCCGCCCTGGTTCACGCGATACATCCCGGCGGCCCGGCCGGCGAGGTCGAAGAGGACCGGGATCGCCGCGAACGAGCGCCCGAGCAGCTTCCCGGCGCGAGCGATGTATGACTCCGTCGCCGTGACGACGCGCCGCCTGCACACCACGTCGATCGGTTCCACGGTCACCATCGCCCCGTATCCCCTACTCCTCCAGGACGAAGCTCTTGATGATGTAGCCGCCCGACTTCTCGTCCCACTCCAGCGCCAGCAGGTTGCGCGCCTGCGCCTCTTCGAGGAGCTTCCCGAAGGTGCGAAAGCCGTGATAGCTCTCGTTGAAGCCGGGCTTCCGCCGTTTCAGCGTTTGTTTGACCATCGACCCCCACACCTTCTCCTCCCCGCCGCGCTCCTCGAACAGGTCCTTCACCGTCTCCAGGACGAGGTCCAGCGCTTCCTGTTTCTTCTGCTCCTCGATCGGCACTGCCTTCGCGCGCGCCGGCTTGGCGGCGGCCTTGCGTTTCACCTTGCGCTGCTGCTCGGCCTCGCGCACCAGATCGTCGTAGTAGATGAATTCATCGCAGTTGGAGATGAGCAGGTCGGAGGTGGAGTTCTTCACCCCAACCCCGATCACCACCTTGTTGTTCTCCCGCAGCTTGCTCACCAGGGCGGAGAAGTCCGAGTCCCCGCTGATGATCACGAAGGTGTCGACGTGCGCCTTGGTGTAGCAGAGGTCCAGGGCGTCCACCACCATGCGGATGTCCGCCGAGTTCTTGCCCGACTGGCGCACGTGGGGGATCTCGATCAGTTCAAAGGTGGCCTCGTGCATGACCGCCTTGAACTCCTTGTATCGCTGCCAGTCGCAGTACGCCTTCTTGACCACGATGTGGCCCTTGAGCAGGAGGCGCTCCAGCACCTTCTGGATATCGAATGCGGCGTACTTGGCGTCCCGCACCCCGAGGGCGACGTTCTCGAAATCGCAGTACACGGCCATGTTCTGAGTCGTGGGTGTGGCGCTCATGGTGGCTCCGGTGCCCGTATGGGTCTGCTGTCGCGCTGCGCCCGGCGCCGCGCCTCGGACCCGCGCCGGCCGAGGATCGAACCGACCGGGCTGGACTCTACCCGGTCTCGTGAACGGATCAAGCCCGGCTCCGTAACCCGCGGTGTCACCCGCGCCGGCCTGTGGCCGGGTCGAGCATATAACCGCGAGGCCGCACCACTGCCCAGGAAGGTCGCCACCGCCGGCCGTCAGAAGATGAAGACGCCGGCGGCGACGCAGCAGGTCCACAAGCCGTCTTTGTGGCCGCGGGCCGACTGGACGATGTGGCGGCTGCCCACCATGGCCCCGGAGATGCGGTAGATCTCGCGCCGCTCGTCGTAGTCGCGGTCTGGATCGAACTCCACGCCCAGGGTGGTCGCTAGCATGGTGGCGGCCAGGTCCTCCGCGTACTCGCCCGCCACCACCGCCTTCTCGCCGAAGCTGTGGTGCTCGGAGAGGTAGCCGTAGCGGCTACGATCCCTCGGGATCGCCACGCCGATCGAGGCGGCCATGAGCCGGCCCGGCTCGTTGGACTCCTGGCGCGCCAGGACGCAGAAGGCGATCTGCCCGTCGTGGAGGTGCTTCACCCCTTCTGCGCGCGACAGGATCTTGCACCCGGGGGGCAGGATGCTCGACACGGAGACCAGGTTCATCCGCTCGATGCCCCCGTCCCGCAGGGCGAGTTCGAAGGCGTTCAGCCGGTGGCGGTGTACCCCGACACCGCGGGTCAAGAAGATCCCCGTGGGGACTAGCTCCTCCATGCGCATGGCCGCTCCTCCCGCTGCCCGGTGCCCCGACGCTGATTGTTCGGGCGAGAGAGACTAACAGGAGCAGAACGATCCGCCCATCCCGGCACGCAATTGTTACCGGCCACCCCTAACCCGCATTTCTCACACCCTTCCTGCAGCGGCGCGAGGCCGTGCATCTGCGGCGTTGCGCTGGCTCCGAGTGCTCGACGTACTGTCCACGGCCTGCGCGCGCGGAGCGGCGCGCGCCTTGCATCTCCGCACCCGCGCACCGCCTCGCGACAAAACGGTGTGAGAAATGCGGGCTGGCAACCATCAGAAGGTGACCAACGCCCTCAAAATTAAGCTATAGTGCGGGTCGTGCTCACTGTGGGTACAGCGGTGGGGGAATCTCGATGGTGCCGCGTCTGATCTCGTCGGTGGTGGCAATCCTCTTGGTGGCCGCGGGACCGGTGTCGGGGGCAGAGGTGCAGCGGCGCACCGTACACCTCGGCGACTACGCCTTCCGCCCCGCCACCATCGCGGTGGTGGTCGGCCAGCCGGTGGAGCTGACCCTGATCAACGACGACCGGCTCACCCCGCACAACCTGACCCTGGACGCGGCCGAGGCGGGGCTTCATCTCGCCGTCGACGTGGGGGGAGGCAAGGAGGCGGTAGTGCGCTTCACCCCGTCGGCCACCGGCAACTTCCCCTTCGCCTGTACCAAGAAGCTGCTGTTCTTCAAGAGCCACCGTGACCACGGGATGGTCGGTGAGCTGGTGGTGGGTGCGGCGCCGTAGAGGACCGCGACGATGCGCGTTCTCCTAGTCTCGGCCAACCGCGAGCGGATCCCGGACCCGATCTTCCCCCTGGGTCTCGCCTACGTGGCCGCCGCCGCCAGCGCGGCGGGCCATGAGGTGGCGGTCGCCGACCTGTGCTTCGGCCGCCGCCCCTTCCGCGACCTGGCCAGGCAGGTGGCGGCGTTCGCCCCGGAGGTGGTGGGGATGTCGATCCGCAACGTGGACAATGCCGCGTACCCGCTGACCGTCGACTACCTGGGGCACCACCGGCGGGTGGTGGCGACCCTCCGCGCCGCCACCGCCGCCCCGGTGGTCCTGGGGGGCTCCGCCTTCTCCATCCTGCCCCACGCCTACCTGCAAGCCCTGGGGGGTGACTGGGGGATCGTCGGCGAGGGGGAGGCGACCTTCGTGGCCCTCCTGGCGGCCCTGGAGGCGGGGAACGACCCCGCCGCCATCCCCGGGGTGGTGGCGCCGGGCGTCGGCCACTCCCTGCAACCAGCCTCCGACCTGCCTCGCCCACGCGCCTGGTGGCAGGGGCCGCGGCCGGCCCGCGGCCGGTTCGACTACCGGCGCTACGTGCGGCGCGGCGGCATGGGCAACCTCCAGACCAAGCGCGGCTGCGTCTTCCGCTGCGAGTACTGCACCTACCCCCTGCTGGAGGGCAACCGCTTCCGGCCGCGGCCGGCGGTTGACGTGGTGGACGAGATCGCCGAGCTGCTGCGCGACTTCGGCCCCCACCCCCTGTTCTTCGTCGACGCCATCCTCAACAGCCCGCCCGGCCATTTGGAGGGGATCTGCGAGGAGGTCGTCCGCCGCGGCCTGCGGCTGCGGTGGAGCTGTTACGCGACGCCGGTGGCCCTCGGCCGCGAGCAGGCGCGGCTCATGGCTCGGGCCGGTTGCGAGGGCGTCGAGCTGGGCAGTGACGCGGTGGACGACGGCCAGCTCGGCCGCCTCGGCAAGTCGTTCGACGCCGCGGCCGTCCACGCCGCCAATGGCCACTGCCTGGAGGCCGGCCTGCGGGTCTGCCACACGGTGATCTTCGGCGCGCCCGGAGAGAGCGAGGCGAGCGTGCGCACCACCTGCACCGCCCTGCGGGCGATGCGGCCGACCGCCGTGGTCGCCATGGTCGGGGTGCGCCTCTATCCCGGCACCCCGATCACCCGCGAGCTGGCCGCCGCCGGCCGCCTGCCGGCGGATGCCGCGGGCCTCACCCCGACGTTCTATGTCGAGCCGGCGGTGGCCGACTTTGTCCCACCCTACCTGCGCCGGCAGGCGGTAGAGGCGGGCAATTGGGTGCTACCCGGCCTGGTGCCGCCTCTGCTGCCGGCCAGCCAGCGCCTGTTTCGTGCCCTCGGGGTCGCCGGCCCCCTGTGGCGCCTGCTGCGCTCCCCGGCGATGCGCGCCGCCAGTCGCAGCAAGTTCCGACGCCCCTACACCAGCTCGGGCGTCCCCACCCCAAGGAGGATCGTGCCATGAACACCCATCACTCAACCGAGACCGCGGAGTACCGCACTGCCATGGGCCGGCTGCTCGCCCTCTACACCCAGGTCGACCGCCTGATCCTGGAGGTGTGCGCCGCACGCATCGCCGGCGCCCCGGACGAGGAGGCTAAGCTTGCCCTCGCCAAGCAAGTGGGAGAGGAGCGGCGCCACGTGGCCATCCAGCACGCCTGGATGGCGGAGCTCGGCACCGACCCGGCGCCGCTGGTCGGCGCCGCCGCGGAGGAGGCGATCCGCGCCCACTTCCGGGACCTCTCGTGGCGCGACTTCCTCGCCGACCTCTACCTCGGGGTGGAGGCCCTGGGCGGTGAGGCGGTACAGGAGATTGTCCCGGTGGCCGATCCCGGCACCCGCGAGTCCCTACGCATCCCCCTGGCCGATGAGGTCGACCACGTCGCCTTCGGTCTCGGCCGCCTGCGCCAGGAGCTGGCGGGGCTGCCGGAGGAGGAGCGGCGCCGCTTCCTCGCGGGGCTGCCCGCGCGCCTGGAACACCTCGCCGCCGCCCTCCACGCCCTCGGTCTCGACCTACAGGGCCTCCTCCAAGCAGTCGGCGTCCCCTATCCGACGGTGCGCGACGCGGTACTCAGCCGCCGCAGCGACCTCTTGCAGGACCTCGCGGCCGAGGTTGTCGCCTAGCCCGCATTTCTCGCCACGATCCCTGGTGAGAAATGCGGGCTAGCGCTATCGATTTCGCGGGCGGGTCGGCGCGGCCCCTGCCGACCTGTTCCGGGATGTCGCCCCAGACCAGCGGATGGGTGGTGCTTCATGGGGAACCGCTCTGGACGGTGATCGGTGGGGGATGCGGTCTCCAGCCACCGGCGTTTGGGAGATGGGTGGTGCAGCGCTATTTCGCCCGCGGGTGGGCGCGGTCGTAGGCGTCGAGCATCTTCTGCAGGTCCACGTGGGTGTAGCGCTGGGTGGTGGACAGGGAGGCGTGGCCGAGGAGCTCCTGGATGGAGCGCAGGTCCGCCCCGCCTTCTAACAGGTGGGTGGCGTAGGTGTGGCGCAGGGCGTGGGCCGAGGTGGCGGAGGGGAGGCCGGCGGCGCGCAGCAATCCCTTGACCACGTCGTGTAATCGGCGCGGGGTGAGGCGGTCGCCGCCGGCGGCGAGGAACAACGGGTGGCCGGCGCCATCCGGCTCCGGGCGGGGACGGTCGGGGTCGGCCAGGTAGGCGATCAGGGTGAGGCGCGCCCGGTGGACGATGGGGACGATGCGCTCCTTGTTGCCCTTGCCCCGCACCCGCAGGAGGGTGGCGTCGGCCTCCACGTCGCCCTCGTTGAGGCCGCTGATCTCGGCGATGCGCAGGCCGCAGCCGTAGAAGGTCTCCAGCAGGGCGCGGTCGCGACGGCCGGTGGGGGTATCGGGGCTGGGCACGGCGAGGAGGCGCAGGACCTCGTCGATGGTCAGGACCCGCGGCAGGTGCTCCGCCACCCGCGGCGTCGCCACCAGCCGCGCCGGATTGGTTTCGACCCGCCCCTCTCGGACCAGGAAGCGGAATAGGGAGCGCAGGGTGGCGAGCTTGCGGGCGCGGGAGTTGGCACCGACGCCGTCGCCTGCTAGCTCCGCCAGGAAACGGCGCACGGTGCGGTGGTCGACCGCCGCCGCGGTGTCCCCGTCGATCGCGCCGCTCACCCGCTGGAGGTAGCCCAAGAACTGCCGCAGGTCGGTCCCGTAGGCCCGCACCGTGTGCCGCGAGGCGCCGCGCTCGCGGACCAGGTAGGCGAGGAAGTCGGCGATGGCCTGGTCCATTGGGGGATGGGGGGTGGGGGATGCGGGATGGGGAGAAGGAAATAGACGAATCAATCGGGCCGGCCCGCAGGGCCGGCATCCAGTCCTGCATCCCCATCCCTCAATCCCCAACCCGGGGCGAGGCGATGTTGAGGCGCACCGGTGAGGGTCGCAAGTCCTGGTAACGCTGCGGATCACCCTCCCCCTCCGGGGGAGGGCCGGGGTGGGGGCGGTGGGCCTGGCCGATGAACTCGGAGGTGTGCCCGGCGTGTTGTTGGAGCCGAGCGCCCTCCCCCCAACCCCCTCCCGGCGGGAGGAGGGGCATGGTCAAATGGCCGAGTCATGCAACGCTTGTTTGCTCGCCTGACGGCGGCCTTCCCCCTATGGGTCCTCCTCGCCTCCATCGCGGCGCTGCTCCACCCGCCCCTGTTCACCTGGTTTCGCGGCACCCTGATCACCGTGGGACTGGGGGTGATCATGCTCGGCATGGGAGTGACCCTGCGGCCCGAGGACTTCCGCGGGGTCGTGCGCTACCCGTTGCTGGTGCTCCTCGGGGTCGCCCTCCAGTACACGGTGATGCCGGCCCTCGGTTGGGGGCTGGGCTATCTCTACGGCCTGCCCACGACCTTCGCCGTGGGGTTGATCCTGGTCGCCTGCTGCCCCGGCGGCACCGCCTCCAACGTCATCGCCTTCCTGGCGCGGGCCGACGTGGCCCTGTCGGTCACCATGACCGCCTGTTCCACTCTGCTCGCGGCCGTCATGACCCCGACCCTCACCACCCTGCTGGTGGGAAGCCGGGTGGAGGTGAATGCCCTCGGCCTGTTCGTCAGCACCGTGCAGGTGGTGATCCTGCCGATCGCCGCCGGGGTCCTCCTCAACCGTTTCGCCCCACGCCTCACCCAGCGCATCCTGCCGGTGGCGCCCCTGGTGGCGGTGGTGATGATCACCCTGATCGTGGCCTCGATCATCGGTGCCGGGCGCGAGCCCATCCTCGCGGCCGGCCCGCCCCTGATCCTCGCGGTCTTCACCCTCCACGCCGGCGGCTTCGCCCTCGGCTATCTCATCACCCGCCTCCAGGGCCGCGGCGTGCTTGCGGCGCGCACCCTCTCCATCGAGGTGGGCATGCAGAACTCCGGCCTCGGCGTGGTCCTGGCGCGCCAGAATTTCCCCGACCCCATGGTCGCCATCCCCTCCGCCATCTCCTCCCTCTGCCACTCCCTGATCGGCTCCCTGCTGGCCGCCCTCTGGCGCCGCTCCGGCGACCGCCTCTGGCAGGAGGCGGAACGGCCGGCTGGCGCGCCCCTCTTAGGAAGGCAGGAAGGGTAGGAACGCAGAAGCGGTTGTGGCGATATGCTGGCCCGCTACGTGGTCTCCGTCCTGCCTGGTGCGATCAAATCGACGGTGGGGAAGTAGCCCAGGTATCTCCGGGTATCGCGCGTCAGGATCCGGCAGCCCGTGACGGCCGCGTGGGCGCCGATCAAGAAATCCGCCAATACATTGGCCTTGACCCTGCCCTGCCCGCGATAGCGGGCGAACGCCTTACCCGCCAGGAACAGGGCGGGACGCGGCACCTCCAGGAACTTGAGGTCCAACTCGGCCACCACGGCGTCCAGGTCTTCGACGGCCTCGAAGGTGAGGGACAACTCGGCGTAAATGATGGGGTTGATGGCCAGCTCATCGATCTTGGCCAGCTCGCGCATCTGACCGACCGACCAGTCCGCCCACTTGGGATCGTCCTCCAGCACATCCACCAGGATGTTGGTGTCGACGATGACCACTCACTCGTCTCCGCGCAGGAGACGCATCAACTCATCGGTGGTCCACTTCACGGACGCCCGTCCACGCACACGGTCGAACCGGTCTTTACCACGCGCGCGTTGCACGGCCTTGCCGGTCGCCTTGCGGATGATGATGCGCCCCTGCTCGTCCACATCGAAGTCCACCTGGCTGCCGGGGCCCAGCCCCAGGGTGTCGCGGATTCGCTTCGGGATGGTGACTTGGCCCTTGCTGGTGAGGGTGGTGCTCATGGCGGCTCCCCTGTGGTATTACATTGTAGAAAGTGTAATACCTCGGGCCACTCGATGGGAAGCGAAGCACCCGTCTGCTGAGTCCATCTAAGGAAGGCAGGAAGGGTAGGAATGCAGGAGTCGAGGACGGCACGAGGAATAAACACGCCACGAGGCGGATGTTCCCGGCACGGATGGACCGCGAATGAACGCGGATGAGGGACAGCGATGCACGCGAATGACGCGCGTATCCGTTGAACTCCATCCCCGGTTGTCCAACCGGAGCTTGGTGCGCGGCTCCAGTGAGAGGTAGGCTTTTCGGGAAAGGACGCCGGCATTCTCCGAAAAAAGGTAGCCGGCCCGAGGAGCACGGGATGCAGCGCCAAGAGGTCCTTGATCGACTCGCAGGCCATCGTACCGAGCTGACCGCGCTCGGAGTGAAATCCCTCGCGCTCTTTGGCTCCGTCGCGCAGGACCAGGCGTCACCCGACAGCGATGTCGACCTCCTGGTGACCTTCGATCGTCCAGTGGGCCTGTTCCACTTCGCTCGCGTCCGCCGGAGACTGACGGAGATCCTGGGCGCGCCGGTCGATCTCGTCACCGAGGCCGCCCTGCGGCCCGCGATGCGCGACCACGTCCTGAGGCAGCTCGTCCGTGCCGCGTAGAGAGTGGGCTATGCGCATCCAGGACATCCTGGACGCGACCAATAAGATCCTGTCTCACACGGCCGATCTCGACGTCGGCGCGTTCGCGGCGGATGCGTGGATGGTGGATGCAGTCCTCCGCAATCTCACGGTCATCGGTGAGGCCGCGCGCCACGTCCCCGACGAGGTTGTCTCCAAGCATCCCGACCTCCCGTGGAACGAGATGCGTGACCTGCGAAACATCGTCGTCCACGAATACTTTGGTGTAGACCCCACCATCATCTGGCACACCATCCGCGAAGACCTTCCGCCCTTGGTGCCTCAGCTCGAAGCGCTGCTTCGCGATCGATAACGCAATAACGCAAGGCAGACGCGGTTAACGGTTATCGGGCGGGTCATGGCTGGCGTTAGATCGCGGGGGACGAGCATGGCACGCGACGACTTCTCGAAGCAGACAGTCGACACCTTGGCCAAGCGCGTGGGTGTCAGGTGCTCCAATCCTTCCTGCCGCAAGCTAACGACCGGGCCTAGGATCGAGTCGCACCGTATAGTGAACATCGGCGTCGGAGCGCATATCACGGCTGCGGCCTCTGGTGGGCCTCGCTACGATGCCTCGCTTATCCCGGGGCAGCGCCAATCGCCGGAGAACGGGATCTGGCTCTGCCAGAACTGCGCGAAGCTGATCGATAATGATGCGAGCCGCTATCCCGTCGAGATGCTTCGCGAGTGGAAGGCTCAGGCAGAGGCTTCTGCACTCGCGGAAATCGAAGGGAGCGCGGAGCCGCAGCCTACAGATTTGTCCGCCGAGGTCGAGCTCTCCTACGCGAAGGAAAGTATCGAGTCTAAGCGGCATGACTACCGGCTTCAGGTCACACTTAGAAACCTCGGCACCGAGCCGCTCGGTCGCTACCACATTGACCTCGAGATGCCCGCCCGAGTGGTGCACCGCGCACAGGACCAATCCCTCTACGTTCGCGATCGGAGTACCCGCGACGTCGCCTTCTTTCGGGTGAGTTCCATCAACCATAGGGAGGAGATCTACCCAGGGGACACCAAGCTCGTTATGTCGGTGGACTACTACATGGACGACGACATTCACCGCCATGGCTGCGATCTCTTCGAGCAGCTTGTCCGAGTCACACTCTACCGCCCTGGCATCCGGCCGTTCACCCTCGAACGCCGGTTCGGCGAATTCCAGATATTCTGAGCGGCCGCCGGCCATCGCCGAGTCCGTGCCCCGCCCTCAGACACTCCTGGTTTCCTGCCTTCCTTAGAGGAACCTCGGAGCCGCTGACTCACTCCTCAGCGCCATCGCCTGCGAATGGCAAATTGTCGAAGCGCACCAGCCGGTCGAGGCGGATCTC
>Ga0214472_10007848_pt1 | contig 11144 bp, 6 predicted proteins | sample RVTome_6_FD_207662 | JGI IMG/M metagenome (GOLD analysis project Ga0214472, IMG submission 207662) | Soil microbial communities from uranium-contaminated site in the Upper Colorado River Basin, Wyoming, United States - RVT140D175 | ecosystem: Environmental > Terrestrial > Soil > Contaminated >...
CGACTGGCGGGCGATTTTCCCGACGTGGTCGCCAATCCCCGCGGCCTGGGTCTGATGTGCGCCTTCGACGCGCCGGACAGCCACGCCCGGGATCAACTGGTCAAAGCCTTTTTCGCCGAAAAGCTCCTGCTGGTCGGCTGCGGTTCGCGGAGTATCCGCTTCCGGCCGCACCTCCTGGTCAGCGGCGACGAAATCGGGCAGGGACTCGATCGCATCCGCAAGGTTCTGAAAATGGGCGACTTCCGCCGGATGGAGGTTCATCAGGATCCCTGCCTCGGGAGCGGCACTTGATGGCCGGCAGCGATCCCTTGCTGGCGGAAAAGCTGCGGCAGGTGGTCAAGGGACAGGTTTTGACCGACCTGAAAAGCCTGGGGCGCTATTCCCGGGACCAGAGCATTTACGAAATCGTTCCCCGGTCGGTGGTTCTTCCGGAAGACACCGAGGATGTCCGAAGGCTGGTCGATTTCGCGGCCCGGGAAGGAATCCCCCTTACCGCAAGGGGCGGCGGGTCCGGTACCGCGGGCAGCGCCCTGGGGTCGGGGATCGTCATGGCCCTGCCGCGCAACGGTTACTGGGGGCGTATCGGTGATCTGGCCGTTGGCGGCGCGGCGGCACGGGTCAGGGTCGGTGCCGGCGTGTACCACAACGAGTTGCAGAAGCATCTCAAGCAGCAGGGATACTTCCTGCCCGCCGACGTTTCCAGTGCCGATATCAGCCGTATCGGCGGCAACATCGCCACCAAGGCGAGCGGCCCCCACGCCCTGCGGTACGGTTCCATCGACCGTTTCCTCGAAGCGGTGGAATTCGTCACCGTGCGGGGAGAGGTGGTGAACACCGCCGACGAGGCGACCATCCCGGAGCGTTTCATATCACGGCTGGCCGAACTGGCGGGCCGGATCGTCGCGGACCGGTTGTCATTCGAGAGGCTCGCCGCCCGCCAGCCATTGAAAACAGCCAGCGGCTACAATCTTTTCGCCTTTCTCCGCGACCTGCCGCCGGGCCGGCGGATCGCCCAACTGCTTGCGGGCAGCGTCGGCACTCTCGGGCTGGTGACCGGCGCCACCCTGCGGGCCGAGGTTGTCCGGCAGGATGGGGCGGTAGTTCTTTTCTACTTCGCCAATCTGGCCGAGGCCGGGCGGGCGGTCCGCTCCCTTCGCGAACTGGATGTGGCGGCCATCGAGCTCATCAGCCGGGAAACGGTGCAGGTGCTGCGGGAGCAAACCAGCCTTCCCGCCGGACTGGACGTGGACGCTCACCTGCTGCTGGTGGAGTTGGCCGGGCCCGATTACCGGGAAGGGATCCGCAACGTCAAGACCCTTCTGCAAATCAACGATTTCCGGCTGGCACAACCCCCGGTGGTGGCCAGGACCGAGGCTGAGATCGACCAGATGTGGACCCTGCGAAAACAGATCCTGTGGCTGATCCGACATCCGCAACCACACCTGCGGGCCCTGTCGGTGGTCAACGATGTCGGCGTGCCCCCCGACCGGCTGGCCGATTTCGTCGGCGCTGTGCAACAGGTCTTCGCCGACCGGCGGATCGTGGCCCTCATCTACGGTCATGCGGGCAGCGGCAACCTTCACCTGAGGCCCCTCTTCGATGTGACCCTGCCCGATCTGCCCGGCAGGGTACGGGACCTGGCCGACGCGGTCTACGAGGTAGTGCTCCGCCATGGCGGCACGGTCACCGCCGAGCATGGCATGGGACCCTTGCGGGCGCCCTGGCTGCGGCGGGAATGGGGCGACGCCCTGTACGGTTACATGCGGGAGGTGAAGGAGATCTTCGATCCCGACGATCTGCTCAATCCGGGAGTGATGTTCAGCGACCGGCCGATTACGGATCATATGCGGGAGGATCTGCTATCTCCCTGATCCGGAATAAAAACGATCAGAGCCGAAACTGAAAGCGAAAGATGCATCCCACCACGAAGAACACGAAGAACGACATAAAACATTTACTAAAACCAAAAATCCTGGCCTTTGTTTTTCCTTCGTGTCCTTCGTGCTCTTCGTGGTGAAGAAAGATTAGCGAGAATTGAACCCCCATTCCAACCCTGAAATGCACACCATCCGCGCCGCCGTGCTGCGGCGGCAAGGCGGTTCCCTGAATATCGAGACGCTGACCATGGAGGGGCCGCGGGACGACGAGGTGCTGGTGCGGCTGGTCGCTTCGGGCATCTGCCATACCGATATCGACCTGATCGACGGCTGGAGCGGGGACGATGGTCCCGTGGTGCTCGGCCACGAAGGGGCCGGGGTGGTGGAAGAGGTCGGGCGGGAGGTCGGCGGGTTCAAGCCGGGCGATCCGGTGGTGCTTTCCTACCAGTCCTGCGGCCAGTGCCGGCCCTGTGGCGAAGGTCGGCCCTTCGACTGCGCCCGTTTCTGGGACCTCAATTTCGGCTTCCGGCGCCTGGACGGCAGCAATGCCCTGCGGGAAAGCGGCGTCAGCGGCCATTTCTTCGGCCAGTCCTCCTTTGCCAGTCATGCCCTGGCCACCTCCCGCAACCTGGTGCCGGCCGCCGATGATCTGCCGCTGGCCTTGCAGGCCCCGCTGGGCTGCGGCCTGCAGACCGGGGCCGGAACCATCTTCCATTCATTGGCGGTTGCCGCCGGGGAGGCTGTCGGCATTTTCGGTACCGGCGCGGTGGGATTGGCGGCGGTCATGGCGGCCCGTATCGCCGGAGCCGCCCCGATCATTGCCGTTGATCGGCTACCGGCCCGGCTGGCCCTCGCCTTGGAGTTGGGGGCCACCCATGTCTTGGACAGCCGCGACAACGATCTCGCTCGCCGCATCGCCGCCGTGGGCCGCCTCGACTGCCTGGTGGAGACCACCGGCGACGGAGAACTGGGCCGGTTGGTCGGCACCCTGTTGCAGCCGAAGGGCCGGGCCGCCTTCCTGGCGGGCGGGGGCCTGGGCTCCGGCAAGAAGGGACAACAATTCCTCAGCGTCATCCAGGGCGATTCGGTGCCGCAACGGTTCATCCCCGAAATGATCGGCCATTACCGGGCCGGGCGGTTTCCCTTCGATCGCCTGGTGAAATTCTACGATTTCAGGGTGATCAACCAGGCCATCGCCGATGTGCGAAGCGGCAAGACCATCAAAGCGGTGCTGCGCATGTAACAGGGTTGTTTGTCCCATATGTCCTCCAGGTCCCATAGGTCTCATCAGGAGAATTCACCAATGGCCCAAAATCAAGGCTTCTTTTGGGAAAGACACGCCGCCGCAGAGCAGTTCCTGCTCGACAGCCTCGGCGATTTCCGTCGACAGAGCGACACCCTGGCCCGTTTCGAGGAACGCTTGGTGAAACAGATCAGCGGCCGGCTGCTCGACTGGGTCGACCATCTGCTGTTACCCGATTCGCAGCCTGTCCGGGACCGGATGACCGAGCTCGGTTTCATTCCCCGACGGTCGGCCGACCAGGTTGTCTGGCACCATCCGGGGACGCAACTCCCGCGGATTTTGCTGACCGGGCAGGGGGCCGGCCCGAAAACAGGATTGGCCCTGCGGACGGAGAGCGTGGCCGATTTTCTGCAGGCCAACGGCTTCCAGGCCCAAATCGAAGGAGAGCCCTTCGGCCTTTATCGGCGAACCATGGTGGGAGAAGTCCATGGTGTGGCGCTGCTGGCGGTGGAACGGCGCGGCAGCGCCGATCTGCAACCGGAACGGCAACCGGCAGGTTACCTGCCCAGTTATCTTTCGGCGGTGGAATTGTGGCAGACCCGCCCCCGGACCGGGGAGGACGAGGATCAACTGTGGGAGGACATCTTCCAAAGGGTGGCGCAACTGGTGGCTCAATTGGGCGCCGGTCCGGCTGCCCACGTCGTTTGTGAAGGGGAGCGGCGCTACTGGCTCTCGCGGAATTTCGCCGGTCGCCTGCAGCAGGGACGGCAGGCAACCCTCGGCCTCGGTTGGGGCAATCACGACCACCACACCTTTCGCAGTTCCCGGCGTCATTTCCGCAGGCTGGTGGAGCTATTTTCCCGCCTTGGCTTCGAAAACCGTGAACGGTTCTACGCCGGAGAGGAGGCCGGGTGGGGCGCCCAGGTCATGGAAAATCCCGATGCGGGACTGGCCCTGTTTCTCGACGTCGACCTGGCTCCCGGGGAGGTGGCCGCCGATTTCTCCCGCGAGGACCTGCCGGAACGGGAGGAACTGGGCACCGTGGGGCTCTGGTGCGCCCTGCACGGTGATTCCATTTTCGGGGCCGGCCTGCACCACCTGGCCGCCCTGTTCGATTTCGACCGCCTCATCGACGACCTGGCTCGGCACGGTGTCGAGTACATGGCTCCTTTCAGCGACTTTCCCTATCTCCGGCAGGCCTTCAGCGTCGCCGAACGGTGGTCCGTCGATCCGGCGCGGGTGGCGCGGCTGGTCCGGGACCGGGCCATCAGCGGCGAGCAGGCCGAAAAATTTCTCGCCGGGGGAGCCGTCGGCAGCCACCTGGAGAATATCCAGCGGCGAGAGGGGTACAAGGGCTTCAACCGGAAGAACGTCAGCGCCATCATCCGCCAGACCGATCCGCGAAGGGAGTAGTCGGGGAAAATCGTGGTCTGCGCCGGGTCAGTAGCGATGACTCCTGCGTTCGGGAGTCTTGCCTGCCGTTTCATCTGTCCAGACCCAGCCTTTTGCTTCCATGCAGAGGATGATCTCGGCGCGTTTTTGTTCCATCACGTTCGCGGTGTCGGCCTGCAACCGGCAGGCATCCTGGTCTTCCGCCAACATTCGGGGAGAAAATTTCTCCTGATCCGCACGGTCCCAGTAGGGACTCTGCCGGTAGGTCGAGTCGGCGCATCCCATCGTCAGGCCCAGTATCATCAGGCCGGCCAGCGATAATAGCTTGAACATGATGTACTCCTTTCCATGGCGTGCGATTTACGGTTGTGCAGTGGTCTTAGTGAATAATCCGATGCGGTCATGCACTTGGCTCCAACATGCTTGTGACCCGCCGGGCCGATGCGCTTCGTCCCTCAGCACATCCTATGCCCTGTTACCAAAAATCTTGTGTGGAAGAAGATTTTGTAGGGATACCCCTTGCGGGTATCCTGACTTTGGGCACCCGCAAGGGGCGCCCCTACAAAATCCGTCATGGATACAGGAAATTTTAAGGGGCCCAACTGGAGCATAGCGCATAACCCGCTATTCCGAACTAACCCATTTCATCCAGCATCCGGCCAAGTTCCGCCGGGTCGGTAACCGGTACGCGGCAGCTTTGCCCGGTGCAGAGCCAGGCGGCGGGTTTGCCGTCCACAAGTTCTTTCCCTCCTGCCAGGGCGGCGATCGGCTCGGGTGGCGGCTGGTCGGTCCGGTGGAGCAGCACCACCGTCCGCGGCAGCAATCGGGACCGTATTTCCCTGAGCAGGTCATGGGGGTAATGTTCGCCGTCCCAGGCAATGACGATTTCGCTCTTCGGCCCCAGGGCGTAATCAAGAGCGATGAGGAATTGGGCAAACCCTGTGGGATATTGTCCGACCTGCGAAATCTGGGTGCGCAGCACCTGTTCCCCCCGCTCTTCCATCTCCCGGTCCCCGGTCAGATGACCCAGGCGGAGCAGATCGAGGGCGGCCACCGACATGCCCGACGGTATGGCGACGTCCTGCAGGGAACGGCCCCGGGTCAACACCGCTTCGGCGTCTTCGCCGGTGTCGAAAAATCCTCCCCGGCCGTCGCTGAAGAGTTCTTCCATCCGGGCGGTGAGATCGAGGGCGCTTTGCAGATCGCGATCCGCGAATTCCGCCCCGTACAACTCGATCAGGCCCCAGATCAGGAAGGCATAATCCTCGAGAAAGGCGGGAATGGCCGCATCTCCCTGGCGATAGCGGCGCAACAGCCGGCCCTGCGGGGTGCGCAGTTTTTCGAGAACGAAATCGGCGGCCCGCCGGGCGGAACGGACCAGGCTCTCTTCGGCCAGCACAGCTCCGGCCCGGGCGAAAGCGGCGATGGCCAGGCCGTTCCAGCCGGCCAATACCTTGTCGTCCCGATGGGGCCGGATGCGTTTCTGCCGTACTTCGAACAGGCGTTGCCGCCCTTCGGCGAGGGCTGCCGAAAGCTGGTCGATCGGCACATCGGCCCGGTCGGCGAGTTCCGCAACGTCCGTTTCCAGGTGGAGGATGTTGCTTCCTTCAAAATTACCTTGCGGGGTGATGTCGAAGGAGCCGCAGAGGATCGTGCCGAGTTCTTCACCCAGAATCTCCCGCACCTGTTCAGGGGTCCAGAGATAAAAGGTCCCCTCGGCACCTTCCGAATCGGCATCCTCGCCGCAATAGAAACCGCCCTCCGGATCGGTCAGGTCGCGACGGACGTATTCGGCGATTTCCAGGGCGGCCTGGCGATAAAAGTCGTCGCCGGTGTCCTGGAAGGCATCGACATAGGCGAGCATGACCAGCGCCTGGTCGTAGAGCATCTTTTCGAAATGGGGGACCAGCCAGCGTTCGTCCACGGTGTAGCGGTGAATACCGTAACCGAGTTGGTCGAAAATCCCCCCGAGCCTGATTTGCTGCAGGGTTTGCAGGGCCATGACCCGGGAATTGTCATTTTTCAGACGCCGCTCCAGGCGCAGCAGCAGCGAGAGATTGTGCGGGGCGGGAAATTTCGGTGCTCCGCCGAAGCCGGCGTGCTGGCTGTCGAAGGATTCAAGGTACTGGTCGCAGGCCTTGCGGAGCACATCGTCGGATAAGGTTCCGGTCTCCGGCCTGGCCTTTTCCACCTGTTGCAGGGCCTGGCTGACCTTTTCGCCGGTTTCCAGCAAGCCGTTGCGATCCGAATCCCAGAGTTCCGTGATCTTCTGCAGCAGGTCCATCAGGCCGATCATGCCCTGGCGGGCGGTTTTGGGGATGTAGGTGGCGGCGAAAAAGGGCTTCTTTTCGGGAGTCAGGATCAAAGTGGTGGGCCATCCACCCCTGCCGGTCATCATCTGGCAGGTCATCATGTAGATATTGTCGAGGTCCGGGCGTTCCTCCCGGTCCACCTTGATGGAGATAAAGTGACGGTTGAGAACCGCGGCGACCTGCCGGTCCTCGAAGGATTCATGGGCCATGACATGGCACCAGTGGCAGGTGGAATAGCCGATGGACAGAAAAACCGGCTTGTCCTCGGCCCTGGCCCGGTCAAAGGCCGCCTCGCTCCAGGAATACCACTCGATGGGGTTTTCGGCGTGTTGGAGAAGATAGGGACTCTTGGAAAAAATCAGCCGGTTGAATATATCGCCGCCGTCCTCCGGCAGGGATGAGGTGTCGATGCGGGACAGGCGGAGGACAGGGTCTTCTACATGTCTGGCCTTGGACATAGGGCCTCCGGGGTTGGCCGGGCCCTGACTTCGCTCGCTCGGGGTAGAATGGGATCGGGAGGTTTCCGCGAAAGAAGCTCCCTGCCGGGGTGGCCGTGCCAGGGTCGGCGGAAAGCGTTGCAATGCCGTACTGGGTCATTATAACAGAAAGGGCGGGCAACGGTTCTTCCGGGGCGGGAGAGGGGCGGTCGTAAGAATCTTTCGCCCGCGAAGAGGCATCAGGGCAATGATGTCGCCAATCCCTGGTAAAATAAGTCTGAAGTCTAACCAGGATTCCGGCAGAAACGGGTCGATTTGACTCAGTCACCCTTGCCGTGTTTACATGCTCCCTGTGGGGTAAACCAGGCCGGCCAACCGGTCGGCGGAAAATGGGAAAGCCGATGATCCTTCCAGTCGTCGTTTATCAGGAAGAGGGCAAGGACAATAAATTCAGTATCTGCCACGATTCCGAGGATGGTAACTATTTCCTCCTGGTCGGGCAGGACGTCTATCATGAATTGAATTATCCCTTCAGAGGGGCCTATGACGAAGTCCTGGCCAAACTCAAGGAGCTCAAGGCTTCAGAGCATCTGGTCATCGTCCCTCCACCCACGGGCGAGAATTCTTAGCCATCCTGCGAGGCGAGTTGTCCCCTGTTGAAAAAAGGCTTTCATGCGTTCTCCAACAAAATCGATAGCTTTGTTGGTTTGGCTCTACTGGTTGCTGGGTGCCGCCTGGATCCTGGGGTCGGATTATCTGCTCAATCAGGTTTTTCCCGATCCGATTACATCAGCGGCCTGGCAGACGGTCAAAGGCCTGGGCTTTGTTCTCGGCTCGGCCATCTTTTTCTATCTGGGCCTGCGCAGCACGGTCGCCGCCACGGCGATGCGCTGCACCTTGGAGAGAGCCAAGGCGCTTGAAAGCCAGTCTCCGGAATTTTCTCCCCAACGCCTCAATGTCCGCGCTCCAATAACGATTTTTCTGGGTCTATCCCTGCTCCTCGCTGTGTTCGGTGGCGGGATCTATGTTCAGGTTTCCCGGGCGATACGAACTCAGCAATGGACCTTTCTCCAGGACATGGCCGGCTTGAAAACCCGGCAAATCGCGGCCTGGCGACAGGAGCGTTCCGGGGATGCGGCGATCTTTGCCGGCGACAGAAATTTCATGATCACCATCCAGGACTGGCTGCAGGGTCAGGCTCCCGGCAGCCCGGTTCCCGAACGGATCGTCCGGCGTCTGGAGGCTCTTCGGCAGGCTCGCCAGTATGGTGCCGTCATGATCTGCGATGCCGAGGGGCGCAAGCGTTACCCGCCGCCCGGGCAGCCCGGGGAACCTGTCGAGTCCGCCGCCCTGCGTGAAGCCTTGCTGGAAAATACGCCGGTTTTCTCCGCATTCCACAGCCCGGTCCCAGGCCAGCCCGAGATCATCGATTTCGTGATGCCGCTGGCCGACACCTCCGGAGCACAACCGGCGGTTTTTGGTGCGCTGGTGCTGCGGGTTGACGGTAAAAGCCCATTGTTCCCCCCTTTGCAATGGTGGACGAGGGAATCCCGCAGTGCGGAAACCCTGCTGGTGCAAAGGATGGCGGACGGACGTTTTTCGGTGATCCAGTTTGGTACTGACAGGGGAGGGGCCCTGGCCATAAAGGATGGCCAGGGAGGCGACGAATCGCCCGTGGCTTTTGCTTCCCGGCTGAGCCATCCCGGGCTGTTTGATCTTCGGGATCATCGGGGAACGCCGGTTCTCGCCGCCGTGGAGATCGTGCCCGATTCCAACTGGCTGCTGATGGCCAAGATCGACAAGGATGAGATTTATCGTCCCCTCGAACGATTGGTCAAAATTTCCATTGCGGTAATGTTGTTCCTGCTCGCCACGGCGGGGGTCGGGGTCGGCCTATGGTGGCGCCAGCAGGTGGCGAACGTCGCCCTGGAGGGGCTGCAGGGAAAACTGCAGCAGCGCATATTGCTCATCCATTACGAAAGCCTGCTGAAGCATGCCAACGATATCATTCTGCTGCTGGATGACCAGGGTGTCATCACCGAGGCCAATGACCGGGCGGTAGAAGCTTACGGTGCCCCCCGGGAGGAACTTGTCGGGCGCAAAATACGGGAGTTGCGTTGCCCGGATTCCCTGGCCGATTTCGATCTGGAATGGCAAAAGGCCTTTGATGAAGGTGTCATCTTCGAATCCCGCCATCGCCGCGTCGATGGCAGCACTTTCCCGGTGGAAATCAGCGCCCGGCGGATCGAGGCCGGTGGCAGGGCATGGTGCCAGTCCATCATCCGCGACATTACCGAACGGAAGCAGGCCGAGCAGAAAATTCAACGCCTTACCCGGCTCTATAATGTGTTGAGCCATACCAACCAGGCGGTTGTCCGCTACCATGACCGTCAGGAACTGTTTTCCAACGTCTGCCGGATTGCCGTCGAACGTGGTTTTCTCCGCATGGCCGTGATCACTTCCATCGATCTGGCCGCCCGGGTACTATCTCCTGTCGCCGCTTTCGGTGCGGAACCGGCTTTCCTCGAAACCATCACCTTCGATTCCCTGTGCGGGGCGGAGGACCGTGGGCCGACCTTGCAGGTGGTGAGGGAGAAAAGGCCATTTCTCTCCAATGACGTCGCCACCGATCCCCGACTGCGGGACCGCCGCGAGGAGGCGGTGCGTTTCGGGTGGCAGTCGGTGGGAATCCTGCCGGTTCATTCCTTCAGCGAATTTACCGGCACCCTGAATCTCTACGCGGCCGAAAAGGATTTTTTCAACCCCGATCTGGTTGCCGTACTGGAAGAAGTGGCGTCCGACATCACCTTCGCCCTCAACACCTTTGAAAAGGAAGCGGCCCGGAAAAAAGCCGAGGCGCAGCTGCTGGAAACCACCGCCACCCTCAAGGCCATGTACCAGGCCACGCCGCTGCCGGTCATGATCATCGATCTGGAAGGCCGGGCCACCTTCTGGAACCCGGCGGCGGAAGAGGTGTTCGGCTGGTCGGAGGAGGAAGTGATCGGCCGGCCCCTGCCTCTGGTTCCCGAGGACCAGAAGGATGAATTTCTCCGCAATATCGCCATGATCAAAGGGGGCGAACTACTGCGCGGAGTCGAAGTCTGTCGCCAGCGGCGGGATGGGGCCTTGCTCGACATGCTGTTGTTTACCTCTCCCCTGTACAATACGGAGGGGCAGGTTGACAGTTTCGTTGCCCAGTTCATGGATATCTCCGAACATAAGAAAGCCCGGGAGCAGATTGTTTGTCTTGCCCATTACGACCAGTTGACGGGCCTGGCCAACCGGATCTTGCTGCGGGAGTGTTTCATCCGCGAAACATCCAGGGTATTGCGGGATGAGCGCAATCTTGCCCTCTGCCTGATCGACCTCGACAAGTTCAAAACCATTAACGATGCCCTGGGGCATTCCTTTGGCGATAAGCTGCTGATCCAGGTTGCCCGGCGGCTCGAGGAAGTCCTGCGCCGGGCCGACGTGATCTGCCGGCCGGGGGGCGATGAGTTTCTGCTGCTGCTGACCGATCTGGACAATCCGAGGAATCTCGGCAAAATCGCCCGGAAAATCCTGCAGAACCTCGAACAGCCCTATGAGCTTGGGGGACACACGGTGCGCCTGTCGGCGAGCATGGGGATCACGATCTTCCCCGAAGACGGTGTCGATCTCGATACCCTGCACCGCAATGCCGATACCGCCATGTACGCCGCCAAGGAAAAGGGGCGCAACAACTTCATGTTTTTCCGCAATGAGATGAACCAGAAGATCCGCGATCGTCTCGACCTCGAAAACATCCTGCGCACCGCCCTGGAGGAGCAGTCCTTTTTTCTCCATTATCAACCACAGGTCGACATCGCCTCGGGTCGGATTATCGGGGCGGAGGCGCTGCTGC
>Ga0214472_10007850_pt1 | contig 11143 bp, 10 predicted proteins | sample RVTome_6_FD_207662 | JGI IMG/M metagenome (GOLD analysis project Ga0214472, IMG submission 207662) | Soil microbial communities from uranium-contaminated site in the Upper Colorado River Basin, Wyoming, United States - RVT140D175 | ecosystem: Environmental > Terrestrial > Soil > Contaminated >...
TGAAGTCTTCCGTATATTTCCGCCTCGTTCGTCTTTCTATTGTCATCGCTCACCTCGTCAAGATAGTTTACACTCTTAACTCGGTGTCCGGATGTATCAGACCACATCAACGTACCCTGTCGAAGTACCCTTAGATATCAACTCACTTATTTACAAAATTGAATAGCACTCATGCAACACAAAAAAGAAATGGATCCAGATAAAATATACAGATTACTGTTTGATGCCGTGCGGTCTCTTCCGGATGCACAGATTTACTTTGAAGAAAACAAAAACAACGACGGGTTATTACAAATATTGTTTGATGTCGCCCTCAGTGATTCGTCAGATGCGGTTCGCGTACAAGCCTGTTATTATATTTCACAATACCCACCACATCTTCTGGCGAAGCATGAAGACCCCTTGTTGAAACTCCAGAGTGATACCTGGGAGAGCGTTTCGGATCATGCCATTGTTGCGCTTGCTAAAATTTCCTCAGTAAGAGGATTTGAATATTTGATTGAAAAACGCATTGCGCCTAAATCACCATGGGAGGCAATGGTATGCCGTTATTATCTGAGCAGTCTCATGCAAAAGTAAAAGGCATGTTAACCTGTCAGCTTGTCATACAATACATACTGAACAAATATGCTTGTGCAATATTTAATGTGCACACGTATCAAATACCTTGATTTTGAGTTGCGAGGATGATGCTTGATACTTCTGCCAAATTTACAGTTAAAATGGAAACTGCCTACAACAGCTTCTTGAAGGATTTTCCTGGCCATAACCATTCCCATATTCTTGATGAGCTGCGATTGCAAGACTTTGCCCGCCTGGAAAAACAACAACATATCTACCTGGACTATACCGGTGGCGCCCCGTATCCAGATAGCCTGGTAAGAAGTCATGCAATCTTGTTACAACAATTGGTACTGGGCAATCCTCATTCAAAAAATAACGCCTCCCTGACATCCACCCGGTTAGCGGCTCTGGCACGCCACGATGTATTGCATTATTTTAATGCCGACGCGGAAGAATATCTGGTCATATTCACTCCCAATGCCAGCGGTGCGCTCAAGCTTGTCGGTGAAAGCTACCCCTTCAATCCCGAAAGCCACTTCCTGTTGACCGCTGACAATCACAACTCAGTCAATGGGATACGCGAATTTGCCCGCCGGTCTGAAAGCTTGATTACCTATATACCTCTTAACAATAACGACCTGCGAATTGATGACATTACTCCTCATATGAAGCGCAACAATGCCAATAGTGCAAACCTTTTTGCCTATCCAGCTCAATCTAATTTTTCAGGTGTTCAACACCCGTTAAACTGGATAGAGCAGGCTCATGATAGCGGTTATGACGTTATTCTTGATGCCGCCGCCTTTGTTCCAACTAACCGACTGGATCTTGGTCGTCATCATGCTGATTTCGTGTCGATTTCGTTTTACAAAATGTTTGGTTATCCCACTGGTATCGGGGCGTTGATCGCACGAAAATCTGCGCTCACCAAACTGAGGCGCCCATGGTTTGCAGGAGGTACCGTAAAACTGGTCTCCACACATGCTAATTTACATGTCGTCGCCGACCAGGAAGCCGCCTTCGAGGAAGGCTCAATCAACTATCTAAATTTTCCTGCCATAAGCACAGGCCTGGCCTATTTGGAAACGATCGGGATCGAGCTGATTCATCATCGTGTTAGTGTTTTAACAAGTTACTTGTTAGACGAGTTACAAAAAATGCACCACAGCAATAATCGGCCAATGGTTCACATCTATGGACCCACTGAAAACACCGACCGTGGTGGCATCATTGCCTTCAATATTATCGATCCTGAGGGTAAATATTTTCAATGCTCTACCATCGAAACAGAGGCCAATCATGCCAATATCTCAATTCGTACCGGCTGCTTTTGCAATCCCGGTGCCGGTGAATATAGCCTGTCCCACGACGAGGAAACTGTCAGTCATTGCTTCAGCGAGGCAAGCAGTGGGGATTTTGATCTGATCCGCTATCGCCAGTGCCTGGGAGACAAGGCCGATGGTGCTGTCCGCGTGTCTATGGGCTTGGTGAGTAATTTCGCAGATATACATCGATTCCTGGAATTTCTGACAAGTTTCAAGGATCAGGTACTGCTGCGTCCATAGCCATCCATAGCATCCATTTGAAAAATTCTAGTGTGGCTTGCTTGTTATATGCGCCTGATTAATCCTCTCCCCGTTTGCTCACACCACGACATGGTATTGAAATATGTTCGGGAGTGCGATCCATACGTAGCGCAGTCAATGCCCCACCCCATACACAACCACTGTCGAGCGCATAAAATCCCGGTTGATGATAGCACCCCAGCGTTGACCAATGGCCAAATATGATTTTTTCACCATCATTAGCATGTTGCCAAAGTTCAAACCATGGAAAATAGTCGGCAGCTTGAGTGCCAGGGGCGCCCTTCTCTCCCAAGGCAATATGTCCACTTCGATCGCAATAGCGTAGACGTGTAAAGCAATTGATAATAAAGCGTATGCGCTCCCAACCCGACAGTGAGTCTGACCACTGTGTCGGCTCATTCCCATACATATGTCTTATCAAATCAAGATAGTCCGGACCCTGCAAGAGCGTTTCAATCTCTCTAGCACATCGCTGGGCCTTATCCATATCCCATTGTGGTGGCAAGCCGGCATGGATCAGGGCATATCCTGTCTGTGCATCGTGATGCATCAACGGGCGATGTCGTAACCACCATAGCAGGTCCGCAGCATCGGGGGCTTCCAGTATCCCAGATAATGTATCGTTATGTCGTGGCTGACGAACGCCCGCCTCAACTGCAAGCAGATGCAGGTCATGATTGCCCAATACGGTGATGGCGTTTTCACCGAGTCCTTTTACAAACCGTAACACCTCCAGGGATTGCGGACCTCGATTCACCAGGTCGCCAGTAAACCAGAGCCTGTCAGTCGCTTGATCGAAGCAGATCTTATCAAGCAACGTCTGTAACTCGGCAAAACATCCCTGGATATCACCAATGGCGTAGGTAGCCATTGTCAGGCACATCTCCTATTTGTTGCAGAATACCTGTCTATACTCTTCATTGCCGGTCTTGTGCAGTGCGCAATATGAATGTGACTGGGCCATCATTGGTCGAAACCACCTTCATGTCTGTACCAAATTTTCCGCATGCGACATTGCCATAGTCGGCGCGTGCAGCATTGATCATGTATTCATACAACAGGCGGCCTTGCGGCGGCGGTGCCGCCGGAGAAAAACTTGGTCGTGTCCCTGTGCGGGTATCAGCCGCCAGCGTAAATTGTGGCACCAGCAATAGGCTGCCCAGTACGCCCTTCAGGCTCAGATTCATCTTGCCCGTGGCATCAGGGAAAACGCGATATTCGAACAAACGCCTCAATAGATGGTCTGCCTGATGCTCCGTGTCATCGCGCTCGAAAGCAATGTATACCAGCAAGCCCTTGCCTATTTTTCCGATCGTTTCACCCTCGATGTCCACGCGTGCGTCACTGACACGCTGCAACACTCCAATCATAGAAGAGCGGCACTCATATCATGAGTCGCCTTGACCAGTGCATCAATGATACCCTTTTCACTGGCTGAGTGACCTGCATTGGCGATGATGTTGAAATCAGCCTGGGGCCAGGCCTTGTGCAGCTCCCATGCACTCTCGAGTGGGCAAACGACATCATAGCGCCCGTGGACGATAACTGCGGGGATATGAGTAATGCGGGAGATATCCTTCAAGATCTGATCCGTTTTCATAAAGGCATTATTGACAAAATAGTGGCATTCGATACGTGCCAGACTCAGCGCGGTAAACGGGCTGGTAAAATGTTTAATGACCTCCTTGTTCGGTATCAAAGTTGCAGTGCGACCCTCCCAGATAGACCAGGCCTTGGCAGCAGACATTCTGGCCACCTCATCTGCCCCGGTAAGACGCCGGTAATAGGCATGCAGTATGTCATCGCGTTCATGTTCCGGGATGGGTTGTAAAAACTCATCCCAGTAATCTGGAAAAAACCGGTTTGCACCCTCCTGGTAAAACCATTCAATCTCGCGCCCGCTGCACAAAAAGGTACCGCGTAATATCATGCCGCTTACGCTATCCGGATAGGCTTGGGCGTAAACAAGTGCCAGCGTCGCCCCCCATGAGCCGCCAAACAATATCCAATGCTCTATACCCAGGTGTTCCCGGATACGTTCGATATCGGCTATCAGGGCTTGTGTCGTATTATTGTCGAGGCTGGCATGTGGCGTTGACCGGCCACAACCGCGTTGATCAAACAAGATAATGCGATAGCGCTCGGGATCGAAAAAGCGGCGGTGATACGGCTCGCATCCTGCGCCAGGGCCACCGTGCAAGACGACGACCGGAATACCCGTTGGATTGCCGCATTCCTCCACATGCAAGATATGCGGAGGATCAACCTCAAGACTGTGCCTGATATAGGGAATAATGTCAGGGAATAATGTAAACATGAGTGTCTAACTCCCCGCTATCCGAATTACAACAAGCTGATGCCCAGCACAGTACCGATCATATAGGCAATCAATCCGGCACTGCCGCCGATCAATACCATGCGCACACCGCCCTTCATTGCGCCACGCCCGGTAAACAGGCTCAGCACTGCACCAACAAAAAACAGACTGATGCCCGTCAACAGGATTATCGCCGGAATCGGTTGCGTCCGCTCTCCAAATACAAAGGGCAACAATGGCACCAATGCGCCCAGCGCAAAGGATACAAAGGATGACAGTGCAGCACCCCAAGGTGAACCGAGATCATCAGGATTGAGTCCAAGCTCTTCCCGCGCCAGTGTGTTTAGGGCGTGCTCCGGATCTTGCAATATATCTGTCGCAATCTGCCGTGCCTGCTCCATCGAAACCCCGCGCGCGTTATAGATCAACGCCAATTCTTCGGCTTCCTCTTCCGGATATTCTTCCAGCTCGTCACGTTCCAAACCGATTTGATATTCGTATAGTTCACGCTGCGAACGCACTGAAATATATTCACCCGCCGCCATCGAGGCAGCCCCGGCGATCAGCCCGGCGATTCCGGTCATAAATATAATCTTGCTATCCTGGGTTGCGCCCGCTACTCCCATCACAAGACTTGCATTGGATACCAGGCCATCATTCACGCCAAATACCGCAGCGCGCAGATTACCGCCGCCACTAAACGTTGTATGCCGATGGCCGATTTCCTCGACGTTGGTCGGCATCGGGTGTCCTGCGCGTATCATTCCACCGCTGTAAACGGATAGACCCCGGACCTTCATCGCCGCCAATACAGGCCGTATGGAACGGGGACCCAAAGCCCGGATCAACCAGGCAACAAATCGTGTGCGTACCGAGGGATGGAAACCTGCCGGGACTTGTATCCCTTCAGATCGCATCCTCTCCTCCCATATAAGCGCCTGTGATTCCGCAGCATCGGCCAAAGCACCAAAAAGTGCTTTATTCGCAGGCCCTTCCTCGATGGCAGTCATTATCTTATAAAGATAGGCGGACTGTTTTTCTTCGTACCAGCTTTCGATTACCGACATGAGTTATGCGATTGCAGTTATGTGAGCTTATGCATCGGGAAATATCCCGCTGCCCCAAACGTTTTTAGCCATTAGTGGATTTTTTTTCCGCAATGATCTGATTCATCAGTTTCAAGCCACTAAAGGCATCCTTTGCGTAATACACCTTGTCGACATCAGTGTAAACCAGGCGGCAATCATTCTCGACATAACTGCGTGTCAATGCCGCACCACCGAGCAACACCGGGATCTCTATCCCTTCGCGTTTCATCTCCTCCAGATTTTCCTTCATGATGACGGTTGACTTGACCAGCAAGCCGGACATGCCGATGGCATCCGCCAGATGGGCGCGCGCCGCCTCCATAATATTGCCGATAGGTTGTTTGATACCGAGATTAATGACCTTATAACCATTGTTCGTCAGGATGATATCCACCAGATTCTTGCCAATATCATGGACATCTCCCCGCACCGTAGCAATCACCAGCGTACCCCTCTCCTGTCCTGCGACCTTTTCCATAAAGGTCTCCAGATAGGCCACTGCCGCCTTCATGGTCTCGGCAGACTGTAATACAAAGGGGAGCTGCATCTCACCGGCGCCAAAGAGATCGCCCACCACCTTCATACCGTCGAGCAGAAAGTTATTGATAATATCCAACGGCTGATAAGTTTCGAGGGCCTTGTCAAGATCCTGTTCCAAACCTGGCTTATCACCATCGATAATACGTTGTGTCAAGACCTCTTCTATTGTTGTAGGCTTTACTTTCTGCTTTTGAACACTATTGACGTCCTTAAACAGATGCACAAATTTCAGCAACGGGTCCGCCCCATCACGCCAGTTATTGAAGATCAGATCATCGGCCGCCTCACGCTGCCGTTCATCTATCTGATAGAGGGGCATAATTTTTGCCACATGGATAATCGCCGCGGTCATGCCATGTTGTTGGGCATGATGCAAAAAAACAGAATTCAGCACATGACGGGCGGCGGCATTCAATCCGAATGATACATTCGACAAGCCCAGCATAATCTGACATTCGGGAAATTCGCCGGCGATACGCTCTATTGCGTCCAGGGTATTTTTGGCGTGATCCCTGTCGGCTTCCATGCCGGTACAGATTGTAAACGTCAACGGATCATAAATCAGATCCGAGGGTGGCAGGCCGTGTTTGTGAACCGCAAAGTCATACAAGCGCTGAGCGACGGCCAGTTTGCGATCGACCTCTTTGGCCATACCGTCTTCATCTATCGTCAGGGCAACTACCGCGGCGCCATATTTTTTGGCAAAACCGAGGATCTTTTCCGCTTTTTGCTCGCCATCTTCAAAATTGATGGAGTTGATGATGCTCTTGCCGCCCAGTAATTTTAAGGCCCTCTCGAGCACCGGTGGCTCCGTCGAATCAATGACAAGAGGTACGGTGATTTGACCGCGATAGCGGGAGATCACTTCTTCTATATCCAAGGCCTCAGGCCTTCCAACATAAGCAACACAGACATCCAGCGCATGTGATCCTTCCTTGACCTGCTCGCGGCCGATGTTTACCAATGCATCCCAATTTTCCTGTGCCAACAGATCACGGAATTTCTTCGAGCCGTTTGCATTTGATCGTTCACCGATTGCAAATATTGCATTCTCCTGGCGCAGAGATACCGAGCTGTAAAGCGAACTGACGGCAGGCGTAAGAGCCACTGTACGTTTGACCGGTGCCCGGACAGCTCGCGTGTCTACCATCTTGCGCAGGCGCGAGATATGTTGCGGGGTCGTGCCGCAACATCCCCCGATCAAATGAACCCCGTCCTCCTCAATAAATCTCTCCTGCCACTCCGCCAGTTCATCGGGCGTCAATGGATACTCCGTCTTGCCGTCGACGAGCATAGGCAATCCGGCATTAGGCATAATGGAGATAAACCCCGGCCAATTCTCTCCTATATATTGGACATGTTCCGCCATCTCGGCAGGACCGGTCGCACAATTGAGACCGATGCCATCGACATCAAGGGCCGCCAATGCGGTAACGGCACAGCCGATATCTGAACCTACCAACATAGTACCCGTAGTTTCGATGGTGACCTGTGTAAATATGGGTACATCATCACGGCCGGTCATACGTCGCGCAATCTTGCAGCCGTTAACTCCGGCCTTGAGCGTTAACAGATCCTGATGGGTTTCGAGTAGCAACACATCACAGCCGCCATCAATGAGGCCGCGCGCCTGTTCAGTATACGAATCCTCCAGGGAGTCGTAATCAATATGCCCAAGACTCGCAAGCTTGGTGCCAGGGCCCATTGAACCGATGACGTAACGCGGCCAGTCAGGCGTTGTAAATTCGTCGGCAACCTCACAGGCCAATTCCGCCGCCAGCCGGTTTAGTTCATAGGTTTGATCAACCAGATCAAACTCGGCAAACACCACCTTATTGGCGCCAAAAGAGTTCGTTTCAACACAATCCGCCCCCGCTTCAAAGTAGGTACGATGCATATGTTTCACAAAATCAGGACGGGTTTTACAAAGAATTTCGGAACAATTTTCCAGTCCGATAAAGTCTTTGTCTATATCCCACTGTTCTGCCTGTATCAGCGTTCCGGTGCCACCGTCGCACAACAACACCCTTTGTTTCAATCGTTCACTAAATTTTTGTTTCATTAAATTATTATAGTATTGGCCAGATCCGTGCATTTACTGGTTATTAATCCTGCAAAGTGTTATACCTGCAAATTAATACCAGGTATCCTTTGACAACCGCCTGCTATCATAACATTTAAGGGACAAGGTTGTAGCACATGAATATTAACCGATTTACGTTATCTTCAATCTCAAGCACTGACAATGCGGTTATATCCAACAAAGAATGCGTGCCTATTTAATCAAAGCCATATTATTGGTATTTTCCGTCTTACCATTACCAGCGACACATGTTATTGGGATAATCGCCGGATGGTTGCTATACCTCGCTCCTACGGCTATCAAACAAATATCATCTATTAATCTTCAGCTCTGCTTTCCATCCCTGGACAAACCATCGCGCAAACGATTACTACGCAACAGTCTTATCGAGACCGCAAAAGCCATAGCCGAACTCGGTCCTTTATGGTATTGGCGCAAAGAACGCCTTATGGCTCTGGTAAAAAAAACCAGCGGCGAAGAGGCATTGGAACATGCGTTGAAACAGGGGCAAGGAGTTATCCTTGCCATCCCCCATCTTGGTACCTGGGAGATGGTCGGGCTCTATTGTTCGGCAAAATATCCCATGACCAGTCTCTACCGGCCACCGCGTATAATTGAATTAGATTCACTGGCACGTATGGCACGTGGGCGTTTTGGCGCGCATTTGGTACCAACCGACATGAGCGGTGTTCGTTCGCTCTATCACGCACTGACCAGAGGCGAGCTTGTAGCAATCTTACCCGATCAGGAGCCAGCTATGGACAATGGCCTGTTCATCCCTTTCTATGGTATACCCGCCTATACCATGACCCTGCTGCAACGCATCGCCAGCAGTTCAAAGGCACCCGTTTTTTTTACCTATGCAGAGCGGCTGCCGGCCGGCCGTGGATACCATTTACATTTCATATCTTCGCCACACGATATCAGGCATTATGAACAACCGCAGGCCTTACTGCTTATGAATAATAATATTGAGATGTGTATTAATAAGATTCCCGAACAATATCAGTGGGGCTATAAACGCTTCCGTAAACGTCCTGCAGGGGTATCGGATTTTTATTAGTCTAGTGTCCTGTATACACAGTAAAATAAAACCGGTACATTGTTATCGTTTTTGCGCAATGATACAGGCTTCGTCACGCAGTCCGCTCTCAAGATCACCTATGCGCCCTTCCTCGCGGAATAAAATAATATGCATCCCGGAAAATAACTTAAGAAGCTCGTTATCCGCGAGACGGAAATCTTCATTCTGCGGACCGGCATCACTGACCCGCGTACGCGTGAATGTCTGATAAAAAACCAAGCCATTCGATCGCAGCGCATTTTTAATATCGGGTATTAACATACGATCAAGAAAATAACTTACAACAATCACATCAAAACTATCCGGCTCGGGCGGTTGCCGCAAGATATCACGGGCTTCACAATGCATATTCAAGCCACGCTCCCGCGCAAGCTCCTTTAGTCGATCAATCGCCACCGGCGATAAATCCCAGGCATGGGTTTCCAGGCCCTGTACGCCTAATAGCAGGGCATTGGCGCCCAGGCCGCAAGCCAATTCAAGCCCCTTGCCTTGACGGGGCAGAAGATGCAGATTTTCCCGTAATACTTCAACGGCAGCACCCTGCTGCTGATCCGCCTCGCGGTATTTCTGGTCCCACTTTTTCCTGATATCGTCAGTCATAGTTATGCAACAGTGGTGATAATTCGGTTGCCTTGCCTCGTTTTGTCGAATTGGATTAGAGATTAATTATTCTTATTTGCGCCAAAAAACCGGGGTCAACAACACCAACAAGGTAAATATTTCCAGACGGCCTAACAACATGGCAATACAGAGGATGGATTTTGCCGACGAGCTGATGGAGGCATAATTTGCACCGACTTCACCGAGCCCGGGGCCCAGATTGTTCATGCATGCCGCTACGGCGGAAAACGAGGTAACGAGATCAAGCCCTGTAGCAGCAACCATCAACGACATTAAACTAAAACACACTACGTATAACGAAAAGAATCCCCATACCGCATCGATGACCCGGCCCGGTAGAGACTTCTCGCCAATCTTTACTGAAAATTGAGCGTTGGGATGAATGAGCCGTTTGATTTCACGCATCCCCTGTTTTAACAGTAATAATACCCGGATTACCTTGAGGCCACCGCCAGTTGACCCGGCACAGCCTCCAATAAAACTCATCAGCAAGAGCATCACGGGAAGAAATGACGGCCAAGTATGATACTCCGCCGTAGTAAATCCTGCTGTGGTACCGATGGATACCGCCTGAAATATGCCGTGATGTAATGCGCTAGCGAAACCGGGAAACGTTCCACTGATATAAAGATACAGCGTGGTGATAACAGCAGAAACGCCCAGCGCCGTCACATATGCCTGAAACTCGGGATCATTGACGTAGGGTTTTAAACTCAGTCTTCGCCAGGCTATGAAGTGCAAAGCGAAATTAATCCCGGACAGTAACATGAAGACCACCGCCACCATCTCGATTATCGCGTTATTAAAGTAGCCCATGTTTGCATCATGCGTGGAAAATCCGCCGATGGCCACCGTTGAAAAACTATGGGCGATGGCGTCAAAAACCTGCATCCCCGCCAACCAATAGGCAGCGGCGCAAGCCACGGTCAATCCCAGATAGATGTACCACAAGGCCTTGGCGGTCTCGGTAATACGCGGTGTCAGCTTGTTGTCCTTCATCGGCCCCGGCGTCTCGGCCCGGTACAACTGCATCCCACCGACACCGAGCATAGGCAGGATAGCCACTGCCAAAACAATAATGCCCATACCTCCTAGCCACTGAAGCTGTTGCCTGTAATAAAGGATCGATCTTGGCATGTCATCGATATGCGTGATTACGGTTGCGCCGGTTGTTGTCAATCCTGACATCGATTCGAAAATTGCATCCATATATGACATATGCGAACCAATAACGAATGGAATCGCTCCAAACAAACCCAG
>Ga0214472_10007851_pt1 | contig 11139 bp, 17 predicted proteins | sample RVTome_6_FD_207662 | JGI IMG/M metagenome (GOLD analysis project Ga0214472, IMG submission 207662) | Soil microbial communities from uranium-contaminated site in the Upper Colorado River Basin, Wyoming, United States - RVT140D175 | ecosystem: Environmental > Terrestrial > Soil > Contaminated >...
TGGGTGGTGCATCGCAGCTCCCCGTTCTTCTCAGACACAGGTGGCGTGCGCCGTTTGAGCGCAGCAGTGTTTGCCAGACGCTTGGGTGTCGTGTTGGACAGGTACACCAAAACGCTCGCCCATGCCCCTTGGGGCGACCCGATCTGGAAGAAGACGAGAAGAAAGCTTCGAGATGTTTGTTGCAATTGCGGATTGTCGGACGCTGACGTGGCGAAGCTAGAGTAGCGATGAACGGCTGGCGACATCCTACCCTGCTCAGGTGGATCTCATGTCCTTGACTGTGTCTCGCTCCCTAAATGGTACGTATGTTGTTCGTGTCCCGAATGGCGAGTTCGTTCTGAGAAAAGACGAGTTGAAAGTTCTCGTTGCCCAGGGATTGTCGGATGGACTGGGCTTGAGCGAGGGTGCACCTTCCGCTCCGTCGGCTCCACTTGCGGAATGGGAACACGATGCGCGTCAGGAGTGGCTCAAGATGCAGGAGAGAGCTCCTGACAATGCTTGGCGCGGGCGAGAAGCCGAATTCATAGCGCAGTCAGTAGCCTACAAGAGCAAAGTTCACGGACTGCGACAGGAAGACGCTCGCGCCGACGCCATTGCTACGAGCCTGAAGAAGACGCGAAGTGTTTTTGCGCGCAATTGCGGAAGCTATCGCGCGGCCGTTATCGTCGAAGCGGGACTTGCGCTGGGCCTCATCAGCGTACTCACCATCAATTGGCACCCCAGGTACGTGACGGCCATCAAGGGATTGCTCCTCCTATGGCTCTTCCATCTTGCCCACACAAGTACAGAGGGGCGGTTGCGCGCTGAAGAATCGATCAAGATTAGAGTGTCCGGCCGGCAAGATAGGTAACAGATCAGTCCGGGGACATGGGTGACAGTTGGTTGCTGTTACCACGCCGTGTGAGAGCCGAGGAGCGCGCGTTCTTGGCGCGCTCCTCGGCTCTTACACGGCGTCCGCGGGCTCTGTGGTCGTCAGTGACGGCCCTCTCCTGACCGTGCGGCCTTTGTGATCTTCAATGCGGAGGATGCGTTCGTTCATCCGTCCGAGTTTCATCGGGCCGAAGTATACGTCCCAAAGCCCGTCGTCGACTTCTTCCAGACCGACATACTCGCCCGCCAGTGTGTGCGTCACGCAGACCCAGTGCTTCTTCCAGCGGATGCCGCTGTTGCGACTGACGAGGCGGACCTCGAAGTGACCCGGATACTCCAGGGGCGCGAGCGTCCGCGGCAGCACTCGCGGCGACGGTTGGTAGACGGAGCCGGGGGTTTCTTGGTCCAACGCTTCATGCGGGCGATCGTCGTTGTACTCGTGACGAAACCGATTGAAGCGGGCCTGCTGGGCTTGCAGATTGGCGCTCGGTGGGCGCGTGGCCTCCGCCTTGAGCGTTCGATGCATGCGCTCATGGCGCCCGTTCTGTTGGGGCGACGCCGGGGCGATCAGTTCGGGGAGGATACCGAGCCGAATCCACCACACGGACAACGTGGACAGCCGGCCGAGCGCCGTGGTCGCGAACGGCACGCCATTGTCGGTCCGGATGATCCACGGTAAGCCGTGCTCTTGGAAGAGGCGGAGAAAGATCGGGCGAGCCCCGGCGATCGCGGTCGACAGCAATCCTTGGCACGCGAGCAAGTACCGGCTGAAGCCGTCCACGATGGTCAGCGGATAGCAATACACGCCGTTGCGGGTCTTGAACTGGCCTTTGAAGTCGGCGGTCCAGGTCCCGTTGGGCGCCGTCATCGGCACCAACGGCCGGCCCGGATGCCCTGGCACCGGACGCCGCCGCCACGTCGTGATGAGTCCCGCCCGATCAAGGAGCTCGCACACCGTACTTCGAGCGGGGAGGGTCCACGTGGGCTGCCGCGTGGCCACGATCTTCAGGAGCTTCTTGGCGCCCCACGTCGGATGGCGTCGGCGCACCTCAAGCAGGGCCACAACGATCGTCTCGGGCGTTTCCTGCGGAGAATGCGTGGGGCGACGAGACCGATCCACCAGCCCGGCGGGGCCGGCCGCGTCATAACGGTCGATCCATTTGTAGGCGGTTTTCCGACTGATGCCGTATCGCCGCGCCAGCTCCGCGACGTCGAACACGTCGCGCTGGTAATCCGCGATAAATTGCACGCGTTGATCCATGAGTAACGTCTCCTGCCACGGCATCGAGCACCTCGGCTCGAGTGTGGCTGAATGTGTTACCCATGTCCCTGGACTGTTCTGTTACCCTTCTCCCCGGACCGCACCGAAGCAGCCGTCTAACCCGCGAATGGAGCCGACGCGCCGCTGATTTGCGACGGCGCGCGGCTCATTCGCAACGTTGATATGGCTGTCACTTGTCAAGTAAGCAAGACCTTCCCGTCCCCACAATCGTGAGGGTTCGTCGTTCGTTTATCGGTCTTCGTTCATCGATCGAGCCGGCGGCACGATGTTTAGCGACGGTTGACGCTGCTGATATTCGCGGATTGGATACCGCCAGACTTCTGTGCGTCGCGGAGCTGCCTCACTCTAGGCACGGGCATCGCAGCCGAAGCCGCCGCCCTTAACGACCTCGAGGATTCTCCACTTGATCACCGTGCCGCCGAAACGATCGATGAACGAACACGTCGTGTCCCTGCGCGGACGGTTACCGCTGCGTGGGCGACACCTCCCGCGCAATCGCCCAGACAAACCCCGAGAGCTCCCGCGCGATCGCGGTGGCGACCTTCGGTTTGGCCTTCCCTCGCGCGACCAGGCGCCGGAAGCGGGTGGTCAGCCGGAGTTGGGCCTTCCACGCGATATCACACACGACCTTCGGCAGGGCTTCCTGCCGGTACGCATGCTGACGTCCAATCCGGGGAGTCCCTTGATACGCCCACGCCGACTCGGCGAGCAATCGTCGCACGTGGGGATTGCCTGCCTTGGTGATGGCGCCGCGCCGCACATTGGGCCCACTCGAATGTTCCGACGGCACGAGCCCGAGATACGCCATGAGCTCGCGTGGATGCCGGAAGCGCGTGAGGTCGCCGAGGTCTGCGACGAGCGCGACCGCGGTGAGGAACGACACGCCGCGCAAGGCCTGCAACGCGGCGACGACCGGCGCCCAGCGCCATGTGGGCGCGAGTTGCCGAAGTTGCTCCGTGAGTCGGTCGATCCGCTGCTCGGTCTCGGTGATCGCGTCGCGGTATTCCTGGAGCGCGATGTGCTGTGCCGCACTGGGGAAACTGAGGTCGGTCAACCACCGGCGGTACGGCAGCGTCCACCCCTCGCGCCCCGGATAGCGGCGCCCCTGCCGCAGCAGGAAGGCCTTCAATCGATATTTGGCCTGTGTCCCGACGACGACCGCGTCTTCGCGCGCCCGCACCAGATCGCGCATCGCCTCGTCGCTCGCGTCTGGAATGTAGATCGCGCGCAGTTCCCCGGCGCGATGGAGTCGGGCGAGCATCTGGCTATCCCGCCGGTCGGTCTTGATCCGATCGCCACTCCGCTTGGGAATCATGGACGGACTCACCACGACGCACGCCTCGCCGCGCTTCGTCAGATGCCGCTGAATGCCGAATCCGCAGGGACCCGCCTCGTAGACAAACTGGAGACAGCGGTTCGGCGCGCGCAGCGCGCGCACGACCTTGTCGACCGCCTCGATATCACTCGGGATCGCCCCATAGTGGCGGACCTCGCCGCGGCGGTCGCCTTCAGCGATCGACACATCAATCGTTTCTTTGTGGACATCCAACCCTACGAACATGTTACGGTTCCCCATGACCTACCTCCTCGTGTGTGGCAAGGTGCGAAGCTTCAGACACTCCGCATAATCCACGACGTGACGAGGGGTAGGTCAACTCGTTTTCCTGCGCGGTCTCAGCCACACTGGACGATTTACCTGCCGCCGAGCAGGCCCCCCTCAATTGCGGGGCCGGCGCAGGCGGCCGTCGAATGAGCGCCGCGCAGAAGCTGTGACAGCCATTGTGTCTAGGCGGCCTGTGCTGAATCATCATGTCGGAGCATGTCGGAGGAGCGTTCAATGAGCGACCCTGAACTCCACGAACGGCTAGCGGTTGTCGAGCGCCTGACCGTGCTCTATCGACCCGAGCGAACGGTTCATCTGACTGTCACCACCGCTTCGCTCCTGATTCTGCTGATAGCGGCAGGCGCAATGCTGTATCGAGGTCAAGCCGGCACAACAGAGTTGGGTTTAATGTTTGGGTCGACCGGGATGATGTCGTACACGGCTGCACAGCTTCTACGCATGTGGGACCGTGCTCTGTCTGTTGTGGCATTTCCAGCAGAAAGGGCAAACTGATGGAACCCAAGAATGTGGTTGACCACATTGGTCGAGCCTCAAGGCGCTCGGCTGTCTTAACGGCTGTTGCCGCGACGGCGGTAATTTCGGGTTTGGTTATCAGTTTCGTGGGCACAAGAAGATCTGCTGAAACAGCCTTGGAATTGGCTGGCGATGTTGCTGAGGTCGAGGAACGTGCGCAACAGCTCGAAAAAGAGCAAGTCCGGAGAACCGTGGCGGAAAGGCGCCTGTCCGACGGAGTCGAGCTTGCGAGCCGCGGGCGGCTCACTGAGGCGATTGCGTTGTACGACCAGGCGATCGACCTAAATCCTGAGAGCGCAAACGCATTTCAGTTTCGCGGCTACGCGCTTCTCAGGCGTGCGCAGATCAGGCCCGAGTTGAAGGATGTCGATCTCCCAGCTGCGGTTGCCTCCCTCGAGAGGGCCGTTGAACTTGATCCGAACCATATTTGGGGTCGCTACAATCTCGCCCTTGCGTACTGGGAGAGCGGCGACACGGACCGTGCTGTCCAAGAAGTTCGGCGCGTCATCAGCATCGATCCGTCGTTTCGGGGCGTGATCAGTAACGACGTTCAGTTTCGGCGGTTTAGGGCGTCGACAGAATTTCGTGACCTCTTAGCGAGAACTAGTTCTGAGAGCCGATCGCGCTAGACCCGTCTGGCTAACAACCGCTTACTGAGAAACTCTCCGTCGGTCAGGCCGTCACCGGTTGAAGGATGAAGCCCAGGGCCTTCGCCCTTTTCTGCAAGTGTTTGACTTCCCTTTGCTGGCGCTTCTGATCAAAGGCACGGATCGATTCGGGTTTGAACGCCTCGTGACAGGTGAGCATGTGATAAATGACACGGGCAATTTTATGGGCCGTGGCGACGACGGCTTCCTCGGAGGAGCTGCGCGCACTTCGGGCTCGGTAAAAGGCGCCAAAGAGCGAGTGGGATCGTGAACACGATTGGGCGGCTTGTCGGAGAGCCTGCCCGGCGCGGTTGTGGACTTTGATCACGCGGGAGCGCAATACCTTGCCGCCGGAAATGTCGTTATGGGGCGCCAGACCGAGCCAGGAGCAGAAGTGTTTGCTGGTGGGAAAGCTGGACATGTCCGTGCCGATCTCCGCAATGATGGTTTGCGCCAGCGACTCGGAGATCCCGATGACGTCGACCAGATCGATACCGAGGATGCGCACCAAATGCGCGCGCACATTGTAGGTGGGTTGGTTTTTCGAGTTGGAGTTCTTCTTCGTGCGAGACGTTGGGGGCGCCGGTGGCTCACCCTCGACGTCAAAGCGGGGCTTCATGGAGGAAAACTGCTGATCGAGCCGGTGATCGCAGTCGGTGATCTTGGTCGTGTAGAAGTCATAGAGATCCAACGACTGCGCGAGCACAAAGAGGTGTTCATCACGCCAGGTGCCGGTAAGCGCCTGGATGATGTCCTCTTCGGTGCGTCGACATCCCGGTCGGCGTAACCTGGCCAAGACGTCTCCCCGGCGTTCCCCTGCGACGATGGCGCGCAGGATCGCCATCCCGGTGACGCCCGTCACGTCGCTCAGCACTTCGGGCAGTTGGAGGTTCATGAGCTTGAGGGCTTTTTGCATGTGGAGGATGTGGGGGGAGCGATGCTCGATGAGCTGCGCGCGATGTCGGAGGAGGGACCGGAGGACGCACATTTCATCGTCCGGTCTGAAGGAGCCTGTCAATAGGCCGAGGGCATGAAGCTTTTGCAACCACTGGGCGTCGTTGTAGTCGGATTTACGGCCCGGCACGATTTTGAAGTGGCGCGCATTGACTAAATAGACGCGGATGGCGGCCGTCTCCAGCATCTCGTAGATCGGGATCCAGTAGACGCCGGTGGATTCCATCGCGACGGTATCGATGTGGTGGTCGAGCAACCAGGTCACCAACTGCCGCAGATCGGCCGTGAATGTGCTGAAGGTGCGGACGACGGTGACGTCGCGGTCGGGCGGCAGGGCGGCCACGATCTCGGCACTGCCAATGTCGAGACCGGCGGCGTTCGGAAAGACGGTCGGCAGGTTGTCGACCCGGAGTCGGGCGGGCTTGGGAACAGTCATGGATCACCTCGGTGGATGTGGTGTCAGCCAGCCCGATTGCGAACGCACAGTAGCTTACTGATCGGGGTCCTGCAGATCCGAGCGATGACCTGCGGCCACCAGTGCAAGGGTCACGCGCAATCGAGAACCAGGTTGCAGCATGGGGTCGATGCCTCCAATGCGGTGTCGGTCTTAGCTTCTGGCTCCGGTATTATTCCTGCGTCGTGCGCCGTGTCAAAGAGAGAGAGTTTCTCCGGGCACGGGTGATCGCCCGATCATGTGTGGTTGCAGCCGACGGCGGCTGGTGCGCCTGTGCGCCGCCGCGGCTGATGCGGCGCGTTGGGCCGCTTTGCCCGTTTCATTCTGCAATCCATGCACCTATGAAAATCATCTTTGTTGTGGTCGTGACAATTGGCATGATCGCCTGTTCGGACACCCGAGAATCACAATCACCCGAGAACCAGCAGCGCTCAGTTGGCGCAGTCGCAAGCAACCGTGCCTCGTACACCCTTGGCCTCGACGACGTGTTTGGATGGAGAGATCATTACGGAGATCTAATCGGCAAGTCGAAGGAAGCCGCAATTGCGCGATTCGGCGACGGTTTCACGGAGCAGTTCCCTGGATTGCTCCGCTGGAGTCCCAGCGCGCGTACGGCCGATCGCTCTGTGGACGTTGGTATGTCAGCCCTGGATGCGACCGCGAAGATATTCTTGGTGAAGGTCTTTGCTAGGGATAACGAGGGGTTGGATCCACTCGAGATTCTTAAGAAGGCTCCCCTGTTTACCATTGAGACTGGGACGTACTCGGACTCGACCATCAACTTCATGACTGCGACAACCAAGGACAAGAGAAACAGATTTCAATTCGATGTCAGCGATTCGGCTGTGACGTTTCATGCGATCTTCTTCGAGGACCCCGAGGTGGCTGTCGCGATCCCGGGAGGGCAACGGCGATAGCTGTCAACAGTATGAAGACAGGCAACCATGGCTTGGTGGCGAGTAATCAAGCATCCCGGGCGTGAGGTCGTCGCGGATCACATCAGGGGCAGGTCTCAAGCGGACGTTTTCTCCGCTCAAAAGACCTCGTCCCGGTCCGCTTCGGAACGAGCGGCTGGCGTGCGTTTCGAGGTTGTGGCGGGGCAGTCCCCCTACGGCGTGCGCGGTCGTCGAATTGCTGGGCGTCGGTCGCTACGATCGCGTTGATGCGAGTGGCGGCCCAACATGCGCTGCACCAGACGGCCGCGTGAATCAATGAGCGGCCGCTGGTGAGCGCTGGTCGTTATACGGACAGCGCGTACTCGGTCTTTTTTTCTTTTGGCCGGTGGCAACTCGTGCTGCCGGGCACGACGCACGGCAAACCTAACTCGACAGGCGATCAGGCGCAGCGCCGGTGGTTGGTGTGGCCTCTCCGATCGGCGGGGCTGATTCGCAACACGGTCGCCGTATGATTCGGCGCGCGCCTCCGCTGCCCGTTGGGCACCTCGGTACGGTCAGCGGCCGCGTCGTCGTGGTCTGTTGTGTACGTCGCACGGCTCTGCGGCGCGCGCTGGCCTGGGGCGATTCGGACATCGCAGTCGTGGGGAACGTCGAGGTCTCTGATGTGGCCGTGTTCGAAGAACCGTATAACATTGCGCTGCAGCCGTCGAGCGGCGCACCACCTGCCGGGCGTGCTCGAACTGCTCGACGCCGCTGCCTTCGACTCGGCGCTCACGCGACGCCGGCGGTAGACGTTCATCGGGCGCTCGCTCGCGCCGCTCGCGGCTGAGCGCAACCGTTATGCCGATTACGACGGACGACGATAGACTCGGGCCGTGGAATTCACGTGGGATCCCGACAAGGCGGCGGAGAATCTCAGCAACCACGGTGTGGACTTCGTGGAGGCATCGACGGTCTTCGGCGATCCACTCGAGGTCACGATTCCCGATCCCGAGCACTCGCAGGGCGAGTTTCGTTTTCTAAGCCTGGGGCAGTCCGCCGAGGCGCGACTGCTGGTGGTGGCGTACACTGAGCGAGAGGGCAAGATTCGGATCATCCACGCCCGGGTGGCCGCGCCCAAGGAACGTAGAGCGTATGAGTCAGGCCAACGATCCAAAGACTGACGACCTGCGGCCGGAGTACGACTTTTCGGGCGGTGTACGAGGCAAGCACCACGCCGCCTACAAGGCGGGGACGAACGTGGTGCTTCTCGACGCCGACGTGGCCCAGGCCTTTCCGGATTCGGCGTCAGTGAACACGGCGCTCCGGTTGCTCCTTGAGATTGCCGAAAAGCAGCTCCACGCGAAACGACCGGCATAACATCCAGATGGAGCCGACGCCCTCGGCCCGCTCACGCGTGCCCGCGGGCGCGGCTCATCTGGACCGTTAGGCGGCCTGCGTAACAAGGCAAGGGAATGAAGCATGAAGACGGTTTCTCTTGGGGTCGCGATACATCGGATCATGAGGCACATCGATGCCGGCGAGGAACTCATTGACGCACTCGATCGGATTGATTCATTTGAGGCGCTTCAGCGTTCCCGAGACAAGGCAATGCAATGGTCCGACGATGTGATCAATCTGGCTGGTCGAGTTGGAGTGCCAGGTCCACCTCCGACGCCTGAATTGAACCTCGAAGAGGAGTCGCGCAGCGAAATGGTTGCGGCGCTTCGCCGAGATGCCGCTGCGCGGCTCGGATGGCTGAACAGGCTCGTGAATTCGGAGTCCCTACACTCAAGATTGGCCGAAGATGGGACTGGGTACTGACCATGCGCGAAGCCGTGATCGCTGCAACACTCGTTTCGTCGTTCGTGCTCAGCCCTACTATGGCCGCCGGGCAGAGCAACGACGGCAACTATTGGCGAACGCTCGACGCCCGTTCCAAGGGTTTCTACGTGTTGGGATTTCGAGACGCGATGGCGTCTTGCCGGGCGTTCGCAACGTCGAAGTTGAACGGCGGCTCGTTGAGCGCGAATGAGCAGTGCAGGGTCCTGCTCGGGGCTGACGACAACAAGGCGATCGGCCTGGTTCTGAAGGTGACACCGCGGCAGCTTCAGGACGCCCTTGACCAGATGTACGAAGACGCAACGAATCGTCTCATCTTGATCTCGAGAGCATTTGGGATCGTCTTTATGCGACTCACCGGATCCTCCGATCAAGAGATCAGGGAAATGCTGGAATTCGAGAGAGCGATGGCCTCCGGGAGCGTCAGGCCACCACCGTAGCTTGGCGACATTGAGAATATCGCTGACCCAGTACGGACAAGGCTAGCTCTAGCTCGGACTCTGCATTGTGCTTGAGCCGTTGCCCCTGGCCGGCTGCCTATCGTTGGTCCGAGTGTGCGGCCTAACGCCTGCGAATGAGCCGCGGCGCGCGAGTGTCAGGTGCGCGCCGTCGGCTCCATTCGCTTGTTGGGCCGCCGAGCAGCGGTGGTCTTGCGTCGCGATGCTCGCTTGACGACTTGCTTCGGTGGACGCGCAACCGTACCGGCAGGCCAGGTCGCTTCTTCGCGTCGAAACGTGGCAAGAATGGCATCCAGTCGCCCGCCGTGCTCGCGTGCAATCGCCTCACGGTGTTTTCGGACCTCTTCAACAATGGGATCCCGGCGCGTGGTCATGGGTTCGGCTCCATCAATTCCTCGGGTGTGCAGATGACCGGCGGCACCAGCCCGGCGTGCCGACACGTCTCATCGATCTTCCCACGAATCGCGGCATTGGCGAGGTGTCGCAGATTCCACGTCAAGAGGTAGTCGATCCCATTGACGGCTGCAATCGCGACATGGGCGGCATCAAGTCGCGCCCTGGCTGGCAGCGCGCCGCTCTGCAGGAGCGATCGGACAAGACCGCCCGCACGCGGGCCCGCAGCCAAGAGGGGAATGCGATGAAGGGCCTCCAAACGACGGGCCGCCGCGACTTCATTCCCGCGCCGCGCCTCCGACACGACCGCCGCCGAGATATACAGATCGAATCGGTCGCGTGCCGCCCACCAATCTTGCGTGATGTGTTGGTGCGCCGCCTGAATGAGATCCTTGGACGGCTCCGCCACCAGATAGCTCACGACCGTGGTTTCGATGTACACGCTGGCTTTCATTGCCCGCCGGCCATCTTACCCGGTCCCCGCTTGCTCCCAATCCTTGTCGGCCCAACACGCGTTGCACCAGACGGCCGCCGGTGTGATCGTGTGCGGCCGCTGGTGAACGCCGGCCGTTATCCAGCATGGAGAACTCGGATCTCAAAATGAACTGGTCCGGGGTGTTGGGAACGTTCCGGTTGACGCGGGCCTTGTGGCACCTCGCAGCGATGTGGAATTCGCGACGGCGAAATACCACGGTGGCCTCGGGGCACGCTGGAATGGTTCGCGGCAGTGATGGCGTGCGATTCGGCGCGCTCGCGTGGGCATTCGCCGCGTCGAGGTCGGGTCGTGGCGCCGTGTGTGTGGCGGCGTCCGTCTCGCTGGGAACGTGAGGTCTTCGCGCGCGGCCTGGAGTAGGTCGAGCGCTTGGCGCATTGAGGGCACCTCCTGTGTGTGAGGAGGCCATGCTCGACCGGCTGGATAACATGCCGCTGCACCTGACGGCACCGGGGCCCGCTCGCGCGTGCCCCTCGCGCTCGGTGGTATCGTGCCTCGCGCGTGCCGCAGGTGAGCGGCAACGTTAGACAGCCATCGACAGTTTCATCTGAAATCGGCGTTGTGGGAGGGACCTATGGCTAGGGTCGCTATCGACTCCATTGGCGAGGTCAAGGCCGTCGTGGAGGCTCATGAGGCCTTGGTGAGGGCTGGCGACCTGGATGGCATCCTCGGAAATTTCGCCGACGATGGAGTCTTGCTTGCTCCGAACGTCCCACTGGTGCAAGGCAAGCAGG
>Ga0214472_10007855_pt1 | contig 11137 bp, 8 predicted proteins | sample RVTome_6_FD_207662 | JGI IMG/M metagenome (GOLD analysis project Ga0214472, IMG submission 207662) | Soil microbial communities from uranium-contaminated site in the Upper Colorado River Basin, Wyoming, United States - RVT140D175 | ecosystem: Environmental > Terrestrial > Soil > Contaminated >...
TGGCGCTGCAGATCGCCGATTACGGCTACGTCATCGAGACCGGTGAAATCGCTCTGCACGGGACCGGCGCCGAACTCCTCGACAATCCCCATGTCAAGGAGGCCTATCTGGGATAAGACAGTTGTGGGCCTGGTCGGTCGGCTGCACCGGCTGAGGCCTCCGGGAGACAGGCAAGCAACGAAAGGGCAAGGTCATGAAGGCCATCGTCATGGGAGCGGGCATCGTCGGCATCACCACGGCCTACGAACTCAATCGCGACGGTTACGATGTCACGGTGATCGACCGCGAGAGCGAGGCCGCCGCCTTCACCAGTTATGCCAATGCCGGCCTGTTTGCTCCCGGTCATGCCTATGCCTGGTCGTCGCCGGCGGCCCCCGCCACTTTGCTGCGCTCCCTGTGGCGCAACGACCAGGCGCTGCGCTTTCGCCCCAATCTCGATCCGGCCTTCTGGCGCTGGATGTGGCGCTTCTGGCGCGAGTGCACCGCCGAGCGGGCCCGCACCAACACCACCCGCAAGGCGCGCCTGTCGCTCTATTCGCAAGGCGTGTTCCACGAGACCCTGAAGCGCGCGGCGCTCGATTATGACGGCCGCACCGGCGGACTTCTCTATCTCTACCGCACGCCCTCGCTGTTCGAGGGCGCGCGCGCCAAGTCGCGCATCCTGACCGAGGCGGGTTGTTCCATCGAAGCCCTCGATCCCGACGGCATCGCCCGCATCGACCCGGCGCTGGCCCCGGTCAGGGACCGGTTCGCCGGCGCCCTTTACACCAGCGGCGACGAGAGCGGCGATTGCTGCAAGTTCGCCCGCAACATGGCCGCCTGGATGGCCGACAAGGGGGTGCACTTTGCCTATTCCACCGAGATCAAGGGTTTTGATCTCGATGGCGACCGGGTGGCGGCGGTGATCACCGACAAGGGCCCGCACAGCGGCGATGTCTATGTTCTGTCGCTCGGCGTCTATTCGCCCCACCTGGCCCGCGGCCTGGGGGCCGATCTGCCGATCTATCCGGTCAAGGGCTATTCGATGACCGTCCCCGTCGCCGGCCGCAACGGCGCCCCCACCATCGGCGGCGTCGATGAGGAGAACCTGGTGGCCTACTGCCCGTTCGGCGATCGCCTGCGCATTACCGCCACCGCCGAGTTTGCCGGCTATGACCGCAGCCACCGGCCCTCCGACTTCCGCACCATGATGGCGACGGCGAAATTGCTGTTCCCCGACGGCGCCGACTATGCCCAGCCCGAATACTGGGCGGGTCTCAGGCCGATGACGCCGGAAGGAACGCCGCTGCTTGGCCAGGGCCGGCAGAAGAACCTGTGGTACAACACCGGTCTGGGTCACATGGGCTGGACCATGGGCCACGGCACCGCCCGCATCACCGCCGATCTCATCGCCGGCAAGAAGCCGGCCATCCCGCTCGACGGCATGCTGGTGGCCGCCTGACCGCCTGAGGAACCTAAAGGTCCTTGCACACGCGCATGGCGTCGAGCATGGCGGCGTGGATGTTGCGGCCGGCCCAGGCATCGCCGATGCGATAGAGAAAAAACCGACCCTGCGGATTGCTGTCGATAATTTGCGGAGCCGCCCCGGCCAGCGCTGCGAGATCGAACTCGCCCAGATTGCGCGCCAGCGGTTTCAGCTCGCGATAGAGGCCCACATTGGGCGTCGTGCCGTAATCGCCAACCACCTGATCCACCTTTCGCTCCTGGCGCCGGCCGGAATAGGTATTCTCGATCACCGCTGTGAGCTGGTTGCCGCTGCGCGCCACCTCCACCAGCCAGGTATCGGGGGTGATCACCGTGCCGGCCGCGTAAAGTTCGGACATGTGGGCGCCCAGATTGGTGTCGCCCATTTCGAGGCCGAGCGCCTTGTCCGGGGTAACGATCTCGACCCGGGTGCCCCTGGCGGCGAGGAACTGTGCGCAAGACAGCGGGCCGTGGCTCCCGGACTCATCGTGGATGAGCACGTCGGCGCCCGGTTCCACCTCGCCTGAAAGCATCTCCCAGATGGTGGTGGCAAGCTCGCGGCCGGCAAAATGGCCGACCTCGGCAAGCCCGCCCGTTGCGATGATGACCACATCGGGCCGTTCGCCGAGAACGTCTTCGGCCTCGGCCAGCAGGTTGAGGCGGACCGTCACGCCCAGGCGCTCGACCTCGCCTGCCAGCCAGCGCGCAATGCCGGCAAGTTCGCGCCGCCATGTCGCCTTTGCCGCCAGGTTGATCTGCCCGCCCAGTTCGCTCCCGGCCTCCAGCAGGGTCACCGCGTGGCCGCGGGCGGCTGAAACCCGCGCCGCTTCCAGTCCGGCCGGGCCGCCGCCGACGACGACGATGCGCCGGGACGGCCTGGAGCTTGGCGACAGCACCTGCGGAATGGCAAGCTCGCGGCCGGTGGCCACATTGTGCAGGCACAGCGCATCCTTGCCGAGGAGCACCCGGTCGACGCAGTACCCGGCCCCCACGCAGGGGCGGATTTCCTGCTCGCGCCCCTCGGCCAGCTTGCGCACATGATGCGGATCGGCAAGGAAGGCGCGGGTCATGCCGACCATGTCGACATAGCCGTCCTTCACGGCGTGGACGGCGGTGGCCGCGTCGGTGATGCGGGTGGCATGCAGGACCGGGATCGAAACCTCGGCCTTGATGGCGCCGGCGAGCTTCAGATAGGGCGCCGATGGCACCCACATGGTCGGCCATATCCGGGCGGTGGCCTGGTAGTCGACGGCGGTGCCGCCGACGATGCTGATGAAGTCGATGAGGCCGGACCGGGCATAGTGGCGGGCGATCTCGATGCACTCGTCCCGGGTGAGCCCGCCTTTGAGGTTTTCGTCGCCCGGCATGCGGATGCCCACCAGGAACGCGTCGCCGGCCGCCCGGCGGCAGGCATCGAGAACCTCCAGCCCGAATCGCATGCGGTTGGCGAGAGCGCCGCCATAGCCGTCGCCGCGCCGGTTCATGGCCGGTGACCAGAACTGCTCGATCAGGGTTCCCGCCTGGGTGGAGATTTCCACGCCGTCGAGACCGCCTTCACGCGCCCGCCGGGTCGCCGCGCCGTAGTCCGCGATGACGCGGCGGATATCGTGGTCTTCCATCTCGGCTGGAAACGACCGGTGCATGAGTTCGCGCAAGGGCGAGGGCGAAAAGGCGGGCAGCCAGTTGACGTCGTCCCAGCGCTCGCGCCGCCCGCCATGGGTGAGCTGCACCGTGCAGGCGGCGCCATGGCCATGGATGGCCTCGGCCATGGCCTGGTATTGGGCAATGACGCCGTCGACGGCCCCGTTGATCTGCCCGTAATGGAAGGAATTCTCCACCGACACCGCCGTCGCGCCGCCGAACTGGACGAGCCCGACGCCGCCTTTGGCCTTTTCGGCTTCATAGGCGACATAGCGCTCGGTGATGTCGCCGTGGACGGCATAGCCGGGCGCATGGCTGGTGGACACGAAGCGGTTGCGGATGGTGAGGTGCCGGATGACCAGCGGCGCAAACAGCACATCGAGATGCGACATGGGCGTGGCTACCTGATCATGCTCGTGGATCTTCAGGGCTTGCGGTAGGCGACCGCCTCGATCTCGACCAGCATTTCCGGCTCCGCCAGCAAGGCCTGAACCGTGGTGCGGGCCGGTGGATTTTTAGGAAAGGCGTTGCGGAACTCGGCGTTCATCAACGGAAATGTGCGGATGTCAGACAGATAGACGTTGCATTTGAGAATGTCGTCGAAGGTCGCCCCGGCCTCGGCGAGCACGGCCCGCATGTTGGCGAAGATCTGGCGCGTCTGGGCGCCCACGTCGCCAGGCCCGACGAGCTTTCCGCCCGCATCCCACGCCACCAGGCCGGCGGTGTAGATCATCCCGTTGGCCGCCGTCGTGCCGGCCGAATAGGGATATTCGGGCAGCGGCAGATAGGCGAGCGATTTGGGTCGAAGGAGAAGCCTGGGCATGGCGATGGTCCTCGCATCGGGGCAAAAGGAAAGTCTGGGCAAGACAGGGGTCATTCTTGCCGCGCTCCCCGCCGAACACAAGGGGCGTGGGGGGCGCTCTTCTAGTCCTTCACCGCGACGGTATAGTTCAGCCCCAGGCGCCCGCCGTCGGGATAGATGGTCTGGCCGGTGATGTAGCTCGACAGGTCGCAAGCCAGAAACACCGCGATCTTGCCGATCTCGTCGGGACGCCCGGGGCGGCCGATGGGGGTGCGCGACATGATGGCGCGGTACTTGACCGGATCACTGGCGACAGTCTGGAACATGTCCGTGGCGATGGAGCCGGGTCCGATGGCATTGACGCGCACCCCCTCCTGGGCCAGCCGCAGGGCGAGCGCCTTGGTCCACTGGTTGATGCCGCCCTTGGACATCGCGTAGGAGGCAATCTCGGGGATGGCGAGGACCGCGTTGACCGATGACATGTTGATGATGGTGCCTCTTGAGCCATGGCCATCGGGCGCCTGGGTGATCATCTGGCGGGCCGCTGCCTGCCCGGTCAGGAAGACGCCCTTGAGGTTGACGGCGATGACCCGATCGAAGTCGTCCTCGCTCAGGTCGAGGGCATCGCACACATGCACGATGCCGGCATTGGCCATCACCGTGTCGATGCGGCCATGGGTGTCGATGCCGAACCTGATCAGGGCCTCGACGTCGGCTTTAAGCGAAACGTCGCAATGACGATAGGTGATGTCGCCGCCGGCGGTCCCCAGCCGCTTCGCGGTCGCCTTGCCGAGGTCGTCCTGCACATCGGCGATGATTACTTTGGCGCCCTCGCCAAGGAAGCATTCGGCCGTGGCGCTGCCCAGCCCGCGGGCGCCGCCGGTGATGATCGCGATCTTTCCTTCAAGCAACATATCAAGACTCCCCTTCACAATTGAAACGCTTCAGATGATGGCCGGGGTCATTCATCCGCCTCGGCAAGCGCCTCGGCCGGCAAACCGTAGTCACGCATCGCCGACTGGTGCGAAATATAGCCTGCGGCCACATCGCGGCGCACCAGGGCGGGATCGCGGTTGCGCGGATCGCCATAGCCGCCGCCGCCCGGCAGCGCCAGCATCACCCGGCGCCCCGTCGGAATTGGCTGCCTGCCCTTGCCGCGCAGCACCGTTCCATCATCGAGGGTGATGTTGGTCGGGCCACCATCGCGCCCGCCCTCGCGGCCGCGGGCGGGATGGTTCACCCGGTCGAACATGGCCGAGAAATCGAACTCGTGGCCGTCCGATACGGCGATCTCCATGAACTGGCCGAGACCGCCGCGATGGGTACCCGCCCCGCCCGAGTCGGGCCGCAGTTCCTTGCGCCAGATGATGACCGGGCCGGTATGTTCGGTGGCTTCGATGGGCATGGTCATCACCCCGCTCGGGAATGCCGTGGCATTCAAGCCGTCGAGCGCGGGCCTTGCCCCGGTTCCACCGGAGTTGAACATCAGAACCTCGGCGCGGCGGGCCCCGGCCGGGGCATTGCCATCCGAGCTCGGGCGGATCGAAAGCTGGAAGTTGCACAAGGCCCCGGCTCCCTCGGCGGGAACCGTACCGGGCAAGATCTGGTGGAGCGCGCCCAGAACCACATCGGGAATCATATGGCCGATGATGTGACGCAGCGCCACCGGGGCGGGATGAACGGCATTGAGGATGGAGCCTTCGGGGGCGGTGATCCGGAAGGGGGCAAGCGAAGCGGCATTGTTGGGTATGTCGGGGGCAATGGCGCATTTGAGGCCGTAGCAGGCATAGGCCTTGGTGTAGACGAGCGGCACGTTGATGCCTTTGCGGGCCACCCGCGAGGTGCCCGAAAAATCCGCCGCGATATGATCGCCGGCAAGATCGAGGCGAACGCGCAGGTCGATGGGCTCGTCGTAGCCGTCGATGGTCATGGTGTTGGTGATCGCCGCGCGCGGCAGGGCGGCGATGCGCTCCAGCGTGGCGCGGTGGCTGTTGTCCATGATGAACGCGGCGATGTCGTCGAGATCGGCAAGCCCGAACTCCTCCAGCATGGCCACCAGCCGGCGGTGGCCGGTGCCGTTGCAGGCGGCAAGCGCGTAGATGTCGCCGACCACCTGATCGGCCTCGCGCACATTGTTGCGCACGATCTTCACCAGATCGCCATTGACCTCGCCGTGGCGGGCAAAATGCATGATCGGGATGAGCAGGCCTTCCTCGTAGACCGAATTGCCGTCCGCCCCGAAGCCGCGCCCGCCGATGTCGACCACATGGGCGGTGCAGGCGAAGTAACCCACCAGCCGGCCCTGGTGGAAGGAGGGCGAAACCACGGTGATGTCGTGCAGATGGCCGGTTCCCTTCCACGGGTCGTTGGTGATGTAGACATCGCCATCGGCCATGTTCCGGCGGCCGATTTCGGCGATGAAATGGCCCACCGAGTCGGCCATCGCATTGACGTGGCCGGGGGTGCCGGTCACCGCCTGGGCGAGCATCCGCCCGGCCTCGTCGTAGACCCCGGCCGACAGGTCGCCGGCCTCGCGGACCGAGGTCGAAAACGCCGTGCGCACCAGCGCCTGGGCCTGCTCCTCGACCACGGATATGAGCCGGTTCCACATCACCTGGTGGGCAATCGATGACAGGTTCACGGCATGTCCTCCTCTGGGCGGGGTCCCGTTGTCGTGATCTCGATGCAGCCGTCGGACTGCATCAGCGCGCTAAAACCCGCCGGAACGATGACCGAAGTTTCGCGCTCGGTGATCACGGCAGGTCCGGCAAAGGCCGCGCCGGCGGCAAACGCCTCGCGTTCGGCCACCTGGGCCTCGACCCAGCCCTGTGAGGCATTATCGAACAGGACGCGCCTGGCGGTGCCGCCAACATCGCCCGATTGGCGCAGGGGCGTGATCCGCTCCGGTGCCGGCAAGGACGTTGCGGCTTTCACCGACCAACTGGTGATTTCGATTTCGAGGCCGTCGACGATGCGGCCGAACAGGGACTTGTAGGCCTTCTCGAAGAGTCGGCGAAAGTGCTCACGCTCCTGTCCCTCAGACGCCTCCGGCGCGAACGCGACGGCGATTTCCCAGCCCTGGCCGACATAGCGCATATAGGCCTTGTATTCGTGGCTCACCGCGGCATCGGCCTGGCACGAGTGGACGAAGGCGGTTGCCTCCTGGCGCAGTTCGCCCAGCACTGCCCGCGCGCTCGTGAAGGAGTCGTCAAGCCGCATATAGGCCGACCGTGTTGCCTCGAAGCTGAACGGCGCCTCGAGGAAGCCGATTGCCGAACCGACCCCTGCCCCGGCCGGCACTAGCAGCCGGTCGATACCGAGCTTCTGGCACAGGCGGCCGGCATGAACCGGCCCCGCCCCACCAAAGGCGATCATGGTATAGCCTGCCAGATCCTCACCGTTTTCCACCGCGTGCACGCGCGCCGCATTGGCCATGTTCTCGTCGACCACCTCCGAGACACCGAATGCGGCCATTGTCTCGTCCAGGCCGAGCACCGCGCCGACGGCGCTGTGCAGCGCCCCGCTGGATGCCTCGGGCCTCAGGCGGATGCTGCCGCCGGCGAAATTCTCGGCATCGAGCCTGCCCAGTACAAGGTCGGCGTCGGTGACCGCCGGCAGTTTGCCGCCATGGCCATAGCAGGCCGGACCCGGCTGCGAACCGGCGCTTTCCGGCCCTACCCTGATCTGGCGCAGGCCATCGACCCGGGCGAGCGAGCCGCCGCCCGCCCCGATTTCCACCATCTCGATGACCGGAATCGAGATCGGCATGCCCGAGCCTTTCTTGAACCGGTAGCTGCGCGCCACTTCGAAGACCCGCGATGTCTTGGGCGTGAAATCGCGGATCAGGCAGATCTTCGCCGTCGTGCCGCCCATGTCGAAGGACAGCGCCTTTTCGAGCCCGTGGCGGGCAGCGATACGGGCCGCGAAGATCGCTCCGCCCGCCGGCCCGGACTCGACCAGCCGCACCGGAAACTCGGCCGCCGTCTCGAGCGCCATGATGCCGCCGCCCGAATGTATCAGAAAAACCGGCGCGGTTGCCCCGATTGCTTTCAGCCTGCCCGTCAGGCGCAGCAGATAGCTCTTCATCAACGGCTTCACATAGGCGTTTGCCACCACCGTATTGAAGCGTTCATACTCGCGCATCTGCGGCGACACTTCCGCCGAGATCGACACTGCCAGGTTCGGGTCGCGCTCCAGCAGGACGTCGCGTACCAGGCGCTCATGGGCATCGTTCAGATAGGAGTGGATCAGCCCGACGGCGACGCTCTCGTAGTTGGCTCGCGCAATGCGCTCAGCCAGCGCCTCGACTTCGGCCCGCCGCAGCGGTCTGAGCACCTGCCCTTGCGCGCCGATGCGTTCGTCGACGACATGGCGATGCTGGCGCGCAACAAGGGCTTCGGGCAGTCTGAGATTGAGGTCGTACTGCTCGAAACGGCTTTCGGTACGCATCTCGATCACGTCGCGGAAGCCTTGCGTGGTGATCAGCGCCGTCCTGGCCCCGCTGCGCTCGATGAGGGCGTTGGTTGCCAGCGTGGTGCCGTGGATGATGGTGGCGATGGCGCCGGGGTCGATGGCGGCAGCGGCGCAGACCTGGGCAATGGCCGCGATAATGGCATCATCGGGTGCGGCGTAGGTGGTGAGAACCTTGCTCGAATAGAGCCGGCCGCCGACTTCAAGCACCGCATCGGTGAACGTGCCGCCGATATCGACGCCAAGCCGCGGCCGAAAGCTGGTCATATCAAGCAATCCTCAACCCAATCCGGCCGGCACAATTGCTGATGATCCTGTCCATTTTCGCCAATGTCAACAATTGCACCATCGCCAATACCTGTCAGCGCTCCCCGAACAGTCCGCGCTCGACCATCCTGGCATAGGCGCTAATCGCCGTGTCCGGAACCTCGGCCGCTCCGCCCGAGATGAACCGCATGGCCAGATAGGCCCGCGCGCCAAGCAGGATGTAGATCACCGCTTCCAGCTCGGCCTTGTCGTATCCCTCGATCTCGCCGCGCGCCACGGCCCGCTCGAGCGCCCGTCGGTAGCCCTCGACCAGCCGTTCGATATGGGCGGCATGGGCCTTGGGGGCAAAAACCTCGGCCTCGTAGAGGATGCGGTAGAAGCCGGGGTTCCGGCCCAGATAGTCGCAAAACGCCCGGAACCGGGCAATCTCGCGCTCGGGTCCGCCCCCCAGGCCGACCAGCGCGGCGGTGATGCCGTCGGTCATCTGCCGTCCGACATGGGGCAGGAGCGCATCGAAGAGCGCCTGGCGGTCCGCGAAATAATTGTAGAAGGTGCCATGGGCAATACCGGCCTCGGCGGTGATCTTGGCGATGGAGGCCGCGGCATAGCCCGCGCGCCCCACCACCGCGGCGGCGGCATCCATCAGCCTTGCATAGGTCGCCTCGGCTTTTTCGCGGCGCGACATCCGGCGGATTTTGGCGGTCGAAGTCATGGGTGCGGCCTTCAATAGGAACGCGGCAGGCCGAGATTGGACGTCGCGATGAAGTTCAGGATCATCTCCTCGGAGACCGGTGCAAAACGGAACAGCCGCGCGTCGCGCCAGATCCGCTCGACATGCGTTTCCTTGGCATAGCCCATGCCGCCCATGACCTGCATGGCGCGCTCGGCGACGGCCGATGCCGCCTGGCTGGCGATCAGCTTGGCGGCGTTGCTCTCGGAGCCGAAGGGCTGGCGGTGATCGAAGAGCCATGCCGCCTTGAGGTTCAGGAGCCTCGCGGCCTCGAGTTCGGCCCAGTGCTGGGCCAGCGGGAACTGGATCGCCTGATAGGCGCCGATGGGCCGCCCGCCGAAGACGCAGCGCTGGTTGGCGTACTCCACCCCCAGCCGGATCGCCAGACGCCCGGCGCCGACGAGGCCTGCCGTGGTGACGATCCGCTCGGTGTTGAGCACGTCCAGAAGCTGGGCCCAGCCCTTATCGAGCGTCCCGACCAGTTCCCCGCCATCGACCCGGACATTGTCGAAAAACACCGACGAGGAGGCCAGCGTGTTGGTGCCCAGCTTGTCGATCGGCGTGTGGCTGAGCCCGTCGCGGCCGGTGTCGATCATGAACAGGCTGATGCCGTGGGTCTTCCTCGGCGCCTCGTCGATGGGGGTGGTGCGGGCAACGACCAGCATCTTGTCGGCCTGCGGCACGCCGGTGATCCAGATCTTGCTCCCGTTCAGGCGCCAGCCATTGCCGTCGGCGCGCGCTGTCGTCTTGATCGCGAGCGAATTGCTGCCCGCATCCGGCTCGGTCAGCGCCATGCAGAAGGCCATCTCGCCCGAGCACAGTTTTGGCAGCCATTCGGACTTCATCCGGGGGCTGCCGTATTTGGCGATCGAGACGCCGCCGAAGATCGGGTTGAGCATGAACATCTGCGCCAGCGTGGCGCCGGCGCCGGCGGCACACAGCTCCTCGATGATGAGCGCGGTATCGACCATGCCGAGGCCGGCGCCGCCATGTTCTTCGGGCAGCATCGCCCCGGCCAGTCCGGCATCGCAGATCGCCTGCCAGCATTCGCGCGGATAGTCCTTGGCCGCGTCCTTGGCCCGCCAGTAGTCGAGCCCGAACTGCTCGCCGACCTTGCGCGCCGACTCGATCATCAATGTCTGTTCTTCAGTCAGGCAAAAGTCCATGCGGGTTCTCCTGTGGTTCAGGCGCGGGGTGCAGCAGGCTGGCCGGGTGCTGCAGGACCGCCACGAGGGCAGCGAGGAAGCGCGCCGCCTCGGCCCCGTCGATCACCCGGTGGTCGCAGGCAAGCGTCAGGGTCAACTCGCGGCGGAGCGCCGGCGCGCCGGCGGCATCGGGGCGGAGGACCCGACGCTCGCCACCGACCCCCAGCATCATCGCCTGCGGCGGGCTGATGATGGGCGTGAGCGAGGTGACGCCGAACATGCCGACATTGGAGATCGCGGCCGCGCCGCCGCCCACATCGGCGGGCGTCAGCCGGCCGGTACGGGCGCGTTCGGCAAGTGCTGTGGCATCGGCCGCGATCTCGCGCAACCCGCGCCGCCCGGCATCGCGGATCATCGGCATGCGCAGGCCCTCGGGCGTCTCGGTCAGCATGCCGATATCGGCGGTCGCAATGGCCACGATCCGGTCTCCACTCCAGATCCGGTTGGCCGCCGGCATTTCGCTCAGCGCCAGCCCGAGGGCGCGCACCAGCATGTGGGTGACCGAGACGCGCGAGCACCCCTTTTTGGCGTTGAGATCATCGCGCAGCGCCATCGCTG
>Ga0214472_10007856_pt1 | contig 11137 bp, 10 predicted proteins | sample RVTome_6_FD_207662 | JGI IMG/M metagenome (GOLD analysis project Ga0214472, IMG submission 207662) | Soil microbial communities from uranium-contaminated site in the Upper Colorado River Basin, Wyoming, United States - RVT140D175 | ecosystem: Environmental > Terrestrial > Soil > Contaminated >...
ATCCCTGATAGCAGGGGTACTTATTCTTTTTATTCCGAAATTACTGAATTATATTGTTGCTTTTTATTTGATTATTATTGGACTGATAGGAATATTCGGGGCCGGCAACTTACAATTTTGAAAATCTACTTTAACAATGGCATAAATCTTATGTGTATCTACGTGGCAGAATATCCATGTTGGTGACATTTCATAGCAAAGCATGGAGCAACATCACCATGTTTGGCAATGTCGCAGTGCCACTACTGAAGATGATGGGGCATAGCGGTACAGTACCAGGTGCGCTGCTTGTTACTGATCTTCCTGCAGCGCTTGCACTACTACAGCAACGGCTTACCGTTACGACCCCCAAAAATAATATCAATCCAGATGTTCAAGCGGATAACAATGAGACTGGCTCTGCACCTTCAATCGGTCTTTCACTTCGTGCCTGGCCATTGATTCAGTTACTGTATGCTGCGATTGAACAGGGATACGATGTAATGTGGGAAGAGGGTGCATTGCTGGTATAAGTGATTATTCTATTGATCACACTGCCCATATACAAACGGCGCAATCGTGAGATTGCGCCGTTCGGTTACTACCACTGCTGAAGCTTGATTAACTGCTGACCAGTACCAGGACACGACTGTCATGTCTGTACTGTGACTCACCGAAAGAACCCATCTGGATCCTGTTTGAGGGCACACCAGCATTCATTAACGCGTTGCGAACATTATTAACACGATTCTGATTGGAACCGTCAATTCCGATTTGGGAATTCGGATACCGATCCATATAAGCTGCAACATCTTGCGCCTTGCTGCTGTCTGTATACAGAATATCGTTACTGTTGCTGTTGAAGTTGTATTCCCTGTAGTAATTCCAGCCGTTACCATTAGCAGTGCTGGTACCTATTGCTGGTCCTCGGGGGCCAGTAGCGCCTGTTGCACCTTGCACACCAGCAGCACCGGTTGCACCTGTTGGGCCGGTAACACCAGCCATTTCAGTGCTGCCCGTTGCGCCAGTGTATCCAGTAGTACCTGTGGCACCAGTTGCGCCAGCAGGACCTGTTGCTCCAGTCGGACCAACAGTAGTCGGACCTACCGCGCCTGTACTACCGGTTACACCTTGTATACCTGCAGGACCGGTATCGCCTCTTTCACCGGCAGGACCGCGGATGCTGTCACCTGTTGCGCCAGTAGAACCAGTCGCACCTGTTGCGCCGGTAGCACCAGCCGGACCAGCAGCTCCCGCACGGCCGACTACCATTCCGCCAGTTTCACCCGTCGCACCCATTGCACCAGTTTCACCAGCCGGACCGGTATAACCAGTTGGGCCGGCAGGGCCAGCCAATGCCGGACCTGTTGCTCCAGTTGCACCAGTAAGGCCTTGTGCGCCAGTAGCACCAGTCGGGCCAGCAGGACCAGTTGGACCAACCCAGCTAACAGCTTCAGCTGGTTTCTGGTACTGTGCAACGGGTTCCGCAGATGCACAACCGGCAGCAATGGCCGCAATAACTGCAAGCATCAGCGGTCGTTTGATCATATTTCCTAATTGCATTGAATATCTCATAGTAATACCTCGTATGTAACAAAACTGCGCACGTATTGAATTCTTTATACATCGAAATCGCATGTGTGCGTGAATGACGATTCTTGATTGATAAAATACACTCAAGCTACGACACGTTCAGTACGCTGTCGCGCATACTGTAATTTTTCTTCGAAGTTTATAAATAATTTCTATTTGATTGATACGGCAGATCAATACAGATAAAAAAAACACGCTGATTTTATAGTCAGCGTGTTTCCCGTGATTACTGCTTATTGATTAATTGTGCTTTCAATTGATCAAAAATACTTAAACATTTATCGAGTCTCTCTCCAATTCTCGGCTGCCATGTCACCATCACCGGAGGGTTCAACAATATGTGTGTCAGGGCCATCAGGGTTACCCCAGTTCTCAGCAGCCAGGTTGCTGTGTGATACTGTTTGCGCAAGCTTTCTCCATGTCTCGGCAGCCATGCCCTCATTGTTGGAAGGTGCAATAGCGTGTGTGTCCGGGCCACCTGTGTTGCCCCAATTTTCGGCCGCCATGTTGCTATCGCTATGTGGTTGATTTGAAGATAAATTTGAGCTGCTGTCAGCTACTTGAATTTCAACGACACGGCTCTGAAACTGATCATCTTTGGCGGATGTGGAGTTTTGCATATTTTCTGATTCGGCCTTCAGTGTAATGTAATCTGCCTCTGAATCTGAGCAGCCAACAGTAATTGCTGCAATAACCGCGAGCATCAACGGCCGTTTAATCATCTTGTTTAAATGTATTGAATATCTCATAAATTGTCCTCTAACGTAGATTGCTAAATTTCGTGCAAATTGAATTTCTTGCATTGAAATCGTGTATGCGGGTGCTACGATTCTTGATGGACAAAATACACAGAAGGGCAGGTTTGTTCCGTACGCTAACGCTCATAACGCAGTTATTCTGCAGTTTTGAAAATAGTAAGCTTCAGGTGTTTATTAATGAGGTGTCAGGGGAAAAGATAATGACACGCCGATGATAACGGTAAAGAAAGAACAGGGATTAATTAATCAATCTTCAGAACAATCTTGCCAGTTGTAGAACCCGATTCTATTTTTTGATGGGCGATGACAGCTTGTTCCAGTGGCAGAATTTCACTGACATGAATCTTCAGTTTGTGTTCATCCACCATGCGCGCACATTGTTCCAGTATCCAGGTTTGGTGCCGCTGGGTTTCTTCAAGATCAAAGAGCAGGGGAGTCAGCATGATTTCGAAACTGAAACGCAGGTTACGCATACGTGCGACAGACCAGTCCATGTTGTCCGGCACATGCAGCAATGTAACGATGTCACCAAAGTGTCTGACCGCAGGAAATGTCGCTGCAATCAATTCACCGCCGACATTATCCATGGCGATATCGACACCTTTTCCATCTGTCCATTGCATCACAGCATCAACGAAATTCTGTTGTTTGTAGTTGATAATGAAGTCAGCATCGAGTTGCTGGACAAATTTTGCTTTTTCATCCGAGCTAATAGTGGTGCAGACTTTAGCTCCGGCAGCTTTCGCAATCTGGATTGCAATATGGCCTACACCGCCTGCTCCGGCATGTATCAGTACAGTTTGTCCTTTTTGTATGCGGGCACGGTCATGCAGGGCTTCCCATGCAGTAATAAAGACCAGGGGCAGGGCGGCAGCATGAATGAAATCAACGGTTGCCGGTTTCCTGGCAACGAATGTTTCATCAAGAACAATATATTCAGCATAGTTGCCAGGGCCATTACCGATGCCGGCGTGAAAAAAATAGACTTCATCATTTTTTTTGAAGCGTGATACTTCATCACCGGTTGCTTCCACAATACCAGCACCATCACAACCGAGTATTGTCGGAAATGTGTTGATGGGATACATGCCTTTACGGAATTTGGCATCAACAGGATTAACACCGGCTGCTTTTAGTTTGACCAGAACGTCAGTTGGACTGGTAATTGCCGGCGTTTCAACTTCCTGTAGTTGCAGAACTTCAGGTTCACCGGTTTTATGTATGATAATGGCTTTCACGTATTTAGTTTTCTTTAAGTATATTTTCTGATTTACATTCAACGTCATTATTAATGATTAATTTCGCCTTGCCCGGCGAGTGACTTTTCTTTGAAGAAAAGTCACCAAAAGAACTTTCTCCGGATACCTTGGCCTGCGGCTACCCGTGATGTTCGTTGCGGTGACGCGCCGCAAAGATTCGCATCCATGCTCAGCTTTGCTAAAAATTACTTCCCTGTAATTTTTACGCTACCACGTCCTCACACCACGGCAAGGTATACGGAGATATATAAATACTAAAGGAATTATGTATATTTATTTCTGTTCCTCAAGCCATGCTTCCGCATCAAGTGCCGCCATACAACCACTTCCAGCCGAAGTAACGGCTTGCCGATAGACGTGATCAGCGACATCACCGGCAGCATATACCCCCGGCACACTGGTTGCTGTGGCCTGGCCATTTATACCGCTTTTTACAATGATATAGCCACCTTTCATTTCCAGTTGGCCGTCAAATAACTGCGTATTCGGTTGATGGCCGATGGCGATAAACACACCTTTCAGGTTCAGATCTTTGGTAGAGCCGTTTTGTGCGTGTTTGATACGGATACCCGAGACACCACTATCATCACCCAACACTTCATCGAGTGTGTGGTCCCATTCAATGGTTACATTTCCGTTTTTTGATTTTTCAATCAGCCGGTTGGCAAGAATTTTTTCCGCACGGAATTTGTCGCGCCGGTGTACGACAGTCACATGTTTTGCGATATTGGAAAGATACAAGGCTTCTTCAACCGCGGTATTACCACCGCCAATGACGGCAACATCCGCACCGCGATAAAAGAATCCATCACAAGTGGCACAGGCTGAAACCCCACGCCCTTTAAAGGATTCTTCCGATGGCAATCCCAGATACTTGGCCGAAGCACCAGTGGCTATAATCAATGCATCACAGGTATAAACCCCGTTATCTCCAGTCAGTGCGAATGGCCGTTTGGAAAGGTCTGCCGTATGAATGTGATCATTAATCACTCCAGTATCGAAACGCTCAACATGCTTCAGCATGCGAGACATTAAATCCGGGCCTTGCAGTCCTTCAACATCCCCCGGCCAGTTATCCACATCGGTGGTGGTCATCAATTGCCCACCCGGTTCCAGACCGGAAATCAGCACCGGAGCGAGATTGGCGCGTGCGGCATAAAGTGAAGCGGTGTAACCTGCGGGACCTGAACCCAGGATCAACAAGCGGCAATGTCTGGTATTACTCATTCGATATAAACTCCGGTTGGGGGTAAATCGTGCCAGATAAAAGTGGGGTATGTTACGTTAAACGGTCAGACGAGGCAAAATGAACCATGTAAATAACACTGAATTATGACAGAATTAATGTTTCAATTAATTATTAATAAACATATAATTAGCCAGTATTCTGGCTAAAATAGATTAACTTTGAATGGCACAAGCTTCGAAAAAACGCACTCCAGCAGAACCGCTGGGTAATCAACTGTCACGCAACGTCAAGGAAGTCAGCATGATTGCCCTGGCCGCGTTGTCTATTTATCTGTTGATTGCCCTGGCCAGTTATCATCCGGATGACCCCGGCTGGTCGCGCACCGGTTCTGTGGATGCCATCAAAAATAATGCCGGGGTAGTTGGTGCCTGGATTGCCGATGTGCTGTTGTATCTGCTGGGTTATATCGGTTATTTGTTTCCAATCCTTCTGGCTTATGTCGGCTGGCGCCTGTTCCGTTCACGCAAAGAAAGCGAACCACTGGATTACATGCGTTATTCAATCCGTGCTGCAGGTTTTATATTTTTGATTATTGGTGGTTGCGGGCTATCCAGAGTACATTTCACTGCCGGTTCGGCGTTACCTTACGAAGTGCATGGTGCCGGCGGCATTCTGGGTGATGTGATAGGTTCAGGTTTGATCCCCGTGTTTGGTATGACGGGCAGTACGTTGATCCTGCTGACACTGTTCCTCATTGGCATCACACTTTTCACCGGGCTTTCGTGGTTGTGGGTCATGGACACGACGGGCCGCTGGACATTAAAATTATTTGATTATATCAATGAATCCCGTCATCGCATCCGGGATGAAGTGCAGGGACGGCAGGCACGGCGCGAACGTGAAACTGTGGTCAAGATCGAAAAGGAAAAATCGATTAATCGTGAGCCTGTCAAAATTGAACCCAAGATTTCCGTGTTTGAAACCGGTGAACGCGCCGAACGGGAAAAGCAGGTCAATCTTTTTGAATATCCATCCAATGTTTCTTTACCTTCGCTGGGTTTGCTCGATGAAGCACCGCCACGTATCGGGCAAATGTCGCATGAAGCATTACAGGCCATGTCGCGCCAGGTAGAACTCAAGCTGAATGATTTTGGTATTGAGGCGCAGGTGGTGGAAGTGCATCCCGGCCCGGTGATCACACGTTTTGAACTCGAACCAGCAGCCGGTGTGAAGGGCAGTCAGATTATTAATCTCGCCAAGGATCTGGCGCGTGCACTTTCTGTGATCAGTGTGCGGGTTGTCGATGTCATACCCGGCAAATCAGTGATTGGTATCGAGATCCCCAATGAAAACAGGGAACTGGTGGCGTTAACTGAAATATTGAATTCACGTGAGTATGAAGAGATGAAATCCCATCTCACACTGGGCCTGGGTAAAGACATCAGTGGCAAACCGGTTGTGACTGATCTGGGCAGAATGCCGCACCTGCTGGTTGCTGGCACAACGGGTGCAGGTAAATCTGTGGCCTTGAATGCCATGATCCTGAGTTTGTTATACAAGGCCACTGCCAAGGATGTTCGTCTCATCATGATCGATCCAAAAATGCTGGAATTGTCTGTATATGAAGGCATTCCACATTTACTGGCGCCAGTGGTAACAGATATGAAAGAAGCGGCCAATGCCTTGCGCTGGTGTGTGGCGGAAATGGAACGCCGTTATCGTTTAATGGCTGCACTGGGTGTGAGAAACATCACCGGCTTTAACCGCAAGATTGCTGATGCTGCTGACATGGGTCAGCCACTCGTTGACCCGATTTATAAACCCATCAGTGAAGAAGATGAAGCACCACTGCTGGATGAATTGCCGTTTATTGTTGTGATTGTGGATGAACTTGCCGACATGATGATGACCGTTGGCAAGAAAGTGGAAGAACTCATTGCCAGACTGGCGCAAAAGGCACGCGCATCCGGGATTCATTTAATACTCGCAACACAACGTCCTTCGGTAGATGTTATAACCGGGCTTATCAAGGCCAACATCCCCAGCCGTATCGCTTTCCAGGTGTCTTCCAAGGTTGATTCCCGGACTATTCTGGATCAGATGGGTGCTGAAACACTGTTAGGTCATGGTGATATGTTATATTTGCCGCCGGGTACAGCATTGCCGATACGCGTGCATGGCGCATTTGTTTCTGATCATGAAGTACATAAAGTGGTCCATGAACTGAAGAAGGATGCTGAGCCGGATTATCATGATGAGATCGTGCGCGGTCCATCTGAAGGCGGGGCTGATCCCATACCCGGTCTGGAAACATCCAGCGATGATATGGACCCTTTGTACGATGAAGCTGTCAGAATTGTGACTGAAACGCGGAAAGCCTCAATTTCCTATATCCAGCGCAGACTAAAGATTGGTTATAACCGTGCAGCCCGTATGGTGGAAGAAATGGAGCAAAGCGGTGTGGTTGGGCCGCTGGAGTCGAATGGGAGTAGGGAGGTGATAGCACCTCCGCCACCAGAATAGTATGAAAAACTATTGCGCTCGGTCATACTTCGTTAAAAACCGGCTCGAAATGCTCATGTACTTAACGTGTACACTCCGCTTTCTCACCGGTTTTCGCCTCGTCTGACCTTCGCTCATGACGTTTTTCGAGAGAATTGAAAATTGAATATGACTAAAAAAAATTTAATGAACTCACAGTTTGCAAAAAGCTTGTTTTTTTTTATTACTGTTTTGGTACTTTCTTTCTCCAGTAGTCTTGTAGCAGAGGAAAAGCCAAACCCGCTCGATCATTTCCTGAACAAGCTGGAAAGTTTTCAGGCTGATTTTGTACAGACCCTGGCCAATGAACAAGGTGTAACGCTGGAAACTTCCTCCGGTGTTGTGTACATGCAAAATCCCAGCAAGTTTCGCTGGGTCTATCAGGAGCCATATGCACAACTGATCGTTACCGATGGCAAGACACTGTGGCTTTATGATGAAGATCTGGCCCAGGTCTCAATCCGCGATATAGAAGAATCAATCAACAATACTCCGGCTGCCATTATCAGCGGTCAGGAAAATATTGATAAATATTATGTCATGGTGGATTTGGGTAAGATCGAAGGTTACGACTGGATTGAATTGACACCTAAAGATGTTGAAAACCAGTACAACAGCGTTCGCCTCGGGTTTGATGATAATAATCTGGGAATGATGATCATGTTTGATAATCTTGGCCAGGTCACCCGCATCGATTTCCACAATCCGCTACGCAACAAAAGATTTGGCGGCCCGTTATTTACCTTTGAAACACCCGAAGGTGTTGATGTAGTCGATGAACGTATTCCGGTTGATGAACTCACTCCGGCAGAGTAAAACTGTTTATCTGTACGGTTTATCTGTGCCGGATATTTTTAGATAAATCGCAAGTAATTATGCTCACAGCTACAGATTATCATCCTCTTGCCGATCGGATGCGTCCGAAAACATTGGATGATTTCTATGGTCAGCAGCATATCCTTGGTAAAGACAAACCATTACGGATTGCCATAGAACAGGGACGTTTGCATTCCATGGTGTTCTGGGGGCCTCCCGGCACGGGTAAAACAACTCTCGCTCGTATTATCGCCAGTTCCTGCGATGCACAGTTTCTGACACTGTCTGCAGTGTTGAGTGGAGTAAAGGACATACGCGCCGCTATCGAACGCGCACAACAGTATCGCGATGTATATAACAAGGACACAGTTCTGTTTGTCGATGAAGCCCATCGTTTCAACAAATCACAACAGGATGCGTTTCTGCCTTATGTAGAAGATGGCACGGTAACATTTATCGGCGCGACCACGGAAAATCCCTCTTTTGAATTGAATAATGCCTTGTTGTCCCGCGTGCGTGTGTATGTGCTCAAGTCACTGACACCTGAAGATATTAAATTAATTGTTCATCAAGCATTGAATGATAAAGAACGTGGCATTGCTGGCCATGGACTTGATATGGATGACAAATCAATCAACAAACTGGCCGAGATTGCAGATGGTGATGCACGCCGCGCATTGAACCTGCTGGAAATCGCTGCTGACCTTGCGGAAGGCAACAAAATTACTGATGAACTGCTGGATGAAGTGTTGACCGGTGGTGGTATCCGCCGTTTCGATAAAGGCGGTGAAGCATTTTATGACCAGATCTCGGCATTGCATAAATCCGTACGCGGTTCTGCTCCGGATGCAGCTCTTTACTGGTTTGCGCGGATGCTGGATGGCGGTTGTGATCCGCTTTATATTGCACGCCGGGTAGTGCGCATGGCGACTGAAGATATTGGTAATGCCGATCCACGCGGTTTGCGGCTGGCACTGGATGCCTGGGAAACGCAGGAACGACTGGGTTCACCGGAAGGTGAACTGGCAATTGCGCAGGCGATTGTTTATCTTGCCTGTGCGGCCAAGAGCAATGCAGTATACAAGGCATATAATACAGTCATGCAATCCGTACGCGACCATGGTTCGCTGGAAGTGCCGCTGCATCTCAGGAATGCACCGACCAAATTGATGAAATCGCTGGATTACGGCAAGGAATACCGCTATGCCCATAATGAACCTGAGGGCTATGCGGCTGGTGAATCCTATTTCCCGGAAGGGATGAAAGAAGAACAATATTATTTCCCGTTGGACCGCGGCATGGAGATCAAGATTGCAGAGAAACTGGCGCATTTACGGGAGCTGGATAAAGCGGCAAAAAAAAGGAAATGACGGTCACATTGTATAAAATAGAGTCAAAAATAAACGTTGTCATTTCGAGCGTAGCGAGAAATCCGTCGTTGGTGTCCAGACCCTTCGCATATACTCAGGGCAGACACGGTGAAGAATATTCAGATTATCTCTCTGAATAATTAAAACCAGATTTCTCGCTACGCTCGAAATGACAAGCTGTTAAGATTGATCACATGACCCAAATAGCCTTCATCGCAGTTGGTGGTGCCATCGGCGCATTAATGCGCTTCTGGATGTCCAGTGGCGTCTATGCCATGCTGGGTCGTGATTTTCCCTATGGCACATTATCTGTGAATGTCCTTGGTTCATTAATCATGGGAGTGCTTTATGTTTTTCTGTATGAACGCATGAATCTGAGCGTCGAATTAAGGGCAGGGTTGGTCATAGGATTGTTGGGTGCATTTACAACGTTTTCTACGTTTTCAATTGAAACTCTGAATCTCCTGGAAGCAGGTGAACAACTCAGGGCAATACTGAATATTTTATTGAGTGTTGCACTGTGTCTATCTGCCTGTTGGTTGGGGATGGTTGTTGCGAGGCAGATATGAACGAAACCGAAGTCATTATCGTCAGAATCTATCTTCATGAAGCCAAGGCACATCAAGCCGAACTGCTGAAATTTCTGCATGATGAAAGCAAGGTGCATGGAGTCACGGTTTTCCGAGGTATTACTGGTTTTGGCAGTTCCGGAAAATACCATTCTTCCACGTTAATGGACATGTCGCTGGATCTGCCGGTAGTTGTAGAGTTTTATGATGAACCAGACAAGGTCAAATCAATAATCGAAGAGTTAAATAAAAAAATCAAACCCGGTCATATTGTGTACTGGCCTGCAAAAATCAATTTGTAACAGTAAGGAATCTTGAATATATGCTGGACCCACATCTGTTTCGCAGCAATCTGGATTTTGTCATTAACGGGCTGAGCAAGCGTGGTTACAAGCTGGATGCTGAAACTATTACTGAACTGGAAGCCAAACGCAAACAGTTGCAAGTCACCACGCAGGAATTGCAGCAGGAACGCAATGCACGTTCAAAGGAAATCGGCAAGGTCAAGGCGCAGGGTGGGGACGTAGAATCATTGATGAAACAGGTTGGCGACTTGGGTGACCGGCTCAAAGCCAGTGAAACAGAACTGGAACAGATTCAGGAAGAATTGAATTTTATTTTGATGAGCACGCCGAATATTCCACATGAATCAGTCCCCGAAGGTACATCGGAAGCTGACAACAAGGAAATCCGAAAATGGGGTGAGCCGAGGAAGTTTGATTTTGACCCCAAAGACCATGTTGATCTAGGCGAAGCGTTAGGTCTGATCGATTTTGAAGCAGCCACACGTATTACGGCATCACGTTTTGTCGTGATGAGCGGTGCAATTGCACGGCTGCATCGTGCATTGATTCAGTTCATGCTGGACGTGCACACAGAAGAACATGGTTACATGGAAGTGAATGTGCCTTATATGGTCAATGCTGACAGCCTGCGTGGTACCGGCCAGTTACCAAAATTTGCAGAAGATCTGTTTGCCATACCTCAACAAGACTTTTATTTAATTCCTACTGCAGAAGTCCCAGTTACCAATCTGGCACGCGACCAGATCATTGTAGCTGAA
>Ga0214472_10007857_pt1 | contig 11137 bp, 7 predicted proteins | sample RVTome_6_FD_207662 | JGI IMG/M metagenome (GOLD analysis project Ga0214472, IMG submission 207662) | Soil microbial communities from uranium-contaminated site in the Upper Colorado River Basin, Wyoming, United States - RVT140D175 | ecosystem: Environmental > Terrestrial > Soil > Contaminated >...
AGTTCTTGGGCGCGGTGGAAAGGCTCGTCAGCAATGCGAAGAAGGAGAACAGCAGCGCCATCAGGTCGCCGAACGTGACGATCCATTCGTCCGCCTTCTTCTCGCCTTCGCGCGTCTTGCGCTGCACCGGTCTTGGCATAACCGCCTGGATTTCCTGTTCGCTAGATGCCCAGATCTCCGCGTGCCATCGCCGCCCGCCGATCCTCGCGGATGCGCATGCGGCGCTTCTTGGACAGGTAGATCTGCAAGTCCTGCTCGATGACGTCCGGCCGCTCGCGGCGCTGCAGGTACAGGATGCCCTCGCGGATCATCTCGTAGAGCCGCATGTAGCTTTCCTTGTTGCGTTCCAGCTTGGCCGCCACGGGCAGGAAGATCAGCTGCGCCAGCAGCACGCCGTAGAGCGTGGTGATGAGCGCGACGGACATGCCGCCCATGATGTCCACGATCTTGGCGTTCTCGCTCGCGGCGCGGCCCATCAGCAGGATCAGCCCCACCACCGTGCCCAGCATGCCGAAGGCCGGGCCCACGCGGCCCATGTACTCCATCACCGCGATTTCCTGGCCCTGCACCCAGTCGTAGCTCTCGATCTCCGAGGTGATGATCTCCTGCGCCATCTCCTCGGAGACCCAGTCCACCTGCACGAAGTTGTCCATGGCATCGCGCAGGAAGTAGATGGGCACCGCGGCGATGCGCTCGTCCGGGATGATCTCGTTGCGGTAACGGTAGTCCGCGAAGTCCACCATCGCGTCGTAGACCGCCTCGAATTCCTGCTCGCGCCGCTCGCGGGCGAACACCAGCAGGATGTACCAGAACGTGGCGATGGCCTGCCGGAACGGGAAGGCGATCAGCACCCCGGCATAAGAGCCCCCCAGCACGATCGCGGCCGACTTGAGATCCAGGAAGCGCGTGACCCCCGCCTCCCAGGAATTCTTGAAGTCCTCTTCTTCCTTCTGGAGAGTCTCCACCTGAGCGCGGGCGGCGCCCTGCTGCCGCGCCGAGTCCACGCGCTGCTCGTACTGGCTGATCTGGTAAACGTAGTAGTTGGAGAGGTGATCGGGCCACGTGATGCCGAACACGATCAGGGCGGCCCCGATGAAGAACCCTACCAGCGTACCCAATCGGTCGATCATGCCGGGCCTGCGCTCCGCGATGGGCCCCGTGGCGCCGCGCACCCGGGGCAATGCGCTGGATCGGCCGGTGTGGGAGGGGTCCCGCGCGGGGTGGCCATTTCTGCCGCCGCACCGGTTTGTCCAGCGTTTTTAGTACGTTAAGCAAACGACATTCCAAACCGCACGAATTGCGCCGCCACGCCGCAGAATTCCGCGCGGCAGCGCCCGCACGGCAGGCGCGCTCCAGGGTGGCACGCCCGCCTGCGGGGCGGATTCCCCGCTCGTGGGGAGCGCGCCGGGAGGAACGAAACGGGACGATGCGAATAGAGGGGCCGGCGCCGCTCAGGCGCGCTCCATTCCGTGCAGGGCGAGAAATTCCGTGGCGAAGCGCCCACAGCCCACCGCGCTCACGTCGCCCTCCATCTCCACGCGGTAGTCCGCATCGAGGCGGATCGTGAGGCTGCCGCCCGGCATGTGCACGGTGACCGGGCTGGCGCACAGCCCGAGCCGGCAGGCCACCGCGGCTGCGGCGCAACTGCTCGTGCCGGAGGCCTGCGTGTGGCCCGCGCCGCGCTCCCAGATCTCGATGCGGATGGCGTGACGATCCAGCGCGCGCAGGAACTGCACGTTGGTGCGCTGGGGGAAGCTAGCGTGGTGCTCGATGAGCGGCCCCACGCGCTGCGCCAGCTCGGGCGTGGGCTCGTCCACCGGCACCACGCAGTGGGGATTGCCGATGTTGGCGGCGCTCACCGTGTAGTCCACGCCGCCCGCGTGAAGGGTCTCGCGCAGCACCTCGCGCGGCGGGCCGGTCATGGGGATGCGGTCGCTGGAGAAGACCACCTGCCCCATCTCGATGGCCACGCGGCTGGCGTCCGGCGCCAGCACGCGCACGCGTACCGGGCCGCCCGGCGTGTGCACGGAGAACGGCGAGGCCTGCACGAGGCCGCGCTCCCACAGGTAACGCGAGAAGATGCGCAGGCCGTTGCCGCTCTTCTCGCCCTCGCTGCCGTCGGGATTGTAGATGCGCAGCGCCGGCACGTCCGCGGCCAGGCCGGCGGGCCGGCCCTCGCGCAGCGGCCCCAGCAGCACGCCATCGGCCCCCGCGCCCCGGTGGCGGTCGCAGATGGCGCAAATCTGCTCCGCCGTCAGCGCGGCGCGGAACGTGCCCGGCTCGATCACCAGGTAATCGTTTCCCAGACCGTGGTATTTGCAGTAGTCGTAGGCGGGCGATTCCGGCGGGCGTGCTGCGTTGGGATTGTCCATGGGCGAAGGTCGCGGTGCGAGGCGGCGTGTTCAGTGCGGATCATGAATCAATCCAGCCGACGAATACAACCGGTAGCTGCGGCGCTCGTGCGGTGGGTGGGCTGGCGCGACCCGTTCGGCTGCGTTCGCTGGGTGCCACCCTGTGCCCTGGCGGCGCTGGCGGCGTTCCCCCCGCTGGGTTGGCACGCGCTGGGCTGGCTGGCACTGGCGCCCCTGGCGCTGGGCCTGCGCGCGGGCGCGGGCGGCGTGGCCGCCTGGGCGGCGGCGGGCTGGGGCTGGGGGCTGCTGTTCTTCGCCGTGCGCTTCGCCTGGCTGCAACACGCCTTCGTCGTGCAGGCCGGCATGGGCTGGCTGCACTTCGTGAACGTGTTCGCGCTGCTGGTGGCCGTGCTGGCGCTGGTGCCGGCGGCCGTGCTGGCGGGGGCGCGCGCGGCTTGGCTGCGCTGGGGGCTCTCGCCGCTGGCCGTGCTGCCGCTGCTGCTGGCGGGGCAGGATGCCCTGCTGGGCGCGGTGCCCTTCGGCGGGGTGGCCTGGGGCTCCCTGGCCGCGCCGCAGGCCCACACCTGGGCGGCGCGGCTGATCGTGCCCGTGCTGGGCGGCGCGGGACTGGTGCTGCTGCTGGGTCTGGTCAGCGCGGGCTGGGGCGCCTGGGCACTGCCGCTTCTGCGCGGCGCGGGACTGCGCGCGCTGCCGCGCCGGCAGTGGATCGCCGGGGCCGGCTGGGCCGCGCTGACCCTGGCCTGCGGGTGGCCCGCGCCGCTGCCGCCCGCGCCGGCGGAAGCACGGCCCGTGGCCGTGCTGCTGGTGCCGGGCGACCTCTCCATCGCGCAGCTCAACGCCCAGCGCGACACGCCCCTGCCCCTGCGCGACTACCTGGCGCGCACCCTGACCGGCATTGCCGATCTGCCGCTGGGCGGCGCTGCGCGGCTGGTGCTGTGGCCGGAGAGCGCGGTGCCCGGCGTGATCGCGCGCGGCAAGACGCTCGCCGAGCTGTCCGCGCTGGGTGGGCTGCTCGGCGTGGACCTGCTGCTCGGCTCCAACGCGCTGGAGCGCGGACGCGAGTACAACTCCGCCTACCTGGTCAACGGCGGCGCGTTCGAGTTCTGGCGCTACGACAAGCAGCGCCTGGTGCCCTTCGGCGAATACGTGCCGGCCGGCTTCCGCTGGCTGTTCCCCAGCAAGCTCACCGCGGGCGAGGCGGACTACGCCGCGGGCACGGGCCCGCCCGTGCTGACCTGGCGCAGCGAGCGCCTGGGGCTGGCGATCTGCTTCGAGAGCATCCTGCCCGGCCACGCACGGGCCGCCGTGCAGGGCGGGGCCACGCTGCTGGTGGCCATCGCCAACGATGCCTGGCTCACCCCAGCCGCGCGTCGCGAGCACGTGCAGCTCACCGCCCTGCGCGGGCTGGAGGTGGGCCGCGACGTGCTGCTGGTGGCCAACCGCGGCTGGAGCGCGCACCTGCGCGGCGGCCGCGCCGTCGCGCTGGCCGCCCCGGGCACCGGGCCGCTGGCGGTGCACCCGGCCCTGCGTGCGCAGCGCACGCCCTTCGCGCGCTGGGGCCACGCTCCGTTGGCGCTGCTGGCCGCGCTGCTGCTGGGCGCCGCCGCCTGGCGCCGGGTGCGTGCGGCGGAGTGAGCCGCGCGCCGCACGGAGATTGCATTCCCCCGGAGAGATTGGAACAATGCACGCACGCCGCGCCGAGGGCATCGGACGCCGGCGCCTTCCCTGGCCAGGGGCAAGCGATGGAACACCAGACGCGCCAAACCCATCCCGCCGCGCACATCGACCGCGAGCTGCCGCCGGACTTCGCGCAGCGCATCGCGACCAAGGTGATCTTCACCAACGAGCGCGAGCGCGACCCCGAGGCGGCGCTGGAGAAGATCGGCGACACGTTGCTGCGCAATCTGTCGCGGCCCACGCGCGTCCGCCACTTCATCGATGTCGTCGAGCATCTCGAGGACGATCCGGAGACCCTGCGCTTCGCGGGGCTGTGCTTCGTCGCGATCGTGCTGGACCGCCAGGAAAACCCCCGCTACGTCAAGTTCCTCGACGACATCATGAACGCTGTGATCGAGGACCATCAGCGGGAGGCCAAGACACCCTTCCAGGCCGAATACCGCCGCCGGCACTTTTCCGCCTATGCGCGCATCATGGGGGATGCCTTCTCCGCGATGATGCAGATCAACAGCGAGCTCTACGAGGTCGTCAGCCAAATCTTCACCATGCTCATTCGCAAGGAGATGGAGCAGGAGCAGATCCGGAAGGATCGTGCCGAGAGCTCCGGCCGGCGCATCTCCGTCGCCATGGATGAGGGCGCGCCCAAGGTGGGCAAGAAGCTCTTCGACGACCTGGTGGACTACGTGCACGACCGCGGCGAGCAGCGCACCGGCACGCTGCAGCAGCAGAATCCCAACGAGTTCATCGCCATCCTGGCCGACCGCCTGCGCGGCACGCGCCGCTACGTCATCCAGGATATCCTCAACCAGCAGGCCCTGGAGCGCCGCAAGGAAGCGGAAAAGGAGCTCAGCGAGCGCCTCGCGGGAGCGGAAGAGATCATCCTCGCCAAGGATGCCTACAAGCGCTCGATCCGGCTCTACTGGACCGAGAAGCAGTACAACTTCAAGTACATGGCCGTGGAGAAGGTGCGCGTCACCGTGCAGGTGCTGGCGGTGATCGTGGGCATCGTGCACTTCCTGCTGGGCTACCTGGGGCTGTTGGGCATGCACTGGTGGGAGGGCGTGATCGCCACCGTGGCGATGTATCTCTTCGCCCGCGTGTTCGGCTCGCGGGCGTACTTCCGCCGCTTCTTCCCGGACGACGTCACCAAGGAGCTGGAGGTGGTGGTGGGCTCCTTCACGCCCACCTTCCGCAAGATGGGCAAGGACCAGCTCGACGCGTTCATGCACCGCCAGGTGCGTGACCCGGAGAACCTGCACTACCTGGCGCTGATGCCCGAGTTCGTGCGCTACGTCTTTGCCGTGATGCCCGACCGCAACAACGTCGTCATCGAGCGCGAGGACCTGGGCGAGATCCTCCAGAATATGGAAATGGACATCGCCCGCGTGCTGCGCACGACCTCTCCCAGCATGCTCTCCTTCCCCTGATGTGAACCGGCGGGGCGAATAAGGTGCTCAATTTCCACTCGTCCCGCATTGTTCTAGCGCTGCGGATCAGAAAAGCGGAAACCAAACCAGATCGACCCCGATGAAGACCAGCTTCCGGTCGGCGTCCATCGTTGCCGCATCGCCGTTCGCCAGCGTCACTTCCCGCAGACCGGGCGTGCGCGAGAGGCCGGCGCCGATTACGAATGGCGAATTGCCGAGCCCGAGCGTGACGTAGAGTCCAGGCGAATAGACGTCCTGGAGCCCAACGCTGCTCTTGCGCTGCACGTCGGTGACGTCGTTGCCCGTGCCATCCGTGGAATTGGAGCGCGTCTCCACCACCTGTCCCAGATCCAGCAGCGACATGAATACACCCAGCGGAGAACCGGGCAGACCCGGGATGACGTTCACGGGCATCGTGGCGCCGATTCCGACGGGTGCGAAGACGCCGCGCACGCGGCTGGAATAGTGGCCGTCCGTGGGCACGGTCTCGCTCCGCAGCCGCTCCGCACCGGTCATCGCACCGAGAATGGCCCCGAGCTCGATCATGGACCCGATGCGTTTGAGGCGCCACGCGGTGGTGGGCGACGTGAACGCGTCCATGGCCTTGCGGGCCTCTGCCGCATTGTCCGCATCCGCCATGGCGACGATCAATGGGAACGTTGTGCTCATCACACGCCGGATTTCCCGCGGCTCGTCGATCTGTCGAAGCTCGTAGCCGCGCGCTGGCGGAATCAACACACCGATGAGATTGTCCCGTGTGAATCCCAGCAGGAAACCCACACGGTCCTCCGCTCGCAGGCGGTCTAACCGGTCCAGCACCGCGGCCTCATTGCGGAAGTAGATCGCGGCCAGGTTCATCACGTCGGTGCGCAACTGCACGCGCAGCTCGCTGATCCGTGCCGCCAATTCCGCATCGGTGAGTCCGCCCGGTTTTCGCTCGGCGCGTGCCGTGCCGACGTCGCCGCCATTCCTGGTGAGCAGCGCGCAATACTTCTTCGCGAGCGCAACGGCCTCGCGCAGCAGCAGCGCATCCTTCAGGCCGTCGAAGAACTTGTCCTTGTAGTCAGAGCTCGATGGGATGGTGAGGTATCTCGCTGCCAGCACTTTCAGACGTTCCGCGTCCAACTCGGAACTGCGCACTATTTCATTCTGTCCCTTGTCGTACTCGAGATTGGATTCCGGATCCGAGCTGGCGACGGTCGCGCACAGCTCCTCCGGCGTTTTGAGGGCCAAGTCCTGCGGGAGCAGCATCCGCCGGCGGTTCATGATGCTGAAGGGGAGATACTTGAGGTCCCTGCCCAGCGCAACCCGGATCTGCGGGTAGCTGGTCAAGAGGGTCTGGCTGAAATTGTTGAAGAAGAGACAGGTATTGGGAAACAGCGGACCGATGTCTTCCTTGCATAGACGGTTGGCGAGCAGATCGAGCAGGAACTGCGATGCCGTGGCATTCGCATCCGCCGCGACCTTGTCGGCCAGCGCGTTGACGAGGTCCGCCTGCGAGGCCTGCGCGGCAGCCGGACGTGGCTGCGAATGGATCGCCAGCAGGACTGCCGCCGCCAGACAGGCGGTCGCCACGCTTCCCCCCCGAAGCATCGGCACTCTCCATGATTGGTGCTGCACCTGCGGGCGCGGGTGCTTCCCGCGCGGGACGGCCCCGTCGCTGCTAGTGGAACAGCACGTACTCGAAATCCAGCGCCTTGCCGCCGAAGCCGCGCGTGGGCGGCGCCACCCAGCCCGCCACCTTGCCCGGCTCGTACACGGGGATCATGCACTGCTGCACGGTGTCGTAGTCCGCCTGCGTGGGCAGCCAGTCGCCGCTGCGCTTTGCGTATGCGGCAGCGTCCACCACGTTGCCCTGCGGATCGTAGTGGCCGTCCGCGTACAGGCCCACGTGGCGGTTGAAGCGCGTGCTGGGCAGCGTGAGGCGTTCGCTCAGCCCGTGCTCCTCGAGGATCTTGTTCCAGCGGGCCAGGCCGCGCCGGCAGTCTTCCACGTAGTCGTCCAGCAGCACGGCGTTCATGGCCCGGCGCAGGGGAATCTGCTTGCCGGTCCAGCGCCCGTCCGCGAAGACCTGGGTCTCGTAGGCCGCGTCCAGCGCCACGTGGTCGCTGAAGCGCTTGTCGTCGATCTCGTTGTAGCGCCCCTTGAGTCCGCCGGCGAAGTAGGTGGCCGCGTTGGAGGAATCCTCGCCGCCGAACAGGTCGTAGCTGGCCGTGGACCACTCGTTGATGTACTTCTGCACGATCTCCAGCGGGATCGCCCCCACGGTGCGCGGCTCGGTGCCCTCGCGCATCAGCTCCGCCGTGCGGCGCACGACGCGGCCGATGCCCGTCTCGCCCACGGACATGTGGAAGGCCTCTTCCATCAGCATGAACTGCGTGGTGCGCGCGAGGGGATCGAAGGCGCTTTCCGACAGCGAGCAGAGCTGGTACTTGCCGTCGCGGTCGGTGAACATGGTGAAGCAGTACAGCGCCAGCCAGTCCCGCTGCGGCTGGTTGAAGGCCTGCAGGATGCGCGGGTGATCGGGGTGGCCGCTGCGCCGCGCCAGCATCTCCTCGGCCTCGTCGCGGCCGTCCTTGCCGAAGTAGCTGTGCAGCAGGTACACCATCGCCCACAGGTGCCGCGCCTCCTCCACGTTCACCTGGAACAGGTTGCGCAGGTCCAGCAGGCTCGGCGCGATGCGGCCCAGCAGCCGCTGCTGCTCCACGGAGGCCGGCTCGGTGTCGCCCTGGGTCACGATCAGGCGCCGCAGCTCCTTGCGGTGCTCGCCCGGCACCTGCTCCCACAGCTTCTCGCCGATGTGGTCGCCGAAGTAGATGGTGTCCTTCTTGCGCGGATTGGCCAGGAACACGCCCCAGCGGTAGTCGGGCATCTTCACGTAGTCGTAGACCGCCCAGTCCCCGGAGCCCAGGCCCACCGCCGTGCGCAGGAACACCCGATCCTCCTGGAAGCCCTCCGGCCCCATCTCGCGCCACCAGTTCAGGAAGTCCGGCTGCCAGCGCAGCAGCGCGCGCTGCAGCTTGGGGTCGTCCTCCAGCCGCACGTTGTTCGGAATGCTGTCGAGCATGGTCGGGGTCTCCAGGGGTGGGTTACGTCCGGCGTGGGTCGAATTCGGGGCTGTGAGGCTCCCCGTAGAGCGTCAGCGCGCCGCGCTCGCCCGTGGCGTTGGGGCGCTGGAAGATCCAGTTCTGCCAGGCCGAGAGCCGGCCGAAGATCTTGGTCTCCATCGTCTCCGGGCCGGCGAAGCGCAGGCTGGCTTCCATGCCCGTGAGCGCATCGGGAGACAGGCTGGCGCGCTCCTCGATGGCGAGGCGCACCTCGTCCTCCCAGTCCAGGTCGTCCGGCGCGGCGGTGACCAGCCCCGCGGCCAGCGCCTCGGCGGGCGTGAAGCGCGCGGGCACCTCCTTCAGCAGTGCCGTGGCGCGCTGCGGCTCCGCCAGGAAGCGCTGCGCCAGCCGGCTCAGGCCGTTGCCCATGGGCAGCGCCCCGCCATTGAGCGCGCTCAGGGCGATGTGGTGCGGGCGCTGCGGGTCGTCCAGCATGTAGCTGCGGTCGCTGGCCAAAGCCAGCTCGTACAGGAAGCCCGCGAAGCACGCGCCCGGCTCGCTCAGGGCGAACAGGGTGCGCGCGGTGAGGTCCAGCCGCTTGAGCGTGCGCCGCATGAAGAGCAGCACCTCGCGCCCGAACCAGCTCTCCCGCACCTGCTGCAGCTGCGCGTCCAGCTCCAGCACGCGCTCCAGGTCGCCCTCGCTGCGCAGCAGCAGCAGGCCGATCTCCTCGAAGTTGAAGCGCAGCTCCACCAGTGCGTCGTCCAGCTCGCGGAACAGCGCCAGGGGGTACCAGGCGCTGCCCAGCGCCGCGGGGTCGGCCGGCAGGGGCGTCGCGGCGTCCGGGCCCAGCACGGTGATCGTAGCCGTGCGCCGCTGGGGATCGACCTCCAGGCGCAGGTGGTCGTAGGCAATGGCGCGCTCGCTGCGCTCCTTGCGCAGGGGCTCCAGCGCGATGCCCTGGCGGGACTTGCGCTCCGCCGCGGCGTCCGTGAGCTGCGCCACGCGTGCGGCGATGGCCTGTTTCCACTGCGAGGGCGGGTGCACGGCATCCACCAGCCGCCATTCCACGGCGCGCTGGCCCTTGATGCCCTCGGCCAGCGTGGCGAACACGTCCGCCAGGTCGCGCCGCACCCCGCGCTTGTCCACCAGGCGCGTGAGGCCGCCCGTGCCCGGCAGCACGCCCAGGTAGGGCACCTCGGGCAGGCTCACCGCGGAGGAGCGGTCGTCGATGAGGTGGATCTCCTTGCAGGCCAGCGCCAGCTCGTAGCCGCCGCCGGAGGTGATGCCGTTGAGCGCGGCCAGGTACACCTGCCCGCTCTCGTCCGCGGCCTCCTCCATGGCCAGCCGCGTCTCGTTGGTGTACTTGCAGAAGTTGACCTTGAACGGATGGCTGGAGCCGCGCAGCATGAAGATGTTGGCCCCGGCGCAGAACACGCGCTCCTTGTCGCTGGTCACCACCACCACACCCACCTGCGGATGCTCGAAGCGCAAGCGGTTCACTGCATCGGCCAGCTCGATGTCCACCCCCAGGTCGTAGCTGTTCAGCTTGAGCTCGTAGCCGGGCCGCAGGCCGCCATCCTCGCGCACATCCATGCGCAGCGTGGCCACCTGCCCCTCCACCGCCAGCTTCCAGTGGCGGTAGCGCTGCGGGTGGGTCTGCGTCTCCACGCGCGCGGCCTGCTGCGCCACACCGGGCTGTACCCTACCGGGCTGTACCATACCGGGCTGCGCCACACCGGGCTGTGCCATCGCCTTCGCCATGGGCCGTGAGCCTCCTCGCAATGCCGGCGGGGCGCCCGGCGGGTGGCCGGCACCCGTGGAACGCTCCCGCTGCGGCAACCTGCAACCGAACCGATCGATATACGCCGGGAATCTGCTTATCCGAGCATTCTACCGGGCACTGCCTGCCTGTCAAGAATTATATTGCAATTCGAGGATGAGCTATGCAGTATATTGCTTACCGTTCCGAAGCCTGTGCCTCGGCGCACCGGCACCACCCCCACGCGAGTCCGGCGATGTCCGCGAGTCCCGCCCTGCGCAGGCACCCCCGGCACCTTGCGCGCCTGCTGTTGCGCGCCGCGACCGGGTTGCCGGTGGCGCTGCTGGGGGTGCTGCTGGCAGCCTGTGGCGGCGGCGCGGCGCGGCCGCTGACGCCCGATGAGCAGGCGCTGCGCGTGGAGCTGGACGGCTTCAGCGTGTTGCCGCCGGCGGGCGCGGGCTGGCTGCTGGCCAGCCGCAGCGGCGAGAGCGTGGTGTTCGGCCGCCGCCCCAGCCGCACGCACACGCTGCTGGCCCTGGCCAGCATGAAGGACGGCCCGCGCGAGTTCGCCAGCCCCGCCGAGCTGGCGGCCTTCGTGCAGGAGGACTGGGCGCGCACGGACAAGCAGGACGGCCGCTTCACCGCGCGTCAGCAGGCGGTGCGGCCCGACCCGCGGCCGAGCCCCACCTGTGTGCGCTACCGACTGCAGGCGGAAGACCACGGCGCGAAGAACCGCGGCGATTCGCCGTTCCTGCTGCAGAAGTCGCGCGGCCTGTTCTGCTACGACCCGCAGCGTCCGCGCCGCATCATCCACGTGGGCTTCTCCGAGCGGGCCCTGCCCCAGGAGGCCAG
>Ga0214472_10007858_pt1 | contig 11137 bp, 10 predicted proteins | sample RVTome_6_FD_207662 | JGI IMG/M metagenome (GOLD analysis project Ga0214472, IMG submission 207662) | Soil microbial communities from uranium-contaminated site in the Upper Colorado River Basin, Wyoming, United States - RVT140D175 | ecosystem: Environmental > Terrestrial > Soil > Contaminated >...
CGCGCCCTCCCGCCGGCCGCTTCCGCTACGTTCGCGCAGCTCAACGCCGACGTTCGCGCCGCGACCGAGCGCGCGACGGCACGGGCCATCGCATGATGAGCGCACTCGCGGCCGTTGGTCGCCTCCCGCGCGCGGCGCTGATTGCGTTGATTCGCGCGTATCAACTGACGATCTCTCCCATGACCGGCCCGCGGTGCAAGTTCTACCCGACCTGTTCCCACTACGGCATCGAGGCGATCCGCGTGCATGGCGCCGTCGTGGGTGGTGCGATGGCCGCATGGCGCGTGATTCGCTGCAATCCGTGGAGCTTGGGTGGTGTCGACGACGTGCCGGCACCCGGTGAGCGTCGCTTCCGCGTGCACCGCAACAATGACGTGGTCGTCGCCCCGGCGCCGGCATCCATAGGTGGGCGCGGCGCGCCCTCCGCACCAATCACCGAAGGAAACCAGTACGCGTGAACTTCCTCGCATGGCTCGAACCGCTCGAGTGGGTCGTTGCCGCCATGATGGTCATCTGGCACAGCATCTTCCACTTCTTCGGCCTCGCTTCAGGTGGTGGCGCCGCGTGGGCGCTGTCGATCGTGGGGCTCGTGGTCACGATCCGCATCATCCTGATCCCCCTGTTTGTGAAGCAGATCAAGGCGTCGCGCGCGATGCAGGTGATCGCGCCGGAACTCAAGGCCGTGCAGGCTAAGTACAAGGGCAAGAAGGATCAGGCGTCTCGCGAGGCCATGAGCCGCGAAACGATGGAGCTGTACGCCAAACACAAGACCAATCCCTTCGCCTCGTGCCTGCCGATGCTTGTGCAGGCGCCGATTTTCTTCGCGCTGTTCCGCGTACTCAATAACCGACTGGAGGGCAGCGGCTCAGGCGAACCCCTAGGCATCGGTCTTCTCACGCCAGAGCTTGCCGTGCAGGCGCAGAACGCCACCATCTTTGGCGCGCAATTGAGCGACAGCTTCATTAGGTCAGAGGGGTCGGCCGCCAAGATCGTGTCAGCCGTACTGATCGTCATGATGGTCGCCACGACCTTCACGACCCAGCGACAGCTCATGCGCAAGAACATGCCCAAGGCCGCACTCGAGGGGCCGATGGCGCGCCAGCAGCAGGTCCTCATGTACGCCCTTCCCTTCATCTTCGTCATCACCGGCCCGAACTTCCCGGTCGGAGTGCTGATCTACTGGACCACGACGAACATGTGGACGATGGGCCAGCAGTTCTACGTCATTCGCCGCAACCCCACGCCGGGCTCGGAGGCCGAGAAGTCGTACAAGGAACGGCTCGCGCTGAAGGCGCAGCACCGCGCCCTCAAGCGCGGCGAGACGACGATCGAGGAGATCGAGCAAAAGAAGGCCGAAGACGAAGCCGTAGCCCGCGGCCAGCGCCAGCAGCCCAAGCGCAAGAACCGCGCGGAGCGCAACAAGCCGCCCGCGCGCAACGAGACCACCTCGTCGGCCAACGATGCCGACGACGAACAGGCCGAAGGCGACGACGGCCCGGCGAAGAAGGACAAAGATGACTGACGACAGCGGGCGCGCGCGCCTGGACGCCGAGGGCGACGCCGCGGCGGACTTCCTCGAGGAACTTCTCGACATCTTGGACATGGACGGCGACATCGACATCTCCGTCGAGGCCGGCCGCGCAAAGGTTGCGATTGTGTCCGAGGGACCAAGCCAGGATCTGCGCCGACTTGTCGGCTCCGATGGCGAGGTACTCGAGGCCCTGCAGGACCTGGCACGGCTGGCGGTACAGTCCGAGACGGGTGACATGAGCCGCCTCATGCTGGACATCGCCGGCTACCGCGCCGGCCGCCGTGAGCGCCTGGCCGAGATTGCGCGCGAAGCCGTCGCCCAGGTCAATGACGGCGCCGCCCGTGTCGCGCTCAAGCCGATGAACGCGTATGAGCGCAAGGTGGTGCACGACGTGGTGCTCGAGGCCGGCCTGTCGTCGGAGTCCGAGGGCGAGGAGCCCGACCGCTACGTGGTCGTGCTGCCGCAGAGCTGACGATGTTTCACGTGAAACATGACGCCTGACGCGCGGCACGAGCCGCGCGACCTCACGGCGGATCCGCTGGATGGCGACGCCGCGGTGGCGTCATACCTTGGCGAACGCTACGACGCGGTGCGTGGTTTCGGCGTGCTCCTTGCCGACCAGGGCGTGCTGCGCGGCCTCATTGGGCCCCGAGAAATGTCCCGAATCTGGGAGCGGCACCTGCTCAACTCGGCGGCGGTGGTGCCCTTCCTTGGCGAGGGCACCGTTGCCGACGTGGGCTCGGGAGCTGGCCTGCCCGGTATCGTCATCGCGGCCATGGAGCCTGAGCGACCCGTCGTGCTGATCGAGCCGATGGAGAGAAGGGTCGACTGGCTACTCGAAGCGTCGCGAACCCTGAACCTCACAAACGTCACGGTGGTGCGTGGGCGAGCCGATGAGGTCACGAACGTGGTCCGGGCCGACGCGGTGACGGCGCGGGCGGTGGCGTCGATCGACAAGCTCGTCAAGTGGTGTGCCCCGCTGCTGTCAGTCGGCGGGCGAATGGTGTTCCTCAAGGGGCGCACTGCGGCGGACGAATTGGACCGCGCGAAGTACGTGCTGCGCAAGCACGGACTCACCGGATCGGTGCACACGGCGGCCACGATTGCCGGCGTCGAGCCCACGACGGTCGTATCGCTCGCGCGGGACTAACCGAGATTTCCCCAGGGCTTTCCACAGTCTCTTGTGCGGGAAATGGCCACTTTTCGGCCCGGTCTCCACAGGGGCCCTTCTCGCGATAGAGTCGTTTTCTTGCCGTCCGCACTCGCCGGGTTGCGGGATGGCCGTTTCACGTGAAACATAGTCAGCACGTCCGGAATTGCCGTGCACGCGGGCGCTAGGGAGGCACAGTCGGTGACGGATCCAGACGCGACGGAGCCCGTGCATGTCGCCGACCGCGGCAGGTTCCATGGATCCCTTCCACGTAGACCCGTGCCGACACCCTCCTCACCCGCGGAGCCGTCTGCGCGATCATCCGCCGCCGAGGCGGCTGCCATTCTCGCCGGCCCCGCCGTTTCACGTGAAACATCCGACCCGTTCGCCGGGCTTGAGGAGGATAACGGCAGTCCTCTGGCGAGCGAGATGTTGGCGACCGAGCGCCTGAGACGAGAGCTGGAGGCGGCGGATTTTCCCCGACCGGCCTCGACCCGGGTCATTGCGGTCTCCAACCAGAAGGGCGGCGTGGGCAAGACCACGACCTCGGTCAATCTCGCGGCGGCACTGGCCCAACACGGCGCAAATGTCCTCGTCATTGACGCGGACCCCCAGGGCAACGCCTCGACTGCTCTAGGCATCGATCACCGCAGCGGGACACCGTCGATCTATGAGGCTCTGCTCGACGACACACCGTTGTCGCGCGTCGCTCAGCGGTCGGCGGAGATCCCCACGCTGTGGTGCGTGCCCGCCACCATCGACCTTGCGGGCGCGGATATCGAGTTGGTCTCGGTGGTGCGCCGCGAATTCCGGCTGCACGACGCGATCACGGAACTTCTGAACGGCTCAGGCAAGGACCTCGACTATGTCCTCATCGACTGTCCTCCCAGCCTCGGGCTGTTGACCCTCAATGCAATGGTCGTGGCGACCGAGGTGCTCATCCCCATTCAGTGCGAGTACTACGCCCTGGAGGGACTGACGCAGTTGATGAAGACGGTAGAGATGGTGCGCAAGCACCTCAACCCGGGGATTCACGTCTCGACGATCGTGCTGACGATGTATGACGCACGGACCAACCTCGCGCGAGATGTCGCCGACGAGGTGAGGCGACACTTCCCGGATCAGACACTCGCGACGACCGTGCCGCGCAGCGTGCGGGTCTCGGAGGCGCCAAGCTTCGGGCGCACCGTCATGACCCATGACCCCCACTCCAGCGGAGCGGTCGCTTACTTGGCGATCGCCAGCGACATTGCGGTACGAGGAGGACACACGTGAACAGTCCCAGGCGTGGACTTGGGCGGGGCCTCGGCGCCCTGATTCCCACGGAGGAGTCGGCCGTTTCGGCGGCGGAACGGCCCCACGACATGTTCTTCGCGTCCACTCCGGCGACGAAGGACGTACCCGGCGAAGAGCTCGTACCCGTCCCCGGAGCGCGCTTCGCGCACCTGGACCCTCACAGCATCGTTCCCAATCCGCACCAGCCTCGTGAGGTCTTCGACGAGGATGCGTTGGCGGAACTCGTCGCCTCCGTCAAGGAGATCGGCGTCCTGCAGCCGATCGTGGTACGACCGCACCCGTCCGGGGTTGGGTACGAGCTCATCATGGGAGAGCGCCGTCTGCGGGCCTCCCGCGAGGCGGGCCTCGACCTGATTCCGGCGATCGTTCGCGAAACCGATGACACCGCGATGCTTCGCGACGCCCTCGTCGAGAATCTTCATCGCTCGCAGCTCAACCCTCTTGAGGAGGCGGCGGCGTACCAGCAGCTCCTCGACGACTTTGACCTCACGCACGACCAGCTCGCCGACCGCATCAGTCGCTCGCGGCCGCAAATCTCTAACACCCTGAGACTTCTGAAATTGCCGACGCCGGTTCAGCGCCGTGTCGCCGCCGGAGTCTTGAGTGCGGGTCACGCCCGAGCGCTCCTCGCGCTTCCGGATGCGGAGGCCATGGACCGCCTTGCCCAGCGAATCGTCGCGGAGGGATTGTCGGTGCGGGCCACCGAGGAGGCGGTCACGCTCGGTGTGGAGGTGCCCAAGCAGCGCCGCGGATCGGTGCGTGCGGGTACGCACACGGGCGCGCTGGACGACCTGGCCGCACGGCTGGGCGACCGGTTCGATACCCGAGTGAAGGTGCAATTGGGCAAGGAGCGCGGCCGGGTGACCATCGAGTTCGCCACGGTCGACGACCTCAACAGGATCGTCGCGATCGTGAGCCCGGATGACCCAGGAGTCTTCGCCTAGCGCCTAGCGCCTAGCGCCGGCGATTCGTGTACCTACACGCGGCCGCGTGAGGCCGCGTGAGCCGCGATCTCGCGGTAGACCTCTCCGAGGTCCAGCCCGGCGGCCTCGACGGCCTGAGGGAACAACGACGTCTCGGTCATGCCAGGCGCGATGTTGATATCGATGACCTGCGCGGTGCCGTCGGACTCGAGAATCATGTCGACCCGGGACAGGTCCCGGAGGTCGAGCGCGCGGTGGACCGCCAGCGCGGCGCTGGACACGATCGCCGCCGCGTCCGCATCGAGGCGCGCGGGCGCGAAGTATTCGACGCGACCCGCGTTGTAGCGGGCGTCGTAGTCGTACGGGCCGTCGCAGGCGATCTCCACCGCTGGCAGGGCGCGAGCGTCGTCGCCGGTTCCGACGACGGATACGGCGACTTCCGTGCCGATCACGGCACGCTCGATCAGGGCGACGTCGCCATACGCGAAGCAGTGGACCATCGCCCGGGCCAGGTCGTCGCGCTGCCGCACGAGTGACACGCCGAGCGCGGAGCCCCCCTGAGCCGGCTTGACGACGACCGGGAGGCCGAACTTCGCGGCGATCGCGTCGAGCACCTGCTCGGCGCCGACCTCTCGGAAGAGGGACTGCGGAAGCGTCACGTACTCCGGCGTCGCGATGCCCATCCGGCTGAAGACCGCCTTGGCGACCGGCTTTGTCCATGCGACGCGCGCCGGCTTCGACTCGGTACCGACGAACGGGATGTCGAGGAGCTCGAGGAGCGCTTGCAGCGAACCGTCCTCGCCTGAGGCGCCGTGCAGCAGCGGCCACACCACGGAATAGTCACCACTACGCAAAGCGGGGATCAAAGATGTGTCAACATCTTGGACGGTAACCGCGTTGGCGTGATCCCGCAACGCCTCCTGGACGCGGCGCCCGGAACGAATCGAGACGTCGCGCTCGTGTGACAGGCCCCCCGCGAGAATCAAGATGTCCATCCGTGCCTCCTTGGGTGTGCGTGTGTCCCGATCAACGTGGCTATGCCATGTCCGGCGACGGGAACTCGACCGTGCCGCCAACCGCGTCGCCGGACGTGCCGAAGATGTTGACTGTCTCCATCTCGGCGTCGATGACCGTCGCGAGCCGCCGCACGCCCTCTCTGATTCGCTCCGGCGTCGGATAGCAGTAGCTGAGCCGCAGGTGATCGGCTCCCTGCCCGTCGTAATAGAACGCGGTTCCGGGGACGTATGCGACGCGCGCGGTGACGGCGCGCGGCAGCATGGACTTCGAGTCGAGGCCCGGTGGCAGCTTCAGCCAGACGTAGAAGCCGCCTTCCGGCACATTCCACGACGCGGCGGGGATCGACTCCTCGAGCGCGGAGATCATGGCGTTGCGGCGCTCCCGGTACTGCTCGCGGAAGCTCTTGATCTGACCCTGCCAGTCGAAGTGATCGAGGTACGTCGAGATCGCCAACTGGGAGGCGTTCGAGGGGCTGAGGATCGCCGCCTCGGATGCGAGCACCAACTTTTCGCGCACCGCATGGGGCGCGACGGCCCAGCCGACGCGGAAGCCAGGGGCGAACGTCTTGGAGAATGACCCCAGGTAAATGACCCCTTCTTCGCTCATCGAGCGCAGGGCGGGCAGGGGTTCGTGATCGAATCCGAGCAGCCCGTACGGGTTGTCCTCGAGGACGAGCACGCCGTAGCGCTGGCAAATCTCGAGCACCCGCAGCCGCCGCTCGAGTGACATCGTGACGCCCCCGGGGTTGTGAAAGTTCGGGACCGTGTAGAGGAACTTGACGCGTCGTCCCTGGGAAGCGAGGCCAGCGAGAGTCGTCTCGAGGGCCTCGGGAATCAGGCCGTCGCCGTCCATGTCGACGTGGACCACGTCGGCCTCGTGGGCACGGAACACGCCCAACGCGCCGACGTACGACGGAGCCTCGGCCACGACGACGTCACCCGGGTCGATGAAGATCGTGGTCACCAGGTCGAGCGCCTGCTGCGACCCCGTGGTCACGACGATGTCGTCCGGGTGGGCCACGATGCCCTCGAGGGCCATGACGGTCACGATTTGCTCGCGGAGGTCGACATCACCCTGGCCCGAGCCGTATTGCAGGGCGACCTCGCCGCGCTCCACGATAATGCGACGCATCATTTCGCCGATGTCGGCCAGTGGCAGGCCTCCGATGAAGGGCATGCCGCCCGCGAGCGACACCACCTCTGGCCGGCTGGCGACAGCGAACAGCGCGCGGATCTCCGACGCGCGCATGTTGTGCGCGCGCGCGGCGTAGGAGTCGAACCACGGGTCGAGGCGGGTGCCCTCGGCGGTCCGGGGCACGCCTGGCGTGCTGTCATTCATGCGCATAGTGTGTCATGGCGCGCACGCGCCGACGACGCTCGCGCGGGTGCCACACGCGGTGACGGCGGCACCACCCGGCGAGCGGCCGACGCTTCCAGGCGCGTTAGGCGAGCACCTCGTCGAACAACTTGGTGAGCGCGGGCTTCGGCCGAGCACCGACGACCGACTTCACGACCTCACCCGCCTTGAAGAAGTTCATCGTGGGGATCGACGTGATTCCGTATGCCATCGCCAGCTCGGGATTGGCATCCGTGTCGACCTTCACGATCTTGATCTTTCCTGCGTACTCCTCGGCCAGTTCGTCGAGGATGGGCGCGACGGCCCTGCACGGCCCGCACCACGTGGCCCAGAAGTCGACGACAACCGGAACGTCGGACTTGATGACGTCGGCCTCGAAGGTGTCCTCGCTGGTTGCGACCGGGGCGCGGTGCACGACCGCCGGCGCGGGCGCCGCGGCAACTGGCTCGGCGGTGGCGAGTGCCTCGGCGTCGGCGAGTTCATCCAGGAAGTGCTGGGCGTCCAGCGCCGCCGCGCAGCCCGAACCGGCCGCGGTGATCGCCTGGCGGTAGTGACTGTCGACGAGATCGCCGCAAGCGAAGACGCCCGTGACGTTGGTAGCGGTGGTGCGCCCCTGCACCTCGACGTAACCCGCCTCGTCCGTGTCGACCACACCCGTCACGAGCTCCGAGCGGGGGTCGTGACCGATGGCCACAAACAGCCCCGTAGCAGGAATGACGCTCTCCTCGCCGGTGACACGGTTGCGAACTCGCACCCCGCTCAACTTGCTTTCGCCCTCGAGGTCCACGACCTCGGAGTTCCACACGAACTCGATCTTGGGGTCGGCGGCGGCGCGGTCCGCCATGATCTTCGACGCCCGCAGCTCGCCGCGGCGGTGCACGAGCGACACCTTGGACGCGAAGCGAGTCAGGAACGTCGCCTCCTCGACCGCGGAGTCGCCGCCACCCACTACGACGACCTCCTGGTCGCGGAAGAAGAAGCCGTCGCACGTCGCGCACCACGAGACGCCCTTGCCGCTGAGCCGCTTCTCGCCCTCGATGCCCAGCTCCCGGTAGGCGGAACCCATGGCGAGGACCACGGCGTGGGCGGAGAACTCCTTGCCCGTGCCCGTCTTCACCGTCTTGATCGCGCCCTCAAGCGAGGCCTCAGTGACGTCGTCGAACAAGATCTCCGCGCCAAACTTCTCGGCCTGGGCCTGGAGCGTCTCCATGAGTTCGGGGCCCTGGACACCCTCGACAAACCCGGGGAAGTTTTCCACCTCGGTCGTGTTCATGAGCGCCCCGCCAGCGGTGATCGACCCCGCGATGACCAGCGGGTTGAGCCCGGCGCGCGCGCCGTAGATGGCCGCGGTGTAGCCGGCAGGTCCGGAGCCGATGATGATCAGATTGCGGGTGTCGCTCACGTTCGTGTCCTTGCGTTCAAGTGCGGGCAGGTGCCCGGCTTCGTAACAGATGCTAGAGCCCTTCTGTTCCCCCGGGGCCCACTGATGGTCCTATGGTGCGTACGTGAACTCGGGGTAATGGTCCAAGCGTTGTTCGAGTCCGGGGGTGCTCGTGGATGGGGTATTCGTAAAAAGTGAGATCGCAATGATCGTCAGCGCGACGATCGCGACGATGCTCAGGCCGAGCATTATCGGCGTGGCGTTGATGGGCCCGCCGCGAATGGCGCGCTCGTGCGCTCGGTCGAGGCGTCTGGTGATGGAGCGTGACCGCGGCCATCGACCGTGCAGTCGCTCGTAGAAGAGCTCCTGCGTCGTGGGCCCGCGTGCGGCGGTCTGTTCCTCGACCATCGCATCGAACGTGTAGAGGTCGTGGAGGTCTTCGATCTCAGCGGCGGTCAGTGGGCGTTCCGGCTCGGGCACGGTCGGCGCCGCCACGGGCATGGGGTCGGCGATCACCGCGGCTACGCGCTCGATTGTGCTGCGTTCGGTCTGGGCGGCCGGCGCGGGAGGCGTGCGGGCGAGCACCTCCCTGGCCGCCGCAGCGCGAGCGCGCTTGCGCTCGCGGTCGCGGTCGCGCTCCGCGGCGAGCGACAGTGGCAACGACTCCCAGGTGTGCGGCAGCGACCGCAGGGAACGGGCGTCGAAGGGGCCTAGGGCGTCGAGAATGTGTGCCAAGGAGGGCACGGACTTGCCTGCTATCGCGTCGTCGCACAGAGCCCGGGACGCCGGAGCCAGGTCGGGGAGATCCGCATCGGTCGCCGCGGTGGCGCGTGTGCCCGTGACCGCTGCGAGGAAGATGCGCGCGAGGGCGGTCGCGTCTGCGCCCTCGCCCCGGCCCCGCCGCAACCCGGCCTGCAGCGCGAGCTCTCCATCGACGGCCAGCCCGGTGATCGACACCCTCCCGCGATCGTCAACAAAGACGCTCTCGGCCCGAAGCCACCCGTGGTGCGCGGCGCCCGCCGACGCTGCTGCCAGCGCCCGGGCAGCCTCGCCAACGACGGCGCGGGCGAGGTCCTCATGGAGCCTGCGCTTGCCAAGAATTGTCGCGAGACAGATGCCCTCGGCGCGCTCGGCTACGACGTAGGTGGCGCCCCCGCTGGCCGACGTGGCAATGGTCCTAGTGAGACGCGGGTCGCGGACGGCGAGAGTGCTCAGGGCTGCGCGTCGGACGGCGGTCGGCGCGACGGAGGAGATCTCGTCTACGACGACGTTCGACCCGAGCCGCATGTCGCGAGCGAGAAAGCGCTCGACGCCGGGCAGGTCGTAGTCGGCGCGCGACAATAGGGCGAAGCGCCCATCAAGCGTCGTGCCGACCTGCACGGAGATACCCCCGGGGTTGTCTTGGCGTTGTCTGGCTATCGTACGTTCCGCCGCAAGCGGCGGGTCACGGTGCCGACCACATCCTTCATCTCCTCTACCCGCATGAGGGTGAGCACAGTCGCGTACACGGCGGTCATCAGGGTGCCCGTTGCCGCGCACACCCCGGCGGCCGCGATCCAGCCGACTCCTCCCGTCAGCGCCCCCGCGCCGGGCAGTACGACAGTGAGCGCCCACCCGGCCAGCCCGGCCGCAGTCGCGCCGACGAGCGCCTGAATGTGGACGCGCAGCACGCGTCGCCCGTCGAGGCCGCCGAGGCGACGTCGGAGGCCACCGATGCGCAGTGCGACACCCACGACGTTCGATGCGCTCAAGCCCAGCGCAACACCCACCGTCCACCAGCGCGGCGCCGCGAGCTGCTGGATCGCGAAGGCGATTCCCATCCACGCCAACGCCATCGGAATGTGGATGAAGAAGATGCCCTTGGCGTCCTCGAGCACGAAGTACACACGTTTGACGAACACCATCGCACCGAGCGGCACGAGTCCGACGCTCAACGCGATCAGCACCTCGGCAACGGACCGCACCACCTCCGGTGCAGCCGATGGCAACGCCAGCCTGACCGCGTAGGGCCCGAGCACGATGAGCGCCGCGCTCGCGAAGAATGTGAAGGTCGCAATCACGCGCAGGCCGCGAGAGATGTCCGCGCGGAGGTCGTCGATGAGTCCCTGAGCGAAATGACGGGACATGGTCGTCATCAGCGCGGTGACGATGGAGACCGTGATGAGGGAGTGGGGCACGAGGTAAATGACGAGCGCGTTGAAGTATGCGGCGTTTCCCGCGATAGAGGGGTCGAGGTTCCCGGGATTTGCGGCGGAAGCCACGCGGGTGCCGAACGCCACGGCGACCTGCTCCACCAAGACCGCCGACAGGGCCCAGACGGCGACCGACTTGATGGTGCCGAGCTCTCCCTTGGGACCGCGCCACACCCACGATGGCCGGTATCCCCCGCGCACCATGGGCCACAGCAGCACGAGCGCCTGCGCCGCGATTCCGAGCGTCGCGGTGCCGGCCAGCAGGGCGATCCGCGGACCGGTCCACATCGC
>Ga0214472_10007859_pt1 | contig 11136 bp, 10 predicted proteins | sample RVTome_6_FD_207662 | JGI IMG/M metagenome (GOLD analysis project Ga0214472, IMG submission 207662) | Soil microbial communities from uranium-contaminated site in the Upper Colorado River Basin, Wyoming, United States - RVT140D175 | ecosystem: Environmental > Terrestrial > Soil > Contaminated >...
TGGCTGACACCGGGGCGGCGCAACTCGGCGCTCTGTTCGCGGCGGCACGCGCCGACGGCCGGGCGGTCCTGCTTCCCTACATGACGGCCGGGCTTCCGAGCCCGGCGGAGTCGCTCGGAATCTTCACAGCCATGGCGGACGCGGGAGCCGACGGGTTCGAGGTCGGGATCCCGTACTCTGATCCTCTCATGGACGGGCCGACGATCCATGAGGCAGGGCTGCGCGCCATCGACGCCGGGACAGCCCTCGACACGGCGCTCGGGATCGTCGAGGACGTCGTGGCCGGCACCCGCAAACCGGTCGTCGTGATGACGTACGTCAACCCCGTGCTCCGAGTCGGGCCTGAGACCTTCGCGGCGTGGGTGCGCGACGCCGGTGGGTGCGGGGTCATCGTCGCCGACATGCCCGCCGAGGAGTCCTACCCCTTCGAGGACGCCTTCACGGCGGCCGGGCTCGGCACGGTGCTGTTCGTCGCACCGACGACCGACGACGCTCGGCTGGCAGAGATCGCTGCTCACCGGCCGGCGTTCCTCTATGGGGTCGCCGAGTTGGGAGTCACCGGTGAGAGGGCAGTCGTCAGCTCACGGGCGGCCGCGCTCGCCCATCGAGTCCACGCAGTCACCGACATCCCCCTCGTCCTCGGGGTCGGCATCTCGACGCCGGAGCACGCCCGCGCTGCCGCCGCGGTGGCGGACGGCGTGATCGTCGGGTCGGCACTCGTGCGCCGGGTGCTCGACGCCCCGGACGGTGCCGCCGCAGCAGAGGAGCTCGCCAAGGCGGTGTCCGCTCTGGCGGCAGCCGTCGGCGGCGTTCGGGGAGTGACTAAGTAACTAGTCACCTCGAAGGTTCTGGAAACCCTTCTCCCCAAACAGCGGTCCTTCGACCATCCTGCGCCCCAGGTGGGGAGAAGATCGCTACCCCTTCGGCGGTTCGATCTCCAGGTCGCGAGGGCCTGCCGCACCGACCGGTACGAACGCACCACACCCAAGGACGGCAGGCCCTCGCACAACTCGACGGTGCCCGGGTTGCACTCGGGCCTGTTGCGCGCCGCCGACCCACGGCAGAATGAGGCGTGGTGGAGCATCACCCGTGAAGCGAGTTGTTGTTGTCGCGGCAGGCGTGGCGGTACTCGTCGCCGCCTGGCTGATCTTGCGACCGTCGGCGGACGAGCGGTCGGCTCGGGACGACGCCGCAGCCGTCAGCGCCGCGGTGGCCGGGTACGTCGTCGAGCACGACAGGCTGCCACGGCTGAGCGTGACGACTTTGGTGTCCAGCGGTGGCGACACGCTCTGGGGCGCCGACTTCCTGGTGGAGACTCTGCACGTCCCGAGGGCCGATCCCGCCGAGGCTCGCATCCTCTTCATCGTGGGTGAACCCGAAGGCTGGTGCGTCGAAGCGTTGTACACCCCGGCGGGGTCGTTCTTGGATGCCTCGCCGTCGGCGTGGGTGGCGGCCAGAGGCGAGCGCGGCGACGTCGGCCGCGTCGTGGACGGTCGCTGCGGCGACGAGTACGTGCTCGTGCTGTCAGCAGTGTCCGTCGACGATGTTCCCGAGCCGGGAAGCATCATCGACGCCGTGACCGCCCCGACGGGTACGTGCCTCACGAGCATTCTCGATGACGGCCGCTCGACGGGACCGCTCGAGGTGGCCGAATGCGGCGGCGAGCACTTCGCCGAGATCTACCACTCCGGGGAGGCGGCGGAGGCCGACTATGGGCGGTTCCAGGACTCCGCGGCCCGGTTGTGCGCCGCAGCCTTCCCGTCCTTCGTCGGAGTCCCTCAGAACCTGTCGGCGTTCTATGCCGAGGCGTTCACCGTCAGCGACGTGCAATGGCAGGCCGGCGCCCGAGCGTTCAACTGCGTGTTGTTCCTGGGTGCCGACGACTACCCGCTGGTCGGGTCGGCCCGCGACAGCTGGCGCTGACGCGCCCGACGGGACTGTCCGCCGGGGGGGCCCCGGTGGCCGGGCCGGGCTGGTGAGCAGGCGCCGCCCTCGTTCGCGGGTGGGCGGCTGATCCACCAGAGTCTGGGAATGAGCCGATACCGGGCACCGGGAAGGGGACTCGAACCCCACGGGCTTGCGCCCAACGGATTTGAGTCCCGCCTCCGGGCCGACCGACGAGAGAAACGCCTGGCACGTCTCATGCGTCACGCATTCGCCGCGCAACTGCCCACCGACAACACACAGTGACCACCACCCCGATCTGCGCTCGATGCGCTCTCGACTTCCATGCCCGGACAATGGCATAGTTATGGCATGCCACGGGTACGAGTCAGCACCACCGTCGATTCGCAGTTGCTCGACGAAGCGCGGCGCCTGCGCGGTGTCAACGACGCCACCCTCCTCGACGAGGCTCTTGCCGCGTTGCTGGCTCAGAGTCGGGCAGCTGAGATCGATGCCGCGTACTCAGGGTACGACGACCATCCACTCGATGAACCCGACGCCTGGGGCGACCTCGCATCCTTCCGTGAGGCTGCCGCCTCCTCGTGACACCGTTGCCCACTCGCGGAGAGGTGTGGTGGTGCGTGCTTGCGGAAGTCTCGCGCCGTCCGGTCGTGGTGCTCTCGCGGGATGCGGCCATCCCCCGATTGCGACGTGCGCTGGTCGCACCGTGCACCACCACCATCCGTGGGCTGGCGAGCGAGGTCGTCCTGGAGGCGGGGGATGATCCGGTTCTCCTCCGCTCGGCCGTCAACCTCGACTCGGTCGAGAGTGTCTCGGTGGCTGCCTTGACGGACCGTCTCGGCCGACTTGCGGACGACCGGATGCGAGAGGTGTGCGCCGCCCTCGCGGTGGCCGTCGATTGCCCCCGCTGACACACCCGCTCTCAGGCGGTAAAGGTACCGGGCCTCGGCTGCTCGGGCCCGGAGTAGCCGTCCTCCCAGGGGAACCGGTCCTCGTCGTCGCAGTAGCCCAATTGGAGCACCGGCACTGAACCGGCGCGCCGCCGGCGGTAGAAGCGGTTGGCGTCAAAGGCGATCGCACCCGGGTTGGGAACGGTCTCCGGGATGAGGTGGTGGGGCCACTGCGGCAGGGAGACCAGCCGGTCGGGGATGAGGTCCTCTCCGCTCCGGATCCGTTCGCCGAGGGCATTGAGGACCGACATGGCCGTCTCCGGTGCAACGCCGAAGATGAGCAGCTCCGGATGGGCGAGCCCGAAGAGCCCGACGGTGTAGGCGAAGGCAGGGCCGTCGTCCGGCGGGCACTCGCATCCGGGGACGTTGCAACCGCCGCCCACGTATCGGATCATCCAGCCGTGGCGGCGCACCACGGTCCTCATCTGGGCGTCCTCTTGGTCGATCCAGGCCCTGGTTCTGGCATCCATCGGCGATCTCCCCGGTCGAGCGGCACCGATACCAACGTACCGGCCCTCACCGACAGGAACGGAGATCGCGTTCTGGCGTGACGCAGCCGGCCACAGCCGACCCGGTTGCGCAAGCAGCGGAGTGTCAGGCTTCTTGTGTCCGGTCGGGTGACTCATGCAGATAAGACCCGCGGGCGCCCGGGTGGTCGAGGACCGGCGAATGGCTCATGGGCTGGTGGGAGCGAGTTGGGGGCCGCCAGGACAATCCGAGGGTGGAGACATTCTCGGGCCGAGCGGGCGGCATGGGTCTATAGCCTGGTCTGCCGAGCCTTCGACCCACAGTTGGAGCGCCGCACCAAGCCGGAACCAGTCGCGGAATTTTGGTGGGCGTGCCAGTTGGCCTTCGGGCACCCGATCCCAATCGACGTAGCCGACGTTGACGGGGACACAGGTTGTCTCCTGGCGGACCGTCTCGATGATCTCGTCGGCAGTCACCGCCGATGTGGGATACTCGACGAGCCATCCGTCACGTCCATCCACGAGACAACTCAACGCGTGAAAGGGACCGGCGTCGAGGAACACGAACGCGGCTATCGAGACCGACACAGTGAAGAGGAGCGCCGCGGCCGAGAGGCGCCAGATGCGTTGGGCCATTGCCTCATCCTATGGGCGGGCTGCGCGTGCGGCGATCGCTGTCCCCTGAGGTCGGTCAGAGGAACGGCCAAACCCACTGGCCACGCTGGGTACCGGGAGGGGGACTCGAACCCCCACGGGCTTGCGCCCAACGGATTTTGAGTCCGTCGCGTCTACCGATTTCGCCATCCCGGCGAGGACCCGATGATAGGAGCGACCGTAGAATCGCCGGTGTGGGGAGGCTCGAGCGCAAGCTGCTCCGGATCGTCGACAGGCAGGCCGCACTGCGAGAGTCGGAACGCCTCGTCGCCGAGGAGCTCTCGATCCATCGACACCTCGACGACGATGCGAGGCGCGACGCCGCCGTCAGCGAGTCGCCGCTCGATCGCGCCGACGCCCGCGAGACGGCCGCCGATGTGCGTCGCTTCGAGGACCATCTCGCCCGGCTGCAGGCGGAGCAGCAGCGCCTCGAGGCGAGGCGGCGCAAGTTGGTGGCGCGGCTGCGGGACTGAGTGGGCGCGCTAGTCCGGTTGTGCGCGCAGAAAATGGCCTCCAGATCCTTGGTCGCCCCGTCGATCATCCCTCAGGCCGCATTCGGCATCACACGGGCGAGAAGGGCCTGATGAACAGGATCATCGATCAGCTTGCTGGTCACCAGAGACGGCGGTTCGAGCGCGGGACCACGATTCTCGAGTTCACCATCGTCGCCTCGCTCCTCTTCTCCATGCTCTTCGGGATCATCGAGTTCGGGCTCGCTTTTCGCGACCGGCTGACGATATCGAACGCAACCCAGAACGCCGCCAGGGTCGGGGCGGCCCGGGGCGACGACGCCGACGCCGACTTCGAGATCCTGAAGGCGATGGAGTCCTCGCTCTCCAACCTCCCGAACACCGGCATCCAGATCGTGAAGTTCGTCGACGTGTTCAGGGCCACGACTGCCGGACTGCCCGCGTCCGGATGCCCTGGTGCGGCATGCAACCGGTACACGTACACGCCGGGTGGTCCGGGGTGTGACTGGAACCCGTGCCCCGACCCGGACGCCGGCTACTCGGGATGGCCGTGGAATCCCTCCTCGCGCGACGTTGCCCTCCCCGACCTGGAGGTCCTCGGGGTTCGGACCACGTTCTCGCACAACTGGATCACGGGCGGCCTCATCCCCCTGCCGAACGTCGACTGCACGGGCGCGCCGGGCACCTCATGCTGGGTCGACATCGCTCTGTTCAGGCAAGAGCCGCAGGTGTTCGAGCCATGAGCCGGCTCGCCTCGGGGCGTGAAGGATCCGAAGGCGAGAAGGGGACCGACAAGGAGCGAGGAGCGACGCTCGTGCTCGCCTCGCTCACGATCGTCGTGCTCCTCGGGATGGCGGGGTTCGCAGTCGACCTGGGGTGGCTCTATCTCAAGGCGAACCAGGCCCTGAAGGCGGCGGAGGCATCCGCCCTCGCCGGGGTCGTCCACATGCCCAAGCCGGGCGCGGTCCCCTGGGGGGCAGGCGCCGAGGCGTGGGACACCGCGGTGGACGTCGCCGCCCGCAACGGCTACACGACGGGATCCGGCACCACCGTGACGCCCAGCGAAGTGCCCGGCCACCCCAACCAGCTCGAGGTCGACGTGGCTACGTCCGTTCCGACCTTCTTCATGCGGATCTTCGGCATCGGGAGCGTGTCGTTCAGCCGCGACGCCATCGCCGAGCACCTCCCACCGCTCAAGATGGGCAGCGACGAGCCGTTCCTCGGCAAGGATCCGACCGACCCTTCTCGCAACACGCACTACTGGCTGTCGGTCAACGGCACGTACACCGGCAAGAACGAGGGTGACCCGTTCTCGACGGTGTGCTACCTCGGATCGGCCGGTCCGGGCGGGCCACCGCCCTATCCGAATCCGGTGCCGGCAGGCTGCAGCGCCACGGGCAATCACGAGTATCGGAACCCTGCGTACTACTTCGCGGTCAATGTCCCGGCCGGGCACGTCGGCACGACGCTGGCAGTCGACGTCTTCGACGGGCCATGGACGGACCCGGCGCTCCAGACCGCCGACTACCACTACCGGTGGGACGTGACGCCGTACGTCACGACCTTCCGCCTCCTCGCGCCCGACCAGACTCCGGACGACCCCAGCGACAACGCGGTCGAGATCTGCCGAGACGACTACCACGCCCTGGGGAGCCCCGGCTACGACCCGTCAGAGGCACAGGTGTGGGACACGCTCTGTACGACGACGGCGGTCGAGGGGACCTACGTCCTCGAGCTCTCGGTCTCGGGGGACACGTACTCCAACAACAAGTTCTCGCTCCGCTCCCGGATCAACGGCTCCACGGCGAACAACGTAGAGATGTGGGGCTTCGGGGCGCTCTCTCTGGCGATGCACGACCCGAACACCAGCCCGGTCTTCAAGATCGTTCGCCTCGACCCGATCTACGCCGGGACATCGCTCGTCGTGGCGCTGTGGGATGCGGGCGACCTCGGCCAGGCGGGGACCCTGACGTTCGGTGGCGCAGTTGCCGGGCTCGAGTGCCGTGTCAGGGAGCTCGACGACCACGGCTCGGTCGTCGCCAACTGGCACGCCGACGACGGGGGCGCCGGTTGTGAGCTCAACATCGCGCCGAACGAGCACAACAACCAGTGGGTCGAGTTCCAGTTCGACGTGCCGACGACATACGCGTGCCCGGCCTCCTGCTGGGCCGATGTCACCTACGCATTCGGTTCGGCGCCCCACGACCGCACGACGTGGACCGCCACCATCCAGGGTGGTCCGGTCCACCTCCTGCCTTGAAAGAGGGGATACCCGGGATGAACGCGCCCAGCGTGGCAATTCGCCACTCAGGAATTGTCCTCCATGTGTCGATAGAAGGTGCAGGCGACCCATTGACGGGCGGGACTTGATGGCGCAAATTCATCGTCGCAAACATGAACACTCTCAGGTAGGGTTGACAACTGTGAGTAGTTTTCCTGGTCGAGAGCGTGACTCTGAGCGCGCATCCGAATCCGGCACCAGCCTCATCGAGTTCACGCTCGTTGCCTCGCTGCTGTTCACCCTCCTGTTCGGGATCATCGAGTTCGGCCTGGCGTTTCGCGACAGACTCACCATCTCGAACGCCTCCCAGGGAGCGGCCCGGGTGGGCTCCTCGCTCGGCGACAACGACGAGTCCGACTTCGAGGTGCTGAAGTCGCTCGAGCAGTCCCTGGGTACGCTCGCCAACTCCGGAATAGACATCATCCGCTTCGTCGACGTCTTCCGGGCAAACTCGAGCGGCAACCCGGTCTCGGGCTGCCCGGGTACGAGCTGCAACCGCTACCTCTACTCACCGGGCTTCGCCCCGAGTTGCGACTGGAACCCGTGCCCCGACCCGTCCGCCGGGTACTCGGGCTGGAGTTGGGCCCCGGCGTCGAGGGACGTGGAGCTCCCCGGGCTCGACGTCATGGGCGTCCGGATCACCTTCAAGCACGACTGGGTCACCGGCGGCTTGCTCCCCCTGCCCAACGTCCAGTGCGACGGCACCGCAGGTGCGACGTGCTGGACAGACGACGCACTGATGAGACTGGAACCACAGGTGTTTGCCCCATGAAACTGATCGAAAGACTCGAGAACCGAATCGCTCCCGTGACGGCGGAAGGCGAAGATGCAGACCCGAAGCAGCGCGGGGCGACGCTGATCCTCGCCACGCTCGTTCTGGTCACCCTCATGGGGATGGCCGGCTTCGCAGTCGACCTCGGCTGGCTGTACCTCAAGACCACCGAGGCTCAGAAGGCGGCCGAAGCGTCGGCGCTCGCCGGCGTCGTGCACATGCCTTACCCTGCCTCGGTCCCGTTCGCGGCGTCCGAAGCGCACGACACGGCCATCGATGTGGCGGCGCGCAACGGGTACACGTCCGGCTCGGGGACCACGGTCACGCCCCAGCCCGTTGCTGGGCGGCCCAACCGGCTCAACGTCCAGGTGGCCACGACGGCGCCGACGTTCTTCATGAAGGTGTTCGGTCTCGACTCGGTGAGCTTCATGCGCGACGCCACCGCCGAGCAGTTGCCCCCCCTGAAGCTCGGCAGCGACGAGCCGTACCTCGGTAGTGACCCGACAGACCCGACGCGCAACCGGTTCTTCTTCGTCGCCATCAACGGCGAGCGCGAGCCGAAGGAGAACGGCGACCCGTTCAGCACGAGGTGCGTCGCAGCCTGCTCGAGCGGCACGCCGAATCCCCAGTACATCGACCCGGCGTACTACTACGCCGTCGAGGTGCCCGACTCCGAGGTCGGCCAGTCGATGAACATCCAGATCTACGACGGGCCCCACTGGAGGAACAACCAGAGCAACTTCCTGGCCGGTAACCCCTTGGCCACCGGCGACCGGGCCGATCCACCGTCCGGTTTCGCCCTCCGGTTCACTCTGTTCGCACCGGACCAGACGCCCGGCAACCCGGCGGACAACCCGGCCATCCCCGGCTGCTCACGCACGTACGGCGAGGCCAGCTCCGGGACGTCGGCGGGTGTGCGCGAGTGGACGTCGGTGTGCACGGTCACGGCCACCAAGGGCCTCTACGTGCTGGCCGTGTCCATCGACGGCAATGGCAGGGCGATCTCCGACTTCTCCATCCGCACCTTGGTCGGCGGCAACCAGAACAGCGGCGTCGACGTGTACGGCCTCGGGGCGATGTCACTCGACATGATCCAGGCGGGCGTCACCGCCAACTTCAAGATCGTCAAGCTCGAGGACATCTATGCGGGCACCCAGCTCGTAATCTCCCTGTTCGACCCGGGTGACATCAGCGGAGGCTTTGCCAATCTGAGCTTCGATGGCGAGGCGGCCGCCTGGGACTGCGGGGTGAGGATCTACAACCACGCCAAGAACCCGATCACCGGGTGGACGGGAGACGACAGTCCAGGCTCGGCGCCTTGTCTGCTCAACACATCCGGGCAGCGGTTCAACAACCAGTGGGTCGAGTTCCGCTTCGACATCCCGAGCACGTACACGTGCGCCATCGACTGCTGGTTGCGGGTGACGTACAACTTCGCCCCGACGGCGACCGTGACAGAGCGCACGACGTGGGGTGCCAGGATCAACGGCCAGCCGATCCACCTGTTGCCCTAGCGGACGGGTTGACGGGCTTGCTTCGGGGCGCACGCCGCGTCGGCGGCGCCGCCGTACACTCGGACGATGCCGAAGATCGCGCTGCTCGACGGTCACAGCCTCGCGTACAGGGCGTTCTACGCTCTCCCTGCCGATCTGGCGACGCCGGCGGGCCAGGTCACGAACGCAGTGTTCGGATTCACCTCGATGCTCATAAAGCTCCTCGGAGACGAGCACCCAGATGCGCTGGCGGTTGCCTGGGACGTCCGGGGTCCGACCTTCCGGACGGAGAGGTACGCCGAGTACAAGGCTCAGAGAGAGGCCCCTCCTGAGCTGTTCAGGGGGCAGCTCCCGCTCATCGACGAGGTGCTCGACTCGCTGAAGATCGCCCAGCTCAGGAAGCAGGGCCTCGAAGCGGACGACATCATCGCAACGCTCACGGCCCAGGCCCGGGCGGCAGGATGGGACGTGATCGTCGTGACCGGCGATCGGGATGCCTTCCAGCTCATCGAGGACGGAGTGACGGTGCTCTACACCCGGCGGGGCATCTCGGACACCGTCAAGGCTGACAGGGCGTGGATCGTGGAGCGATATGGCATCGCTCCCGACCGCTACCGGGACTACGCCGCCTTGCGCGGCGACACCAGCGACAATCTCCCGGGTGTCCCGGGCGTCGGTGAGAAGACGGCCTCCAAGCTCATCCAGTCCTACGGCGACCTCGACGGCGTGTTCGCCCACCTGGATGAGCTGACACCGAGGTTGCGCCAGAACCTGACCGAGGCCAGGGATCAGGTCATGCTGAACCGAGAGCTGATGACGCTCGTCCGTGACGTCACGTTCGGCGACGCCGAAGGCGGCAAAGTCGACATCGAGGCCTTCACGCTGCGCGAGTGGGACCGCGACGAGGTCCGCATGGTGTTCGACGGGTTGGCGTTTCGCACGTTGTGGGATCGTCTCGTCGAGCTGGGGGGACAGGCTGCGGCCGCCGCGGAGTCGATAGACGTCGAGGTGACGACCGCCGTCGACTTGGCAGGTGTCGAGGCACTGCCGCCGGGACCCGTGGTCGTCGAGCTCGTGACGGATGGGTTCGAGCTCGCCGGGGTCATGTGCGCCTCGTCCGACGCCGCCGCCCTGTTCGTGCCCCTCGAGTCGTTGTCCATCCTCGATGCCCGCTTGAAGGCCGACGGCATGGTGGCGCACGACGCCAAGCGGGTGCTGGGCGCCCTCATCGAGGCGGAGACGGGCCCGTACCGGGTGGCGTTCGACACGGCCCTCGCCGCCTACGTCATCAACCCTGCCCAGCGCGCCCCGGACCTCGAGGAGCTCGCCTATCGGGAGCTCGGCCTCACGGTGGAAGCGGCGCAGGACGACGGCGAGGGAGCGCCGCAGGCGTCCTTCGACTTCTCGGGCCGTCAAGGGCCCGATCTCGAATCGGCTGCCAGGCGTGCCGTCACGGTCGCCCGCCTGGTGCCTGCGCTGCGCCAGCAGGTCGAGGCGAGGGGCAGCACCGCTCTCCTGGAGGACATCGAGCTGCCGTTGATCCCGATCCTGGCGAGGATGGAGGTCACAGGCATCGCGGTCGATGCCGAGTTCCTCACCGATCTCGGCGACGATCTCCGTAAACGCTTGGGTGAGTTGGAGACGGCGATCCACGAGGCAGCCGGAGAGCCGTTCAACATCAACTCGACATTGCAGCTGCGCGAGGTGCTCTTCGACAGACTCGGCCTTCCGGTCCTCGCCAAGACTCCGAAGGGTCAGCCGTCGACGGATGCCTCCGTCCTCGGGAAGCTGCGGGACGAGCATCCGGTCGTCGAGAACCTGCTGCGCTATCGAGAGCTGGAGAAGCTGCGATCGACGTACGTCGATGCCCTGCTGCCGCTCATCGAGGAGGACGGGCGAATACGGGGCCGCTTCAACCAGATGGCCGCCGCGACGGGCCGCCTCTCGCAGGAGCAGCCGAATCTGCAGAACATCCCGATCCGATCCGAGGAAGGCAGGGTCATCCGCAAGGCGTTCGTCGCCGAGGAGGGATGCGTGTTCCTCGTAGCCGATTACAGCCAGATCGAGCTTCGCATACTGGCGCACATGTCGGGCGATCGCGGGCTCGTGGACGCCTTCGAGCACGATCTCGATATCCACACCGC
>Ga0214472_10007860_pt1 | contig 11136 bp, 10 predicted proteins | sample RVTome_6_FD_207662 | JGI IMG/M metagenome (GOLD analysis project Ga0214472, IMG submission 207662) | Soil microbial communities from uranium-contaminated site in the Upper Colorado River Basin, Wyoming, United States - RVT140D175 | ecosystem: Environmental > Terrestrial > Soil > Contaminated >...
CGCGGCGAAGGTCGAGGAACTACCTACGTTTTCTCATGCGGTGGATCGCGGTGCGAGGCGACGTTTCACGGGTTCCTGAAGCGGTAGATCAATCCGCGCGGAGCGCGGCCTGGTGCGCGTCGTGCCACGTTGCGAGCCGGGCTGCGAAGGCAACCCCGATGCCGCTGGCGTCCTCTCTAGAACGCTACCGCGATCTCGCGCCAGGCGTCCGGGTCCGGCCACTGTGCGAGAAGGTGTTGCACGCCGGCCACGATCTCGGTGAACTGACTGTGGTCGAGCGACCAGATCAAGATGCAGCCCGCGTGGTGACGTCCTGACTCCGCCCACTCGCGAAGGATCGGCGCGAAGTCGCGACTGTTGCGCGTGACGAGGATCCGTTCCTGGCTCGCGGCGAGCGTCAGAACCTCCGGGTCATCGAGCCCCTCGAGCGCCGTCTCCTCCGCAAGCGCCATTACGTCGTGGCCTGCCTCGCGAAGCGGCTCGGCAACCCCCCGAGGCGAAAGGTTGGCGTCGAGCAGCAGCCGCACGGGCTACGGATCGCGCTTCGTGCGGAGCTCGACGAAAGGGTAGAGCGAGCGCAGCTCATCGAGCGGCCTGCGGTTCTCGCCGATCAGCTCGTCGATCTCGTCCGGGTATTCGGCGCGGTAGGCGAGCGCCAGCCGGATCTGGCGCTCCGTCAGGTGCGTCTCGGCCAGCAGCCGCTCCGGCGAACCGAAATCCTCTGCCATCTGCGCGATCTCCCACACGTCGAGGCCTGAACCGATGACCCACGCCCGGCGGCGGGCGTCGTCACCGCGGAACCCGATGCCCGGGAAGCGTCGAGCGCGCGCGGTCTCCTCGGTGAACGCCTCGACCACGGCGCTCTTCGACCGTTTCAGGCGCTTGGCTTCGTGCTCCACCAGCCGCTGAGTCGGCACCGAGAAACGCACGCTGAATGGTTTTCCTTTGGGGCCCTTCGTCGTCAACATGGACCGATCATAACACAGAAGTTACAACGTAATGAATTCCACGGATACACCATCGGGAGGCCGGGCGCCCTGTCGCGACATCCCCCTGCTTCGCCACCCGATGAGAAGCCCCGAGGTGGCCACCGGCAGCTACGGCCTACCCGTTGACCGTCCGGAATGTGCGGCTAGCCTCCGCGGCCGCGCTCCAGGCGCAGCGCTGCCTGGACGATCGGCTTGCACCAATCGGGCACCTGGTCGGGCGGGCAGACGTACTCGATCCGGGCAGCCTCCGTGCGGTTCGGCAATGTCCTCGGGAGCGACGGCAGTGTCTTGCCGCTGTTCAAGTGGCGGATTGCGACCGGCAGGCCGGTGACCGTCACGGACTCCGAGGCGTCGCGACACTTCATGCTTACCTAGCGGGCGCTCCTGGGCCAGCGGGATGCCAATGGCTGTTTGGAGCAGCTGCGGAGGATGACGCAGGTCGGTTGAGTGTGCTGCCCTCGCAGGTTGAAGCGCAGTTGGCCCAGGTCTCCCGCTGACCTGCGAGCCGATCACCGGATATAGCCCAGACTGCGAAGCAGTCGGAGGGTCTCCTCGTCGAGATCGAGGGGTTGTGATGCGGAGCCCGGCGGCGATGGCAGCTCCGCAATTATCCCGGCGAGCATCGCAGGCCAGCTCGCCGCGCAGTCCACCGATCGCCATTGCCGGCCGGGCATCGTCGGAGAGGCGTTGGCGCCGGGCTCCAACGACGCCTGCCCGCACTCGCTGCCACCCCGCCAGACGATCTCGAAGCCGGCGTTGCCGTAGCGCGCGTACAGGTCCGTGCTCACGAACCAAGCCCGGTCTCGGACGAGTGGATGGATGGTGCTCTCGTCGTGCTCTTCGGCGAGGACGTGGGCGCGCATGCCGAGCGGCGCGGAGGGGGTGGGGCCGAGCGCCAGGCCGTCGCTGGCGGGTACCGTTGCGCCGGCGACTTCGAGAATCGTCGGGAAAAGGTCGACGAGAGATACCGGGTCGGATACTTCGCGCGACGCAGACTGGTGGGGCCACTTGATGATCAGGGGAATCTCGACGAGCTCCGGGTCGAGGCGGTACGAGTGCTCGAAGTGACCGCGCTCGCCGAAGAGCTCGCCATGGTCGCTGGTGACGATGATCAGGGCTTGCTCGTAAAGGTTCCGCGCGCGCAGAAAATCGAACAGGCGACCGAGCTCGGCGTCGATGACCGACAGCTCTGCCAGGTAGGCGCGCCACACCGGTTCTCGCAGGGGTCGGTCGGCGGCCGTATCGGCAGCGCCGTCGCCGGCCCCTGGTGGAGGAGTGCTCGCGGCGGCGCCGGCTCGGCCGGATCGCCTGTCGAACATGGCCCGCCAGCGCTGGTTCATGACTTCGAGCGAGGGCATCTCGAGCGAAGAGAGCAGCTCCGGCCCCCCGAGCGTCTGAAAGACTGCCTGCGGTGGATCGTAGGGAGCATGGGCATCGAAGTAGTTGAGGAACACGAGGAACGGCGAGCCGGTCGCTCCGTCGACGAGATCGATGGCTTCCTGCGTCAGTACCTCCGCTTCGACCTCGGCGGCGGTGGGGTCTCGGAAGAGATGGAACCCGCGCGCCAAGCCCCAGCGCGACGACACCAGAACACCGCCGCCGAAGCCCACTGTCAGGTAGCCGCGTGAGGTGAGCTGCTGTGCCAGCGTCTGTACACCGTGGCGGAGACTCGGGGACGAGACGCCGGCACCGTGACTCGAGGGATAGAGTCCGGTGAAGATCGAAGCGTGCGCGGGAAGTGTCCACGAGGAGGTGGAATGGGCGCGTGTGAAGACCGTTGCCCGCGCGGCCAGCGTAGCCAGCACCGGGGTCACGCTCACGCCGTCGACGACCGCCCCCACCGCGTCGCGCCGCACCGTGTCCAGCGTCACGAGGACGATCGGTGGTCGGTCGCTCGATGGCCGGGGGAAGGCCCACCGCGGCACCTCCCAGAAGAACGCGCCCTCGTCGGCCCCCTCGGTGCGAAGTTCGCCGATGATGGTACCGGGGTCCAGGTGCCACAGGACCTGCTGGTGACCGCCGGCCTCAACGGTCTCCCAATGCACTCCGGAGCTCGTTACCATCGCGAAGGTGGCCGGCGCCGCCGAGAAGTTGCGAGCCACGAAGGTGAGCGCGCCGTTCGCACCGGGCGCCGCGATGTCGACAGGCAGGGCACCGGGTCCGAGAAACACGGACCCGCTCACGCGGTCGCCATCCTCACCATTGACGACGCTCCGCGCGAGGAAGCCTTCGAGCTGGTTCCTTAACGTCCAGGCGCTTCTGCGCACGGGCCACTCCGCCCCGTCGATCCCGTAGCTAATCCGCACCGCCATGGGGCGACGCGCGACGGGGAGCGCGGACCCATCCGGAAGCTCCGCATCCGCGGCAGGCGCGGACGCTTCCGGAAGCGGTGGATCCGCGGCGGGCGCGACGGCGAGGACGTAGGTCCCTGTGTCCAGCCCGTTCGAGGTCAGCGTCACCGTCCAGGCCCCGTCACGCACGGCCACCCGGGATGCGCTGAGCGGTCTGCCGTTCCAAGTGAAGCGCAGTGCTTCGACATCGTCGGCGGCCGCCGACGCCACACTCTTGAGCCTCTGCGGGCTCTCGTGGCTCTCGAGACTCTCCGGGCTCTCGAGACGCACCCAAACCTCTCCGTCCAACGGCCGCAGAGCATGGACCATCAAGGAGGCCTCCCCGGTCATGAGCCATGGCTCGCTGGTGGAGCGCCGCTGCCACCCTTCGCGCGGGATGACCGCAATATCGCCCGGCGCTACCAGCCTGCCGAGCAGATCCCCGAGCCCCATCGTGGAGGGCTCTTCCGCATCGTCCACGGTCTGGCTCGCGGTGCGCGTGGGCGCGGCGTGGCACGAGACGGCGACGACGACCAGAACGAGAGGAACGACGCGCCGGATGCTAGAATGCGGCCCCGTCATTCGAATCTCCCGTCGTTCCGCCTGCCTTGAATCGTTTCGCCGCTTCTTGAATCGTCCCGCCTCTTGAATCGATACGCCCGCTTGAATCGTCACGGCGGCTTGAATCGTCCCGCCCGCCGCTTGAAATCGCGGCCACGGTAACAGAACAGGACCGTCAGATGCCACGCACCGGCTCCACCCCGGGAGGCGCCGATACCGAGCTGCACGGGCGCAGAGCCGGGGTGGCCATGATCTTCCGGTTGGTCGTCCTGGCCGCCGTGATCTCGGCCGGCTGCGGCCGCATCGGCACGGGCGGCGGCGCGGACCCGGCAGCGGAACGCGCGGGCGGGGTGGGATACCCAGGCCGCCCCAACGTCATCCTCTTTTCCCTCGACACGCTGCGGGCGGACCACGTCGCCCGGGCGCCTCGGCTGCGGAAGATGGCGCGCGAAGGACGCTGGTTCACCGGCGCCCGCGCGAGCGCTAGCTGGACGCTGCCGTCGCACGTCAGCCTGTTCACCTCGCTGCCGTACTTCGAGCACCAGGTGCCTCTCCCCGGGGCGCGGGTCAATTTCGAAGGGCAGGGCATTGCGCCGCAACAGCCGACGCTGGCAGCGGCCCTCTCCCGTGCCGGTCACTACACGGCCGCGAGCACCGAGGGCGGATATGTCAGCGACGTCTACGGCCTCGGGCTCGGCTTTGACGAGTATCTCGAGATCGACGACGCCAGTGGCCGCGCCGAGGCACGCATCGCCGCCCATCTCGACCACGTGCGCGGTGCCGTCGCGCGGAGCAGGGGCCGCCCGTTGTTCCTGTTCGTACACACGTATCTGGCCCACGATTACTTCACCAATTCGCCCGATTATCACGCGGGTCTTGAGCCCTTCGGCCCGGAGCTGGTACGCCACGGCGCGTTCATCGACGACCTCCGGCGCGGCAGGCGCGCCGTCGACCACACTCTTCCCACCGAGTACCTCGCGTCTCTATACGCCCGCGGCGTGGAGCTCGCCGACCGCCTGCTGGCGAGCGTCGTCGATGAGCTATTGGCGGCAACCGGGAATGCTCCTTTGCTCGTTGTCGCCACCTCGGATCACGGCGAGAGCATCGGCGACCGCTCGCGCGACGGCAGGGCCACCTGGTGGCACCATGGTACCGGGCTGCCGCCGAGCCAGTTGCGGGTGCCCCTGATCCTGTGGACCAACACCAGCGAAGCGTCCGGAGAGATCTTCTCCTCGCCGGTCTCGACGATCGACGTCGCGCCTTCGCTGCTGGCCCGCCTGGGCGTCGGCATCCCCGAGTCGTTTCGTGGCCGGGACGACCTGTTCGGCGACGCGCCCCCGGTCGGCGATCGCCCCGTAGCGACGCCGGTGCTGTCCGGTAACAACATCCTCCATCCCACGGATCCCTGGCAGAGTGGCATCGAGCACTCGCTCGTGGAAGATGGCCTCGAGTACAGCCGTTTCGATCGGGTCACCGGTGAGCCGCTGGATGAATCCTGCGCGCGCGTCGGGGCGTCCGGTAGGCCCGGCGGCAGCCCGGCGGCCTCTTTCGAAGCTGCCGCCGAGCCGCTGGTCGAGCTCCGCGAAGAGGTTTCCGAGGAAGTTCCTGTCGCGGAATGTGCGCCGATACGCAGCTTGCTCGCCCGTTTCATTGGCGAGAGAGCCGGCGCCGCGCTCGTCGTTCGGGCGGACGGCGCTGTGACCATCGAGCTCGAGCCCGACGATCCGCTTCGGGGCATCTTCGCCGTGCAATCGACCTTCCCCTCTCCGGGTCCGGTGCTCGATGCCGAGGCAGGGACGATCAGGTGGGAATCGAGCGCGCCGGACGATGCCCTGCTGTTGTTCCCGAGGACGACTTCCCTGCGTTTACACCGCATCCTGCGGGGCGATGCCGTGGTTGCCGAAGGCGTGGAACCCTTCCTCGAACAGCCGGTCGCGGCCACTCTGCGGACGCGGCCGGGTGGCGGCTGGTTGTCGCTGACCGTACGCGGCATCCCGGAACCACGGTCGCAGCCCGGCGCCGCTGTCCCGGCGTCGCTGCTCGAGCGACTGCGTGCTCTCGGCTACCTGCGCTGAGATCCGCGAGGTCGGAGACGGTGAGTCACGGGGCGTAGCCTGGTCACGGGGCCCGGCGAGTCGCAGAGCGTGGCAAGTCACGAAGCGCGACGACCCGTCAACCGGCCAGGTGATCGTAGAACTCGCCGCGAAGTAGCCGCTCGAGCTGCGCCATTCGCCGCCGCGAGCGCTTCTCCTTGCGCGCTTCGACGATGAGCACGTGTGGTAGCTCGGGCAGGTCGGCATAGGTCTCGTGGCGCTCGATGTCCTGGAACACGGGCAGGTCGCTTGCCCCGTAGCGGCACCACTGCAGGCTGTCGAGCCCGCAGGCGCGCAAGGCCTCGCCGAGCAGCTCGCGATTCCACAGGAAGCGATGGCCCCAGCCGCGGAATGCCCGATTGGTGTGGACCGCCATCAACCGCTTGTCTTCGTCCGAGACCGCCGGGTCGCTGCGGTAGTGCGTTGCCCACACCCAGTCGAGGTTCGGCGTCGACAGGCGCAGCCAGCCGCCGTCGGCCAGCACCCGGTGTACCTCCTGCAGGAAGCGCAGCGCGTCGAACGGCTCGAGGTGCTCCAGGAAGTGCTCGGCGTAGATCGCGTCGACGCCGTCGAAGTCGAGGCCGTTGGTCACGTCGGCCACGACGTCGACCCCCGGTAAAGGCTTCGCATCGATGTTGATCCAGCCCTCCAGCCGCTTGTCGCCGCAACCGATGTGCAGGCGGGTGGGGGATTGCTCGTCCGGCGTCGTCATGACCGAGCACGTTCCTGCGCGATCCTCTGCATGTCAACCGACGTTTCCAGCGCGGTCGTTGCCGGGTATTCGGCGCCGCGTTTCTCTGTTAGCCTGCGACGATGGTGGAGCTGCAGGTCGTGAAGCTGATGCGCCGCGAGGCGAGCCACTCCGAGGAGCTACGCCACTTGCTGGCCATGTGCGTCATGCAGGCGCGGCAAGTGTTCGACGAGGTTCGACTGCTCGAGATCACGCCGGCTGATCTGGATGGTGCCGCGTCCCGGTTCGATCCCGCCGTCACCACCCTGATCCTCGGTCAGGCCGATGCGCTGGTGACGCGGCGAAGCCTCGAAGCGATGCGCTTGGTGCTGTCCGACGGTCGGGACATCGCCATCGCCTCGCCGTTTCATGGGTTTGCCGCGGTCGCCGGTCGGCCGATCCGTTCATTGCATGATTTCGAGCAGGCCGAGCGCGTCATTCTCGCGGCGGCGGAGGACGCGATTGAACCCGCCGTTTCCCATCTGCCCGTGGCGCTCGCCGCTCCCGCCTGGTTGCGTAGGGTCGCGCCCGACGGCTCGGTCGGCCGCCTGCTCGTCGACTCGACACTGCTCGAGAATTCGTCCACGGACGGCGCTGTCGGCCGCGCCGGGGTGTTCTTCGAGCTCATCGATTGTTACGGATCGCCGCGCGAGGACATCTTGTCCTTGCTGCCGGAGCGCGCGCATCGGGTGCTCGAGGTGGGCTGCGCCCGCGGCGTCACGGCGCAGATGGTGGCAGAGCGGCTGGGCTGCCCGGTGGTCGGCGTCGAGCTCAACCCGGAGGTCGCCCGCGAGGCCGCCGCCCGCATCGATGAGGTCATCATCGGGGACGTGCTGGACGTCGAGATCGAAGGCACGTTCGACGTCATCATCGCAACCGATGTTCTCGAGCACGTCGACGATACGCACGCGTTCCTGCAGCGGATGAGCAGCCTGCTGGAAACCGGCGGCCGCTTGATTCTCTCGGTCCCGAACGTGGGGCACTACTCGGTCGTCGCCGACCTCGCGTGCGGGCGCTGGGACTACGTTCCCGCCGGGCTGCTGTGCGTTACGCACCGCCGTTTTTTCACCCGCCGGTCGCTGTCGGAAGCGCTGCAACGAGCCGGTTTCAGCGACTACGACATCCTCCCGCAGGAAACGGATCTGCCGGATCATCTCCTCGGGTTGGCGGACTTGCCGGGCGCCGATGCACAGAGCCTGCGTACGGAAGGCTTTCTCGTCGCTTGTTCTCGCTAAGGAGGCGTAGCGCGAAGCCACGCCGTTTTCGCGTCCACTACCTGCTCGAAAGCAGCGGCCTGTTCGGTGGCGTCAAGGTCGTGTTGGCACAGGCGGAGCTGCTCACCGCCCGCGGGCACGAGGTGACCATCGTCGGCCGCGAGCCAGCGCCCGACTGGTATCCGCTGCAGAGCTCATTTGTTCGCAGCGATCCTCTCCGTCGTGGCGACATGCCCGCGCCGGACGTCGTTGTCGCGACCTTCTGGACCACCATCGAGCCGGCGCTTCGATTCGGCAGCCCGGTGGTCCACTACTGTCAGGGCTACGAGGGGTTGCACGGTCGCGAACGCAGCGAACAGGCAGAGATCGAGCGCGTCTACGCGAGACGACTGCCGGCCATGGTGTCGTCGCCCCACCTGGGCGAGCTGTTGCGTGACCGCTTCGGCCGCCCATGGCGGCTCGTGCCGCCGATCGTCGAGGAATTCTGGCGGCCTTCGCCTGAGCCGTGGGACGGGCGCCGCGCCCCCCGGGTACTGGTCGTCGGCACGGGGGAGCTGCCCCTGAAGGGCGTCGAGACCGCTCTGCGCGCGGTCGGCGGGTTGCGAGCGTCGGGGCTCGAGTGCGTTCTGGTGCGTTTGTCGCCGACGCCGCCCGCCGACATCGACGGGCAGGTGAAGGTGGACGAGTTCCACCATCGCGCGCCGCCACATCAGGCCGCTAGGGTATTCCGGGGCGCCGACCTGTTGCTCGCCCCGTCACACGAGTCCGAGGGTTTCGGCCTCCCGGTACTGGAAGCGATGGCCAGTGGGGTCCCCGTGGTCGCATCGGACGTGTCGTGCTTCCGTGGCTTTGCGGCGGAGGCGGCGGTTCTCGTCCCGCCGCATGACGTGGGGGCATTCGTCCATGCCGCCGGCGAGCTGCTGTCGGATCGATCGCTGTGGCTACGTCATCGCGAGTTCGGGCTGTCGGCGGCGGCGCGGTTCACTGCTGCGGCGAGCGCCGCCATCGTCGAAGGCGCGCTGGCATGGGTCGTGGACGGGGACTGGCGTGAAGATTGATTCAGGAAGCTGGCGATGATCGTCGCGGGCCCTTACCATGCGAACCGCGCAGGACGTTGGTTGCGCTGCGGTTTGCGCCGAGCGCCGCGGCCGAGAGAGGGGACGAATCGATCCGATGCCTCAGGGGGCGCTCGATGACGCGGAACGATATGGCTGAGGCGGGCAAGTCGCCCGCACACGATGCGCTAACCGGCTACGGGAATGGCACCGGCGTCGACCTGTCGATCTGCATCCCTTACTACGACGAGATCGACTATCTGTGCCACTGCCTGCGGTCCTTGCCGTTCCCAATACCCGGCTACCGTTGCGAAATCATCGTCATCGATGACGCTTCTGACGAGCCCTGTGCAGAGCGCATTCGCACGGAGTTCCCGAACGTTCGTGTCATCGAGAACAAGGCGAACATGGGATTCGCCGCCGCGATGAACCGCGCGGTGCGGGCCTCGACCGGTCGATACCTGCTTCTGCTGAACTCCGACACCAAGGTGCTCGATGGCCTCCCGGAAGTCATCGCTTTTCTCGAGGAAAGCCCGGATGTCGGTGCGGCGGGGCCGCGGGTGCTCAATCCCGACGGCAGCTTTCAACCGCAGTGCCGTCGTGGGCGACTGACCCCCGCGTCGGCCTTCGGGTACGTCACGCGGCTCGATAGGCGTTTCCCGACCGGCAAGCTGGGCGAGTACCTCGAGCGCTGGCGCTCGGAGCTCGAGCAACAGGACGTGGCGGCGCTCTCGGGTGCCTGCATGATCGTGCGGCGCGATGTTTTCGAGAGCATGGGGGGCTTCGACGAGACGTTCATCATGTACGGGGAAGATCTCGACCTGTGCTACCGCATCGGCGAGGTCGGGCGGCGGGTCGTGTACTTTCCGCGCGCCAACGTCATTCACGCCGGGGGGTGCGGCGGCACGCGACGGCGCTATTACCGCTCGCGGCTGTTATTCTGGCGGGGTGCCTGGATGGTGCTCACACGCGACCGTTCGACGCGGGGAGCCACCGCCTCCGACTGGTTGCTGGGCATCGCCGCTTCGATGGGCTTTCTCGGCTCGTGTCTCGTGTCTCCGTTCCGTTTCCTCGGAGTCGGGGCCCGAAAATCCGTATCGGAGCTTGCTCCGGAAGCCTGGCCCCGAGTCGTGCCGACGCTATCGCCAGGCAACAGCGAAGCCGACTCCTGACCTTCTAAGTTTCGATGGTCATCGCGTGTTTGTGCGGTCAGGTAAGAGCTCCGTTGCGAGCGTCCTGCAACCCGGCGATGCAACCACGCCGGTAGTGCGCGTCGGCCAGGTATCGCCACAACCAGCGCGTCGTCACGGGCCACCGCTCCAGCGCTGCGGCGACCGGTTCGAGCAGCGCAACGGCGAGCGGTGACGGTGTGCGCGGAGCGCCCTGCGGGGGCAAGCTGAGAAACGGTGCCAGCGCCGGGTGCAGCTCCCGAAAGATGATTGCCGAGCGTCCCACGCGTTGTTGTCGGCGCAGGAACCGCCGTACGTCCATGAGGTGATCGTGCAGCACGACGGCCTGCGGCTCGTATACGACGCGTAGTCCCTCCCGCGTGAGCCGATAGCCCAGCTCGATGTCTTCCCAGGCGGCGTCGGGGAATCGCGCGTCGAAGCGGTGCCGCTCCAGCCAGCTACGATGCAGCGACAGGTTTGAGGAGTAGAAGAAGTTGAAGGGAACATCCTCCGGGTTGGTGATCAGGTCGAAGCCGAATTGCAGGCCCTGCTCGTTGATGAACTCGAGAAAGCGCGAGCTCCGCTGCCGCGGATGCCAGCACGTTCGCCCGATCACCGCCACGTCGCGCCCATCGGCTTGCCGATGGCGCCGCAGGTGGGCGCCGAGCCATTCGGGTGACGGAAGCGTGTCGCTGCCGAGAAAGACGATCCATTCGCCTTCCGCCGCATCGATGCCGGCATTGCGTGCCTGCGCCGGCCCTACGGCGGGTAGCCGCAGAGTTCGCGCCGCGTGACGGAAGTCGCGCTTCGACAGCATCTGCGCGGTGTCGTCGGTGGATCCGTCGTCGACGATGATCAGCTCGAGGCCGGGGGCTTCTCGTTGCGCCTCCAGCGCATCGATCGTGCGCGCCAAGGTGTCGCAGCGCGTGCGCGTGGGAATGATCACCGAGAACAGCGGGGCGCTCACGAACGCTCCAGGACGTCATCCAGCTCGC